>Ga0222654_1001106_pt1 | contig 12090 bp, 9 predicted proteins | sample AntAcemetagen421_FD_179805 | JGI IMG/M metagenome (GOLD analysis project Ga0222654, IMG submission 179805) | Saline water microbial communities from Ace Lake, Antarctica - #421 | ecosystem: Environmental > Aquatic > Non-marine Saline and Alkaline > Saline | place: Antarctica: Ace Lake | collected... | reverse complement strand
CGGTAACGTAGGCCCGTTTGTCCAGATAGAAGCTGAGACCGTAGAACTCGAATTGCCCGCAAATGTGCGCGAGCGGTTCCCCGGCGCGCCGCAGTTTAAGCCAACGGCGCAGTTGCGCGGGATCGCGGGCGCGGTCGGCCAGTTGCCCCATGTCCTCGGGCAACAAGGTCGGCAGCTCTCCGATCTCGCGCTCGAGAGCGGCAAGAATGGGGGCGGCGTCTAGCTTCATTTCCGGGGAGGGGGAGGGACGGCGACGTGGGCACAAGTCAGGGACTTGCTGGAAGGAAGCGGGTTGGTTCTACTCCACAATGAGGATCGCCGAGTAACCGTGAGGGGTCAGTCGATCATTCTTTTAGGGTGAGGCGATTTGGGGCGAAACGAATGTATTCCTAGCAAAGCCTTCGCGAGTCATCGGTTGAGGAGAGATGATGACGAAAGTTGGCGGTTAGTTTTGAGTCACAATCCCGACTCGAAGGCATTGGGCGCTTCGTATGATTGGGACCTGATGTTTTGTGGTCATACTCACGGCGGTCAGGTGGTGATTCCTTTGATTGGTCCACTTTGGGTGCCGGTGGAAGACAAACGATTTATCGCGGGTCCCTGCGATGGAATTATGCGGTAACACCCTTTTATTCAGGGGTTTGGAAACTTACGGGGGATTCGCTTCAATTGTTGGCCTGAAATTAGCCGGTTGGAGCTGATCTGATCGAGAAGACTAGTCGTCGTCGGAGGTGATGCGGCGGCCACCGCGTTTGGGCTCGTTGACGCGACGGCGCCAGCCGGGTTTGTTGGCCACGGAACGAGAGGATTTTTTGGCGACGGGCTTGAGCGTGTAGTCGGTGCGGAGCTTCACGTATTGAGCGTAGCGTTCGGCGGGTAGAGTTTTCGTCTCCAGGGCGGTGCGAATGGCGCAACCAGGTTCGTTTTGATGGCTGCAGTCGCCGAAGTGACAAGTTGCGGCGATGGCGACGATGTCAGAAAACGCTTCGGCGACGCCGGCCTCGGCTTCCCAGAGCTGGAGCTCGCGAAGGCCGGGGGTATCGATGATGAGGGCGCCGCTGGTGGTGCGAATGAGTTCGCGGCGAGTGGTGGTGTGGCGGCCCTTACTATCTTTCTCCCGGACTTCGGCGGTAGGAAGGAAGTCGTCGTTGGCGATGGCGTTGGCGAGAGTGGATTTGCCGACACCGGAGGAGCCGAGGAGCGCAATGGTCCGGCCTTTGGAGGCGAGTTGCCGAATGGCGGTGAGGCCGCGGTTGGCGAGGGTGCTGGTGAGGAAAACGGGGATACCGGGCACGAGGATATTAATCTCGGCTTTGACGCTAAAGGGGTCGGGATGCAGGTCGGTCTTATTGAGAATGACGACGGGGGTGGCTTTGCTTTCGCGGGCTGCCACCACGAAGCGTTGGATACGAGCGGGATTGTAGTTGCGATCGAGTCCGCTCACGAGGAGCACGGAATCGATGTTAGCGGCGACGACCTGTTCGATTTGTTGTTCGCCGGCGGCACGGCGGGAGAATTTGGTGCGGCGGGGGAGGACCGCTTGGATGTCGGCCCGGGTTTCACCAGGACGACGGCTGATGGCGACCCAATCGCCGACGGCGGGAAACGAGCTGGTATCGGCGTGGCGGTGGAAAAACCCACCGCGGCATTCGGCGAGCATTTCGCGTTCGGCGTCTTGAACGGCATAGAACTTTCGGCGCAGTTCACAGACGACCCGCGCCGGTTCGAAACCGGCGGCGGCGTGCGGCACAAATTCGGCCGCCCAGTGATCATTCCATCCGTAGTCGTGAAGAGACATGCGAGGAGCGCAAAATGGTGGGCTCAAGGGGGGCATGGCAATGGACAATCCATGCGCAGCCAGATTTTGGGTTCGATGCTACTCTCCGCCCATGAAAACCCTGCTCCTTACCGCTTCGCCGGCGGCGGTGCGGACTTCACCCCTCCGGGCCAAGCCCTCCACCGCCGCACGACACCTCTCACATCGGGAGTCCTCCCATGGTCGCAATAGCGACCCTCAAGATGAGGCACCCCTCCCGCGCGCCGAAGATCCTGGATCTTGGCGTTATCGCGCGGGAAAGGGCGCGCCAAAAGTCCCCGTATGGGCTCTGATCGTGGCCGCAAGGATTCACCGCAGCGCGCTTTTCGGGTTCAATGATCCGAAAGTGGCGGAGGTTGTCGATGACGGCCTCTTTGAACTTGAAGACGTCTTCCTGGAAATGCCGCCGCTCGAAGAACTCGATGAGCCGGAGGAGATCTTCGATGGCGATGCGGTTAAGGAAGAGATCGACCCGGGACAATACGTGCCCATGCAGGCGGATATCCCCACGTTCAACACCGAGGCAGTGTTTGTGCAACAGATGGATATGAAGTCATTATTGCCAGCGCCGGAGTTCGACTCGACCGTGTTGTCGATCCCCAGCGGATCTCTCATTCGCGGGCGCCACCATCGACGTTGAAGAACGTCTTCAATCTGGCCGATCTTGATCGGATTCCCGAACCGATCTTCCAGCCGGCTCCGGGTTTCCCTCGTCACCTCACGCATGAGGTGATGCTGGCCGAGGTCTTGGTTGAATTCATCGTCGATGCCAAGGGCAAGGTGGTTGGGGCCAAAGTGGTGAGTGCGACTCACCACGGGTTTGAGGATGCGGCCATCCTCGGCGTCTCACGCTGGCAATTCCGCGCCGGAATGAAAAACGGCCAACGAGTCATTACTCGGAGGCAGGTTCCGCGCCGGTTCCGGGTAGACGGCGATTAAGCGGACAATGGCAGGAATTGGATCGGCCGGAGATAGTCACCCTCGGTTGCGTCGGATCGTCTTTGCGGTCCGGCGCTTTGGGTTATCCCAAATACCGCAGGGGGAGTAAGTCACCGAGAGCAGGGTGGTTTGCAGGGAATTCACCGCGCTGAGTTTATGCACTAAATATTCAAGGAGAGCGGCTTTCAGCGGCCGGGAGCAGGTCCACCCTCCTTGGTTTATTACCCAAATCTCCGTGCCACTTCGGGTTGCCCCGTGATCTCGGCGGCACATGGCGCTTCTTAGGACCATCGAGACTTGGGGTGCTAAAAAGAAGGCGGGTCGGCGCAAGTAGGCGTGATCCCGGTTTTCGTTTCAGGCGTTAGGGCGGGGCTTCCAGTTCGGGAGCGTCGGCCGGGGCGTTTCCGGCCCCTTTCGTCCTACTGGCGTGGGACGAGAGTTGAGTCGGCCCCGCACGGGGGGCGGGCTCAATCGTGGGTAAGCGGGGCGCCGGGGGCTTCAGCGGCGACTTCGGTCGCGGGGGGGCGGTAGTAGAGGGCGGTGCGACCGATGGTGCCAAGGAGCACGCTATGGGTCGAAACGGCGAGCGCTTCGAATTGCAGTTTGCGAGCGTGGCGGTCCATCGTGTTGGCGCGCACCTTAACGAGATTGAGACGCGTGAGGCGGTCGTCGAGGTTACTCGTAATAGCAGGCGTGACGCCTTCTTTACCAATATGAACCGAGGGTTCGAGGAGCTGGCCGTTGCCGCGGAGAATGCGCCGGTCGGAGCCGGATAGCACTAATGTTGTCATGGCGTGGAAGCGGAGTGGTAAATATCTGGTCCGTCAATACAGGTGACGACTCATTTACCAGCCCCAGCGAATTCCGGCCCGAGTGAACCGAGGAGTGCCGAGGTCGTAGAGGCCGGTGGCGGTGCGAAGGGTGACGACATCTTCGTCGAAGAGGTTTTCAATCACGGCAAAGACTTCGGTGGACGGGTTGATTTGGTGGGTGATGCGCAGGTCAAAGGTGGTGGCGGCGTCGAGCACCAGGGAGTTGAGGTCGTTCTCGAACGCATCGCTGACGTAGCGAGTCTGGGCGTTGACTTGCCAGTGCTCGACGGGTTGCCAGGAAAGTCCGGCGACCAGCGTGTGGCGGGGGACTTGAGGTAGCGTGGTGCCGGTGCTGGGGTTGGTGGCGTCGCTGTAGAGGTAGTCCACGCGCAGGCTGAGGGCGGGTTCGGGGCGCCATTCGGCGGCCACTTCGAAACCGCGGATGCGCACTTGGTCGAGATTTTCGCGGCGACGGCCCAAGCCGCCGGCGGGAATGAAGCCGACCCCGGGGACAAAACCGGGACCTTGACCGAGGGTAACGTTGGCGACGGCGTTATCGAGATCGTTGGTGAACGCGGTGACGCGGAAGGACCCGTGGGCGCCGGTCCAAGTGGTGCCCACCTCGAGGCCCTCGAGCGATTCGACGCGCAGATTGGGATTGGCGTTGGTGATGGTGTTCCCGATGCGGAAAGGGCGATAGAGTTCGTTGAGGGTGGGAACGCGGAAGGCGCGGTAGGCGGCGGCTTGGACGCGCCACGCCTCATTGGCCCGCCAAACGAGGCCGGCGCGCGGGCTGAACTCGGAGCCGGAGCGGTCGTCATAAACTTCGTTGAGGGTGAAGGCATTGGTGACGAGGTTGGTTTCGCGGCGGTAGCCATCGCTCAAGGACCAATGATCGGCGCGGACGGACAGGCTGCCGCGAACTTGCGAGGAAAGCGCTTGATCGTGGTGGGCGAAGAGGCCGGCGAATTTTTGAGTACCACCGGCGTGGCGTTCGCGACTGAAAGCGTTGTTTTGCACGAAGTAGCGTTCACCGGTTTCGCCTTCTACCCAGCGGGCATCGGCGCCGAAGGTGGTCACGGCGGTATCGGTGGACCAAGAGGCGGTGGTGGCGGCGCCGGCGGCGTCGGCGGGCACGGCAAACTGATCAAGCACGCCGGCTTCGGACGAGCGATCGTCGGAGACGGAGGTGAACAGATTGGAGAATTCTTGGTTTTGGGCGTAGGCGGTGGCGGTCCAATCGACCGGGCGGGCGAACCATTCGCGGCGTCCGTTGGCTTGAGCTGAGACGAGGGATTCACGCGTGCGGTTGCGTTGCAGCGGGGTGCCGTTGCCGCGCTCTTCGGAGAAAACGCGGGCAGTGATGGTGCCTCGGGTGCCCGCATCGGTGCGGCCGGTGAAGGCGAGTTGGATGGAACCCTGTTCGAGATCGGTGGGACGATCAAGGGAGCCGGCGAAGGCGGGGGCGGTGCGGCGGAAGCCATCACTGCGGAAGCCGCGGGCGTTGATACTCAGCGAGCCGTAGCGGGTGTTGAGGGTGCTGGCGAGTTCGGCGGCGACGGTGCCGAACTCACCGGCTTCAACCTGGAGTTGATGGGTATTGGGTGCCGGGGAGGTCGGCGGCTCGGCGGTAAAAAGTTGAATGGTGCCGGCGAGAGCGGTGCTACCCCAGGCACTGGAACCGCCGCCGCGGACGATTTCGGCGCGGATGAGGCTGAGGCGTGGGGCTTTGGACCAGGTGACCCAGCCGCCAAAGGGGTCGTTAAGGGGAATACCGTCCACGAGCACGAGGGTGCGGCCGGCGCCGTTGGGACCGAGGTTGCGCAAGGAAACTCCCTGGGAGGTGGGGTTGGCGGAGAGGGATCCGGTGCGGCGGAAGAGGCTGAACGCGGCGGAGCTTTTGAGGGCATCGTCGACGGTGGCCGCGGTGGAGGCGCGCAGTTGGGCTTGGTCGAAAACGTCGACGGTGACGGGTAACGAGGAAAGCGGCCGGGGGGCGCGCGTGGCGGTCACCACGAGGGGATCGAGCACTTGAGCGAAAGTGGCGACGGCAAGCGTGGTAGAAAGGAAGAGGGACCAGGAAAGGTTGGTCATAAATTTGGCCGTAGGGGATAGATAGAGACATCCACTCCGGGGGAGATCATGGTGTGATCGGCGGGACGATTCGGGGGATTAAAGCCTTGGTCAACCCAGAGCGCAGTCTGGGCGGTTTCGACTTGGGCGGGTTGGAAAGTATAAGGTTGGTGCCAAACGCGTCCGGAGCGGAGGCCGGAGGGGCTGGAGGAGAACAGGCGGTAGCGCTCGCCGAGGAAGAATTCGAGAGAGTCGGGAGCGGCGTGAAACGCAGTGCCGTTGCCTTGGTAGCGAAACTCGCTTTCCCCTTGGGTGGCTTGGCGCAACGAATAAAAATCGGTCGGATGACCAGGGCGAGCGCGGCAGCCCGATTGGCGGGCATGTTGGTAGTTGAGGTGAAAGCAAGTGCGAGCGATCAGCGTGGCGATGGGTTGATTGCAATCGAGACTGTAAAACCAGACCCCGGGTTCGCCGCGGTCATCGTAGACGTAGGTGCGAAGGTTGAGTTCTTGAAACCATGAGAGAGTCGGCACGGGGGGGAGTCCGCGAGGGCGCACCGCATCCATCCAAAAGGGAACCACGCCGATCCACGCGTGGCCGTTGAACGTATCGGCGTGCAGGCCGGGTGGCAGGGTGGATTGGATTTCGGCAGCATCCCAAGTCCAGTGGAGGAAGAGCAAATCGTGCCACGCTTGATACATCACCGGCTTACCGGCGGGGCGGTGGCGGGCGGCGGAGCGCTGGGCGGGACTGGGTGGTGAGACGGACATCGAGGACAGCTTATGCTGCCCCAAAAGTATTGAGGGGCAACTCGTGCCATTCGCTTTGCGGGATGTCGGTAACGTCGAGATCGCCGAAGCGTTCGCGGTGGAGGGATTCGACGTGCCAACCTTGGGCGGCGAACATGCGCCGGACCTGATGGTATTTGCCTTCAATGAGGGTGAGTTCGGCGATGCGGGGGGCGCGAATGATCAATTTGGCGGGTGCGCAGGGGGATTTCTCGCCCTCGAGCTGAAGCGTGCCGGAGGCGAAGAGGGGGATGAGGGACTCGTCCAAGTCGCGATCGACGGTGGCGCGGTAGACCTTGTCGACCTTGTGTTTGGGAGAGGAGAGGCGGTGAACGAGTTGGGACTGGTCGGTGAGCAGGATCGCCCCGCTGGTGTCTTTATCGAGTCGGCCGATGGACGTGACGACGGGGTTGCGGGCGCGCCAGCGCGCCGGGAGGAGATCGTAGATCGAGGGGCCTTCGCGGAGTTCGTGGGAGCAGACGAGGCCAAGAGGTTTGTGGAGCAAAAGGAGGATGCCGTCGAGGTGGTCGAGAGGTTCTCCATCGACGAGCACGCTGGAGGGATGGGCCTTGGCGGAGGCGTTGCGGGCGGGAATATTGTCGATGGTGAGCCGGCCATCGCTGACCCAACCGCGGGCATCGCGGCGGGAGCAGTAACCAAGATTGGCGAGGAGTTGATCGAGACGACGCATGGGATACCAACTGAGTAGAGGCGGGCAGCAAATGCTCAAGGCCAGAGGTTCGAGAGCGAGGCGTGGTGGACGTGAGTTTGTCACTTATGGGGGTTACAAACGATATTGGTGGAGACGAGAAGGGAGGAACGGGTGAGGAGAACGAGTTTAAGGCGGAAGGAGACAGGGTGGTTGCGGAGCAGGCAGATAGCTCTGTATGAGTTGGGGAATGCGTTGGGTGTTTTTGAGTATTGGATCAGTTTTATTGGCGTGGTCGTTGCTAACGGTCTTGCGGGCAGGGAATACGGTTTTGTGGAAGGCGGCGATTTTGGCGGGGGAATATGGACACTTTTTGGGTGTCTTGGCCTTGGTCTTTTTTTGTTTTATGGTGGCTCACGGTTTTGTGGTCGAGGGCGAGCGTCGCCACCTTGTAGTGAGTGGCATCTCGGCGGTGATGACGCTAGGTGCCGGGGCGTTGTTTTTCTCGCCGGCGGTGTTTGCGACCATGATTGCGCAACGATTACCGGCGAAGTTGGAGAAGGCGTTGGGGCAGAAGCCGACGACTCGGTTGGTGTTCGATCAGCAGCAGATGTTTTTGCCGTTCAAGGGGGTGGAAATCGGCGAGGTGACGACGCATGTTTTTGCTCATGCGGGAACCCAAGATGCGTTGAGGCTGGATTTGTATCGGGGACCGCGCGAGGCGCGGAGGGAGTTACATCCGAAGTTAGGCAAGGGGGGGGGCAAGCCGTGCGTGATTTTGATTCACGGGGGCGGTTGGGATAGCGGGGATCGCACGCAGTTGGCGAAGTTCAATCATTGGTTGGCGAGTGAGGGATATGCGGTGGTGGCGATCTCGTATCGGTTGGCCCCGCAACATCAATGGCCGGCGCAGCGCGAGGATGTAGAGGAGGCGATTCGATGGGTGAAGACGCATGCGACGGATTACAGAATCGATGCGAATCGATTGGTGTTGATGGGGCGTTCGGCGGGGGCGCAGATCGCGAGCGCGGTAGGTTATGCGACAGACGATCCGGCGATTCGGGGGGTCATCGGGCTTTACGGAGTCTACGACATGGGGTTTGTGTGGTCGATCTCACGGACTGACGATGTGCTTAATTCCGTGAATCTGATGAATCAGTATCTAGGAGGAGGGCCGACCACGAAGAATCAGTCGGCTTACGATTCAGCCAGTGCCCAGGGCTTGGTGAGGGGCCCGGATAAAACCCCGCCAACCCTATTGATGCACGGCACCATAGATACTCTGTGCTGGGTAAAACACAGCCAGCGGCTCGCGGATCGCCTGACGAGGGCGGAGGTGCCTAATGTAATGGTGGAACTGCCGTGGGCCGTTCATGCGTTTGACTTCAATCTCGATGGACCGGGAGGGCAGCTCACTACCTATGCGGTGAGCGAGTTTCTGGCGGTGGTTTGCCGATAGGACGGCGGTAAGCCGGGAAAATCAGATCCGGAGACCGGGGGGAAATCCGTCTACAGACTCGGCATCCACCCGGTGAGCTCCGGTGCCAGTGATACCTTCGTGGAAGTTAAAGGGTATCAATGATACGGAGAAGTTTCGAGAGAGAGACCTTGGAGTCGCGGTCGAAGTCGGCCGAGTGGTAACGTGGGAGTGAGGCAACCGTGAAGCCGTCGACTTCTTTTCGGGCGGTGATAAAGCGCAAACGGGTATTTCTTTGGCGTGTGTCGAAGCTTCTAATCGGCCTCTACGGGCGGTCATGAACCTGATGCTCTTTCGACCTCTTACGGCATTTGAATCTGGGTCGGCAGGGTGGTGGTGGGACGTAACGCGTAAACTGATCGGGGCTGGATAAGCTTCCGAGTCTGAGATAGTCTCTTAAGTATTTGTAAGTAAGTTAGATGAAAAATACGATTGGTTAAAAATGTCGAATAAAAATCAACTATCTCAAAGTCTTTTGAGCTCTAGAAGGGAATAATCTCGGCAGCGGGAGAGGGATCTGGGAGGGGTTGGTGGTTTTTCGAATAAAACTAACTTATGGCTATCTGGGAATATAAGGTAATCAGCAGCGGAAAGGGCGGCTTTGTAAGCGCGCAGTTGCTGGAGAATTTTCTAAACGATTTCGGCAAAGATGAGTGGGAGATAATCGACTACCGGACGGTAGACGATAACCCGCTCGCTTTCACGGCGTTGGCGCGGCGGAGCACGCAGCGCGATTGGACTCTGGAAGCCGCGGCCGCGGCCGAGGCCAAGGCTGAAGAGGAGACCAAGCTCGCCGAGGAGCGAGCTGATCGGCTTGAGCGTGAGGCAGCGGCGGAGCGTGCGATTGAGGCCCGTAAACGGGGTGAGCCCGAACCGGAAGAAGGTGAGAAGCGGAACTCGGGACTCAGGACTTTCCGGGACACGGAACTCGATAATGACCCGGATGCGTTGGCCGAGGAGGCAGCGGGGGGGGAGGTTGAGGATTGGGACGAAATCAACTTGGAGGACGATTTGCCGACGTTGTTCGATGCGATCAAACCGCATTTGCGACGGAACCAGCGTGGTCTGGGTGAGGCAGCGGCGATCGATTATCTCGCAAGACGTTGGGATCAAGAGCCAGGTGATGTGGTCGGCGCACTGGTGGAGTGTGGCCTCGAGGTGCCGGAAAACGACGATGAGTCTTCGGCATTCTTCGAGTTTGAGGGAGATCTTTATTGGTTGAACCGCAACAACCGCGGTCAGCTGTTTATGAATGTTCGCGAGAAGCCACGGGCTCGATTCAAGCCAACGGCATTGCGCAAACTTGATGATGATGCACCGGAGACCGAAGATCTGCGAACTGAGCGCGACGCCGAAGAGGCCGAGCGTCAGGCGAAGCAGGCGGCTCGGGAAGCAAAGGATGCTGAGCGGGAAGCCGCCCGGGCAGCGCGTCGCGCGGCAGACGAGGCCGAAGCCGCTAAGCCCGCTCCGCCGTTGCCGGAGGGTTTGGCCTTACTCGATCTTTTGATCCCCAAGATGCGGCGGAATCGTCGCGGTCCGGGCTTGTCTGGCACCGTTTCATTTATGGCGAAGGCGTTGAAGCAGTCAGAAGAGGTGTTGCTTGAGGCACTCAGTGCGATCGGACTGCAGCCCGCCGAAGCAGAGGGTGGTAAGCCGAGTTTTGTGGAGTCCAGCGGTCAGCTGTTCTGGATCAAGCAGGACGGTCGCGGTGGGTTCTGGATCAACACACGCGATGCCGATAAATCTAAGCCCAAGTCCAAGGGAGTGAACGAAGAGTCTGCTCAGCAGGAAGCGTCGAAAGATGAATCCGCGGGACCGGTTGATGCCGATAAGCCCAAAGCAGAGAAACCGGCGGTGAAGCAGCCGGTTAAATCAAAGGGTGACCCCGGGAAGAATGCATTGCCCGCGTTACGTTTGTTGCTGCAACCGAAGACCCGAGGGGCGGGGGTTTCAGGAGAACTTGATTCGTTGGCGCGAGCGATGGAGAAGCCGGTGATCGAGCTGCTTGAGGGCTTGGTGAAGGCGGGGTTGGTTGTGCCGGACGAGGCCGATGATAAGCCAGTTTTTGTGGAGCTCGGTCACGAGATTCTGTGGCTGAAACGCAATGCGAAGGACGATTCGCTGTGGTTGAATGCCAAAGAGAAGGCGGCGCGTAAACCACGGGCCCCACGGACCAAAAAGACGGCCACCAAAAAAGCCGCTCCCTCGAACGAGAAAGCGGCTGAAGCTGATGATGTTGGTGAGGCTGAGGACGCCGGCTAAGGCCTGGCGCCACGGGGGGGGGGCTTAGTCCTTGTTTTTACGGATCACGATGTCGCCGTTCATGGTGGCGACTTGGATACTCGTGCCGCCCCCGTTGAGGGTGCCGGCGATGACCTTGCCTCCGGCCATGGCCGGGATGCTGGGCATCCGAGGTGCGCGGGGCGCGCGCGGCGCCCGAGGGGCTTGCACCTGTGGTCCATGCTTGGATTCACGGGCTTCTTGGACGGCGATCCGCACTTCTTCAGCGATCTCCTGGGCCATCTGCACGGCCTCGCGGGCAAGGTCGGCAGCGACTTCAGCGAATTCTCCTACTGGGGGACCATTTGATCGATTATAACTGGTGGTTTTGGTGACCAACTCATCATCGGAAAAATTGGTCAGGATGGTGCCATTGTGAGTGCGGAAGCGCACGTCGGCGGCAGTATCGGCGGGGAGTCGAAGGGATATTTCGCCATTCATGGAACTGAAAGACAGGGGGCGATCGGGACTGACCTTAGTGAATGAGGCAGAGATCTCGCCGTTGGCGGATTCCACGATGACCCCGCCGCCGATATTGCGCAGATCGACCTCGCCGTTGAGGTTCTTTATGACGATATCGCCGTCAATTTCTTCCACTTGGATTTCACCGCCAAATCCGATCTCAATATCGATATGAGTGTTGCGAGGGAGCGTGACGTGAAACTCGGAATCTTGAGCCCATCCTGCGGAGCCATAGTCGAGCACGACGGTATTTTCGTGTTCCTCGAGAGAGAAGGTGGCGGAGGAGCTGAGGACCCGGAGGCCGTCGTCGCGGGGGTGATTTGGGGGGGCGCCATCGGCTTCGGAGGAGACGGTAACCTCTGCATAGTCGCCGCCGTGGATGGTGATTTCCCCGTTGCTGAGACGAGCGCTAAAGCGGCCAGGCTCGGTGGGATTTGAAAATGTGACGGAGCTTTTGGTCTCTTCCGCAGTGAGCGTGCCCACTGCGAGCAGGGCGCCGGAAAGGATGGAGAGAAGTTTGGTTTTCATGATACTAAAGAAGTTTACGGTTGATGTAGTGTGTGTAGGGATACGTCGGTGGTAGGAAAATTAGAGCTGGGCGAGGCCGCGCTGGGCCGCTTGGCGAACCACGGCGTCGATGGATGGATCACGCGTCAAACGAGTGAGGGTGGGCGAGGCCTGGTCGTCGCGGGAGGCGACCACAAAATCGATCATCGCGACCTGAACGAGCGGGGACGGTTCGCGAGCGAGAGCGGTCATGACCCCGGAGCGCACGGGCGCACGATCGACGTGGG
>Ga0222654_1001102_pt1 | contig 12144 bp, 9 predicted proteins | sample AntAcemetagen421_FD_179805 | JGI IMG/M metagenome (GOLD analysis project Ga0222654, IMG submission 179805) | Saline water microbial communities from Ace Lake, Antarctica - #421 | ecosystem: Environmental > Aquatic > Non-marine Saline and Alkaline > Saline | place: Antarctica: Ace Lake | collected... | reverse complement strand
TGCACCCGAAATAGGGGAATCATCCCGGAACCATTGGAAAGTGGGCTCCGGATTAGCATCACCTTCGAGTTCGAATGTCACCGAACCACCCACGCCGATAGTCATATCGGTTGGCTGCTGCGAGATCTCAGGCTTGAACAAGACGTCAAGCGTGGCCGCAGCACTGGTCACCTCACCGATCGGATTAGTCACCGTCACGGTGTAGTCCGCTGAATCAGTGCGTGAAGTTGAAGTGATTGAGAGTGTGTCCGAGGTCTCTCCCGTAATTTCTACGCCCGCCTTTTTCCATTGGTAGGTCGGAGTCGGATTACCGCTGGCGATGACCATGAAGCTCGCCGGGCTACCTTCAGAGGCCGTCGTGGATTCTGGCTGAGCCGTGATGGCTGGACCCTCGTTGACCGTGAGAGTCACTTCCGTCGAGGTAACCGCATCCACTGAATTGGTCACGACTACATCAAACTTTGTGCCATTCTCCGGCGCTTCTAATCCGCCGAGAGTGAGGCTCATTCCAGTTTCGCCGGAAATCGGTGAGCCATCACGTCGCCACTGGAAAGTGGGCATTGGCGCACCTTCAGCAATCACCGTGAAGACTACGCTTCCCCCAACTCCCGAAGTCTGATCGGTCGGTTGGGTCGTGATTTCTGGACCAAAGTTAACGTCGAGTTGGGCCCCGGCACTTGTTACGGCACTGACCGAATTGGTGACAACCACCGTGTAAACGCCTGCATCGCCGCGGTTAGTCGCAGCAATATCGAACGAGGCCGCGACTTCACCTGCAATGTCTTGGCTATCGCGTTGCCACTGGTAAGTCGGCATCGGATTGCCGGTCGCGGTGACCGAGAAACTTACCGCGCTGCCTTCGTTTACGGCGGCGGCAATAGGTTGGGCCGTGATAGCCGGTCCTTCATTCACCGTTAGGGTCACCTCGCTGGAAGTATCCGTTCCCACCGAGTTACTCACGACCACGTCATACTTCTGGCCGTTTTGCGGAGACTCTACTCCGTTAAGAGTCAGGGTCGATCCGGTCTCGGTCGAAAGTTCCTGACCATCCCGGCGCCACTGATAAGTCGGCATCGGAGATCCATCGGCCGTCACACTGAAGACGACACTGCCGCCTACACCTGAGGTCTGATCCGTAGGTTGGGTAGTGATAACTGCCGCGTAGTTGACCATCAAATCAGCCGATCCACTCACCTGCTCGCCGGCAGCGTTGCTGACCGTAACCGAATAAGTTCCAGCATCTTCGCGCGTCACACTCGAGATCTCGAAGACACTATCTGTCGCGACAGGTCCCGCAATCGGAGACCCATTTTTGTTCCACCGGAATGTGAGCGGCTCAGTGCCAATTGCTCCCACCGCAAAACTGACAAAAGTACCTTCGTTGGCTGTTTGAGTCATCGGCTGCGTCGTAATTACCGGTGGTTCGATCACCATCAGCATCGCGGCATCGCTGGTCACAGTATTGACCGAATTCGTGACCATCACGTCATAGCTGCCAGCGTCGGCTGGTTGAACTCCGGTGATTTGGAGAGTCACATTTGTCTCGCCCGTGATTGGGCTACTGTCTTTCCGCCATTGGTAGGAAAGTGGAACCGCACCGCTGGCGGTCACGCTGAACGAAATATCAGAACCCTGATTAACGGTCATCGAAGCCGGTTGAGCCGTAATCGCCGGAGCTGCGTTAATCGACAGAGTGGCGGGCTGGCTGGTCGCGGAGCCCTGGCTGTTCGTGGCGATCAGCGTGTAAGAACCGGCATCAGCAACGGAAACCACCGAGATATTCAGATCAGCCGAGATTTCACCAGTGATATCAGAGCCATCCTTCTGCCATTGAAACGTAGGAGTCGGGTTGCCTGATGCGGTCCCAGAGAAACTAGCCGAACCAGCCTCATTAACCGTCAACGACTGAGGATCCGCCGTAATCGCAGGTGCCGTAGGAGGCGCCGCGACCGTAATTGGACCAAGGGCAGCATTAAGTTCGGTGCTGTTACCACTGACCTTATATAGGACCTGTCCTGCGATGCTCTGATCGGTCGTGAGCCCAGAAGCATAGTTCAGAACAACCGAGAAAGAAATCGAGTTAGCTGGCGCACTTAAGTAGGCGAATCCCGCTGCGCCGGTGTCACCTTGATTAGGGGGGATGGGAGGAACATTAGATCCAGAAACACTCGCGAAGCTCCAACCATCAGGCAGGACAATATTCACCCCCAAGGTCGACAGGGACTGATCGGTGTAATCGAACGACACATCAAACGTGGCTGCCCCTCCCGCCGGATCAAAATTGCTGGTGGTTGTCGTGAACGATGCCGTTTGAGCTGAAAGCCCAAATGCGCTGACGAAGGCCAGTAAAGCCATCGTGATCCATTTTTTATAGCTAGTGATTTTCATTAGAGTATTTTCGAAAAATTAAGCGCGGAAATCCCTCAGTTTACAACTTCGCGTAACTGATTGCATTAAAATGACTAGACTGAGTTAGTAATTCAGGCGGTGCCGCACAATCCTAATCAGGTAGAAACGGGACAAAAACTGCGACCACCACCAATAGCGACAATCTGACCTAGTCAAAAATCGAGGCGTCAGAAAACGCCCACCCACCCAATCAGCGATCAAGTGAGGAGCCGAAACCGCCGGGCGTTCCTCCTCCTTTTGGAAGGAAACAATCATTAGAACTCGCCCTCTAAGTCGTCCAAGTCGTGAAACAAGATATCCATCGTCCCTCCTTAGATGACCACACAACCGCCCAGCCCTTTCTCAACAATCCGCAGTTCATCCACGAATGTGCCCTTGGCCGAAACCAAGCCCCTGATCATCCCTACCTCTCGCTCTCGCCAGATTTCGGCAATGAACCCGCGAGACCGAACGCACGATTCTTGGCGCGTGCCAACAGCACGGCATCAACGAACAGACCTTCCACCCCTAGCCCGCATAAGTTTGGGATAAAAAAGTTCGGCTAGACCATACCGCTCCAGAAACAACAAAAGAGCGCGCGATGCTCGAGCCGTTGAATAGGACGGAAGCACGAAACCCTGAGGCCCCCCCCATTGCGCACCACGAGCCCACCTTCAGCACCTCCGTTTCACAGCTGAAACTGATACGCATACACATCTGCATCATTCAGCACGAAACGTAGCCGCACCGTCCGTCCCGCGAGAGCCGCCAACCGCCGGCCCGCGGTCCAGGTCACCGCCCGTTCAATCGTATTGCCGTAGAGTGGCGCACAATCCGAAAGGGCAAAACCCGGCAGTGGCTTACCGGCCTCGTCTTGAATCTCCACGCGCACACTCCCCGCTGCCGACGTCGCGAAATTAAGCTTCAATGCCTCACCGGTGAATCGCACCGGCTTCGTCACCAACTCACCACCCGTCATGGGCGCACGCACCGACACAAATCCATCCAATCGCAACGTGTAACGACGCAACGCACTCCCCGGCTTCGTCCAATAACTCTCGACCGCATACAGCGACAGTTCGTTGGGGGCGCCAGGCAGCGACGACTTCGTTTCGACCACGTGCCAAGCCAAATACTGATGCCCGTAGTTCCAGGTGCCCGGACGCTCGATCCCCGGCGGCAGGAACGCTTCGTTCCAACGTTTGAATTCCACCCCGTCTCGGCTTGCCATCAGCAACGCTTCGGTCAGCGCAGCCCCGTAACGCTCCCGCGCCTCCGCTCGCATCATCCGATGCTCATACTCAGGCAAGGCTTTCATCGAATTCGACCACTGCGCACTGCGTTCGGCTCCCGCATCATTACCCGCGATGCGCGCCGAAGCTGCATCTACATCCCGCACGTGTTCATGGCCGCGCTCGAGGTAGCGATTGGGGAAACCGATCAACAGGTGCGGCGCCCGATAATACGGTTTGATTTGATTGACGTAGAGCTGCTCGGCCGGGGAATCGACGTAGGTCAAATCCTCGATATTCTCCCAATTCAGGAAGTCCGGGGACGTGCCGGTGCGAATCGCGCGAAGTCCCGTGTCCCCCTCTTTTTCGGGCGGCGTAAAGGAACGCCAATAGGCTCGGTAGTGCCCCGCAACTTCATCCCAAAATGCCAGGTTCTGCGAATCAAATGCTCCGTCCGTGATCACCGGCGCATCTGCCATCGGTTTCCAGCTCAAGCCATCCGCCGACTTTAACGCCAACAGGCCCGGAGTCCCTTTCGACCGGAAGAACGCTTTGTATTTCGCATCCATTTCCGCCGCCGGATTCGTGTCCTTGAATACCGCCGGATGCCCTGCATCCACCTCCAGCGGTCCGACCGTCCCGCTCAACATCACAATGTTATTGGCGGTGCTGCCGTCGAATTCGTTGAGACCCAGCATCGGTTTACGCCAATGAATGCCGTCATCGCTCTCCGCATACGCACACACCAACGGATTCGGTTTCTCGTTCGGGTCGCGTCGAGCTGCATTCAGCGCGTTCAACTGCCACGCCTTATAATACATGCGATAGAGTCCGTTGTCTTCGAAAATACTGTGGTAACCGCTGCCCGTCCCTTCCCACGGCTCATCGTGCACAATCGCAATCTCGTGCGGCACCGGACGGTGCATCCGCAACTGCGCCCCACCCTCAAGACGTTCGATCAAACCGTCCTCCACGAACAACTCCCGCCGTGAACCGATATCGGTCACCGCTGCACTCGCTGCATCTGCTAGCATCAGCATGCCCAACATTCCGATCACTTTCGTATCACGTTTATTTTCATCATATCATCAAATTTGGGTTATCCTCTCAACGCCGCTTTCACCGCGGCTGAAAAATTCCTAAACGTCGACCACCACACCCTGGCCCCGGTCGTTCGGTCCACCGAAAGTTCGTCATTGGACCCGACACCCGTCACGAGACAACCCACCGGGTTACCACCGATCCAGTCGGAGTGCTCGGGACACCAGAGCCTCCGGCCATGAGCATGGTATAGAAACAGTTCCATGGATTCCGCTAGGCTGGAGACGTGACGACGCATGTCGGGTGTAAAGCCCGACCCACGGCCGAGGTTCACCATAATTTGTGGGTCGGGCTTTATGCCCGACATTCAGCATTCTCCACTTCTAGACAGCCATTCAATTGTCATCGAATTGATAGGCATAAAGGTCGGCGTCTTTCACTTCGAAGCGTAAACGAACCGCCTGCCCCTCGAATTCCCCGACTTCCCGACCACTGATCCAGGTGACCGCGCGTTCGATCGTATCGCCATAAAGCGGCGCGCAATCATCGAGCGCAAACCCAGGCAAAGGACGTCCGTCCAGATCCTGAATTTCCACGCGCACCTGACCCGCCGCCGAGGTGCCGAAGTTGAGCATCAGGTGATTTCCCGCAAACTTCAGCGGTTTGGTGATCAATTCGCCACCTGACATCGGCGCACGCACCGAGACAAATCCATCCAACCTCAGCGTATAGCGACGCAACACACTGCCCGGTTTCGTCCAATAGCTTTCGCTCGCATAAAAAGAAAGTTCTCGCGGCGCGCCCGGCAGCACCGACTCGGTCTCGACCATATGCCACGCCATGGCTTGGTAGCCGTAGTGCCACGTGCCGGTTCGTTCGACGCCGGGGCGCAGAAAAGCTTCGTTCCAACGCTTGAAGTTCACGCCGTCACGACTCGCCATCAGCAGGGTGTCGGTGAGGCCTGCGCCGTAGCGGTCGTTGGCCCGGCCGCGGCTCAGCCGATCCTCTAGATCGGGCAATGCCTGTAATGAAGCCGACCACCGTTCCGTTATTTCGGGACTACTCAGGTCGGCCAACCCAGCCCGCTCCACCTCAGTCTTATCCTCGTGCCCGCGCTCCAGATAGCGGAGAGGAAACCCGAGCAAGATATGCGGCGCGCGGTGGTAAGTTTTGACCACATTTGTGTAGAGCTGCTCCGGCGGAGAGTCTTCGTAGGCGAGATCCGCCTTATTTTCCCAGTGAATAAAATCCTTCGAGGTGGCCGTGCGAATCGCCCGACGTCCCGACCAGTAATCGTGTTCGCCGGGGATGAAGTGGCGCCAGTAGGCACGGTAGTAACCGGCGCTTTCGTCCCAGAAGGCGAGGTTTTGCGAATCATATTTCTCCCCCGCCATCACCGGCTCGTCATGCAAGAGCGACCAATGGATACCGTCGGGTGACTTGAGTGCAATGAGGGCCGATATGGGCGAGGACATCTGGCGGATTATCGCCTTGTAGCGCGCATCGGCCGGGGCATCAGGATTGGTGTCGAGAAACACCGACGGGTGCGCCGCATCGAGTTCCAAGCCGCCCAGCTTCTCCTGCACGAAGACGATGTTGTTGTCCGTCGAGCCGTCGAACTCATGCAGTCCGAGCGAGAGCTTGCGCCAATGGATACCGTCGTCGCTCTCGGCATAGGCACAGAGACGCGGGTGCGTCTTTTTACCGAATTCGCTATTCGCCTCTTCGAACGGGGCGATCGTCATCGACTTGTAATACATGCGGTAGAGGTCGCCGTCCTGAAACACGCTGTGGTAGCCGCTGCCCGAGCCCTCCCACGGCTCATGGTGCTCCATCACAATCTCGCGCGGCACGGGATTGTGCATGCGCAACGTCGCCTCACCTGCCAATCGTTCGATGAGGGAGTCCTCCACAAACAATTCCCGCCTCGATCCGATATCGGTCACCGCCGCACTCGCTGCATCCGTCAGCACCAGCATACCCAACAGTCCGATCACTTTCCGTATCAGGTTGTTTTTCATAATATCATCAAATGGTGATCATTCTCTCAAAGCCGCTTTAACCGCGGCTGAAAAATCATTAAACGCCGGCAACAATTCCGTGGCCTCGGTCCCCGTCATTCGAACGACCGACTGTTCGTCCTTAAAACCGACTCCCGTCACCAAGCACACAACGTTCTCCTCGGGATCCAGCTCGCCCCGTCGCACCGCTTCCGCTGCCCCAGCGATGGCCACCGCTCCCGCGGGCTCGCTAAAAATACCCTCATCCTTGGCCAACCGGTTCTGCCAGTCCCAAACCGTTTCATCGGAGACCACGTAACCTTGTCCGCCCAAACGTCGGCAGGTCTCAACCACGTCGTCGCCATCCAAGACACTCCCCACTTGCAAGCCACTGATCGCCGTCGTCGAAGCCACCGCCACCGCTTTACCCTCACCGGCTCGTAAAGCCGAAGCGATCGTATCATTACCCTCCGGTTGCACACAGTGGACTCGTCCACCGGCACCCCACTCTGCTACCCCCCGCGCCACCGCCAAGGTCAGTCCTCCGCCGCCCGCCGGACTAAAAACCGAAAACGCCTGACCCGCCATCGCCTCCGCAATTTCATAACCGATGGTTTTCACTCCCGCCATGCCTCGGGGCGACAGCGCGAACGCACTCACTTCAAAACCGGCATTCAACTCGGAAGCCAAATCGCGCAGACCGGACATCACCGCCGTAGTCACTTCCGGCGATTTACCAAAATGCTCGATCCGAAAAAGGTGCGCCCCATAAGCCCGCATCTGGCGGAGCTTTCCTTCCGGCGCGCCTTCGACAATTGCGAGGTAACAGGCGATGCCTGCCCGTGCACAATACGCCGCCACCGCCGCCCCCGTGTTGCCACTCGACGTGCCGAGGCAGAGTTTTTTGCCCTCCTGTTGCAGATACGTCACCCCCGCTGCAGCGAACCGATCCTTGTAGGAACCAGTCGGATTACCGCCTTCATATTTGAACCACAGATTCTTCAGCCCGAGCTCAGGGCCAAGCCGCGTCGAGCGGATCAACGGCGTTTGTCCTTCCCCCATCGTGACCGCGATCTCTCGCGGCGGAGCGCCCCAGCGTTCGGCATAATTCCAAATACTCATACGTGACCCCCATTCGTGATGGACGCTCGGAGGCAGACGCGATGTCGGGCATAAAGCCCGACCCACATTTCAGCTGCGGTGCTTTGCCGTGGGTCGGGCTTTACGCCCGACATTCCCTGCCTCTCACGACTTCCTCTCAACAAATCCTCCGCGTTCCACCATTGCTCCGCCACCAACCAACCCATTTGCTGCCACCATGCTCTGTTGGTCCGCGGCTCAATCATGAAGAAAATTTCTGCGAGTTCTTCGCCGTTGGATTTGGCTTCCTTGCCCAACGGGCAACATCGCCATCGTTTTGGCGACGCAGCTCTCGGATTCGACGCGCACATCTGGCGCGGTGCCCCCGGTCCCGTCCTGCTCGTCAATGGTGCCACCCACGGTGACGAATACGAAGGACCGACCTTGCTCCACCAGTGGATCGACACTTGGAACCCGGCCGATCTCCACGGCACGGTCATTCTCGTTCCCATCCTCAACGAAGCCGCCTTCACCGCTCGTCAACGATGCCACCCCACCGATGCCGAAAACCTCGCCCGCGCATTTCCCGGACGCGCTGACGGTTCGCCCACCGCCCAACTCGCCCACCTTTTCAAAACCCAACTGCTCAGCCACGTCACCCACTACGTCGATCTGCACAGCGGAGGGCACGCTCTGGCCCTGCATCCATGGGTTGGATACATCATCGGGAGCGACGATCTGATCAATTCCACGCAACGCGCCATGGCCGCGTGCTTCGACGCATTCTGGTGTTGGGCCGGCCCCTACCTTCCCGGTCGCACCCTCAGCGCCGCCTTCGACCACAATATCCCGGCGATCTACACGGAATGCTACGGAGCGGGAACCGTGCGCCAGAGCGACCTCGCCGCGCTCGACCGTGGCCTGAACAACCTGCTGCGCCAAATTGGGTGCATCCGCGAACCCTTGCCGCCGCTGGCGTCGCAGCCCTTCCACTTGTCTACCGACGCCGAGGAAACCCATCTGCAAGTTCATCACCCAGCGCCTCATGCCGGCAACTTCGAACCAAAGATCGCCTTGGCCGAAACCGTCACCGCCGGACAGGAAATTGGAATCGTTCACCTCGACTCGGACGCGCGCCCCACTCCGATCCACGCCAGCCGATCCGGCACCATCGTGCTGCGCCGCCACGACCGTTCCGTGCAGCGCGGCGATGCGTTGTTTGTCATCGTCCCACTCTGAAACCAATCGCTTCATGAGAGTAAGCCGCCGTCGACCAACCAGGTCGTGCCGGTCACAAATTTCGCCTTGCTCGAGCAGAGAAAAGCCACCGTCTCGGCAATATCATTCGGCTCACCCTGCCCCAACGGAGTCTGAGCCTCAATGCCCGAATCAAGTCCCTGCTCCGCCCTGCGTTGAGCCGACGCCGCCGAAGAATCCACTCGAATGTCTCCCGGCGCGACCGCGACAACCCGGATTCCATCCACCGCCAACTCGCGCCCCATCGATTGTGTCAGTGACGACAGCGCCGCCTTCGTCGCCGCGTAGACCAATGCGCCCGGCTGCGGTTTAAACGCATTCACCGAAGAGATGTGCACGATGACCCCGCCACCTGACTTCCGCAGATGCGGGACCGCGGCCTGAGAACAAAAAATCGGACCACCCAAATTGACTCCAACCATCCGCTCGAAGTCTGCCGGCAATAAATCATCGAGCGTCGCCAGTGCCGCCGCCCCCGTGATGGCCGCATTGTTCACCAGCACATCGAGACCGCCCAACAACTCCGCCGCCTGGTCCACGAATCGGCGGCATTGCGCCGCGTCACCCGCATCAAATTCCACCACGGACACGCGCCCCCCCCACCGCTCGATTAACGGCACCGCCACCGTCGCATCCAACTGGCCAACCACCACGGAACCACCTTGCGCCAAAAACGCCTCAGTGATGGCGCGACCAATATTCGTGGCCCCTCCCGTTACGATCGCCCGATGCATATCACCACCTTGTTGAGTGCCCCCGGCCAGCGCAAGCCCCCCTCGGTTTCAATGGCCATTTTCTGCGGCATAAGTTTCCCCAAACTTTCGGCACTCTTCCGTCAGCGGATACCCCAAGAACGAAGCATCCGTTTCAAACACCCCCTGCTTCACTAAGCAGTGCCTCAAACCCGTCAACCAACACTCAATCGACTCTCCTCCATAGAGACCGAAGAGCACGCGACGCATCTCCGCATCAGCCCGACGCGCTTCCTCCCAATCGCCGTCCGCCACCAAAGAAACTATGCGTTGCAGTAGCGGCATCACCGCGATTGCTCCGCCAAATAGACACCCATCATAACCAGCCTCCAGATACTCCACCGCCCTGAATTCGTCTCCATTCAAAAGCACGAGCTCGCGATTCGTCTCCCGCGCCCGTATCGCCTCCGCCCGACGCCCCACCTCACCCGAGCTGTCCTTGACCATCACGACATTCGGTAACTCATAGATTTCCCGCAAACGCTCCTCCGGAATCATCACCGGTCGATGGCCACCCAGATCATAGATCGCCACGGGCAAAGGGCTCGCCTTCACCGCCGCCGCAAAAAGAGCCACCACCCGATCGGAAGTCGCATTCATGAACGTCGCCGGAGACGAGATCACCGCCATATCGGCACCGGACTTCGCGGCCCGATCAATATTATCCAGCATACGCGGGACCGAATTGTCTGTCACTTGCGCGGCGAGTTTTAACCGATCTCCCGCCACCGTTTTCGCCCCGCGAATCAGTCGCTCCTTCTCTCGCTCCGGTAGCCAAGGACCTTCCCCACAAGTTCCCGCCAGAAACACCCCATTCATCCCACCTTCAATCGATGCGTTGATCATTCGCTCGACCGACGCATCATCCACGGTCAGGTCAGCATGCAGCGGAGTCGGCAATGCAGACCAAAGTTTGATTTCACGCCGTGCTTCCATTATCCGTTGAAACCACTCCTTTCTGTGCCGAGCTAGAATTAAATTCACCCCATGCTAAACCGCCGACCCATTCTTCGATTCTTCCTCTTCTTTTTAACGGCCGCGATGTTGACCGCATCGCCCCTCACCGACCGGGCAATCGACACCCTCATCGAGGTGCTCGAAACGGGCACGCCCGTGGACCAAATTCACGCCGCCGAGGTGCTCATCCCTTTCGGCCACAGCCGGGCGGTCTGGGAACACTATTACCCTCTGCGGTTTCGCTACGATGACACTCCAATTTTTAGGATAACCAACTGGCGCGCCCTCGCTCGGGTTGATCGCACGCCGCAGGCCCGGCAAATCTGGATAGATAAGATCTTCGAAATCGCCCTGACTCCCGGCCTGCCCGATCGCGTGCATGCCGCCGAGTCCGCCGCCAAACTGCTCGCGCCGCCCCCGCCGCACGTCGTTTCAAACATGGCCGCATGGGCCGCGGATGCCCCGGACAAAGACGCTGCGTTTGCCCTGTGGTGTAACTGGTCGAACGACCTCCCCGCTTCCGCTTCACCGCAAATCGTCAACTGGCTCCGCACCGGCGACGGCGATACCCGCCTGCGCGTCGCCTACATGTTGGCTCGCCTGAAACCCGCCGACCCCGCGATCTTAACCGCCCTCGCGGACGTGGCGAATGCCGCCACCGCCGAGGTCAATCTCGTCAACACGGTCGTAGTCTCCGCCGCCTACTTCCTGCAAGCCTCCCCCCCCGATGCCCCCGCGTGGCGAACATTCCTCGAGTCGGCAATCGCGACGGATGACCCGTTGCTCATTTTCCACAGCGTCCAAGGCATCATGCCCTACTACCAAGAGAGCGACATCCCCGACATCATACACCTCCTCGACCATCCCAAGCCCGACGCCCGCACCTCCGCCGCGTGGGTCATCCTCGCCGCCAGCGCGCGGGATTAGCGGGAACCAACTATCGGACGTAAAGCCCGACCCACCTCAGCAACCGAACAGCCTACCGCTGTGGGTCGGGCTTTACGCCCGACACCCCCTGCCCCTCCGCCTCTTTATTCTTCATCGTTCTCTTTACCGCCTCCCATCTCGCCAGCTCGCGACAAGATGGGCCTCACCTCAATGAAACTGTCGGGCATAAAGCCCGACCCACCTCAGCAACCGAACAGTCTACCGCTGTGGGTCGGGCTTTACGCCCGACATCCCCTGCCCCTCCGCCTCGGCCTCCCATCTCGCCAACTCGTGACCAGACGCAGCTCACCTCAATGAAACTATCGGGCATAAAGCCCGACCCACCTCAGCAACCGAACAGCCTACCGCTGTGGGTCGGGCTTTACGCCCGACATCCCCTGCCCCTCCGCCCCCCGCCTCGGCCTCCCATCTCGCCAGCTCGCGACCAGACGCAGCTCACCTCAATGAAACTATCGGGCATAAAGCCCGACCCACCTCAGCAACCGAACA
>Ga0222654_1001099_pt1 | contig 12167 bp, 7 predicted proteins | sample AntAcemetagen421_FD_179805 | JGI IMG/M metagenome (GOLD analysis project Ga0222654, IMG submission 179805) | Saline water microbial communities from Ace Lake, Antarctica - #421 | ecosystem: Environmental > Aquatic > Non-marine Saline and Alkaline > Saline | place: Antarctica: Ace Lake | collected... | reverse complement strand
TTCAATTTTAATTTCTCCCATATAAATTGGTTTTATAATTTTTCCTTTATAGAATTCTCCTTCTTTATAAATATTTTTTCCATTGATTGATGTAACAATTTGTCCAGTACCATTCAATTCAAAATTAAAATCAAATTTACCAATTTTTTTCTCACATATTAGATTTAATATCCCATCTAATGGAATACTTTTAATTGTATTCCATGTACCATTAAAAATTAATTTATTTGCTCTATACAATCTAATATTATGATTTACATCTATTCCAACTCTCCTTTCAAATAATGCAACATAATCATATTGTAGTAACTTAATCTTAAATTTATACAGATCGCTATAATAATCATCTGTAGAGTAAATTCCCGCAATATATATTTCGGTATCAGTAAATCTAGAATCCAAATATTTTAATTGAAAGTAATATTCATTATCTTTATAATAAATTATTTTAAATCCATCTTGAAATATTTCAAAATCTCCTAAATATTTATTATAATTATCAATATCCGTAAATTGTTTATTTAATGTCATGTAAATATTTTTTTTATTAGATCTTACTTTTTTAACTATTCTTACATTATTATCATCAATTTCAATTTCAACAATACAATCCGTTTTAAATATTTCACCTTTAGTCATTTTTTTTGTTGTTCCTATAAATTTAGAAGTTATTGCATTATTATTATCATATCCAATTTCTTCTCTATAATTTTTTTCTTTATGATAATCAATATTAGTATGTATTTTTAAGCAATCGTGTAATGAAAAATAAGTATTAAGAATTGATAAAGATGTAAATAATGGTTCAAATAGATCATAGTCTTTTAGTTTTTCTGCAAAATATTCTCTAGGTAAATATTTAATTTCCTCTACTGGCGTGTTTAATGTATATGTAAAACTATTCATATTTGAAAAATCATTATACCATAAATATGGTATATAATCTTCCATTAAAAAATCACTTTCAATAATATTATCAATCATATATTCATTATTATTATCGTATGGTACTAATAATTTAGACCTAAAAAAATTCATCCCTGGTTTTTTTGTAATAAGATATCCTGAAAAACGATTATTTTCATTACTTTCTTTTAATATTATTGTTTCATTACATTGATTCTTTTTTGTAATTTTAAAAGAAGTATTATCACCCTGTTGTATATAATCGAGAGTATAATCATAATCATCAAATTTAATTTTAGATTTAACAGTAAACTTCGAATCTGTGGCAATTAAATTAAAAGTATGATTATTATCTTTATTAAAGTATGTAAAACTAGTAAATTTATCTATTTCTAATCTAGGAAAAATGTTTGCAACCGATGCTTTAATAATTGCAAAACAATTTATATCAAAAATAATTTTACCTATAATTTCTATTTTATCATCTGTTCTATTTAATATTCCCTTAAATGTCATTGATTGATCAAATGTATGATTTACTAGTATAAATGGAACAATATCATGAAAAGTTACTTGTTTATCAGAAAGAATACGATCTTTTTTAAATTCTCCTTCATAATAAAGTGTTTCCTTTATATCTTTATCAATTAAATATAATTTACCTTCTCCATTCATTTGTCCTTCTTTAAATGTGCCAACATATTTTGTTTTAATATATTCTTCATTTTGTGGATTTTTGATTAATTGAATAATAGTACCTTCTCCTTCAAAGTTATCATCCTTGAAATTTCCTTGATAACGAAAATTATTAGTAATAAAAGATCCAATCCCATTTTTTTTATTATTTTCCATATTACCATGAAACATTATTGTTCCTTTTTGCATGATAGTTCCAATACCATGTGGTAAATTATTCATAACTTGTCCATCCCAAGTAGAACCATCTGCTAATTCTAATATTCTTGTAATTGGTTTGACTGACATTTATAATTATAATTTATGTGTATATTATCAATAAAAAAATATCAATTTTTTGTTATATTATTATAACTTAACATCTTGTAAGAACAAGGGGTGGAAAATCAATTACATCATTAAAGTTTCCATCTTCATCATAACCAAAATTTTCATCTTCAATATCATAATTAATAGTTACTTGTTTTACACTATCATCTTTAATAATGTCGAATAGTTTTTTAGTAGATCTCTTTACTGCTCTTTTTTGTTTCATAATATCAGGGTCTGTTGAATAAATAGTTGTGTCGCCAATAAAAAGACTATTTACTGATACATATTCATTAGTACTTTTATTAAGATTTTTATTAAGATAATCAATCAATTCATGACATGTTGGATTACCCGTTAATACAAAATTATCCCATAGTGTAAACATAAAACCTTTTCGTTTATTGGGTCTAGCTTCTCTTGGTTCACTATGAATCATTTCTGGCATAGCAAGGTTAATAAATGTATCATTATAATCTTCTAATTTATCACAACCATTACATATTTTCATAATTTCAATAGTCGCTAGACCAGAAACAAGAGATGTCGTTGTTGCAAGTGCAGGGATAATTTTACCAGCAATACCTTTAGTAACATGATTATCAACGGGATCAATTTTATAAATAATTGCTCGATTGTTTGAACATGATGTCACAAAATCAATATGATAATTAGTTGGGTCATCTTTTTCGAACACATGAGATGTAATTTTATAATGTAATACATCTTTATATGCTGGCAGGATATCTTCTACATTTTGCAAATTATCTTGTTCTAATTTTTTTTTAATGAGTTCTTTTTCTTCCTCTTCATTTTCAGCAATAATTTCATCAGTTTCAAGATATTCATTGAGAGTAATACCAGAACTGAGAACAAATTCTTTTGTAATATCTTTATTATCAATACCAAATATGTGAGCCCAAAGTTTAGCACAAGAGAATACAAAATTAAAAGTATATTTATCACTCAAATTAAAACTTGGCACCGATGGACATCTCTTTGTTCCAGACCAAAAGAGCTCGCCCGAATTAGATGTAGCGTCTGCTGGGTATTGGTTAAGAAGATTTAGTGTAAAATCTCTAAAATCTTTAGCCCATAAATTGACACCAAACTTAACACAATCAAATGCATTTTTTGGTGCATTATCAAAAAACCATTTAATATTTTTTGCAAATTCAACTTGTTCATTCTGTGGCAATGTTTTAATAAATGATGGATTTTCATTGAATGTTTTTGCACTTGTTGGTATTTTTTCAAAATATAAGTTAAATTTATCTCTTGCCCATGCAATTGTATGATCAATCTTATATGGAAAGTTTTTAAGTGTACATAATGGAATTGATTTCTCTTCAGGATCTCTTGTTGATGAATATGAAAGGGTCACTCCTGGAATAATAGCTTGAACATTTCCTTTTGTTCCAAGTGTACCAGATTCAATTAAATATTTTTTATGTAAAACACATTCACTATCCATAAATTTACGAGCATCAATATTATCTAGGGCATTTGCTACAAAAGTTAAAGAATCAAAAAATTTAGAATCATATGTATTTCTTGTTTTTGGTCCCACGGCATTATTATGTGCTTCAATTTTTACAGTTGGTACAAGTGATTTAATTACTTCACTTGCAGTAATAGATTTTTCTTTTCCAATATGTTTTGATCTGAATAAAAATTGTCTACTCAAATTAGATTTTTCAATTGTATCCATATCAGTTACTACTAAATTACCAATTCCAAGCATTGCTAAGTTTTTAAGATGCTCGCACCCAATTGCACCAGATCCTACAATAAATCCTTTTGCATTCGTTAACACATGATACATTTCTTTTCCATAGAATTCTTCAGCTGTAAGTTTTTTTACAATTGATCTATCACCATCATAAATTTCAGTAATGGCATTCGTTGCAGAATAAGTCATAACATTTGATACTGGCATTAATTTACTAGTACATGCCTTAATAATTTCTTGTGCACCAAATCCTCCCATAATAGAGTCAACTGCTACACAATTGAAATTAATTGATTGAAGAAATTTTTTAACAAGTTCTTCTTCGAAATTATCCGACATGATTCTTTTATATGTTTCAAATGCTTCATCAAGCGTATTTGAAGATTTTTTTACTTCACCTAACCAATTGAACATTTGATTGATCTTTGGAGCACGATCAAGATGCAAAAAATCAGTAAGTATATATTCAAAATCTTTTTCAGGAAAAATGTTATAAATTGGTTCATGATATACTTTTCCAGGCATTTTAATTTGTACAAATTTACCCTTTGTTGGAATTTGATGTTGGTCAAATCCATTAAGTTTAAAAGTTTTAAGTCCAGTAACATTAATTGTATGTGTTTTTTCTACTTCTTTATCAGTCTCAATAAATTTTACATGATCATTACCGTGTAAATCATGTGGTTCGAAAGTACTTACATTACCTTCTGTGTCAAATGATTCAATAATGCCAGTTTTTTGTGCTTCACCATCAGTATCAATTACATGAAATTCATTACCAAAATCATTAAATAATCTACCAAATACACCTTTTGATTGTATCCCAATAAACGGTACACCTTTGGCTCTTGCAAGTTTATTAAATTTAGCTTCGATATTAATTAATTGATTTGCTGTAACAACAACTGTGAAATCAAGTTGTGCAAGATCGGATTCATTAACTTCCTCTATTTTAGCATATCCATTTAGTTCCGCCAATGATTCTTTTACTGCTGACGCTTTTTCTTGTCCAATCATTAATTCATTAATATATAAATTTGTATCTACATCAAATTTATCAACAATTGTATTATCAAACAAATACATTGATACTCCTGATAAAATAGTGTTCTTAGCAAGTTCAATGCCAAGATTATCACATCCAACTAAAAGTACACATGCTTTACTTAGTTTTTCCAGAGCATCTTTGCCAAGAGCATAAATAGTACGGGAATAAAGTTCCATATCAAGAGCATTAGACATAATCTTATCAGACATTATATAAATATATTAATATATATATAATGAACTTAATTTCTCAATTTTTTTGTAATTTTTAAGAATTTAATATGATAAGTAATATCTTATTATATTTATAACGCACGTACATAATTTAACATTTCAATTCCACCAAAAACACCAGCATGTAACGGAATAGCTCTACCAAGTGCAATATAAAACCCTCGATAAAATCCCGTAATTCCATATGTAGAATATATTTGATTTATTGCACTTTTAAATGAAATATTTTTGTTTTGTTGAATTGTTTTAAGTGGATCACTTGGATACATAAATGCCCACGCCATTGATCCAGAAAATGCACCATAAAGCATAGCATGTAATGGTGTAAATCCTTCTGTGTTATTTTTTAAAAAATTATATGTTGTAAAATAAATACCAAAACCAGGTCCTTCTCTCAATAACGTTGATGATAATCCACAATAAAGATTCTTTATACTTAAATTAAATGATGATGCTTTAATATTTTTATGATAAACTTCAGTAAAAGATAATCCATTTTGCATACCAATTTTAAACTTTTCAACAGGTGTTACAACAGTAGCACATGAAATACCTGCAACAACTCCAGAAATAAATATATTAAAATAATAATTATCTATTAAATTATTTTTTGAAAAATTATCTTGTACGCCAAAGACAATTGCTTTTTCTAATCCCATACCAAAAAAAGGAGGAATTACACCCCTATATAAACTGAGTGGACCAGTTCTCTTTATAATTTTATATGTTGCATCTAAAACACTTTTTGTATTATTTGATTGATGATATGTTTTAATTGTATCAAAAGGATGTGACATTAAAATTCCAGATCCACCACCAACTATTCCAGAAATCCATGAATCCCAATTCCATTTATTTCTTTTAGTTTCTGATAGCATTATATTAATAATTTAATATAATAATATAAATAAACTTAATAAATCAATTTTATGCAGAGGCAGGAGCTGCTACAGTTTGTTCTTGAATTTCTTCATCTGTTGGTTCATTCTTCATGATCTGGACAACAGTATCATCAAGAGAATTCAAGAAAGAAAACTCTTCTGGGAGTTGATATTCAGTATCTACTTTTTTGCTATATTCTTGAGCAACTTCTTTAGCATAAATTTCGAGATATTCTTCAAATACTGGACGGAAGAACTCTAAAAGTAAAGGCTTTGGTACATCACCATTAATCATACGAAGGAAATACTTTTCGGTCATACTAGTGTTATGTTTAAGCATTTTACGCATTTCATTACGATAAAAGCCAGTGAGATATTTATCATCAATATCTTTACCAGCTACAATCTCTTCAAAAACAGTTTTAGGAGTAATTACTTTATTAGAAGTATTTGTTGTCCATTTACTAGTACTAGCATCATTTGCCAATTCCTTGAAAGATTTACCATTCCAGGCATTTTGCTTAATAACTTCTTTACCATTAAGAGTAGGAAAAGAGTCAAGTGTAATTTCTGGTTTATCTTTACTACTTTCTGGATGGAATTTGCTGTCTTTTTTCATAGAAAATTTAGGAACATACTTGTTATCGGGAATGTATCTCTTTTCTTGTTTATTATCCTTGCCAGATACAAGCCATGCAGCTAGACCAGTCAATGGTTTACCATCTTTATCAGTAGCAACATCAGCTGTTCGTGTAGATGATGTATATTTACGGTAACGGTTATTAGTTGATGTACTGGTTTTAGATTCTGTATCATCTTTATCAGTTTTTTTCCCCAATTTATAACCATCAGAGGTCTCAAATTTCTTTTGGAAAGTGGACTTGGTTCCATTATGACCAGAATGTCCCCCTTTCATGGAATCTGGTAGTCTTTTTGAAGAAAGTGCCTTAAGTCGTTCATCCCAGTCGAGCTTGAATGTTTTATACTCATCTTCGACATTAGTAGTTTTCTCAGTAAATTCATCCTTAGTAATCTGTTTATTTTTAAGGCATGTATTAAGCTCACTAATTTCTTTTTTCATGCCTTGTGTCATTTTATCATTAGCCTTTTTAAACTTTTCATGCTCTTCATCATATAAAATTCCACGATTGAGTTTGAAGCGAGTTTCACGATAATCTTCACGAAGCTTGTATTGACTAGTATGAATACTGTTTACTTCGTCAAGCTTTCCGGTTACAGTTGAAACTTTAAATGCTAACTTGGATGTATCTTCGCCAGTTTTCTTGATCATACTAACAATATTATGAAACCATGACCACGAGCGTTTACGATACATTCCTCGTCGATAACGCTCATATGTAATTTCAAGTCGTTGGTACTGAGCCCAGAGAATCATTTCGATAGTTGCATCACTTAGTTTAGTGCGACCTCCAAAAGTTTCAATGGGACGCTCGCGATTATTAAAAAAGAGGTCGCGTAGAACACGTGAATGTTCATCATCTTCTTTTTGTTCATACATTTGTCCAAGAATTTCTTTGGTAATATCAGTAGGTCCATTGTGTTGACGATTTGCACGATTTTTATGTTTCTTTTTTTTGAGTACAGTGGCATCATTAAATTCGTCAAACAACTCTTCGATTTTTCGAGATGCTTTGTATTTAATGTTTGATTTAGATGAAATAGTTGTTTCATGATCTTGTTCTGTTGATACTTCTTTTTCAATATGAGGTTCATCTACTTGATCAGCTGTATGTCCTCCATTAATAAGTTCTAATTGTTTCTCAACAAGATTTTCAAGATCAGCTAAACAGCTTTTATAAGTTGTAACATCCCCATCACCCTTAAAAAGATTAATAAGACGATAATTGAGCGTTTTTACTAGAGCACCAAAATTAGCATTTCCGATAGAGAGATGTTTTGGGCAGTAAATGTTTTCGAATAGCTTTGTGTCCATGTTGTGATATTATAGAGTATATAATATTTATTAATAATATGTATATTTTTTCAATTTTTTATATATTCAATTTTTTGACTATATTGCTATATATAGTCAAAAATAAAAATGGGTGTCATATTTGGTGTAAAAAGATCTCGTATAAATTATGAGCTTAACAGAAAGTATAGGAGAAAAGCTATCTTTTTCTATGTTCATTGATGACGCGATAGTACCAAAAAAAACCAGGAATATAGAAGATAACAATAAAATCAATGAAAATATAGTCAGTACAACTGATGTTAATAAATTACCTTTATATAAACATTTACATGGAAGACGTGTATATAATTGGGTAAAAGATGAGACAGTTACTCACTGTTATAAATGTAAATGTCAATTTGGAATGTTTGTAAGAAAACATCATTGTAGAGCTTGTGGTAGAATATTTTGTAATTCATGTTCATCATATTATATAAATATTGAAAATTATTCTTTTATAGCACAACAACCAAACAAAGGTTTTATAAGCGTACTAGATAAATATTTATCAAGTTCAAAAGTCAAAGCTCCGTCACGTGTATGCATTAACTGTAACAATAAAATTACAGAAATTAATAGATTGCAATCATTTGTCAATATATTGCCTTTTTTAGAATACAGTGATATTTTTAAAATGAAATTTGTTTCAAAAAAATGGTATAAATGTGTAATTTTTTACTTAAGTTGTTTAAGAGAGATTCAATATAATCTTCCTTTTAAGAAATTAACAAATTTTGAAGAACAAATATTAGTAGCTGCATCAAATAATTATATAGGACATTCAATCTGGAGAACATGTTTGCTTAGAGCAATATCAATGAATACAAATTTAATAAAAGATGATCAAGATAAAGTAAATATTTTAAAAATATTAAAAAATAATAAAAGAGAAACAACTTGTTGGAAATTAATGTGCACAAGAAATTGCACTGAACACATGGAACCAAAAAATATAATTGAAATAATATCTGTAACAAATCCAGATAAATATTTCCATGAATTTATTTTTAATATATTACTTGATGCATCAGATAAAGAATTTTTTTCATATATTCATATTGTAAATAAATTTATTATAAAAAACAAATGTTATTACTTTTATAGTCAAATAATAAAAAAATATCATTATAATAAATTCCTTTTAATAGATATTTACAATAATTTAAAATATTTTTATAATGACAAGGAATCATATACATATTACAAAAAGTATATTTCTAAATTTAAATATGACCTAGTTTCAATTATAGATAAAAATGATCATTCAATAAATAGTTTAAACAGAATAATAAATAATTCATATGATCCAGGAATGGAAAATTATAAGAATATTTATATTCCATTTTTTGAATTTAGAAATAACAAAAAAATAAATCGTTATTCAATTGATTTTAGCAAAACTGAAATAAAAGAATCTGCAAATAAACCATTATTATTAACATTAACTAATAAACAATGTGATAAAAGAATTTTATTAAAAAAAGAATGTTTAAAAAAAGACTACATTGTGACAAAAATTATATCATTAATTGATTATATCTTAAAAAAAAAACTTGATATTGATTTTCATATAATTAATTATAATATATTGCCGTCTGATGAAAATACTGGTATAATCGAAATAATAGAGAATGCAGAAACTATTTATAATATATCAACAGGAAAGAAATTCAGTATTCAAAATTTCATTATTGAAGCAAATTCCAAATTATCTGTAAAACAAATGAGAGACCGATTTATCAGAAGTACTGCAGCATATTGTGTTATAACATATTTATTGGGTATTGGAGACAGACATTTAGATAATATAATGATTCACAAATCAGGTTCATTATTTCATATTGATTATGGTTATATATTTGGCAATGATCCAAAATTAACAGATCCTTTTATTAGAATTACACCAGGTATGTTAGATGCAATGGGTGGTGAAAATTCATTACATTATAAACATTTTAAAGAATTATGTGTTAAAATTTATGAAATATTGCGTCAACACATTAACCTGTTAACATCAATGATGGTTGAATTAATAGAATTAGATCCAGATCTTGATTTCGATAAATATGAAGCACATATATTAAAAAGATTTGAACCAGGACTAAATATGAATGAAGCAGAAAACACATTATTTACTATGATGGAGAAATCAAGAAGTAACTCGTGGAGATACAATATTATAGATTTCTTCCATTCTGGTGTAAGATTTGGATACAATATTTTACCAAAAATTTGAATTATTAATTTTTTAAACAATACAATATTAAATATATAAAATCATGCCAGATTTAATCATTGATATAAATTTATGCAACAACTCTGACTTTATTTATATTAATAAAATTAAAAAAAAGTTTATTTGGAACGAATATGGATTTTCTACACCTACTTCGTTAAAAGAATTACAATATATATTAAATTTTTTTAGAAAAGAAAAAATGAAACAATATTCTAAAATATCAAAATTTAGTTATAATAAAGATGATATTGATATTTATCATGGAAAATTAATTGTTAATAAAGGATGTAACTTATTTGTTAAAGTAATGGATCCATTTATGTTAATGGAAGAAACAATAATTTCTCATAAAAGAATTGATTACCATCATTTAAATTTTGTTAATTACACTTTAAAAAAATACATGAGTAACTATAATGAAATGTTGCAATATATGAAAAATATACCACCGACATTAAATAAATTTATTGTAAAAATTAAAAATATGGAATTATTTATTATTGATAAATCAATTTATGATTTAATGGAAATAGATTCATTATATATTCCAAAAATAATCCACACTATAGAACTTGAAAAAATAAATGGACATTTGGCAAAAACTATTTTTTACTATACAAAAAATATTAAAAAATATTTTATGTCGTTTTATTTGCAAGGATTAATTCTGTTAACTAATTTGAATAGAAATGGATTACTTCATATGGATATAAAATATAATAATATAATGTTGGAATTTTGTGAACCATCAATTGATATTTTAAATTATAAAATTATATGTAAAGAAAAAAATGTAATTTTTAAATTAATTGATTTGGATAATGTAGAAGTACATTCAAAATATATTTTTCCTTATGATGTTTATCTTTTTATGAAACAATCACTATTCTATTTAAATAGAAATGATAATTTAAAAGACATTAGTGAACTAACATATGAACTGATGTTAAAATTGGACAAAGGGGAAAAATATATTATTTCTGATGAAGGAATTGCTGAAAGATCTATTGATTTAGAACAATGCGAAGAGAATTATAATTTGTTAGACAATTTTATATGTCAGCTAATAACTTTAATTAAAACAAATAAACAAATTAAACAATGTGTTGATGTATTATGCTAATAAGAAAATCAATAAGTAAATTTCTAATAAATACAAAAACTTGATATCCTAAACGAGAATATTTTTCTGATGAAATATTATTTACTGGTGAAATAGTTATATGATTTTTAATTGATTGTTCGTTGAATTTTAAATTAACGATATTATGTATTTTCATTAAATCAGTATGATCTAAATTAAGTTGATAAACATATTTATAATGTAATACATTATCTGTACTTTTTGCAATTATATTATAATGTCCAGATTCAACCCATTCTTTTCTTGTAAAATTTAATGAAATATGTTCTAAATCGTCTACCAATGCAGAAATTAATTCTGGTGCAAGCTTTTGTTTTCTAAATTCATCTTTAATTAACCGATAAATATCGGATCTTGTTATTTTAATTTTTATATTATGACCTTCATTATTATTTATTCTTTCAATGAGAACTTTAAATTTTATATTATCTTTATCTTTTAAAACATATTCTCTTTTTTGTTCGAAGAGAGTATATGTAGCCTTATATAATTCTTTTATTGATGTATTCATTTTATAAATTAAGATGTGAAAATTATTATTATAGAAGTTTATATTTACTATTAGAAGATCTTGATATTGAACATATTACTAATCTCAAAAAATAATAATTTAAAATGTTGTATATAATATTTATTGTATATATAAATATATAATAATTAAATAAACTTTATAATAAAAATCTTAAAATATAGTATAGTGATGTTTATTAAAGAACAAAATGAAGAAAATATAGAAGGTTTTGGTAAAAAATTAGGCGGTGGTAAAGGTGACAAAAAAGGCGGTGGTAAAGGTGATAAAAAAGGCGGTGGCAAGGGTGACAAAAAAGGTAAAGGAAATAAAGGGGACAAAAAAGGTAAAGGGGATAAAGGGGACAAAAAAGGTAAAGGGGACAAAGCTGAGAAAAAAGGCGGAGGTAAATTAGCTAAAATATCTGGTCCATCATGTGGATTATTAATACTGTGTTGTTGTAGTTTAATTGTAGTAAGTGTTATTAAATAATTAT
>Ga0222654_1001098_pt1 | contig 12176 bp, 11 predicted proteins | sample AntAcemetagen421_FD_179805 | JGI IMG/M metagenome (GOLD analysis project Ga0222654, IMG submission 179805) | Saline water microbial communities from Ace Lake, Antarctica - #421 | ecosystem: Environmental > Aquatic > Non-marine Saline and Alkaline > Saline | place: Antarctica: Ace Lake... | reverse complement strand
GAGAAGGGGCCGTATTACAGCACGACCTTTTCCCGCACCTATCAGGATCAGGAAGGAAACTACCGCGATACGTCGAGCTTTGTCGGCGGAGACAATCTCAAGATCGCGGAACTGGCGCGCCTGGCCTACAGCCGCTCGAACGAAATGCGCCGTGCCGAGTTCAAGGAAAAGCGCGAGGCGAACGCGCCGGACCGTGAACAAAAGCGCAGCCGGTAGCGGTGCGAAAGGAGTATCTTCTCAACTATTTTTCCTTGCTGTTTGTGGGAACTTCAACTATAAATGTTCCCTATTTGTTCTCACATACAGCAAGGGAAAGTGAGGAGCGGCAAGTATAAAAAGACAAGGAGAAACCGCCATGGAAGGCCGGGACGAAAAGCAGTTTATTGAAGGTGTGCAACCGGATGCCGATGGCGGTAATTCCGTATTCGTGGATTACGATCTCTACGCCCGTTATCTCGAAGATTCAGACCTGACCGAAGACCAGAAGCGCGAATTCCTGCAACTCCTCTGGGGCATCATCTGCGAATTCGTTTCCCTCGGTTGGGGCGTACATCCCCTCCAGCAGGCTTTGGAAGCCGAAGAAGATTGTGGAAAACGGCGCGATACCGCGCCTGAATCCGCCGCTTCGGGCAATGATGCGGTACAATGGCTGGATAGCGATTTTGTTGAAGAGTTTTCCGCCGCAACCGGCAGCGAAGAAGACCGGAATGGCAAAGGGGTCGAAGATGGACAGGTTTGAACAAACGGGTTTTGCTGACAGAAAGAAAGCCCTGATCTATTGCCGCGTTTCCGGCAAGAAGCAGACCAAAGACGGCGCGGGACTGGACAGCCAAGAATACCGCTGCCGTCAGTACGCCGACGCAAAGGGATATGAGGTCATCGGCGTCTTCCCTGACGATGTGTCCGGCGGCGGCGATTTTATAAAGCGTCCCGGCATGGTGGCGCTTCTCGCCTATATGGACGCGCGGCGCGATGAGCGCTTCGTCGTGATTTTCGACGATCTGAAGCGCTATGCCCGCGATGTGGAATTCCATTTGAAGCTTCGGCGGGTCATGAGCGAACGCGGCGCGGTGCGGGAATGCCTGAACTTCAACTTCGAAGACACGCCCGAAGGTAAATTCAACGAGATCATATCCGCCGCTGCCGGAGAGCTGGAGCGCGAACAGATGGCCCGCCAGAACAAGCAGAAATCCATGGCGCGGCTGGAACAAGGTTATTGCGTCCGCGCCGTTCCTCCCGTCGGCTTCAAATACGAGAAGGCCAAGGGCGGCGGCAAGATTCTGGTCCATGACGAGCCGGTTGCGTCTATCGTGCGTGAAGCCCTGGAAGGCTTTGCGTCAGGGCGTTTAGCGACGCAGGCCGAAGTCGGACGTTTCCTGGAATCCTGCCCCGCCTTTCCGAAAGACCTTCCCAGCGGAAAGATCAGGCAAATGACAGTCAAGCGAATGCTGGTGCAGATTCTCTATGCCGGATACATCGCCGCCCCGAATTGGGGTGTCTCCATCCGCGACGCAAAGCATGAAGGGATTGTCTCGAAGGCCACCTTTCGCCGGATTCAGGAGCGCCTGAAAGAGCGCCCCGTCATGCCCGCGCGTAAGGACATGCGGGCTGACTTTCCCCTGCGCGGTGCGGTCGCCTGTGCGTCATGCGGCTATTCCCTGACGGGAGGCTGGTCCAAAGGAAAGTACAAACACTATGCCTATTATTTCTGCCACCATCACGGTTGCGCCAGAAAGGGCAAGCCGATTCCGGCGGCAACGCTCAACGGGAAATTCGATGACCTGATGAAATCAATGCGGCCTTCGGTCAGCTATATGCAACTCATGAAGGCGATGTTCAGCCATTGCTGGGATTTGCAGCTTCGACAGGCTCAGGAAACGGTTAAGCACTATGGCGATCAGGCACGGCAACTCGAAAGCGAGATCGAAAAAGTCGTGGACCGGATGCTGGAGGTTTCAAACCCAAGGGCGCTGAAAGCATTCGAAGACAGAATCGAAAGGCTGGAACAGGAAAAGCTGATCGCCCGCGAAAGAGCCTCAAAAAAGCCCCTTCCACAGCGGCCTTTCGCCGAAATGTTTGAACTCTCGCTACAATTCCTCTCAAGTCCTTATAAAATATGGGAAAACGGGCACTCCGAGGTGCGACAACTGGTCATCAGACTGGCCTTCAGCAGGCCCCTGACCTACGACCGCGAAACAGCCTGTTTGAACTCCGAAAAATCCTGTATTTTCAAGTTTTTAGAGGACTATTCCGTCATGAAAAACAAGATGGTGCCGCAGGAGAGACTCGAACTCCCGACCTGAGGTTTACAAAACCCCTGCTCTACCAGCTGAGCTACTGCGGCACGTTTCGCGGCGGGACATTATCAAAACCCGCGTGGAAATCCACGCAAAATGAACACCTGCGTCAAAGATACCGGTCCAGGGCCGTGAAAAAGCGGTCGATGTCGCCTGTGTCGCTGAACAAATAGGGGCTGATCCGCACGGCGTCGCCGCGCAGGGCGACATAGACGCCGTCTTCGGCGAGCTTCTTGTCCAGCGCCTCCGGCAGGCCGCCTTCCCGCCGCAATCCGATGATATGGCTGACCCGGTGCGCGTCGGGCGGGACGGTCAGGCCCCGTTCTCGGGCTGCGTCTGCAACGCGTTGCGTCAGCGGGGCCAGGGTTTCGGCAATGGCCGCGGGTGTCCACTCGGTGACCTGGGTCAGTGACGTGACCGCCATCGGCATATTGATGAAGTTGTAGCGTTCGCCCATGTCGTAGCGCCGTGCGTTTTCCACTGGCGTGTCCGTGCGCAACTCCAGGGGCCGGCCCTGCTGCCGGTGCGGTGCGGCATACAGGAAGGCCAGCGTGTAGGGGCAAAGCAGCCATTTATAGGCCGAACAGGCCATGAAATCGGGCTGGATTTCCGCCACATCCAGTGGTGCCGCGCCGATAAGCTGCGTTGCGTCGAGCACGAAGGCCGCGCCGATTTCCCGGCAGCGGACCCCGATGGGGGCAAGGTCGATGCGGCTGCCGTCGGTCCAGTGGCATGGCGGCAGCGCCACCAGACCGGCATCCGGGGTGATCCGTTCCAGAATTGCCGCAGCCCAGTTGCCATCCGCCGGGCGCGGTACCTGGACCAGCCGCGCGCCGGTATCTGCGGCAAGTTGTCGCCATGCGTGGAAGTTGGACGGGAATTGCTGCTCCAGCACGACGATATCCTGCCCGGCCGCCACGGTCAGGTTGGCAGCAGCCGTGGCGATCCCGTAGCTGGTGGACGGCACGACGGCCACATCATCGGCTGTGGCGCCGATCAGCCCGGCGAACAGGCCCCGGGCCTGTTCCACCTCGGCTTCCGCGTCGGGGAAGATCGGCCCCCAGGGATGCACCTTGCGGGCGAGGCCCATTTCACCGGCGGCGACGGTACTGCGCATCAACGGGGAATAGGAGGCGCCGTTCAGGTAGCTGATGTCTTTGGGGATATCGAACAGGTGACGCTGGTTGGGGATCATCATTTTGGCGGTTTTCCCTCGGTTCGGCGCCGGGCGGCTTCGTACAGGGCAACTGCCGCGGCGTTGGAGACATTGAGCGAGGCGAGCGGCCCCGAGGTCGGTATGCGGACCAGCATGTCGCAGGCTTCGCGGGTGAGTCGCCGCAACCCGCTGCCTTCCGCGCCCAGTACAAGGGCAATGCGCCCGTCCAGCGGGGCGGCGGATAACAGGGATTCGCCTTCGCTGTCGAAGCCGATTCGCCAAAACCGCTCCTGACCCAGGGCTTCCAGCGCCCGTGCGAGGTTCGGAACCCGCAGTAATGGGACGAGATCGAGGGCCCCGCTGGCCGATTTGGCCAGCACACCGGTTGTCGGCGGCGTGCCGCGGTCATGCACGACCACTGCCGCGGCCCCGAAAGCCGCCGCGCTGCGCAGGATGGCGCCAACATTATGTGGATCGGTGATCTGGTCGAGCACCAACACCAGGGCCTCTGCCGGCATATCCACCAGAAAATCATCCAGCGAAAGCTCGGCCAGCGGCGGCGCATCCAGCGCAATCCCCTGATGAACCGCGCCTTTCGGCAGAACGGACTCGATCTGGGCCCGTTCAACGATTTCCGGCGAAGCCCCGGGAAAATCACTGCGCAGCCGTGTTGCGGCCTCGGGTGTGGTCAGCAGTCTGCCGGTGCCGCGTCGGGGGTTGTCCAGCGCTGCGCGGACGGTATGCCAGCCGTATAGCCACGTGCTCTGTTTCGCGCTTTTGCTGCGTTCCGCCGATTTGTTGCGGGCGCCGGCTGCCGGGTTGTGTTTTTTCATTGGTTTCCCTATATTAAGTTCTGCACAACATAACGTGAAACTAAGGGTTGCTGCACTGCTTTAGATAGCGGGCGCGGCAGGCCTTTTTTGGTGTCTTTTAATCGTTGACAATGGGATACAAATACACTTAGTTCGCACGCCGCCGCGACGGCTGACAAAACAGTTGAATATCGCGTCGATGGAGGGGTGCCCGAGTGGTTAAAGGGGACGGGCTGTAAACCCGTTGGCTATGCCTACGTTGGTTCAAATCCAACTCCCTCCACCACGGCGTGTTTCTGGGCTGGTAGTCCGGGGCGGTGGCGGCAAGATGACAGTTACCGAAGCCGGTATAAACCGGCGCGGTGCTGGTTTTGTGGGTTTTGATGTTATGTGGTTTTGAGAAGCGGATTGCGGAGAGTACAGCGGTAGATCGGGGACGGAACGACAGCTCCACGCGGGTGTAGCTCAACGGTAGAGCCCCAGCCTTCCAAGCTGGTTGTGTGGGTTCGATTCCCATCACCCGCTCCAGTTTTTACCTGCCGGTGCGCCTTTCTGGCCACGTACCGGGGACCAACAGGGTAACGGTCAGAACGGATCGGTTGATTGAGTAGCTAGCCAGGACAAGGAAGCGACAGGATGTCAAAAGCGAAGTTCGAGCGAAACAAGCCGCATTGTAACGTTGGCACGATTGGTCATGTTGATCATGGCAAGACGACGTTGACGGCTGCGATCACGAAGGTTCTGGCCGAGGCGGGCGGAGCGGAGTTTCAGGATTACTCGTCGATCGACAAGGCGCCGGAAGAACGTGCGCGTGGCATCACGATTAACACGGCGCATGTTGAGTATGAGACGGCGAACCGTCACTACGCGCATGTGGATTGCCCGGGCCATGCTGATTATGTGAAGAACATGATCACGGGCGCAGCGCAGATGGATGGCGCGATCCTGGTTGTGAACGCAGCGGATGGGCCGATGCCGCAGACCCGCGAGCATATCCTGCTTGCACGTCAGGTTGGTGTTCCGGCGATTGTCGTGTTCCTGAACAAGGTCGACCAGGTCGATGATGAAGAGCTTCTGGAACTGGTTGAGATGGAAGTTCGTGAACTTCTGTCGAGCTATGATTTCCCGGGCGACGATATTCCGATCATTTCCGGTTCGGCGCTTGCGGCGCTTGAAGGCAAGGACGATGCGATTGGCCGTGAAGCGATCCTGAAGCTGATGGAAGCGGTTGACGAATACATCCCGCAGCCGGATCGTCCGGTTGACCTGCCGTTCCTGATGCCGATCGAGGATGTGTTCTCGATTTCGGGTCGTGGGACGGTTGTTACGGGCCGTATCGAACGCGGTATCGTGAAGGTTGGCGACGAAATCGAAATCGTCGGTATCCGCGATACGTCGAAGACGGTCTGCACGGGCGTTGAAATGTTCCGCAAGCTGCTTGATTCCGGTCAGGCGGGCGACAACATCGGCGCGCTGCTGCGTGGTATCGGTCGTGAAGACGTTGAGCGTGGCCAGGTTCTGGCGGCGCCGGGTTCGATCACGCCGCACACGAAGTTCAAGTGCGAATGCTACATCCTGACGAAGGATGAAGGGGGCCGTCACACGCCGTTCTTCTCGAACTATCGTCCGCAGTTCTATTTCCGGACGACGGACGTCACGGGTTCGGTTGTCCTTCCGGAAGGAACGGAAATGGTCATGCCGGGAGACAACATTGCGATGGAAGTGGCGCTGATCGCGCCGATCGCAATGGACGAAGGCCTGCGCTTCGCAATTCGCGAAGGCGGCCGCACGGTTGGCGCCGGCGTCGTCTCTTCTATCGTCGAGTAACTGGGGCTAATGGTTCGGCAGCGTTCATAGGGGTATAGCTCAGTTGGTAGAGCGTCGGTCTCCAAAACCGAAGGTCCTGGGTTCGAACCCTAGTGCCCCTGCCACGAAGCAACCAATGAACAAGCCGAATTCACAGTCTGGAAAGCGAGTTTAGGAAATGGCGAAGCCGAACCCCGCAGTCTTCATGCGGCAGGTCCGCCAGGAAGTGTCGAAGGTTACCTGGCCGACGCGCAAGGAAACCGGCGTGACCACCGCGATGGTGTTCGTGATGGTCGCGCTTGCCTCCGTTTTCTTCCTGATCGTCGACAAGCTTATCTCGCTCGGCGTGCAGTATATTTTGGGTATCGGAGGCTAGACGTGGCAAAACACTGGTATGTCGTTCATGTCTATTCCGGCTTTGAAAAAAAGGTCGCCCAGTCGATAGAAGAGCAGGCGAAGCTCAAGGAACTGGACGATCTGCTTGAAGAAGTTCTGGTGCCGACGGAAGAAGTTGTGGAAATGCGCCGCGGATCGAAGGTCAGCGGCGAGCGCAAGTTCTTCCCGGGTTACGTTCTGGTCAATATGGAAATGACCGACGAAACCTGGCATTTGATCAAGGATACGGCAAAGGTTACCGGGTTTCTGGGCAGCGGCGGCAAGCCGTCGCCGATCAGCAATGTGGAAGCCCAGCGGATCCTGCATCAGGTCAAGGAGGGTGTCGAGCGGCCAAAACCGTCGATTACCTTCGATATTGGCGAACAGGTCCGGGTCAGCGATGGTCCGTTCCAGTCGTTCAATGGCTTTGTCGAGGAAGTCGACGAAGACAAGGCACGTCTCAAGGTGTCGGTGTCCATTTTCGGACGCGCGACCCCGGTCGATCTCGAATATTCGCAGGTCGAAAAACTTTAAAAATTCGTGCGGGAGGTAAGCCAGTACCGTACCGCGCGGCCGAAAAGAAAGGCGAAACATGGCTAAGAAGATTACGGGCTATATCAAGCTCGAAATACCGGCAGGGCAGGCAAATCCGTCGCCGCCCGTTGGCCCTGCGTTGGGTCAGGCTGGTCTGAACATCATGGAATTCTGCAAGGCCTTCAACGCCTTTACGCAGAATGCAGAAGCGGGAACGCCGACCCCGGTCGTGATTACCGCCTACGCTGACCGCACGTTTTCATTCGAAACGAAGACACCGCCGGCATCTTACTTCCTGCGCAAGGCCGCAGGGCTCGCCAAGGGATCGCAGACCCCGGGCCGTGATGTTGCCGGACAGGTGTCCAAGGCGCAATTGCGTGAGATTGCGGAAACGAAAATGGTCGACCTGAATGCGAATGATATCGAGGCCGCGATGAAGATCATCGCCGGTTCGGCACGTTCCATGGGTCTAGAGGTCGTGGAGTAGGATCATGGCAAAATTGGGAAAGCGCCTCAAAGGGGCGAACGAAAAGATCAATCGCGATCGGGAATATCCGGTTGCGGAAGCGGTCAAGGTTCTGAAGGAATGTGCCAGCGCCAAGTTTGACGAGACCATCGAAATTTCGATGAATCTCGGCATTGATCCGCGCCATGCCGATCAGCAGGTGCGCGGTGTTGTGCAGCTTCCGGCCGGAACCGGCAAGACGGTGCGCGTTGCGGTGTTCGCCCGTGGCGACAAGGCCGATGAGGCGAAAGCCGCCGGTGCCGATATTGTTGGTGCGGAAGACCTGGCCGAAGCGATTCAGGGCGGCGAGATGAATTTCGACCGTTGTATTGCGACGCCGGACATGATGGCCATCGTCGGCCGGCTCGGCAAGGTGCTGGGGCCGCGCGGATTGATGCCGAACCCACGGCTTGGCACGGTGACGCCGGACGTTGCGACTGCGGTGCAGGGTGCAAAGGGCGGCGAAGTCGAATTCCGCGCTGAAAAGGCAGGGATCGTGCATGCCGGGATCGGCAAGGCAAGCTTCTCCGAAGCTGACCTGGCCGCCAATCTGCTTGCCTTCGTTGATGCCATCAGCCGGGCGAAGCCGACCGGCTCGAAGGGAACCTACATCAAGAAGGTATCGATCGCGTCGACAATGAGCCCGGGTCTGAAGCTTGACCTGAGCAGTGCGACCGGCAACGCGTAACAGAATTAAGTCCGGCGGCTTCGGCCGCCGGCGGACATACGGCAGCCTTCGGGTGCGCCGTATAACTTGTCCGAGACTGCAGGCGTCACCTTTCGGGGTGACTTAATCGGGGTACCAGCCTGCATGAGACAGGAGGTCGCAAGGTGATCCGGCAATGCCGGCTTGGCTTGAACCTCTCGGACAGGAAAGTCGGGTGTAGCGGTTAGCGTTGCATCCATCCTGAAACCGGTCGCGTTTCCGTCAGGGAGCCGGCCAAAGATCGGAGACGAAGTGTGGACCGATCACGCAAAGAAGAGCTCGTAACTGAATTGCATCAGACGTTCGAGTCTACGAACCTTATGGTCGTGACTCAGCAGAACGGGATGACGGTTCAGGAAATGACCGCCCTCCGCGGTGAAATGCGGACTGTGGGTGCGAGTTTCCATGTTACCAAGAACCGTCTTGCGAAAATTGCGCTCAAAGGCACGCAGTTCGAATCCCTGAACGACACGTTCAAGGGACCGACGGCGGTTGCGGTGTCGGAAGACCCTGTGGCCGCAGCGAAAATCACCGTGGAATACGCCTCCAAGAATGACAAGCTTACCATTATTGGCGGTGCCCTCGGCGACAAGCTGCTCAATGTCGATGAGATCAAGGCGCTGGCGAAACTCCCCTCGCTCGACGAGCTGCGGGGCAAGATCGTTGGTGTGCTTCAGGCACCGGCAGGCAAGATCGTGGGGGTCCTTGGGGCACCCGCAGGACAGCTGGCCAGGGTCTTTGGCGCTTACGCCGAAACAGAATGATGCAAATTCGGATACTGAAAAACCGAGATATTCAAGCTAAGGAGTTAATTACAAATGGCTGATTTGGAGAAACTCGTCGAAGAACTGTCGACCCTGACCGTTCTTGAGGCGGCTGACCTGTCTAAAATGCTCGAAGAAAAATGGGGCGTCTCCGCCGCAGCACCGGTAGCTGTTGCTGCTGTTGCTGGTGCGGCCGCTGAAGTTGCGGAAGAAAAGACCGAATTCGATGTCGTTCTGGCATCGTTCGGTGAGAAGAAGATCAACGTCATCAAGGAAGTTCGCGGAATCACGGGCCTTGGCCTGAAGGAAGCGAAGGACCTGGTCGAAGGCGCGCCGAAGCCTGTCAAGGAAGGCGTGTCCAAGGATGAGGCTGAAGCGATCAAGAAGACACTCGAGGAAGCAGGCGCTACGGTTGAACTCAAGTAGCATCAAAACGTTACAAGCGTTTAAGGGGGCACGCCGTCCGGCGTTGCCCCTGAACGCGCTTGAAAACCGGTTTGTTGAATTTTCGCCCTTCCGGGGGCGCGTTACCCTTCCGGCGGCGTGTTATGCGTCACTGGTGTCAGGCAAGACGAGGACATAAAATGGCTAGATCCTTCACGGCTCGCAAACGTATCCGCAAGAGTTTCGGCAGAATTGCCGAAGTTGCGGCACTGCCGAATCTTATTGAGGTCCAGAAGGCCTCTTACGATACGTTCCTGCTGCCGCGGGAAGGGGAAGCATCACGTCTTGAGGAAGTGTTCAAATCGGTCTTTCCGATCAATGACTTCTCGGACCGTTCACAGCTTGAATATGTCCGCTACGAGCTTGAAACGCCGAAATATGATGTCGAGGAATGCCAACAGCGCGGCATGACCTATGGCGCGCCGCTTAAAGTGACGCTGCGCCTGGTCGTCTGGGATGTCGATGAAGAAACCGGCGCCCGCTCGATCCGCGATATCAAGGAACAAGACGTTTACATGGGCGACATGCCGCTCATGACCGCGAATGGTACTTTTGTTGTCAACGGTACCGAACGCGTCATCGTCAGCCAGATGCACCGTTCGCCCGGTGTTTTCTTCAACCACGACAAGGGCAAAACCCATTCCTCGGGCAAGTACCTTCATGCCGCGCGGGTCATCCCGTATCGCGGGTCCTGGCTTGATTTTGAATTCGATGCCAAGGATCTGGCCTATGTCCGGATCGATCGGCGCCGCAAACTGCCGGCGACGACTCTGCTTATGGCCCTGGATGACTCCGCGACCGAGGCACGCCGTGCCGAACTGGCGACCGAAGGGCTCCAGCTGGCGCCGGAAGATGCCGTGGGGATGTCGGCGGAAGATATTCTCAGTCATTTTTATGACGCGACGGTCTATTCCGTCAGCGGCGATGGCTGGAAATGCACCTTCGATGCCGAAGGCATGCGCGGCCAGACCCTGAATTACGACCTTGTGAACGACAAGGATGGCGAAGTCATCGCCGAAACCGGCGCCAAGGTGACGCCGCGTCTGTTGCGCAAGCTGGGCGACGAGAAAATCACCATGGTCCGGGTCACACCGGAAGAAATGTACGGTCGTTTCATCGCGAACGACATCGTCAACGAGGAAACCGGTGAAGTCTTCGCCGAGGCCGGTGACGAGATTACCGAGGAACTGCTGGCCAGTTTTGCGGAAGCGGGGATCACCGAAATTTCGATCCTGGCGATCGATTACTTCAACATTGGCCCCTATATCCGCAACACGCTGGCGATCGACAAGAATACGTCCCGCAAGGAAGCGCTGATCGATATTTACCGGATCATGCGCCCGGGCGAGCCGCCGACCCTGGAAACAGCGGAGAACATGTTCAACAGCCTGTTCTTCAGCGCTGACCGGTATGACCTGTCGACGGTTGGCCGGGTGAAGCTGAACTCCCGCCTCAATCTTGAATCTGACGATCAGATCCGCGTCCTGCGCAAGGAAGACGTCCTTGCCATCGTCAAGGTGCTTTGCGACCTGAAGGACGGCCGTGGCGAAATCGATGATATCGATCACCTTGGCAACCGCCGTGTCCGGTCCGTCGGCGAGCTGATGGAAAACCAGTATCGTCTGGGGCTGCTGCGCATGGAGCGGGCTATCCGGGAGCGGATGAGCTCGGTCGATATCGACTCTGTCATGCCGCACGATCTGATCAACGCCAAGCCGGCAGCCGCTGCGGTCCGTGAATTCTTCGGATCCTCGCAGTTGTCGCAGTTCATGGATCAGACCAACCCGCTGGCCGAAATTACCCATAAGCGTCGCCTTTCGGCGCTTGGGCCGGGTGGTCTGACGCGCGAACGCGCAGGCTTCGAAGTGCGTGACGTGCATCCGACCCATTACGGCCGGATCTGCCCGATTGAAACGCCGGAAGGGCCGAATATTGGGCTGATCAACAGCCTGGCGACCTTCGCGCGGGTCAACAAGTACGGCTTTATCGAGTCCCCTTACCGTAAGGTGAAGGACGGTGTCGTATCCGACGAAGTCGTGTACATGTCGGCAATGGACGAAGGCCGGTATACGGTGGCGCAGGCCAATGCGGCGCTCAGTGACAAGTACCAGTTCACCGAGGAAATCGTTTCCTGCCGCCATGCCGGGGATTACATTCTGGCCCGTCCGGAAGACATCGACCTGATGGACGTTTCGCCGAAGCAGATCGTTTCGGTCGCTGCGGCGTTGATTCCGTTCCTGGAAAACGATGACGCCAACCGCGCCCTGATGGGATCGAACATGCAACGTCAGGCGGTGCCGCTGATCCGCGCCGACGCGCCGTTTGTCGGCACGGGTATGGAAGAACAGGTCGCCCGGGATTCCGGCGTGACCATTATTGCCCGGCGCAGTGGTACGGTCGTGCAGGTCGATGCGACCCGCATCGTTGTCAGTGCGATCGAGGATAGCGACGCTTCTGTCGGTACGCCGGGCGTGGATATTTTCAATCTGCTGAAATTCCAGCGTTCGAACCAGAATACCTGCATTACCCAGCACCCGTTGGTGCGGGTTGGTGACGAGGTTGTCGTCGGTGACATCATTGCCGATGGTCCGTCGACCCATCTTGGCGAACTGGCCCTGGGTCGTAACCTGCTCGTCGCCTTCATGCCCTGGAATGGATACAACTTCGAAGATTCGATCCTGTTGTCGGAACGGATCGTGCGCGATGACGACCTTACCTCGATCCATATCGAGGAATTCGAGGCCATGGCCCGCGATACCAAGCTTGGCCAGGAGGAA
>Ga0222654_1001084_pt1 | contig 12311 bp, 7 predicted proteins | sample AntAcemetagen421_FD_179805 | JGI IMG/M metagenome (GOLD analysis project Ga0222654, IMG submission 179805) | Saline water microbial communities from Ace Lake, Antarctica - #421 | ecosystem: Environmental > Aquatic > Non-marine Saline and Alkaline > Saline | place: Antarctica: Ace Lake | collected... | reverse complement strand
GGGTGGCCGCGTTTGAGTGGGGCGGAAAGGAGTGGCGGCGGAGTGGCGGCGGTGGGCTGTAGTGACCGAGAGGCAGGGGCGGGCGTGGTCAAGCCACGCCCCTACACGGAGAGGCAGAGGGCCCCGCGCTTTCGGCGTTTACCTCAAGCGCGGCTGCGGGTTGCGGGTGGACGATTAGGGGGAATTGGGGAGTGGGTGGCCGCGTTTGAGTGGGGCGGAAAGGAGTGGCGGCGGAGTGGCGGCGGTGGGCTGTAGTGACCGAGAGGCAGGGGCGGGCGTGGTCAAGCCACGCCCCTACACGGAGGGGCAGAGGGCCCGTGCTTTCGGCGTTTGCCCCGAGCGCGACTACGGGGTGCGGGTGGACGATTAGGGGTAATTTCTCGCGAGGGTCGAGTCGGGTGATCGGGGCACGGACAACGGGAACGGGAGGTAACTCGTCGAGGTCGAGCGGGGCAGGATGGGCCGGTGTGCTCGTGGAGGAGGTCCGGAGGAGCGACCGACGAAAAAACTGGCGGTGGCGGTGACGACCGAATCGGCGTGAATCTCTGGGTAACTCTCGTTTCTCTCGGTGGACTCTGTGATGAAGTGCGGTTTCTCGGATCCAGCGTCTTGGGGCGTAGTGAACGATTAACAAGGGGTCGCGGAGAATTGAGGTGGAGTTCTTAGCGGAGGAGAGTTACGCCTATCGGCTCGATGATGACTCCTGACTTATTCGAGCTCGCGGCTCAAGCTGGTGCAAACCCCTGCGAGAAAATCCCAACTTTGGTGCATGCCACGGCGAGTGCCGCGGCGATTGCCGTCGCTCGCGAGATTGCGCGAATCGTGCGAAGGGGAGAGGCGGAAGGTCGGGGTGCGGTGCTTGGTTTAGCGACGGGATCGACGCCGATCGCCGTATATCGGGAGCTGGTGCGAATGCACCGGGAAGAAGGTTTGTCGTTTCAGAAAGTGACGACGTTTAACCTTGATGAATATTACCCGTGTCAGCCGACGGATGTGCACAGTTATCGCCGGTTTATGCAGGAGAATTTCTTCGATCATATCGACATTGATCCGGCACGCACCCATGTGCCGGAGGGGGCGCGTCCGAGAGTGGAAGTGCCGTCGCATTGTGCCGATTACGAAGCGCGAATAAGAGCGGCGGGTGGATTGGATATTCAACTACTGGGGATTGGTCGAACGGGCCATATCGCCTTTAACGAACCGGGGGCTTCAGGGGCTTCGCGGACCCGTTTGGTGACGTTGCACGCCACGACTTTATCGGATAATCGGCAATTGGTGCCGGATGGTTCTCTGCCGGCGCAGGCCATAACAATGGGCGTGGGCACGATCCTCGAAGCGAAGCGGGTCGTGCTGTTGGCCTTGGGTGAACACAAGCGGAGTATTATCTACGAGGCGATCGAAGGGCCGGTGACGACGGAAGTGTCGGCAAGTTTTCTGCAAAACCATCCGGCCGCGGTGGCAATTTTGGACGAGGCGGCGGCGAGTGACTTGACCCGAGTGAATGCGCCTTGGTTGCTCGGCCCGCTGCCGCTGCAAAATCGGGCTTGGGACGACTCGCTTGAGCGCCAGGCGGTGATGTGGCTGGCGAAGGAGGCAGGCAAGCCGGTATTGAAGTTAGAAGAAGCTGATTATGCGCGGCACGGGTTGGAGGAGTTGTTGGCGCATGGAGGCTCGGCCTATGAAATCAATCTACGGGTGTTTCGACGTCTCCAAAATACCATTACAGGATGGCCGGGCGGGCGCCCTGATAAAGGCGTGGATAAACCACCTGCTCGGCGAGTCATGGTGTTTTCGCCGCATCCGGATGATGATGTGATATCGATGGGCGGCACTTTGGCCCGGCTCACCGAACAAGGGCATGACGTGCATGTCGCTTATCAGGTGTCGGGAGCGAATGCGGTATCGGCTTCATTCATGGCGCGACAATTAGATTTCATCCGGGAAGCCTCCGATGTTTTAGGCAAAGCCGCCGCAGATATTTGTAGTGGCGAAATGTCGACGGATAATCGGAGACGGTTGGCCACGGCGTTGCGCCAAGCCGAGGCGCGTAGTGCAGCGGGAGTCGCGGGAGTGCCGCCTGAGCGCTGCCATTTTCTCAATCTGCCGTTCTACGAAAGATCAGAAAGAGCGATCGAAGCGGATGACATTGTAATCATGCGAGAACTTTTGGCGGCTGTAAAACCGCATCAAATTTACGCGGCAGGAGATTTGGCGGATCCTCATGGAACGCACCGAATTTGTTTGGAGCTGCTCACTACAGCCATCAAGGCGGAGGCGGAAGCCGAGGCTGATTGGATCAGTGATTGTGACTATTGGCTTTATCGAGGCGCTTGGGGCGACTGGAGGGCGCACGAGATTGATCGGGCGATTCCGCTGAGCCCGACCGAAGTCTTGTTAAAGCGGCGAGCGATTTTACGTCACCAAAGTCAGAAGGATGAATCTCCGTTTCTGGGCGGTGATGAACGCGAGTTTTGGCAACGCGCCGAAGACCGCACGCGCGAGGCGGCGGAGTTGTATCGGGCGTTGGGGTGGGCTGAATACGCGGCGCTGGAGACGTTGGCGCGCTGGCAACCGTTGGCGTAGTGACCATAGGGCTGAGAGGCAGGGTGTTTTTTAACCACGAATGGACACGAAAGGCTTCGTCTACCGACTACGCACTGGGCTGACGCACTGAAGTTATTTTTTAAGCTGAGAGGCAGAGACGGGGATGGGGCAGCTGAAGAGCAAAGGCTTTCGCCACGCAGGGCGCGTAGGCGTCAACCTAAAGAATTCCAAATGAATTTTAGCCGCGAAAGCGCACAAAACCGGTGCGCTGCTACCCTCGCTATAACTCGGGGCTACCTTTTCAAAGATGCAATAGATCAACATTGGACGTTTTTTTCGCTGAAGTTATAACGACGACCATTTAACCGAGTCTTTTTGTGTAAATAAGAACGGCATCAGGCCTTAGGTGTGACGCACATGTGCAGGGCGCGACTACGCACCGTTGGGTGACGCACTGGAGTTGTTTTTTTGTTCATGAGGGGCAGGGGACGCGGGTCCTGAGTTCGTTAAATCCCCATGGCCCCGTCCCATTGCCGACGCCCCTCTAGGCCTCGCGGATGTGATCGGCGGGGAACGTGCCGGGGCCCGTGACTTCAAACCAATCATGGGGGTATCCCATGTCGCAGGGTAGGGCGGCGTTGAGTTCGGTCAGCATAGCTTCGGGTAAAGTGATGTCGGCCGCACGCAGTTGGGGCGCCAAGTGACTGAGCTTGCTGGCGCCAGCGATGACCGAAGTGATCCCGGGTTGGGCCATACACCAGGCCAGCGCGACGGCGACAATACTTTCGCCGAGTTCGTCGGCCATGGTAGCCATGCGCTCGACTAGAGCGATGGTCTGGTCGTTCCAGAATCGGGGGAGTAGCACCTTACCCATTTGGTCGAAGCGTGATCCCGCGGGGGGCTGATCGAGACCACGGTATTTGCCGGAGAGAAAACCGGAGGCGAGCGGGCTCCAACAGATGACGCCGAGTCCTTCGGAGCGACAGGCGGGCAGGACGTCGCGTTCGATGTCGCGACGCAGGAGGTTGAAGAGGTATTGACCGGCAATCAGGTTGGTGATGCCGGCGCGTTTGGCGGCCTCGTTGGCTTGGACGACTTGCCAGCCGTGGAAGTTGGAGAGGCCGGCGTAACGCACTTTGCCGGAGCGGATGAGGTCGGACATGGCCGAAAGGGATTCATCGATCGGGGTGTAAGGATCGGGACCGTGAAATTGATAGAGATCGATGTAGTCGGTCTTGAGCCGCCGCAGCGATGCCTCGCAGGCGGAGATGATGTGGCGGCGCGACAGGCCGCGAGCATTGGGGTGCTCGGCTTGGGGGAACCAGCACTTAGTGCCGATGACGAGAGCGTCGCGGTCGTGGTCCTGCAGGATGTCGCCCAGAATCGATTCGGAAACCGTATTGGCGTAGAGGTCGGCGGTATCGATGAAGTTGCCTCCACCCGCGATGAAGGCGTCGGTGAGGAGCTTGGATTCGGCGGCGTCACAGCCCCAAGCATCGTTGCCAAATGTCATGGTGCCGAGGCAGGTGCGAGAAACGAGCAGGCCGGAACGGCCGAGTTGTTGGTATTTCATGGGGTCTGAATTTAGGGGAGATTTTAGGGGGGGATAATCCGGGGCCGCAAGTTGGTCGATTTCGGAGGAGATGGACGAGCAGGAAACTCTCGTGTTTTAGAGCGTAGGCATTCGCGGTTGGCGAAAGGTGGGGTGTAGGCCGGTGGGTTTATCCGATATTTTAGTTCAAGCGTGCGGAGGGGGGGGGCTCGCGTTGTTTTGGGTCTCCTCGGATTGGTCCGGTGGGGGTGAGCCTGTTGGTTGGGTCTCGCTCGACGCAGCAAGACTGAGGGATGTCGGGAGTGAAGGGCGACTCACGCGGTTCGGGAGCGGGAGGATGGAACTGTCTAGGACTGGGAGGATGGAACTGTCGGGCGTAAAGCCCGACCCACATGGAGGGCGCGGGGGAATGGAACTGTCGGGCGTAAAGCCCGACCCACATGGAGGGCGCGGGGGAATGGAACTGTCGGGCGTAAAGCCCGACCCACGTGTTGGGAGCAGTGCAGTGGGTGGGTCGGGCTTTATGCCCGACAGTCGGTGCACCATTATCTCCACCATTCAGGCGGTGGTGAATCCGGTGCCCGGGGTCTAATCCATTGAGCCGCTTCCGGGCTACTCCACCAGCCATCCCAAGACTCATTAACTGTACGTATTCCTGCTCGATACGGGTTCAGCCACATGTAGCGCACGACTCCACTGACCTTGTCCTCCGGTCGTAAGCGGTGGTCGTAGAAACCCGGTTGCCAATTGAGTCGGTGGATTCGGAGGCGCGGGACGAATCCACCCTTCAGTAATCGCACCGGATTGGCGACCTTTTCGGTCTGTAGTCGCACCATTAGGTGCAGGTGATCCGGCATCACGACCATGCTCAGTAACTGCCATTCGTCGATGGACTTTGCTCGAGTGATTAGTTCCTGTTGCAGGGCTGGATCGGCGAGTCCTGATGAGTCTTTGGGCAGAGGTCGCTGAAGAGTAATGGTGAGGAAGTAGAGCGCCTCTTTGAGATCGATTCGTCCTCTTCGCAGTGCCGAATAACCGGGTTTATACGGAGGGGCAGTCATGCGACGACTGTGACCGCAAGGATGTCGGGCGTAAAGCCCGACCCACGGTCGGGAGCGGGAGGATGGAACATGTCGGGCGTAAAGCCCGACCCACATGGACGGCGCGGGAGGATGGAACTGTCGGGCGTAAAGCCCAACCCACGTGGAGGGCGCGGGGGGATGAAACTGTCGGGCGTAAAGCCCGACCCACGTGGAGGGCGCGGGAGGATGGAACTGTCGGGGGTAAAGCCCGACCCACGTGCAGGACGGATCTTAGTGGGGGGAGGGCTTTATGCCCGACGTGTTTCACGCGACTTTCGGCTTGATCCAGTTTAGGACGGTGACGAGGAGGACGGGGAGGAAGGTGAGGGTGACTAGGCTGGTGAAGAGGAGGCCGAAGAGGACGATGGCGCCTACTCCGCGGTAGAGTTCGGTGCCGGCTCCGGGAATAAGGACCAACGGCGCTAATCCGCAGGCGGTGGTGATGGTGGTCATCATGATCGGGCGGAGGCGCGAGGCGAGGGCGTCTTCGACGGCGACGGCGGTGCTGGTCGCACCGGCGCGGAGGTTGGCGAGCGTTTCCTCGACAATGAGTATCGGATTATTGACTACGGTGCCGAGCAGGATCAGGAAACCTAGCATCGTGATCATGTCGAAGGGTTGGCTGATCGCCTTCAGACCGACGAAGGGGAGCATCGATCCGAACACGTTAAAAAGCCACAGGCCGATGATGCCACCGGCGATGCCGAGAGGCACCGTAAATAGAATAATAAACGGGTAACCCCAGTGGGTGAAGATCACGACCAACAGGAGGAAACAAAGGACGATCGAGACGATGAAGTTGGATCCGAGGGATGCTCGGGTTGCCTCGAGTTGATCACTGGCGCCGGAAAGCGAAACGGTTACAGCTGGAGGGATTTCGCCATTCTTGCGCATGTAGTCGACGACGTCTTTGCGCACGATTTCGACCGCGGTTTCGAGTGCGATCTCACGGGGGGGAATGATGTTGAGCGTCACGGTGCGTCGACCGTCGACTCGTCGAATGGCGTCGGTGTCCACCGTCTCTACAATGTCGGCCAGCGCACTGACGGGCAGCACTCCGCCGCGAGGAGTGTGGATAGACATTTCGCCCAAGGTTCCGATCTGACGATTACTCACTTCTTGGCTGTAGAGATAGATGTCGATCTTGTTGTCCTCGAAGAAGAATTCGTCGACGTAGGCCCCATCCGCTAGCGCAGAGAGCGCGTAGCCAAATTCCGTATTGGTGACGCCAAACTCCGCGGCGCGATCCCAACGGGGACGGATTTCCACGAGGGGTTGGCCGAGCACCAAATTCGAGGGAGACGAACCGATTTGAGGATTTTCGAACACCTCCTCCGCTTGGCGATAGGCGGCGAGGGCGGTGGTGTAGATTTCGGGTAGATTCGAACCACTGATCTCTAGGTTTACGCTGCGAGTGCCTCCGTCATTACTGGAGATGATGGATCCGCGGGAGGCGAAGGCTCGCATGCCGGGGAACGACTTGAAGTAGTCGGAGAGGATAACCATGAGAGCATCGATGTCCCCGGGGTCGTGGGTGGTGGCAATGACCATGAGTGAACCGGTGTTCACGAAGAGGAGAAAGCGCTTGAGGGAAGGCACGTCGGCTCGTCCCGCCGCGAAGTCAGCGGGGTCAGTATCCACGTAAGGAACGAACTTAGCTTCCACTTCGGCTGCGACTTCCTTCATCGCCTCGAGACTGTAGCCGGGAGGCGCAATCATGCGGGCAAACGTTTTGGCCTCTTCACCTTCGGGGAGGTATTCGGCGGGCGGAGTCAGCAGGAACAGGGCGGTGCCGGTAAACGCGATGGTGCCGATGATGAAGGCGATGCGCCGACGGGAAGTCGCGACCAACCAATGCACTAAAGTGATGAAGGATTGTTTGAAAGGCGCGGGAGCCGGATCACCTGACTTGAGGGCCCGCGGAGTGAATTTCAGGCGGGCGGTCGCTGCCGGCACGACGGTCACGGCGATGATCATCGAGAGAATGATCGAAGCGGAGATGGCGATCGCGATGTCCGAGTAAAGTTGCCCGGCCTCTTCTTGCACAAAGAGCACGGGCACAAACACGAGCACAGTCGTTGCCGTCGAGGCCAGCACGGCGGTCCAGACTCGACGCAGACCCGCGATCGCCGCTTTGAAGGGGTCGAGTCCGCGCCGTCGTTCGATCTCGATGGCTTCGAGCACCACGATGGTGTTGTCGACGGTCATGCCGATGGCGAAGGCGACTCCGGCGAGTGAGATGACGTTGATGGTGCGATCTGCGATAAACAGGCCGAGGAACGCGGCGATAGTGCAAATAGGAATCCCCAGTATGCCGACCAACGTCAGGGGCACGGAACGGAGAAAAAGAAACATCACGAACGCCGCGAGGGCGGCCCCGAGTGACAGGTTGGTCCAGACGTTGGCGATCGAGTCCTCGACGTAGACCACGTCGTCATTGAACAACTCCATCTTCATCCCGGCGGGTCCCAGTAACTCGCGGTTTACGTCGACTACGGCGTCCAATACGGCGGCTCGAACGTCGATGACGTTGGCTCCAGTTTCCCGTTGGATCGAAGCGAGCAGAATAGGCACGCCAGCGAAACGACGGATGCTGCGCACCTCGGCATGATGAAGGCGCACGGTGGCCACATCTTGCAGGCGAATTTGGATATCGTCGCGTTGGGCGACGATGAGCTGCCCCAGTTGCTCGGGGGAGTCGAACCGCGAGATCGTGCGAATGAGGTAGCGACGTTTACCCGTATCGATGTCCCCGCCGGAACGGTCGCGATTGCGCTCACGGATTGCGCTACGGATCTGAGTGAGAGTGAGGCCACGGGCGGCCAGTTTTTCCGGATCGATCATCACTTGGATTTGCCGCTCGGCTCCGCCACTCAAATTGACTTGGGAAACACCGGGGGCGCGCTCTAGCCGGGTGCGCACATAATCGTCTACGAAATCGCGCATGATCGTCATATCCAACTGGCGCGGGTTGCCCTCGAGGGGAGCTATGCCGAAGTGAAGAAACGCGTTGTTGGAAAATGAGCTCGTCAGCAATCGCGGCTCATCGACGTTTTCGGGATAAGAGGAGACTTGGCTGAGCGCGTTGTTGACGCGGACCAAGGCGTCGTTGATCTCGGTGCCAAACGGAAACTCGAGTTGAATATTGGCCTGCCCGGTGGAGGCGTTGGAGACGATTCGTTGCAGATTGGGGATGCTGCGGAGATATTCCTCCTGCTCGATTATGATCTCTTTTTCGACGTCCTGGGGCGTGGCACCGGGCCAGGAGGTAACGACACTGATGGTGCGGATCTCCAGATCGGGGATCATCTGCACCGGCACACGCAGGGCGGCGAGCACGCCGAAGAGGCAGACGATCAGAAGAACGACGGTGAGGAGGGTGCCGCGGCGGAGGAGAGCTTCAAGCATGAGGGGAGGGTGTGCACTGAGCGAGAGGGCAGGGCTTTTTTAACCACGAATGGACACGAAAGGCTTCACCTACCGGCTACGCGCTGGGCGCTGACGCACTGAGTTCTTTTATTGATTCCGAGGGGCAAGAGAGAGGAGTCGGGCTTAGTTCGGTGAATCGACGAGGCGGATAAGTTGGCCTTCGCGGACGGTTTCGTTGCCGCGGATGATTACGAGTTGGCCGGGTTCGAGACCGGCGAGGATTTCGATATGATCGGAGAATGTGTGGCCGAGGTCGACGCGGGAAGCCGTGGCCTTGAACTGGTCACCGTCGGGTTGGGCGAGCATGACGGTAACCGTGCCGTCAGCTCGTCGGACTAGGGCATCTCTCGGCACCGTGAGCACGGGGCGATCGCTACGCAGATGGAAGGTGACGCGGACTGATTTTCCGGGCGGCAGGGCGATCGTGGTATCGACGGGCTCGATGCGCACCAACGCGGTGCGAGTGTCGGGATTGCTGACGGGCACCCGGGCGGTGATCCGACCTTCGATCGATTGGTCGGATCCGCTATCGAGGGTAAATTCCACTGGGGTATCGTTTAGGATGGCGGCGAGTCGCTCTTGGGGGACTTGAACATCGACCCGAGCGTTTTCGAGCGCGACGAGGCGCAACACGGGCGCTCCGGTCGAAACCCACTCTCCGGCTTCGGTGAGTTTGCGAGTGATTACGCCGGAAAAGGGGGCGACGACGGTATGCCGGGCCAGTAATTCCAAGCTCTGGTGGTGCGCCACATCAGCTCGTCGTGATGCTGAGGCGGCCATGTTGGCAGCGGCCTCGCGGTTGAGAAACTGGGTTTCAGGGACTGACTGACTCGCTAAAAGCCGACGCATCTCTTCGAGTAGGCGTTTACTTTCCGCGAGTTGAGTTTGGGCTTGGGCCCGGTCGGCGTCAGCGGATTGAGCGGCGAGTTCGGCGAGAGTAGGGTCAAGCGTGAGGAGAGCGTCGCCTTGTTTGACATACGAACCGGCGTCGACGGCGACCGACTGCACTAACCCCGTGATGCGGGAAGACAGGGAGGCCTGTTGTCGAGCGGTGACGGTGCCGGTAAGGGACAGCGACTCGGTAACGATCTCACGTTTGGCCTCAACCGCCACGACGGGCACGGCAGGACTTTGGGCGAGGGAGGAAGCGGCCAACAAAATGCCGATCAGACCGGTGGAAATACTGGGGATGAATTTTGGGGTGGTGAAATGGCGCATGAGATGAGCAGCGACTAGGAAAGCTGTCGGAGGTAGAAAGCCAAAACCGGAAGATCGGCGGGGGCGAGCGCAGCTTTTGCCAGTTCGGTGCGGTCCAGCCAGCGGAACGCAACGTGTTCGTAGGGGTGAGGCGCGGGACTGTCGGGTAAGAGTTGAGCGATGAAGGGATGGAGCTGAATGGTGGCTTGGGGGTAAGCGTGAATCACGGGCGCAAGAGAACCGGTTATCGAAAGGGTGCAACCGAGCTCTTCTTTGATTTCCCGATGGAGCGCTTCGGTCGGGGATTCGTTTGCCTCAATCTTGCCGCCAGGGAATTCCCATTGCCCGCCGAGGTGCTTGTTGGGGGGGCGCCGGGCAATGAGAACTTTGCCCTCTTTTTTGATCAGGGCGCAGCAGACGGGAATGGGGGATTTCAATTTTGGATTACGGAATTTGGAAGGCGGATTTTCGAATCCAGACGGGCGGCGAAGTTTTCTGCTCGCTTGGATTTGGGGGAGGTGGTCAGGGTGCTGAAAGTAACCGGACGGTTACATGCCTTAGTTTTCTTCATCCAGATTTTTGCCCAAGTGGATACTTCAATGCCAGAACTGAGCACCGTCAACGCGATCGATTACGCGATGATCCTTTTGTATTTCGCGATCATCATATGGGTCGGCATCTATGCGGCGCGAAAAAACCAGAGCACCGATGATTTTTTCAAGGCGGGTGGGCAGGTGCCTTGGTTTATGGCGGGCGTGTCGAACTGGGTGTCGGGTTTTTCGGCTTTCATGTTTGTGGCGGCGGCAGGATACACCTATAAGAACGGCACGAGCGCGGCGTTGCTGTTCACCTCGGCATTTTGGGCCTACTTGTTTGGCTACAAGTATTTTGCACCGATGTGGCGGCGGGCGCGCCTGCAAGCGCCGTTGGAGTTCATGACTCGGCGGTTTTCGGCCTCGACGACGTATTTTTTCACGGTCTGTTCGATCCCGATCCAAGTGGTAGGCTTGGCGCAGGGGCTCTACATTCTGGCGATCTTTGTTTCGGCCGCAGTGGGTTTGGACATCGAGACCTTCAATGTTTTCGGGCTCACCCTCTCGGGGCTGCAGATGACTATGCTCGTCGTCGGCATCGTTATGATCGTTTATAGTGTGATCGGCGGACTGTGGGGAGCGGTGCTGTCCGATGCCGTGCAGGGGGTGGTGATCCTCGTGGTCTCGATTTTGATTCTACCGATTTCGTTACACTATCTGGGTAGCGATGGTGGTGCAGGTGGCGGGATATTTGCGGGTTTTCATCGGCTCGTGGCGGATCTGCCGAGTGAGTATCTCTGGCCGCACGGTGATCCGACGAATCCGCTGTTTTTGGGGTCCTACATTTTTAGTATGATTCTGGGCTACAATGTCGCTTGGCATGTGGTGCAGCGTTACAACAGCGTGCCGACCGAGCGGGATGCGAAGAAGATGGCGATGTTGTGCGCGTTCCTGTCGCTCTTCGGGCCGTTGCTTTGGATTTTGCCGGTGATGGCGTCGAAGTTGATCTTCCCGGAGATCGGGTTGCTGTGGCCTAATCTGGAAGCGCCGGAAGAAGCGTCGTTTGTGAGTCTGGCGATGTTGCTACTCCCGCACGGCATGATCGGGTTCGTGGTGGCGGCGATTTTGTCGGCGACGCTGGGCCATGCCAATGACGCGTTTAACTGGTTGTCCGCGGCGATGACGAAGGATGTTTACGTGCCGATGCGGAAGAAGTTTGGGCTGAGCGAAGCGAGTGATCATCATCAGATGCGTTCGGCGCAGGTCTTCATGTTGATCGTCGGGGTTATGGGAGTGGGATTTGCCTTCTTCATCGCGAAGTTGGGGGGGGCGTTTGAGTTCAACCTCAAGTATTTCTCGATGGTGATGCCCTCCATGCTGATGCCGGTGATGCTGGGAATGATTTATCGTAAAACTCCGTGGTGGTCGGGCATGGCCTGTTTGGTCGCTGGGGTGGTCACGACCTTCACGCTGTTTTTCTTGGATCTATTTCCGAACGATGTGTATCCGCGCAACGTGATCGGCACGGCGATTTCGACGACTTTGGTGTTTGTGATTTCGGCTTTCTTCTATCGGGCCGATGACCCTCGTAGTGCGGAGGCGATCAAACTCGATCGCGATCTGCGCACCCCGGTCAAAGAGGAACTTGGCGGTACGGATCCGGCGGCGATGCAGGTCTACGGCATGGTGGGCAACGTGTGCTTCGTGCTGAGCGCGGTCTTGGCGGTCTGCACGTTCCTGCCGGCGACGGAGGTCGCTCCGGCGTCGATCAATGCGATCGGTGCGATGATCTTGGTGATCCTCGGCTGGGCGCTACGGCGACTGGCGAAGGTTAAAGTCGAGTGAGCGGATTGCGTTGGGGCGGGCCGGGAGGTTGGGTTTTCGATTTAGCTAAACTGGCGGGCGCGCACCCGAGGGGCAGGTGCGGGCGTGGTCAAGCCACGCCCCTACGGGGTCGGGTGCGCGTTGTGCGTT
>Ga0222654_1001058_pt1 | contig 12688 bp, 7 predicted proteins | sample AntAcemetagen421_FD_179805 | JGI IMG/M metagenome (GOLD analysis project Ga0222654, IMG submission 179805) | Saline water microbial communities from Ace Lake, Antarctica - #421 | ecosystem: Environmental > Aquatic > Non-marine Saline and Alkaline > Saline | place: Antarctica: Ace Lake | collected... | reverse complement strand
ATAAGGTGGTTTAATAACTACTTCCCGCAAAGCGGGACAGGCTCTGAAAGTCGTCATTGAGAGACCTACTCTCATCTGTTTTAAAGCACCAACAGTCTCACGACTGTTGTTCAAGTCACACACGTTTTGCAGCTACAAGAAGTTGGCGATTTCGAAGCACTAAACTGTCTGCCACCACAAAACTTGATACGAAGCACGACCTGTCCCGCCTTTGCGGGAAAGCTTCACCTGCCTGCCGGTAGGCAGGTTTAACCACCGAACCGCCAATTTTTTGTAGGTGCTGTTATCGGGTCGGTGTTCTTTTTCGTCCGTTGGGTTATCGGTCGTTTTGGTCGCGCGGTTGGACAGACACACACTTTGCCAAGTTTGGTTTGCAGCGTTGGCTGGTGCGACTAGGCAATGTGTGTGGCTGTGGAGGGTTGGCTTATACATGCAGTTCCGCTTTTAATGTCTTCAAAATATTTATTGTCCGCCCTATTTCACTGCTGTGTTCGTTCTTGTTGATGTCATTGTGATTTAAGGGATTCAAAACCAAAGGTAAAAGGTTGTCAATCTCGTCTTTCGTGTTCTGTGTCAGATTGTAATTTGCTGGACTTGGATGTGCAGTTATAAATTTCTTGGTAGCTCCCCAAAACTCATCTGCCTTCAGCTTACTTTGTTCAACTACAAATTTTACAGTCACTTTCCCGAAGCAGAATTGTTTCAAGATGGCTTCAAATGCCGACCGCAAGTAAACTCCTGCCGCTTTGTTGTCGCCTGAATTATGGTACTTTTCAGCAGTCTGAATGAAATAGTCCAAATGGTCGTTGTTGCCTTGTCCTTTGATTTCCTTCACTACTGGAATAGTAAAGCCTTTTTTGGAACGCCCTGCATAAATTTCAAAGCATTTCCAACTTCTGTTAGTGTTGAGATAATTGGTTTTTACAAATTCATACCAAGGCTTGTCGTAGGTTGTGATGAATACCTGATAGTTGGCAAAGTCTGATTTGAGTATTTCTAAAAGCGGTAATCTGTTCGAAATATCCAAGCCAATGAAAATATCATCAAGAAAAAGAATCTTACAAGGAATGCCCTGAATATGCCTTTTTACCATACCCAAATAAATTGAAATCGCAATGGCTGATAATCTTGCTTCATTCAGAAAAATATGTGGCTTGTCTATTTCTTTTCCCAGATATTTGATTTTTACTCTAACGTGGTTGCGTTCTATAGCCTTGTAATCTGCTGTTGGTTTTGCTTGTGTGTAGTTCAGTTTCAATTCAATGTTGTGACCGAATTTGTCCAAAATTGGTTGAGCATATTTCAAAATGTTTTCAATACTGGCTGCATCAAACAGTTTTTTAAAAGCGGTATCAAAAGTATTGATAGCCTTATCAACTTCTTTTTTCTTTTGGGGAGTGTTAAACGCTTGACTGGTTTCTTTGGCAATGGCAGTTTCTACTTCTTCCCATAGTTCACCCAATTCTTTATTTCCTGTAATGGCGATACTTTTGAAATGTTTGAGAACGCCTTTTACCAACAAATCAAATAAATCAATTTCTTTATCTTTCTTGATGTTATGAATACCAAGTAAGTGTTTGTATGTCAAAAAACTTTTGAGCTTTATAGCATCCCGAATACTTGTGTCTCCCGCAACATAAGTATTCTTTGAGCTTTTCTTTACGGTGTATTTTTTATCGGTGGCTGTTCCGTCCTTGTCAGGATTGAAGGTTATTTCGATATGCCCTTTGCCTTTTTGTGCTTTTGTCAAGAATATATTCTCGGTTTCGTCATAGCTCAATGTTTCGGTGGAAGATTGAAAGAAGTCCTTCAACGCATAGTAAAAAGAACTTTTACCACTTCCGTTTTCGCCATAGATAAAAAGGTTTTTGCCATCCACATTGAATTCATTCTTGCCATAGAATGCTTTGTAATCTTTTATTTCAACTTTTTTAATCTTCATACACTTTTGATTTCGGGAATTCGGATTCCAACTTTGTAGAATTTTTCAAATTGGTTAATTGGCGTCTCAAAAAGTTGATTTTCTGTTAAATGGCCTTTGGCTAACTGGTCAGGGTAAACAATTATGCAATCCAAAAGGGTATTGCCCCATTCTGAATGCATTATACTCAATTTCCTAAAAGTTCCTTTATCTCTTGCATAAGCACTCAACTGGCGTACATCATCTATATCGTAGCCGTTCTTATATAAAGGCTTGTACTTTGAATCAATTACAGCTTCCTTCCCTTTGGTTGTTCTTAAAAAATCGAGTTCACCGTAATTTGCACCTGACTGGAATATGATGTCTTTTCTGCCAAGTGCATCTTTAAGTTTTCCAAGCACATATAATTCAAATATCAATGGCATATTAATCCAAAATGGCGGCACTTCAATCTCTTCATTTTCTACTATAAAGTTGATGTTGAATCCAAATCTTTTTAAAATTATATTTGCCAGATCAACTGCTTTAGCGTATTCAGAATAAAAAGGATTATGCCTAGCTGATTTAACTTCGTTGATACTTATATTTTCATCTACTTCCTCAAATGCCGGAAGAATGAAACTCAAAACAGCTTCTAACCCTTTGTCTTTTTGATGACTCATTTTTAAATATCTCTTTAAAAAGAAAAGAGCTTTTTTTATAATCCTGTTTTCAGGATGATTAAGTCCAAACTCGTCAAAAGTGCATATCGTATTGAGGTTTCTATTTTTAAATATATTCTGCTTTAAGGTTTGAGAAACAAGCACTTTACCCTTGACTTTTCCGTATAAGTTCTGTTCAACTTTGTAATATCCTTTTTTAAGCCCTTTGCGTACAATAGTTTGGACAACTTGTAAAAAGTAAACAATAATAAGTGGAGTAATTAAATCTTGTTGCTGATTGATTTTAATGAGTGGTTTGTCAAATTCAATCTTGAATAAATCATCACCTTGTTTTAGAATTTCAGGATGCTTTAAACTCTCTGAAAGCATTCTCAAATAATCAATTTGTTGCGATGATGAATCTAACTTTGGCGTTACGTAAAGTACCTTTCCTGTATCTGCTAACCAACTTAAGCCAATGAAATAACCCGTTTGAAATCTTTTTTGTGGTATATCTACAGTCTCAATAAGCTTGTTAGGCTTTTTAAGTAAATCAACAAGTTCGTCTTCCGATAAGGAATAACAGTATTTATGTTCATTGATATGTATGATTTGCTCAAACATTCAATCCATTTATTTTTTCGCGGGCTGAATCAAGTAAAACACCATCATTAATGTATTCAAGCAACAGGGGTTTGATTTCATATTTGAGCTTCATTCCGATTTCATTATCATCAACCAAGAAGTAACTGTGTCCAATCTGAATAGCTTGCTGGTCAAATTCGGGTGAAGTATGTTCGTCAAATATTTTTTTGACAGCAGCGAAAAGCAATTTTGCTTTATTGTGAATAATGGCCATATCACTTGATGGCACAGGTATGAAAGTAAAACGTCTGCGAATGGCATAATCAATGTGGCTTACACTTCTATCTGCTGTATTCATTGTGCCGATAATGTAGAGATTATGAGGCAACATAATTTCATTGCTTCCACCGCTGAGTTTGTACAATGAGTTTACATTTTTACCTCTATATTCCAATGCATAAATCAATTCTCCTAACACGGAAGTTAAATTTGCACGGTTGATTTCATCAATTATGAGTACGAAAGCTTTATGTTGGTTCTCAGGTTTTGCAGCCTCTTCTGCGAATGAAGCTAATATTCTATTCTCTACATCATACTTTATTTTCTCTCCTTCAGCATTTACTTTTATACCTCGTACAAAATCTTCATAGGTGTATGAAGGGTGAAATTGAATTAGTCTGATTTGCTCATTTTCTTCAATTTCAGGTTCTTTTTGAAATATCTGCTTGTCAATGGCCTCAATAAGTGAATAGGGTTTTTCTACATCACTTGTTAGCCATTCTGCAATTTGTTTGGCTAATCTGGTTTTACCTGTTCCCGGAGGACCTTGTAAAATCAAGTTCTTATATTTTTCTGCGGAATGATTTATCATGACCTTTTGAATTTTTCTAATTGAATCGAGAAAAGTAAAAGTGGCTGGATAAGCCTCTCTGAATTTGCGAATGGTTTTTTCTGATGCGTGGCTAAAACCGTCCCATTGACCCAATGCATCATCTTCAATTTTATTTTCTTGCTTTACTAACCAAATTACTTTGATGCTTTTATCTTCTTCATAGCCATTGGGCAAATATTCATTATGTGCCACCAAAGCAATCCCTCCCAGCTTTTTGGTTCCTCGCCTTACTAAAACAATATCGCCTTTAATAAAATCGGCAACAGGATAGGTCTTAGCACCGCTGGTGCTTTCTCCACCGCCAGTCCAAACAGCATTTTGATTTATGAAATCCTGAATATAATCTTTGTCTTGTTGGCCATGTACCCAACTACTTACCTGACAATATTTGTTTGAAACTTGTAATTGATCCTGGTCTGCTAAATTGATGAGTACATTTAATAGGTTAATTTCATACAGTTCACAACCGGGAAAAGAGTTTTTAATTTTTTCAATTGCTTGGAGATAAACCAAAAGTCCGCCTTGGTCAATTTTCGATACTACCTGTTTCAAATCCGCAAGTTCAGGAATTGGCAATGAATTCATCTGTGTATCAAATGGAATGTATTGCTTGGGGTTTATCAGAAACATTGCCTGACTCAGCTTCGTGAAACCAACATTCTTTAGTGACAATACATTTTTAAAATTGTCTTCATTAATTTCATTACCACTAAATACCTGTTTAAACAAATCCCATAAGCATTGATTACCTATTGTATTACCTTCTTTATTGATGTAATTGCCTTTGGAGTAAAACAAGCTTAACGTATTGGGCGTAGGCGTGGGGAAAACAAAATCAGTCGGTATTTCTTCCACTATTCCAAAGACATTTTTTGCTCTAGTAAATGTGTCGGTACATTGGTTTTTGGTATTCCGCTGAGCTAAGGCATAGATATAAGAAAATGGGTCTATCGTGCTGTATTGCAAAATAGCGTGTTCGGGATGAAAAGTGTTTTGGGCCATGGCCATTAGCTTTGATTCTCTATTGGCATTGGCATCTGCAAACTCAGAGATTTTACCGCAAATAGCTCCAAAAAAAGACACCCAATCGTAATATGTAATGTTATTGCTCATAATTTGCTATTTCAACGCCTCCTTAATTATCCTTACTTCCTCCACACTATCCAATGTTTCTATAGCAAAACGCACAGGATGATTAGGGTCGTACAAACGCTCAAACTCGCTTTGGATGATGGCCAGCTTTTCTTCTTCACTCATCTCATCTGTGATGGGTTTTAAATCTCCCAAATGCTTTAGAATTTCTTTGCCTGCCGATTTGATTTCTTCAGTTAGGAAAAGTTGAAAAACGATGGCATCCAAAATGGATTCAAAGTATTTTGCCTCAATTGTGTTTTTCTCTTTATGCAAATTCCATTCAATTAAATAATCAACAATCAAACTTGTGATTTTCTGATTAGAATCATTTGCTTTTGGAATGAAAAGTTTACGAACGTTGAGTGGTTTTACTTGAGCAAATGTCCTACCTCCCTCTTGAGTAAATTTAGTATAAAGAAAGTCAGTTACAATAGAATTTAGAACTGACAGAATATACTTATTATTATAGTTGGATTGTTTTTTTTGCTTAAAAACTAAAATACTATCTATAACGTAAAAGCCTTTTAGGTCAAGAGTAGCTCTAATTCTATCAGAAGTTTGTCGCATTATTATTTTACCTTCCTGAAACAGCAATGGGTATCTCTGGCGATTAAGAGCAAACCAAGGCATAACACCACTTTTTGCTTCGCTTCTCTTTTCTAGCTTCTCTTTAAATTGAAATAAATATTCCTTAACTACTGAAATAGAATCTATGTCTGTAGATCTATCAGTATATATGACTATATGATTTGTATCGTTAAAAGAATATTTATCAATCTCACCACCCACAAGAACAGGTTTCAAAATATCTTTTTCAAAATTATTTTCATCTGCAAACTCTTTCGGTATTCTGAAAATCTTATCCCCTCCCGTAGAAATTCCACTTGCCATTTCTTCAGCTATATCATTAATAGTTGTAGAAACTTTTCTCAGATTTTCAATGATTCTAAACTCATCTTCTGTAATGCCAAAAATAGAAGCAGGTGTTTTTAAAGTGGATGATGAGGATTCTATTTTAGATATTTCTCTAAAATCAAGATTCGTTTTGTTAGCATTTCGAATGTCCGAATATGCATATTTATTTATACCCAAGTTCATTTTAGTAGCTAAGAAAATACAGGATGGAACTGTAGCCGTATTAAATACACCATCACCCAAATTGATTCCAATGTAGAATTGATTTGTCGCTAGCAAAAATCTTCTTGCTTTTTCGTATTCTGATTGAAAAAGTAAGTTATTTGGAACGATGTAAGTGATTACACCTCTATTGTGCAATAGTTTAAAACCTTTAGAAATAAAATAGTTGAATGTATCAGCAGTTCTCATATGGACATCTGAATATTCATTTTTGAAGAACTTCTTCTCTTCGCTTGTCAAATCTGCACCATAAGGTGGGTTCCCAATAACCACATCAAAACCTCCTTTCTCATTCCACACCTCCGAGAAATATAGTCTAAAGTCAAATGAAATATTAATACCAAAAGTTCTTTCAGAACCTTGCATTCTTTCAGAAATTGTTTGATCAATTTTTCGTTTTAGCTCCTTTTTTGTTTCTAAATCTGTTTCATTAAAAAATTGGACTTTCAGCTCTTCTATCTTTTCTGATGCTGAGCTTTTCCAATTCTCTGGGAAATTAATCAAAGAATTCCCACATACAATTTTATAATCTAAGTTGGGTAGGGTTTCTATCGGGTCTAGGTCGTCTTCGTCCACTACTAGAGAGAGCCACAAACGTAGGCGGGCAATGTCTATGGCACTGGCATCAATGTCCACCCCATAAATGCTTTCCTGTATAATATGGCGTTTTAGGCGGTAGATGTAGCGGCTTTCACTGTAACTTTCTCGGTAGGGAATTTTAAACTCTTCCAGTTTTTTGCCCAAATAATCATAACTAAAATGTGGTTTCAGCACCAGCATTGCATTCACCAACTCGTGCAGCAAACCCACAGGAAAAGCCCCCGAACCAATGGCAGGGTCGCAAATGCGAATATCAGTGAGCTTTTGGTCTATCAAGTCGGCATTTTGGCGGATGCTTTCGGGCAGTTTTAATTCAGCATCTGTAGATTTTTGTTCGCCAATTTTTATTTTGTTATTTTTTTTCAACGCATTAATATCATTCTCTAAATAGAAATGTCCATTTCGAATGAAATCTTCAATATCTTTTTTGGGAACCCGAATATTGTCGCTATGTTCTAACTCAATTTTTAGGTTGCCTTTTTTGTTGGTGGTACCTCCAAAAAGAGCTGTTTGATCAGAACCTAATTCCTGATAACTACTTGTGCCACTGTTTAGGGAATTATCCAAATAATGAATCAAACTTTCTTGACACATATAATGCACAATTTCCCTTGGGGTATAGAAAGCTCCTTTGCTTTTTCGCTCGGAAATGTCGAGCATATTTTCAAATACCTTCCCGAGCATTTCAGGGTCAACGGCTACTTCTTTGTCAAGCGGTTCATCTTCTTTTATGGTAAAGTTGTAGCGGTCGAAAACGTCTAACGCTCCTGTGCCAACATCGCCAGATTTGTTTTTTTCTTCATTGCGAAAGAGTGTTTCGGGTATGGTAATATTGGCGGTTTTCCATTGATAATCGGCTTCAAACAAACCACCATTTAGAAAAGGAATACGGCAATCAAAACGCTTGTAGTAGGAGTTTACATTGTCTCGCTCTTTGGCTAGGGCTTCATAAAACAAGTATTGCAGTTTGTCTTTGAAAAAATTGACCCCTTCTTTTTGGGCTTGGTCGTAGAGTTCCTGAACAAAGCGTTTTTTACCTGTTCCCCAACGTTCGTTTTTAGCCACACCCAGCCAGCCTTTCTTTTGCAAAAAGTAAAGGAATACAATTTGCCCCAATAATTTTTTGGTAAAGCGAGCATTGTCAATTCCTGCTTTGTCCAATTCAGCTTTTACGGTGCTATCGTTTTCAAAATGTTCAAAGAGTTTGATGTATAAGTCTTTGTATTGGTTGAAGAATTCGTCCGTTACCTTTTCAATGCTAAAGGCAGCTTCTAATTCTTCAATGGTAGGGTTGTTGGCTATGTTTTGTAATAAGGGCAACAACTGATTTTTGGCGGTATGTGCTTTTTCGTATTTACCCACCAAAAAGGAATAGCGTTTGGCAGGGGTGAATTCTTTTTTGGTTTTAACCTTACCTTTTTCTTCGTCTAATTCAGAACGGTATTCTAGTTTAATAAATGAAAAACGCCAGTCGGCACCTTCATCTTCTTTTGAGTAAAAAGCCACCAAGGCATAATCTTTTTCAAACTTGCTCAGGTGTTTAATAACAAAATTTCGAAGAGCTGTTCTTGCTCTTTCCAGTTTGGTAACGCTTTTCACTTCTACAATTAGCACGTCAAGTGCTTCACCTTCTGGGTCAATGTATTTGCCAATGCGTTTGTAGGTGTTGATATGCTCTTTGTAGTCGTCCCAAATCAGATTCCCTGTGTAAAAATTATTTTTTGGCTCTAGGTCATTCAATAGGTTTTTAGCAAAAATTGTAAACCTATCTTCGCTAAACGAATCATTGAAAGTATCTTCTATCAATATTTGAGCTTGTTTCTTGTCCATATTACTTCGTTATATATCCTGAAAGGATGACTTCACGTTTCTGAAACTTCTTAGCATTCTGTGCTCCTTCAATTGCTACAAAACGGATGTGCTTTTCCAAAATGTGAAGTACTTGAAGTGGGTCGGTGGTTTTTTCCAAATCTTTCTTGATGATTTGAGCCGTTTTCTTGGCAATAGTCCCCTGCGAAAGCATTTCTTTCACGCCATTGATAAATTCATCATTGGAATCGGTAAACCCTTTAAAGTTTTTGAATGCTTTATCTTTCAATCGGTTCTCAATGTATTTCGCATTAGAACGTCCACCGCTTCCCTTAGTTTCTTCATCACCCACGGTGGTGTCCAGTTCAAAGCGAGTTTTGTTGGTTTGCAACAAATGGTAATATTCGTTTGGAATGTTGGCACGTTTGGTTTCGGGCTTACATTCTAATTCTTTCACTGCATCAAAAAAAGTAATCTCACTGGATTTTCCACTTTCATTGATGTAAAACTTCTTGAGTTTGCCAATTCGAAAAAATGTGACCAGTTGGTCGGCTTCCAACTTTTCTTTTTGAAAACCGGAACGGGCTTTTTTAGGCAGGTTTTTGATTTTCTCAAACAAGTCGGGCTGTTCGTCTCGGATTTTTCGCATCATTTGCAGATACTTTAATTCAGAATCACCTTCGCCATCTTCGCCCGTATAAGCAGTTTTACTATTCAATGTGTTGAACAATTCCTGACTGCCAAATTCTTCACCATCACTCAGATACTTGGCATCTTCCCCTAGTATGTCGTGAAACATCTGAATTTTGTTGGTGATGTTCACTTCCAGTCCCAAATGCTCATCAGATTGGGTAGTAGGGAAGAAGTTGAAAATATGCACCTTAAGAAACTTACTCCCCAAACGATTCACACGACCTGCCCTTTGTAATACTCTAGTTGGATTCCAAGGTAAATCGTAATTCACCAAAACATTTGAACGGTGTAAGTTAATACCCTCTGCCAATACATCTGTGGCAATCAAGATTCTTAAATCATCAGTCTGTTCTTTTACCTTTCGGTTTGGGTCGTAATTGGCAGTTATCAAATCTCGTGAAACCGTATGATTAGATGTTAGTTTCTTATCAGAATGCCTTCCACCTTTACTAGAGTAAAACATTACCTGTCCGGGAAATTCATCAATCAAGGCTTCATAAATATAATCGCCTGTTTCTTTTGATTCAGTGAATACAACCAGTTTATTGCTTTTTAGTGCTTTTATTTCTTTTAAGTCTCGAATAAACTGTTCCAGTTTGGGGTCGGTATTTACTTTCTTCCAAAGTTTTTGAATTTCTTTTAGAATTCCTAAATCAAATTCCAATTTGGTGATAAATTCCTTTCTAAAATCTTTCGAATCGTATTTGTGGGCTTTTTCATCCTCCACAAAATCTTCAAGTTTTTCAATGTTGTCGCTTTCAATCAGGTCATACACATCAATCTTTTTACTGATGTAAACGAATTCTTGTGTTTGATACATTTTTATGAATTTTTCATAAGAAATAATGAATCGGTCAACACTTTGACGAAAGGCGTGGAAACTACTTTCCAAACGCTTCACCAAAATTCCTTTCATAAAGCCACCAACATTTCGTTGCTGTTGCTTTTCAAACTCACTTAAGGTTTTGTTGCCAATATAATAGAGCAAAGGTGTGTAACGGGCATAAGTAAACTCCGCCAACTTTTTAATTGTTTCAATGAATGTTTGTTCCAATTCGCCTTCATACTCGTAAACAATTTTTTGCGGATTATCCAAATCAGGGAATGTTAATCCCTGCATTTTCATATCCTGTTTAAAGTAGGTCATAACATCTTTACGCGTTCTACGAACCATTACGTAGCGAAGAATGCTGTTTCGGATATCGTCAGAAACCTCTTTGATTAGCTTTTTATAATCAGGGTCGGTCTTTTCAAGTTTTGACAATTTGGTTCTAAAACCTGCAAAGTATTTTTCCAGATTTTGAATGCCCGGAATGGTAGAATTTTTTGGTGCTTGGAAAAGTTTTAATTGAGCAAAAATATCATCAACTGTATTATTTAAAGGTGTTGCAGTAACTAAAATCACTTTTTTCCCTCTGCAAATATCCAATAGATTTGCATAAGATTGAGTATTTTCATTTCTGAAACGGTGAGCTTCATCTACCACGATATAATCGTAACGCTCTAAACCTTTTTTGATAATATGTTCCAGCTTTCCTAGCGATTCAACAGTAAAGCTTCTAATGCCAAAATCACGTAGCGAATCTTCCCAGTAGTCTTTCAATACAGGCGGACAAATAACCAAGGTCCTGCCTTGCAATTGCTGTAATAATAATGCAGTAATAAAGGTTTTACCCAGACCAACAACATCAGCTAAGAAAACGCCATTATAGGTTTCCAAAATCTTTTTCGCCTGAATAGCAGCTTGATTTTGGTATTTTAGTTTCATAAAACCTTCTGGAAGAAAAGGCTCAAACTCATCAGCAAGATTGATGTCTTCTTCAAGGTATTCGTATATAAGTTTCAGATATAATTCATAAGGCAAAATTTGGTCATTAAGCCAAGTCTTGTTTTGAATGGTGTCTATAAAATCATCTGAAATATCAACCGATTCTTTCCAAAGTGTGTTAAATTGGTCTTCAGCAAAAAGAACGTCTCGTTTGCTTCTCAATTCAACATTGAATTCTCGATTTGCTACAAATCCAGATTCAGAAAAGTTACTAGAACCAGTAATTACAAAACCATAATCTCTATCTTCTGGCTTGAATTTCCCGATATAAACTTTAGCGTGAATATTTTTTGATGGGTATGCTCTTATTTCTAATTTTTTCCCGTTGCCGTTGAAGGCTCTGTCCATTGAAGGGTCTTGGCAATCCGCTTTCAAAAACTCAATAAACTTGCGAATACCTATTTCAAGTCTATTATCGTTTTCATCACTATTTTCAATTTCTTCTTTTAGGTTAGCCTGATATTTCTTTTTCGTCTTTTGGTGCGATTCAAAATCAATCATTCCTAATTCCTGATGATACTGCATCATATCGTAAGAATCCCTGTCAATACTTAATCCAACAAGTATTCTAATTTTCTCAACTGGTTCTAATGCATCATACAACTGATAAAAACCACTGGCTCTGAAATAGCCAACCAAAACATCAAAAAGTTGAGTGTCTTTTAAGGTTGATTTAAATCTGCTTAATAAACTATGTCCTTCTTCATTTGTGAAAAAAGTTAAGTCTGTTTGGTCTATTTTATTTTCTAAACTCATATCTACTTGCGGCTTTTTAGAATGTTAAGCGTTTCTTCCAAGCCGCTTTTTAAAAACTTTAATTCTCCCAAGTCTGATAAAATAAACGCTTTGATGAATTCAATCTCCATTTCCTTTTCCTGAGTTTCCAAAGTCTTGGCAAGAGTCGGCAACATTTCTTTTGTCGCCACTCGTTCACTCCTTTCAATTTTGCTCAAAATAGAAGTGTCAATGTCGAGTTCCGCTGCAACCTTTCTGAGTGGAAGTCCGAGTTGTTCTCGTCTGTTTCGTAAATATTCACCAAAAGAATTCATCTTGTCTTATTTGTTTGGACTAAATCGTCAAAAGTACGATTTATTTTTTATTTCTGTCGTCTGTGCGTTGGCAAAAATTCAAGCTCTTTTGGTTTTTTTTTGGGCTTTGTGTGTCGGCAAAAAACAAATGTGCTTGAATGTGCGTCTGGCTTTCTACACTGACCGATAACGTAAAGAGTTTTAAACGCAATCTAGCCAAAAAAAACAACTATTTGAGGTGGAGTTCCCTAGATTGCGTTTAAAACTTAGTTGGATAGCCTGTCCCGATTTTTTCAGCTTTTTTCAAGGGAAGGTTTATTTTAGTTATTTAAATCTAAACTCAAGTTTGTAGTCATAAAGCCAAGGTATTTTTGGGGATATATTTTCATTTTCGAGTTGTTGGGATATGTTGTGGTATTT
>Ga0222654_1001052_pt1 | contig 12733 bp, 10 predicted proteins | sample AntAcemetagen421_FD_179805 | JGI IMG/M metagenome (GOLD analysis project Ga0222654, IMG submission 179805) | Saline water microbial communities from Ace Lake, Antarctica - #421 | ecosystem: Environmental > Aquatic > Non-marine Saline and Alkaline > Saline | place: Antarctica: Ace Lake... | reverse complement strand
CGGCCGCCGCCCGGTCCAAATAAGCCTTGGAAATCGTTGGATCGGAGTGGGCGTTGGTATTGAAGGTATCCGCGCTTTGAGTGAGGTCCGTCCACGGCGAAAGCAAAATGGCCGCGATGGGGAGGGGTTCGTCGTCGCGTTTTAGTTTGTTGAGTAAGGCAGCCGTGAGACCTCCTCCGGCGGAACTTCCTCCTACGACAATATTCTCCGCGGGGATCCCTTGTTCCAATAGCCAGCGGTAGGCGGTGTGGGCATCGTCAATCGCCGCGGGAAATTTGTTCTCGGGAGCCAGCCGGTATTCCACCGTCAAGCATCGGCAGCCGCAGGCTGCACTGAGATTGGAAGCGATTAAGCGGCTCTCCACGGCGGAGCTGCGATAATAACCGCCGCCATGCAGAAACATAAACACCCCCTCGCTGGCGGGGGCGCCGCAGGTGACCCATTCGCAGGTGACGCCATCCGCGTCGCAGGAAACCACCTCAGTGCCATCGCGGGGCACACTGCCTCCGCCCAGACCGGTCCCGCGCAAGGATTCGATCGATTGGTTGGGATCGTAAGGTTTGGCGCGTTTTAGCGCAATGAGCGTCTTAAGTTCGTCACTTGCCATAGTGGTTTATTTTTCGGGGGAGAGCGCGGGGATCTGATTTTTTTCGGTCCGGCGCACGAAGAAGTGAAGGCCGCCGGCGATGCCGAACAGGGTGATTGAGAAGGTGAAGAGCAGTCCGGCGTCGTGCTCATTAAATAGAGCCAGACCGGCCATGACGACGGCGAGAACGATCAACGAGAGGATCACCATTCGAGCCGGCAGGGTCGATGATCTCAATGGGGTGGAGTCTTGAAACGTTCGTCGAGAATTCGTGACCCTTTGCCAGCCGGAGTGCTCATTTTTAGCCCGCATTTCCAAGGTGACCAAGATTGAGAAAGGGAAGACGATGCCGACGGCAAGATCGACGATTCGTTTGTTTGCAGCGATGAAATCGACCCAAGGTTGCAGCAGTGCGACCTCGGTTAAAAAGCCCTGATTCGACAATCCGAATTTCACGAGGAATGCGGCGAGAAAGCCGGAACCGATGGTGAACCAGACGGCACTTAACCCGATCTTGCGCGAAAACAGGCCCCAGAGGGTAGGCAGCAGCAGGGGACCGTTCAGCAGCGTATTCATCTCGATGATGAAGCTGGTGTAGCCATAGCGGGGAATCAGTAGCGCACCGGCCAGAACGACTCCGCCTAAGATGATGGTGGCGATACGCCCCACCATCACCAGTCGTGCTTCCGAGGCGGTTTTATCAATGAGTCGTTGATAGACTTCCGAAGTAAATGCTCCGGCAAAAACATTGAGCCGAGTGGTGGCCATGCTGGCGGTGGCGGAAACCATGGCGGCGACCATAAGCCCCATCATCCCGACCGGGAGCACCAATTGACAGGCCAGGATGTAAGCCTGTTCAGGATCCGCTTCAGCATTCACCACGCGATAAACGAGAGGCGGCAGCATCCAGAACAGGGGACTGACCAAGTAGAGCGCACCGAACAAGTAGGCGGATTTGCGCGCGTCCTTTGCCTCCGGCACGCATAGGTAGCGCTGCACAAATGTCCAGTCCGCGCCGATGTTGAAGAAATTCACGATCATCCAACCGGTGATAAACCACCAAGTGAAATCGGCCGCGACGGGCGAGGTGAATCCGTCTGGGGCTTGAGAGAGGAACGCGCTGACGCCTCCGACCTCGGCCAATATCAGCGGCACGGCAAATACCACCGATACCGTGATGATGACAAATTGTAGCACATCGGTCATTAAGACGGCCCAGAGCCCACCGATAAAAGTGATGAGGATGACCATCGCACACAGAGCCACCGAGGCGATCGGCACCGAGAGGTATCCGGTTTCCGGATCGGCCAAGACGTGGCCGGTACTCAGCGGCACCAGCACACAGACGATTTTCGAAAGGGCATAAACGCCGCCACCCATCGTAAACAGGGTGGCGCCGCCTTTGAACCAAGTGTAGAATTGAACGACTGAACCGCCGAAGCGAAGCCGCAGAAATTCGGCGGCTGAATCGACGCCCAGATTTCGCCAGCGGCCGGCCACGAAGTAGCCCACCAGCATGGCCGCCACCCCGTAGCCGAGGTTTATGACGATTGCCACCATGCCGTAGCGGTAGGCGATCCCTCCCCAGACGACAAAAGTTCCGGCTGAAAACTGAGTCATGAACCCGGAAAGACCGGACACCCACCAAGGCGATCTTCCGCCCGCCGAGAACATCTCCCGCGAGTCCTTCATCTTTCCGGCAAAGACCAACCCGGCTGCTAGTATGCCGATCACATAAAGCGCAATTACGGCATAATCGGTCGTTTGCATTCAGATCGGTGCTATTTGGTGCGGAAGGTCTCGCTGGAGATGAGGTTGAGAAGGAGATCTTGGAAGCCGTTGCCGTTGGCGTGATTCTTTTGCACAATCTTTTTGATCTCGTTGCGTTCGGAATAGTTTGGGACCCGGCCGGTGGCGTAGGTCAAGAGCTTCTCGGATAGGCACTCGGAGAAGAGATCGATGTGATCGACGATCCAGGATTTGAGTTCGGTGATATCGGCGATGGCGGTTCCATCCGGCAGCACGCCGGAGGAGTCGATGATGACATTGGCCTTGGGCCAGGTTTCCCGCCAGTTGCCCACTGGGTCGAAATTTTCGAGCACAAAGCCGATGGGATCGATGAGTTTATGGCAAGAGGCACAGGACTCTTCGCTGGTGTGAGCAGTGAGGAGTTCGCGGGGGGTGGTAGTGCCACGAGTATCGGGCGTGAGGGCGGGGATGTTTTTGGGCGGTTCGGGGGGGGGCATACCGAGAATGTTTTCCAACACCCAGACGCCGCGGAGCACAGGCTGGGTGTCCACGCCATTGGCGGTCGCCATCATGACCGAGGATTGACCGAGGAGGCCACCGAAGCGTCCTCCTCGGGCGATAGGCAGACGTTCGATCTTCAGATCTTCGTCGTAGAAGTGCGGTTCGGTGGGAGCGGCGGATGAGTCGTATTGGTAGTTCTTCTCCGCGAAGGTTCGGGAGGTGAGGGCGAAGTCGGGATCGATGAAATCCGTCATCGGTAGATTGTGATTCAGGATCTCGGTGAAGAACCACTCGGCTTCGGTCTTCGCCAACGCGATTTCGGGATCGGAGAATTTGAAGACCGCGTCCGGCATGATTTCTTTCAGCAGATTGGTGTCCAACCATTGGCCGGTGAAGCTCTGGATCATCGCACTGTCGGGCTTAGACGGCAGAAGGCGCTTGGCTTCGCGACGGAGTATTGCGGGGTCGGAAAGTCGACCGGCAGTGGCCAGTTCGATCAGTTGTTTATCCGGGGGAGCCTGGGTCAGGAAATAGGCGAGTCGCGTAGCCAGATCGTAGTCATCCCAGTTGCCGTCACTGACGCCGCGATAGAGAAAGCGCGGGGATATCAGAACGTTTCGAACGAGGAGATGCACGCCGTCTTCGAACGTGCTTCCGGCGGCCCAATCTTCACGGGCGATTTCCAGATAGGAGTCGATGGTCTGCTCGTCGACCGGTCTGCGGAATGCCTGGGGCAGGAGGCGCCGCAGAATTTTCCGGCCGTGAGCCTCGTCGGTCTCACCCGGCTGACGGGTGCCGACGAGATTTTGGCGAATTTCTTTGCGACGAATTTCCTGCGGGTCATCGACCAATTTTAGAGGGCCTTCGACCGTGAGTTGGTGCAGTTCCATGGCCGGACCGTTATCGAAGAAGTAGTGGCAGAGGGCATCGGCGATATTGAAGGTGCCCTGCAGTCCGCGAATATGGGTCAACAGCGCCTTCGTCATGGGGGTGTCCATGGTCGCTTGACTCAGGTCGAGTTCGGGATCGGCGAGATGGCGGGTGACGATTTCCCAGCCGTTTTTGCCTCGAAGGCTCACGGAACGGGATTTGGAAATGTCACCGTTGGGGTAGACCGCTTTTTGCCACGCGGCGAGGAAGCGCGGTTCACGTTCGAACCACGCGCCCATTTGATCGGCGAGCGCGTTGAATTCGTGATCCATGGCGGCGTTGGCCCATCGGAAAAGCACGGTCTGCCCTTGATAGAGATCAGCTTCGAACGTCACCGTTTCGGGGGATTTAGAGGATACGGCGATTTCCTTAAGCAGGCGGAACGTATTGACGTCGGACCGATCACTCGCGCTGAGCTCGCGGGCGCGAACTTCAAGCCGCATGGGTTCATCGTCGAAAGGGCGAAATCCCGAGGCCGGGTTGTCGGAAGAGGGCAGGAACTGGGAAGCATTTACGGTGATGCGGTAGGTGCCGGATGCCATGATTTCGATCCGGCTAGCCCACGAGCAACTCCGCATGATAGTGACACTTTGAGAGACCAGTCGCAGGGCGTCGCCGCGGACGGAGGCCGCTGAAAAACTGAGCACCATATCTTTGGGGCCGGCCGTCCGGGTGGAGAAAGGAGGAGGCGTTTTTAAGGGCGGAAAAATTTCGTCGGCAATCTGAGTGGCGACTTGGCGGTAAGCCTCCATGAGCGGCGGGGAGAGCACGAGTCCTTCACCGACGTTGTTGAAACCGTGAAACTCTGCGTCACGGGGAAACCCGAGGGGCAGGGTGAAGTCGGGCAGGTTGAAGAGGCTTCGAATTGTCGAGGCATATTCGGCCTGATTGAGTCGGCGGGGCAGGGTGCCGCCGATGGGCGTGTGCGTGAGAAGTGATTTGTCCAACCATGGCATGATCGCCTGCAATTCATCCTCGGTCGGTGGCGTTTTCTTGGCGGGCGGCATCAGCCCTTGATCCAACATGGAGTGGACCCGTTCCCAGACCTCACGATCTTCAGGGTCGCCCCAGGTAATGGAGTGGAAATCGAGATTCAGGTCACCCTTCATCTCCACTTCGTCATGACAGTTGAGGCAGTGGTTGATCAGGAACTCGGTCGGAGCGTTGGGGATGGCCAGCTCGGCATTTGCATGTAATGATATACTTGATACGCAGATCGCTGCGCCCAAAATAATGGAGCGAAAACGCATGCGATTAGCTAAAGAGTTGGTTCATGTTGCGTGATGCGTTGGAAAAGGTGCCTACTTCGAGATCGAGCTTTTGCATGAGCGTGACGTAAAGATCGCCCAAGAGCGGGGCGTTTTGGTCGGTCTGATCGATGGCGATATGACGCCCGTGGTCGAATCCGCCGCCCGCAACTAACGTTGGCAAGTTGCGGTTGGAGTGTCGGCTAGCATCGCCCATACCGGTGCCCATCAAAATGATGGTGTCGTCGATCAGCGATCGGCCGTCGACGCCTTTCTTCTCTTTGAGCTGGGTGATGAAGTTGCTCAGGCACTGGACGTGGGACCGCTCGATCTTGACCAAGTCGCGGATCATCGCGGGATCATTGCCGTGATGGGAGAGGCCGTGGTAGCCCGCTTTGAGCGGTTCGCCGTCGATGGAGAAAACCTGCCCCAATCCGTCAAGAAACATAGAGAGCACCCGACTGGATTCGTTTTCGAGGGCCAACGCCATCAGATCATACATGAGGGTCTCGGCCTCCATCAGGAGGTTGGGGGTGATGGGGTCTGAATCGGGGAGCCGATAGTCGGTGGTGGGGATGGGATCGTTGATCGAGGCGATCTGGTGCTCCATGCGTTTTTCGACTGAGCGGAGGGAGTCGAAATATTCGTCGAGTTTATCGCGGTCGCGAGAAGGCACCGACTTTTGTAAGCGCAGCGCATCATCGAGGACATTGTCCAACGAGCTTTTGCCACTGCGCAGCATGTGCTCCATGCGAGACTTATCTGCGGCGGAGAGGAACATCTGGTTATAGAATACGCTCGGGCGTTGGATCATGGGCAGGCCGATGCCGCGCTTGGTGAAACTCATCGCTTTGGTGCCTTCACCGGTGCCGGCGGTGAGTTGCACGGAAGGGAAGCGACTGTCCTGACCGATCTGGTCGGCGATCATTTGATCCAGCGAATAGGCATTGGGGGTGTTGCCGCAGAGGAAATTGGTCCATGCCTTGTGACCGTTGGGCGCCCGGTGATCGAGACCGGAAAAAACTGAAAAGGAATCGCGGTGAGCGGTGAGCGGTTTGAGCGTCTCAGGCATCGTAAAATCCCGACCGACTTCTTGGGGGAAGAACGCATTTTGATGCAGCCCGAGGTAGGAGCCGATGGAGATGAAGTTACGCGCTTTCCGGGCAGGCGTGGTGAATTGAGTGGGGGCGGCAAAAACTTCCAGCTGGGGAAGCGCAATTAAAGCGGCAGCAGATTTAAGAAAATGTCGCCGACCGATGGTGGTGTGGCCTCTGGGTTTCATGGGTGGGGTAAGGGGGGCGGAAGTCTGAGGGGAAAAGAGAATGTGTTTAATTTACGATTACTTTAGCGAGTTTCTGGTCGTCGAATTCGATGCCAAGTCCGTGGCCCTCGGGAACGACGGCGCGACCGGGGTGATATTCGATAGGTTGCTTCAACAAGACGTTACCACGGGAGCCGCGGACGTCGGTCGCGTTGTGGATATTACCGCCTTCGATTATCACGGCGTTAGGGGTGGCGACCGCGAGATGAAGGGACGCAGCCACGTAGGGAGGAAGTCCGCTGCTGACGTGGGGCGACCAAAGGATCCCAAAGGTTTCAGCCATCTCGGCGATGCGCTTGCACTCCGTGATGCCGGCGGCCCGACAGATGTCGGGATTTACGATATCGGCGCCGCGATTCATGAAGAGGTCGCGAAATTGGAAACGATTAGAATAGGTTTCACCCACACACACCGCGGTGTCGAGCGCCGCCGTGAGGGTCGGGTAACTCAGGGTGTCTTCCGGCATCAACGCGTCCTCAAACCAACCGATGTTGCCGAGTTCATCGAAGCGACGCCCAACTTGGATCGCTTCGTGGAGTTTGAATGCGCCGAGCGAATCGATCATCAGTTGTCCGCGTGAACCGATGACGTCGGAGATTTGTTTCACGTAGTCGAAGTTATTGGAGCTCGATTTGTTGAAGCCCATCTTGAGCGCGGCAAACCCGAGTTGCATGGACTCTTCGGCGCCTGCGACAGAGCTGACTCCAGCATAAGTTTGCACACTATCGCGATACTTACCGCCGAGCAGTTGGTAGACGGGGACCTCAGCGAATTTCCCGAGAATATCCCAGAGGGCGATATCTACGGCAGCGATCGACTCGGTGTAGAAGCCGGTGGCGTAGCCACGGAGCCGTTGGCTCGAATACATCTTGTCCCACAGGGGGCCGATGTTGCGGGCGTCTTGGCCGACCAGAATTGGGCCCAACAGCTCTTTAATGATTTCGGCGTGCACTGTTGGTGCGACCGGTGCGTGCGCTTCTCCCCAGCCAATGATACCTTGGTCGGTGGTGACCTTCACCAGCATTGTTTGACTGTGACCCGGAGTGCGGGACGGAAAGGAGTGGTTAAGGCGGTTCCCGATTCCAGCGCGCCCAGTCATCGTGCCAACCGGGGGCATTTCGACCAATTCTGACAGGGGACCCTCGGGGCGAGGCGTGCTGATCACCAAAGGCTCAATTTTCGTAATTTTGAGCGGACTGGTGCCGCGCTTGGCCTGGGTAAGTCGCTGTTCAGCGGATACTTTGGAGGGAATCATGGAAGTGGCGGCGAGGGCACATCCCCATTTTAGTATATTGCGTCGGCTATGCTTCATCGAGGTGACCGGATTGGGGGAGGGGGCTAATTGCAGAGGGGACTGAAATGCCTCTTTCGAAGCCTACGAGTCGGGTTTCAGAAGAGAAATGAGGGGGGTAAGTCTTCTGGGCCAAATACCTGCTCTCAGAGACTTACATCAGGCTCTGGGATGGAGAGATCCGTTCAAGCCCGTCAGCGGTCAATCGTTGACAGCGTTAATGCGGCAGTCGCTCCCGCCAGAAATCTACGAGTATTGAAAATTGAACCCGTGCACCAAGGGGTTCAATTGCAACTATTTGTGGTTACAACGGGTCGGGCAGACGTTGTCTGCGGCGAGAGGGTTGGGGGCTGAGACCGGAAGTAGCCGGTCGTTGCGGCGTTAGCCGCGGGAGGCTTTTTCGCGATCGCTGGCGACGATACGTTCGAGTTCGGCCATTTGTTTGGGAGAAATCAGACGGCGGGGGACGCGTTTTTCGGCGTCGGAGAGCACGCGGTCGAAATCCTCCTCCGAGGGCGCATGAGGTTCCCAGAGGGTGTGGTGCCCTTGGTGGCGGGTGAACAGGAGCACGTTGCCGTGGATTTTGGCTTTGACCTTGTATTTGCCCTCTTCGGGACTGCGGTTCCACCAGTTAAATTCGTTGGTCATGGATCGGGGTTAGGGGGCTGAGCGCGGGGGGGCCAGCGGAATCGTGGTGTGGGTTGGGCCAGGATGCCAGACGGAGCCTTGTTTTTTTAAGCGACGGACGGTGACGGTGTCTTGCGCAAGATCGACACAGAACGCGCCCAAGGGGCCGCTGAAAGCGCCGGTGTTGATGATGGTGAGATCTCCTCGCCGCCATACACGAGGGAAGTGCACGTGGCCGGTGGCGATGATTTGAGCGGTGGGACACCAATCGGGTTGGCGGATTGCGACTCGATCGGCAAAGGAGCGCCAAGTCTGGATCATCGCCCAGGGTTGGCGGGGGGGGAAGAACTCGGTGGCAAAGCGACGAATTCGATGGGTGATGTTTCGTCGTGCGGGGTCGCACTCGCGGGGAAAGCGCGCGCAGGCATGGCGGAACAGTCCGAGGCGGCCATCCAGAGATTCAATATCGAGTCGGGGGTGGTCGAATTGGGCCTGTTGGACGCGGGTGCGGAGTTTGTGACCGACGCGGCTCCAGGGCACTATTTCGTCGAGAAAGGCGTCTCCGTGGGTGGCAAACAGTCGACCGGAGGCAGCGCTACAGTGATGCGTTTCGGAAATGTCGGGATCGTGATTGCCAGTGATGAATTGCACGACCGGAACGCGTTGGAAAAAGAACTGTTTGATGTCGTTTAGTTGGGCGGGAGACATGCCGGTTTGGTTGTCGCACGTGTCGCCATTGAGCCAGAGCGTGCTCACGCCATCGAGCACGGGGGCGAGTTGCTCGAGCGAAGTGAGATGGCTGGACGCATCCCGAAAATGCAAGTCGGAGAGAATTCTGAGCATGGACAAAACTGAGCAAAAGCATGAAGAACAGAACGCCAATCCTGAACCGGCGCCATCGGACTTGTGCGCGAGGTGGAATTAGGCTGAGAGTGACGCATGCGACGATTGTTTTCGGGTTTAATACTGAGTGGGCTAGCGATTGGTCTCCCGAGTGCGGCTTGGGCGGACGATTTGGCGGGTGATATTGCGCGGATTCATGTGGAGGCGATTGGCGGCAAGGAACGCGTTGAGCGGCTTAAAAGCGTGAGAGGAGCAGGCTTGGTGCGATTGGGAGATAACGAAATGGATTTTCAGATGTGGGCGGCGCGACCGAATCTTATCCGGATTGAGGTGGCCCGAGGTCCGGTCACTTTGGTGCAGGGGTGGGACGGTAAAAATGAACCTTGGTTGCAAGAAGGGACTTCGGGGCAGCTCATCACGATGCAGGGGCAAATCGCGGTAGATTTTAAGGCGGATTCGGAATTTGATGATCCGTTGTTCCGTCCGAAGGAACGGGGTTACACGGTGGAGTATGCTGGAGAGGAAGAGATGGAAGGCGGCTCAGTCGTGAAGCTTTTGGTCACGCGGAGCGTCAGCGATCAGATCACGCTCTATTTGGCTTCCGATACGTATTTCATCGTGCGAGAGGATCGTAAGCAGCGGCTTTTGAGTGGGGACGTGGATGAAACGCAGACCTACTACAATGATTTCCGTCCGGTATTAGGCGTGACCTTGCCCCATTCGATTACGATGCAGTCGGGCGACAAAATTTTGAGCCAAACGGTGTTGACGTGGATCGAACCGAATCCGCCGGTGGAGGATGGTTTTTACCGGAAGCCAGAATAATAAGTTAGGCTCCGTTCTTGCGAGCGAGCGAGGTGGGGTTTGGAGTGTGGCATGGCTCTTTGGGGAACTCCACAAATCATCGCACAGCAACTGGCCCCGACGCCTCGTTTCGAAATCGGTCTGGCGTATTTGAAGCAAGCGTTGGATCCGGGGTCGGAAATTCACGCTAGAATTCTGGCGATTCCGGAAGGTGAGACCAATCGATTTGAACTGGGGGAAGGCGTATTTGTGCTCGAGCAGGCTTATCAAACGAAGCCCCGGGTAGCAGGCCGGCTGGAAGCGCATAAGCGTCACGTCGATTTGCAGGCGATGGTGGTGGGGAATGAAACGATCGAAGTCACCACGGCTGATGGGTTAACCCTGACGGAAGATGCGTTGGCCGAGCGCGACGTTTGTTTCTACGCGGATTCGGATGAGGTCTCGCGGTGGCGCATGAGGACGGGAGAAGTGGCGGTCTTTTTCCCGGAAGACGTGCACAAGCCGTCGTTGGAAACTTCGGGACCTATCTTGGTGCATAAGGCCGTGGTCAAGGTGCTGCTGTGAATTACCGGCACCACTATCATGCGGGCAACTTTGCCGATGTCGTGAAGCATATGACTCTCCTCGCTTTGGTGGAGGGAATGCAGCGGAAAGAGAAGGGTTTTTTCTTACTCGATACCCATGCGGGGAGAGGTGCCTACAATTTGGCGGAAGCTGACCGAGGGGATACTTTGGCGCGGCAGCCGGAGTGGCCGGACGGAATCGGGCGGCTCCAGGCGGCGAGTGATCGACCGGAGCTGGTTGAGCGTTACTTGCGAGTCGTGCAGCGGTTTACGGAGGCCGAAGCGGCGAAGGCGATGGATGGAATCTCCTACCCGGGATCGCCATGTTTGGTGGCTCCCCGGTTGCGTGAACAAGACCGGGCGACTTGGTGTGAACTGCAGCCCGGGGAATTCGATTTGCTGCGAGACGCGGTGGTTTGCCGGAGAGGTTGGCGAGTGGAAGAGCGCGACGGTTACGAAGCGATCCGCGGATGTTTACCGGCGATGGAACGTCGCGCGTTGATCATCATTGATCCGCCGTATGAGGCGGAGAATGAGAGCGACTTGGTGTGGACCGCACTTCGCGAGGGATTGCGTCGGGCTCCGGCCGCGACCTTTGCGATTTGGTATCCGATTACGGCGCGGGTGGGCGAGCCGGTCTTTGTGCGAGATGCGAAGGTAGCGGGCCTACCGCCGACCTGGACCGCCGAACTCACGGTGGGAGGGGCCGATGCGGAGATTAAGATGCGAGGAGCCGGATTGATGGTCGTCAATCCGCCATGGCAGCTCGATCAGGAACTTCAGCCCACGATGCAATGGCTCGGTTGCCACCTCGCCCAACTGCGCGGTGGCGAGGGATCGCTACGCTGGTTGGTGCCGGAGTAGCGCCGATGGTGGGCCCAAACAATTAGCGGCGGTTACGCGGTTTAAACGGGCGACGTTTAAACACTTTTTCGGAAGCGCGACGGACGAGAGGCTCGAGGTCGGGTGCGCGAAAAATTGGTTTTTCCAATTCGAAGTTTGAGCCCGTAAGTGGGGCGACAAGGTGAATAGGAGGGCGTTGGGCGTGTGGGTTGCTGGGAGGAGGTAGGTCCATCTGACGGGGGTGTTAGGTCTAGGTCGATTAGGTCGGCAGAAAGGTAGCTCATCTTCACTGGTGGCGCGATTCAAAACGAAAAATTTTTGCAGTTATGAGTGATTGGTGGGCGATACGAATCGCTCGCCGGAATTAGATTCGGGGAGCCCGTTTGGACCGGTTCACGTGGTCGGAAGGGGAGTGAGTGGGAATGGTGATATTCAGCACTCCGTCACTGAATTCGGCCGCGAGGGCGGACAGGTCGACTAGCGCCCCCAACCGAAGTTGAAGACCGTAGTCGTGTTGGGCGGCTTCCAAGTGCAGCGATTTCCAGTTGGCCCGCACGACTTGGCTTTTGCGAGCGGTGACAAAAAGATCGGTGCCGCGGAGGGCGATCTCTATCCCACGGGCGGTGACGCCGGGCACATAGATTTTGAGTTGAAGGGCATGCGGGAGGCTTTCGGAATCGAAATGTGGCACGCGAAACTTGTCCATCGTCGGTTGAACGACGGACTCATCGGAGGAAGGGTGACGGCGAGTGACGGAGGTGTGGTTGATCGTGTTCATGGCAGAAAAAAAAAGGGAGCGGAGCTCGGACCTAGGGAGGCCGGGCTTTCAGCATAGAGCTAAACGAGATCCGCGTAGCGGATGGTCTAGAGCTGAAAGCCGGTGCGCGGCTGTTTCTGCTGCCAGCACGGGACGGAAAGATGACGCTCGATCATTGCACGCATACCCATCGCTGGCTTCGTAGATGAAGCCCGAGCGGTTTGGTAAGCGTTGGTGGATGAGAGCATCGTGTCGGTTTGTATTCACTCACGGACAATGCAGATCGCGTGCCAAGGGCGCGCAAGTCATCCGTCGTTAAGATCATGTCACGCTCGATCCCTAATCGCCATAATTCTTTAGAAGTTTTTGGGTAAGTCGCCGGGAGCAGTTAGGATGTCGGGCGTAAAGCCCGACCCACGACAGACCTACAAAATATAATTGAAACGCCTCAATTAAGGCACCGGGTTAACGCGCCTCGTGCTGCGGCTTTATCGAACCTGACTATAAGCTCACGCCGCGTTTCCAGGGGAGGAAGTCTTGCTGACCGAGGACGTCGGCGCACGTCGGGATCTCGCCGCTGGCGACATCGATACACCGCTGGAGTAGGTCGTCGCCGAGGTCCGAGATGGTGCGACTGCCATCAATTACGGAACCGGTATCAAAGTCGATCA
>Ga0222654_1001045_pt1 | contig 12775 bp, 17 predicted proteins | sample AntAcemetagen421_FD_179805 | JGI IMG/M metagenome (GOLD analysis project Ga0222654, IMG submission 179805) | Saline water microbial communities from Ace Lake, Antarctica - #421 | ecosystem: Environmental > Aquatic > Non-marine Saline and Alkaline > Saline | place: Antarctica: Ace Lake... | reverse complement strand
GAGTTTTTACATGTTCTTTCAAAACTGTGATAGCTTCTTCTTCTGTTTCATATGATCCTAAACGTTTAGTTTTACATACGACGACCCATCTATTACATTTTTTATATACACATCCTACCTTCTTTTCGGGTTTTACAAAGTTTTCTGGATCTTTTACGTACCTCTCGAGAGCCTCTTCACCTCCATATCTTTTTTTAACTACTGGAACCTTTTCTGTATCTTCCAAATGACAAAACTTTTTTGACTAATCACAGTATATGTAAGATGGAAGAAGAAACCGTGACACTCCCCAAAGCCCCAGAAGGCTATGAGTATATCTTAAGAAAGAAATCTCCTCTCAGTGACAAAGATACTTCAACACTGACTACACGACAATTAGCAAGTAAAAAGTACCGTGAAAAAAACAGGGAAAAAATTAACGAAAAAAGGAGAGTAAAAAATAAAAACGAAGAAAAAGTTTAGTCTTTTCGGGACACGAGATGAAAAATTGTTTTCACTATAGGGAATCATCTTTGAAGTTATATTGTTGTTTAAATTTTTTATAATAATAAGTTGAAGTGTAGTAGTCCCAAAGTGTTTACAGAAAACCTAAGTGAACCAACTCCAAAACAAAATCATGTTAAAATGACTATTGAAGATCAATACACCTTGGCAACAAGGACCCTGAATGGGCGTCTGTTCTCACCATACCAAAAGGAGGGTGTAGTGTGGATGCTCAACATGGAAAATCAGGAATCAGGACCCAAGGGTGGGTTCCTGTGTGACGAAATGGGTCTGGGTAAGACCGTGCAGCTTATTTCCACAATGCTTGGAAATCCGAAACAGCGCACGCTGATCATCGTACCCAAATCTATTATCACGCAATGGCACGAAGAAATTGGAAAGTTTGCACCCAATCTATCTGTGAACGTGTATGACGGACCAGATAGAAAGATCAATCACTCGTGTAACATCACGATCGCACCTTACACCGTTCTCACTGTAAAGGGTGCCGAGAATGGTGGTGTAACACCCCTACACCATGTGCAGTGGGACCGAGTCATATTGGATGAAGCACACGAAATACGAAACAAATCTTCAAAACTGTTCAAGAGTGTGTGTCGTTTGCGTTCCGCTATTAAGTGGATTGTCACGGGTACACCTGTATTTAACTCAATGAACGATTTTGTATCCCTTTGTGTATTCTTTGGTTTTGATAAATCAAGTGTTCAGGCCATGACCAAAGATATCAAAGATATTTACATTCTGCGAAGAACCAAAGAAGATCTCGCCCAAATCAGTGAACGTCTTCGACTCCCCCCGTGTCACTTTGAAAATGTTGAAATTGATATGCTTCCAGAAGAAAAGGCACTCTACGAATACGTTTTTTTGGAGGCACAGGATATTATCAAAGACGTTTTCAAAGATGCAGTGAGTTTGAATTCCAAAAACATGGTCATTTTGGAGTGTCTTCTACGCGCTCGACAATGTATGATTTGGCCACAAATGTATCTCGATGGGGTGGCTTCTAAAAACGGTGTTTCACCAACGAAATGGACAGGACGTTCGAAGAAGATGGAGACCCTATTCAGTTTGATTGACGAGCACCCAAATGAAAAGAGTCTCATATTCTGTCAATTCCGTGGTGAAATGAATCATATTCAGAAAACCTTAAAATGTCCAGTTTTCAGAATCGATGGGTCAGTTTCGAGAGATGACAGGGTTAACCAAATTAATGCGTTTAAACGCGCACCACCAGGAGCTGTTTTTATTATTCAGATCAAAAGTGGTGGCCAGGGTCTCAATCTCCAGGAGGCTACGAGAGTATACATTACCGCACCCGCATGGAATCCAGCCACCGAAATTCAGGCCATTGGTCGGAGTCATCGCACAGGACAAAATTATGCAGTTTTTGTAAAAAAACTGGTATACAAAGAATGTCCACGGTTTGTTAGCGTTGAAGAAGAAATGATGGCGCTTCAGGGCCATAAATCATTGGTTTGTTCTCAAGTTCTGAATGACGAACGAGTTAAAACACAAATCCCTGTGAATCGAATTACTGATAAAATTTCCATATTGGACATCAAAAAAATTTTCAGAGCATAAGATAAATGACTGTTGGTTCTCGCGCAGAGGTATTCCATGGTAACGCTACCCAAACCAGTGGTGGTCTCGTCAAAAAGGACCTCAAAATGAAGGATGGGCGTATTATCTCCAAGGCGGCGAGCAAGGCTTCGAAGAAGTCTTACAAGACCACCGCGTTCAAGGCGTTTGTCGATGCGGCGAAGGCGAAATCCAAGGATGGTAAGTTCCACCGTGTTCCCAAGGAGGGAACCAAGGCGTACGATAAACTTCTCAAGCAGTAAAAAATATATGTACTAATTAAGAATGACCATAGCGTTATGGAACCACTCTGTTAAGAAGGCGAAAGATCGATTAAATATGGATCGGTCTGCGTTTGTGCGGATACAGGGGAAATTACTGAAAGAAGCCCAGGGAATTTACCATATATTGTTAAGTAAACCCAGTCGTCGTGTGAAATCTAAAAAGTCTAAAAAATAAATGTAATAAAAAATATCAGTAAATACTAAATGGCTCCAGCCAAAAAGGCGAAAGCTGGATCTTTTATGAATAAGATGAAAAATCAGGGAGCTGCGATGGCCAAGCAAGCACAATCTCAAGGTCAAGCTATGGCAGCCAAAGCCAAGGCTCAGGGCCCTGGTATGATGGCACAAATCCAAGCCAAGGCGAAGGCTGCAGCTAACCAAGCCAAGGCTGCTGCACCTGGTATGATGGCACAACTCCAAGCCAAGGCGAAGGCTGTTGCTAACCAAGCCAAGGCTGCTGCACCTGGTATGATGGCTCAAGCCAAGGCTGCTGCACCTGGTATGATGGCTCAAGCCAATGCTGCTGCCCCCGCTTCCAGTGCGATTGTTAACAAGGGAAATGTTAAGAATAACAAGGGAAATGTTAAGAATAACACGGGAAATGTTAAGAATAACAAGGGGAATAACAATGGGAAGATTGTCAATGTGATGAAGGGGTCTAACATTCGAGCTAGATATAAGGGTAGGGCGATAGCCGATAAAGTTCAAGCTGATGGTCGGAAGATGGCGGAAAATACGACTACGCAAACCCTAACAGCGATCGACAAGGGTCGTAACATGGCGAGAACGGCACATCGTCAAGCTATGAATATGGCTCAACAAGCTCATAATCAAGCACTCGCGAAAGCTCGTCAGGCTGCACAAGCAGATGGCTTACAGTTTGGTGGTGGGATGGCAGGCATATTCGGTGGAGGAGGTGGAGGAGGTGGAGGAGGTGGAGGTGGTGGGATCGCGGGCATGTTCGGTGGAGGAGGAGATGGGGGGGCGCCCATGAATTACATGGACACCCAAGGCCGTCGTATTATGGAGGGACCCAATGGTGGTGCTTATGTAAACATGCCCGGTGGTAATAGGAATTACAGACCTAACGCGGCTTTTAGGAACCAGGTGGGAAGTGGGATGGTAACACCTGTCAATGGTCAAGGTGGTCTCCCCCAAAATCTCCGATATTAAGTCAGAAATTGGAAACCTTTTAAATTTTGAGGCTCATATACGATGAGTTGATGAAGTTTCCAAGTACACCCGAACTTCCTGTTCAAGAAATACACGCTATTCAGCTCCACGATAGCATGACCAGAATTTCTTGAATAGAGGCCGTTAGTAACCTCCGTCTTCACTGCATTTTTATCTGAATCGTACACACCCGCTTTGATCATATCCTGGTGATCTGTGTCTACTTTTACCCTAATTTTAGGCTCCCTATCTGGGGACTGTTTAACATTTGAATTAAACATGGGAATAAGGTCTTCTTTGGACATATGACTACCAAAAATCTTTTCACTTTGATTTACTATTGAGTCTATGATCTTATCCTCAATACCCTTAATACCTTCGTAAAATGACTTAATATAACTACCATCTTCGTCATGTCCCTTCAACGCAAAATCGATATTATACTTTGTAGGTCCCACCTCGGGTGTAAATCCCGAAACACCAAATGGCATATACAATCTAGGAAACTGAATACGTAGGGGTGTTCCCTGTTTTGTTGAGAGAACTACCTTCCTATTGTTATATTCTGCGATTTCAAGATTGTTGATAGCTTCATTAATTTTCGCCATATATTTCTATTTATAATTGTATCCTAAACTTTAAGCTGAACACGCGACACAATCCGGTTCCAAACTAAATTGGATTGGACGAGATTTTGCCTTTGATCGTAGATAATACATACCCGTTTTCAAACCCGACTTCCATGCATACATATGCATGGATGAGAGTTTAGACATAGTGGGACTCTCTATGAATAGATTCATAGATTGTGATTGGTCAATGAACCGACCACGATCCGCAGCCATGTCGATAATACATTTTTGACTAATTTCCCATACGGTTTTATATAATTTTTTGATAGCATCAGGAATATCTACGATGTTTTGGATAGAACCACCAGCCTTCACCATAAGATCTTTCATCTCTTTAGACCAGAGTCCAGCTTTCTTCAGATCTTCTACGAGATGTTTGTTCACTACAACAAATTCACCTGCGAGTGTGCGTCGTAGATAGATGTTTGTAGTGTACGGTTCAAAACATTCATTGTTACCTAGAATCTGTGCGGTAGAAGCTGTGGGCATAGGTGCCATGAGAAGACTGTTCCTGAGTCCCTTGCTCTTAATACGCTCAGCCATTTCGACCCAGTCGTATCTGAATGGGTACTTGGCTTCACCATCCCACATAGATGGCTGGAGAATACCTTGAGAAGCTGGGGATCCCTGGAATGTTTCATACGAACCATCAATTTCTGCGAGTTCTGAACTCGCTTCGAGAGATGCATGGTACATAGTCTCGAAAATCTGCGCGTTCATCAACCTAGCCTCTTCACAATCAAATTCGATACCGCAAAGAATGAAGACATCCGCGAGACCCTGTACCCCTAGACCAATGGGGCGATGTCTCATGTTAGACTTCTTCGCCGTTTCTACTGGGTAGAAGTTTCTATCGATGACCCGATTCAGGTTCTTAGTGACAATTTTTACATTTTCGTGGAGTTTATCAAAATCAAATGTTTTCGTTTCCTTGTTTACATACTTGGGGAGAGCGACAGACGCCAGGTTACAAACCGAAGTCTCATCCTTATCCGTGTACTCAATAATCTCTGTGCACAGGTTAGAACTCTTAATCACACCTAAGTTCTTTTGGTTACTCTTCTTATTACAGGCATCCTTGTAAAGCATGTACGGTGTACCGGTCTCAGTCTGAGACTTGAGAATCGCTTTCCATATTTCAGCTGCTGGGACAGTTGAATTGGCGAGACCTTCCTCCTCATATTTAGTGTACAGTGCTTCAAACTCATCACCGTACACATCGGATAGACCCTTGGCCTTAGCAGGACAGAAGAGTGACCAATCACCACCTTCTTCAACCCTTTTCATAAATAAGTCTGGAATCCAGAGACCAGAGAAGAGGTCTCTGCACCGAGCTTCCTCATCGCCTTGATTGAGACGAAGTTCCAAGAAATCCATTATGTCTGCATGCCATGGCTCAATATACACCGCAATAGACCCTTTACGGCGCCCTGCTTGATTTACATATCGAGCTGTCGCATTGAAAACACGCAACATGGGTATGATTCCATCCGATTGGCCGTTTGTTCCCTTAATTCTCGATTTATTCCCACGAATGTCATGTATGTGCATCCCGATACCACCCGCCCATTTACTGATTTGGGCACATTCGGTGAGTGTACCATAAATACCGTCAATAGAATCACCCTTATTGGCGATCAGAAAGCAGGAAGACATTTGAGGCCTGGGTGTACCTGCGTTAAACAGTGTAGGTGTGGCGTGGATGAAAAAACCTTGAGACATCATATCATATGTTTCTAGTACAGCCGGAATATCCTTACCGTGAATACCTATAGAAACTCTCATAAATAGGTATTGTGGTGTCTCTACCAACTTTCCATCAACCCTCTGAAGATACCCTTTTTCTAATGTTTTCAGACCAAAATATCCAAATTGAAAATCACGGTCACTTTTGATATATTCTTTGACTTTCTGTGCAATTTCAACAACTTCATCTGTAATAATATCAGCCTTGTGAAGTTTTCTCATGGCGAGATGGAAGTTATTGGGACACACCTTTTGGATGTTACTCGCAATAATACGAGTGGCGAGAATTTCATAGTCAGGATCTGAAGTAATCATCCCGATACAAATTTCAGCTGAGAGTGTATCAATTTCTTGAGCTGTGATATTATCGTACATAGACGAAAAAACTTGTTGCGCAACCTTAGAGGAATCGCAATTTTCTGATAGATCATACGTTAAATTCTTGATCCTATTGGTGACATTATCAAATTTCATATCCTCAATACGACCTGAGCGTTTAATCACCCTCATATACTTTCTATTGCAATTTTATTTTTAACTTACTTCTTGCACTCAAGATCTTTACTTCTAACAGAAACTGTTCCAGCCACTTCCAATTTGCGGTTAGGTTGAAGAAGATACGTGTTTACGAAAAATGGCCCAGTCTCACCTGCCTTAGCAACTGGTGCATACGAACCAATGAAGCACTCTGGGGATTTGCAATTGATTTTAGATTCCTTATTTAAGGTGGGATGTTGGGCATATGCCTCATCGAAGTCGGACATGTGCAGCATTTACTATTTACATATAATTTTTTTCGGCGAGTATATTAAATGAGTTACCTCAATTCCCTCAAACAAACTAAGACTCCGCTGAACTCACTCTTTTTTTCTGAGTTCAATACTGAAATGCTTCAGCGTGGGATTCGTCAGGGCTTCAAAAATAAGACTGGTATAGCCATAGATTATCAAAATCCCGACGATTTGTACAGTCTCATGCGTGTTGTATTTATCAACAACTCAGGTGATCACGACGTGGAAGTTAAGAAGCAGGTCGCGTACATGAATGCTCGTGTCATTGATATGGCGATGGGCCAGATCCAGACTGGTGTATCCCAATACATCGCTTACACTAAGGAAATAGATACAACCAGGACCCTACTGGATCGCCCAGTCAATACCAGTACCACTGGAAATAAATTAGACAAGAATACAAAAATAGGTATCAACTAGTTTAAAGTTATACCACGATGGTACATTAAGTATGAGTCTTAACTACTATAAAATAGAAACCGAAAAGGTGTGTAGATCAAAGGGGTGGGATCGTGCTCCTATTGATACAGTGTGGCTTCTATTAACGGAAGAGTTTGGTGAATTGGCATCGGCTATTCGTCAACACAAAAAAACTTTTAAAAAAACAAATCTCAAAAAGGAACGGGGCACTGACATCATGATGGAAATGGGTGATGTATTCAGTTATCTCTTTCAGCTTGCACATATGTTAAATGTGGACCTAGATAAGATGTGGTATGAGCACAAAACTAAAATGAGAGATAAGAAATATAATCTAAACTAATAACAAAGTATGAGTTCATATATGCTCAACGATGAAGACGCAATTAATGACGTTAATCCATTTGTCACACACGATTTCTCCCTCCCAGGAGGTGTGCGACAGATGAGTGAGTTTGAAAATTTCTCAGAACTAAAGAAAAATGTATCTAAACCGGTCTCTGTAGATGACCGTAGTGTATTTTGCGAATTTGGATTGTGTAATGACCAATTAAAGCCCTTAGTCCGCGAAGGGGTTATTCACCCAAAAAGGAATATAGATACTGGTTTCACTTGCCCATCCAAAAAGGAGAATGTTGTCAAAAAACGGAGAATGCCCTATTTCGGTATGTTTCTCTGTATGTTAGTTATATTTCTGCTTGTATCATATTCAAGACGTTAATGAAGTAGTCTAGACGACCAGGGTTTGTACACTCCTGAATTATATCACCTAAGTATTTTTTACAAAACTTCCTCATAAAATCCACTTGCCAAGCACTGTTCATATTGATAATCGGTGGCTGGAATGTGGGATCCAATATTTTACTCGAATGTGCGAGACGAATACAGTCATAGTCTTTTGTCAATAGCGTTTCGAGAGTGAGTTCGGCGATTTTCTGCTGGACTTCAACAGTTCTCTTCACCATTGTGTCCATAAACTTCATGTATGAAATACTCCTCTCATTGCAATTTATTTTGGTCCAATCACCGTTCGGTTCTGTATACATGTAATCGACATATGTATCGTATTTATTATCCCTCTTTATAAAACGATCATATACAAGTTCTATGTAATTCATGTTAGAATCTACATCATAAACTGATGTCGCACTCTTAATATAGCAAGTCATGTGAATATAAAGTGAATCTACTCTTTAAACACCTAAGTGGGGTACATGGAACATGTAAAGTATGCTCCAAATACAATATGTATTCATCTATCGCAAACAACAGTTTTTCTTATCTCTTGACACTGGATGAGTTTCGCAGAGCTTTACCGAGTGACTTGATGCCTTCATGGATAAAGATTACGACGATTACCATGATATCGAGTTTTGTCCAAAAGATTAACATCAAGAGACTTCGTTCCGTTTTTGAGGACATTGGTTCTTACACCATGAAACGATCAGGGTCGGGTAACGACGGAGGGTTTCACTGGAAACTGAAACCGACAACATTTTACAATCAGGTTACATTGACATATCACGACAGTTACAGTACTAAATCTGTAAAAGTGTTCCCCAATGGGAGTATTCAAGTCGCCGGTTGCTGTGATCTCTTTGACTGCAAGCGCATCATTACACAGCTTACATACATTTTCAAGACTTTTCTTGATATAGACCATGATATCCCAGAAGACTCATTTCGTGTCGTGATGATAAATTCAAATTTCAGTTTAAATCATAACGTGAATCTTCGTGTGGTTTCGAACTGGTTTGAAGAGTACTCAGACATTTTCAGGGTGTCATTTGAACCAGATCGTTATTCCGCTGTCAAGATCAAGTTCAAACCAGCGAATGATATGAAGGAAATTACTTGCAGTATCTTCAGTACCGGTAAAATTATCATCACTGGTGCAGAGACTCTGAAAGAAATTGCATTCGCCTATAACATTGTTAATCAGCATATCAATGAAAATCCTGATATACGTGTATCCCAAACACAAGAAACGGATGTATTTGACATATATCTCGGTTACAGATGTGACCCTTTTGTGGATCTTCTCAAGAAAAAAGGTTTCAAATCGTGGATACAGACAATCAACAACCGGCGAATTAATTTCTAATTTTATAGTAACAATATGTCTCAACGACTTGGAATGGCCGATGGACGATGCTTCACTGTGAACTCTTCAGCCCAGTTGTTCAACAACTATGTCATGAAGCAGAACAATATTACCTATGAGGATAATTACTCTTACCGCCAACTTCTTCAGAAGTCTGGTCCCGAACTTTTCAACAAAATACAAGCGGCTAACCAGGGTACTGGCCCGTGTGTAGACTGCAACCAACCTCTTGTTAATACCTCTAAAATTTATTAATTTATATGAGCTAAATTACGAAAAATACTTTACTACCCTACTGTAGAATGCCCATATGTGCTATATGTCTCGGTGAAGTCCGATCGACGAGGTCAAATCCTCCGATCAGATGTGGACATATATTTCATCCCCACTGTCTACAGGCGTGGAAAAACCAAGGTAAGAACACGTGCCCCACATGTAGAAAAGTGTTTGACGCATCTCAGTTTAGTATTATAGTTACGATTCAGAACAATCACACAGCAGCCGCAAACTCTGTGTCATTGAATGAAGAATCTATATTTGATGTATTAGATCTATTTGATATCAATTTTGATGTTGAAAATCAACCTGACCTAGACAGTATTCTTGCCGATCTTGGGATGGGTCTTTCCGACTTTGATTCCTCTGTTTTTGACACAGAATGACCCACAGTACAGTTTGTAATTCAATGATGAATAATCCCTCGAAGATTTTCGTGGATCCTTGATCATTTTACCCTGAGCATCTTTCAGGAGAGGACCTGTAGCCCAGCCACGCTTATGACTAAATACATTGGCACGAAAAACGATACGTTTGCCAACCTTGAAAGTTCCAGCCTTTTGAATTCGGGAGATGGGAATTTTGAAGAACTTTGCCACTGAAGTAACCGTGTCACCCATTTTGATCTTATACTCGATGACACCATGTTGCTTATAGAAATGGAAGTCGCCATGTCGAATATAATTTGTCGGTCTCCCAGGTGAGACGAACATCATAACTTTGTAATATCCCTTTTTACACTTTTCATTTGCTCGGGCTTTATAAACCTTTTTCGGGTTATCAGAAATAACGCGGTCTGACAAACCCTTACATGAGGTGTAGTTGTGACCTTTATTAGAAAGTCCTGACCGATCACCTGGAATAGACTTTTGCCACCTATATGCTTCATAATCTCCCACAGCATAGGCGTAGCAATTATTGCTCCCGATACCTGTTGGAGTAGACCATTTCCTATCTGAAAATGTTGGTTCTGAACCACTCAGTGGTAGGTTGGTCATCGTAGTATATATTTAGAAAAAAAATATCAACATGTAATAAATGATTAAAGACGTTGTAAATTCCGAGACTCGCACTGACATGGTCAGAGAGCTTTTGATGTACGTTCTCGCCCTTCTTATCACCACCTTCCTGATCCGTCTTCTCTGGAACAGGTCTCTCGTGAAATATATAACTATACTCAAACCTATTAACACTCTTTCGGAAGCATTTGTCCTCTCTATCGCCCTTAGCGTTGTACGAGGCCTTTAAAATTCAGTGTACCCGATACTCACTTGACCCTCAGGGTGAACCATATAAGGAAATCCTGTAATACCATCACACGATTCCTGGTTACAATTGATAAAGACATAGTGTCTCTTCGTATTATTTAAATACTCCAACTGTTGACGAGTCCATTTACATCCCGTGGTCCCGTAAACCGTCCATTTTCTAATCCCTTGCACCTTCTGATCAAAAAGCTTCCTTTTTCCCGTCTGACAGAGAATGTATATGTTCGCGATGAGAAGGGTGATAAGTAGTATCATTTTATTATAGCTAAATATTTTTTTAAGGTTTACAAATCTTAGCCTTGAGCATATTACGTTCATCATTTGATAAACCGTTCACATACTTATTTATCTTTTTTGTATTTATATCCCGTGCAGTTGGTCCAAGCTCAGGAATGGTCGGTTTAATCTCGGGGACTGGGTTGAGACGCACAACACCGGGTCTCCTTCGAGGTACTGGTTTGGATTTATTCTTGTTAGCTGCAAGTATAGCAGCCGCTTTCTTAATCATATTGTTCATAGTCTTCTTCCCATTCGCAGTTGAAAGCTTACCGAAGTTGCGTGGTGGAAGTACCCGGGTGACCTTGGGAGGAGTCTTAGCCTTGGGAATCATTTTGAGAGCCTCCGTGAGAGTCTTTGGTCTATTTGGTGATTTCTCATCAGTTAAGAATGGGTGTGTCAAAATAGTCTTGAAGGTGGGGAGGTTTTCCTTAGCCAAAGTGTCTTTAACCAGATACCCAGTTTTGGTGAATTTTCCGTTATACTCGAAGTACTCTTTGTTAGGTATGAGTTCTTCGATGAAATTTCTAATAGCTCGCTCCTTAGCATTCCCAGGATTTCTCACCTTAACATAAATGATATACAAGAACCTATGAGTATCATAGTAAATCGTACCCGGACGATCCTTGTATATACCCGCACCCTCGTATCCACCACGAGCTGTTTCTGGGTTTTTCATACGATCGGACCAGTAAGACAAACCAAAATCAATGATATGCGCTTCTACACCAGCGTTTGTACGCTTATACTTTTTATCGTCAACTTTCCAAGTGTATTGGGTGGTGGGATCATTTGAACTCACCATCACATTACCTCCATGTAAATCTCGGTGACGGAAGGTTGGAAATTTTTGGTTAATTCGGTAGAGATTATCAAAAACCTGTGTGATTACAGACTTCATCGCATCGAGAGATGGATTGGTTTGCCACCACGAATTAAACGACGCACCATTAAGAAGTTCCATATAAAGAATATCCTTGGGTTTGGTGCGTTTTGTTGGTTGGACAAAATGACCCATCTTGGAACCAGGTTCCCCCCCTTTTCGTATTCTTTGGGGTTCTTTATCTTGGATGGGGCACTTCTTAAAAAGGTAGACCTCTGGGACCGCAAATTCCTTCAATTTCTGAGCAACTTTGAATTCAAACTCAAATGCGCCAGCAACACTACCCGATGTATCTACCTCTTTGTACGCAACGTACCGACGACCGTTATCGTTAATACTTCCACGGTACGTTTTACCAGACTTACCTTCACTCAGTAGCTTACCCTTACCAGTGCGGAGGGTTGGTGAGTTATACACAGGAACTTTCAAGAAGTGTTCTGGTATACAAGCCCTCTCACCTTTGAGTAATTTTTTCAAGTTACTCTCAATGTTCTTATTAGACATACTTACTTATTGGTAAGAAGTTTTTTAAACTTACCAAGAAGGGATTTTTTTTTGGGAAGACAATTCCAAAGGAATTGGATTTATTTACTCGTCGACCTCCTCGATCTCATCATCATCAACCTCATCCGAGGGTAGATCGAGACCTTGGAAAGCGAATGAAGGAAGCTTCACCGATTGTTCGAGTAGGACCTGTTGGAGACGGATCGTGACACCGAACTTGTTATCAATGAACCAAATCTGGTTGAAATCGACGATGGCCATGCACTTTTGACCCTTCTCGACAGAATCCAGTGGAACCTGTTCCTTTTGGATACTATAGGTTTCAGGAACAAATGT
>Ga0222654_1001042_pt1 | contig 12801 bp, 7 predicted proteins | sample AntAcemetagen421_FD_179805 | JGI IMG/M metagenome (GOLD analysis project Ga0222654, IMG submission 179805) | Saline water microbial communities from Ace Lake, Antarctica - #421 | ecosystem: Environmental > Aquatic > Non-marine Saline and Alkaline > Saline | place: Antarctica: Ace Lake | collected... | reverse complement strand
ATATTGGCGGCTACCGAGAATTATGGCCCTTCCCATTCCACTTATCCTTTGAAGCTCCGGTAAAATGTTGACATTGGCGTAGTTGTATAAAAATTTCTCATCAGCATTTTTATCTGTACTGAAAAGATTAACATACATCAACATACTCGGTTGTATAGGGGTAATAATTACACCCTCCCTTTGCACCAGAGGTGGTAGATTGTTCATCACCTGATCTACCCTGGTTTTCACATTAACTACCGCAGCATTTGGATCCGTCCCAGGTTCAAATATTATCTGTATAGTTGCCTCTCCGGCACTTGTTGCATCGGAGATGATGTACTGCATCCCTTTTACCCCATTGATGGCTCTTTCTAATGGTATCAGGGTAGATTTCACCAATACATCGGCACTCGATCCGGGAAAGGCAATGAATATATTTACTCGTGGAGGAGCAATTTCCGGAAATTGGGAAATTGGTCTTGTCGTAATCGCTAATATTCCAATGAATATGATGGCTAGAGAGATAGCTATTGCTAAAACCGGCCTTTGTAGAAACTTGCTAAACATGTCTAAAGTAATTTATAGTTTAAATTTACTCTGCATGAAGCAGGTTTAAATCTTTCAATATTTCTTTTTGGTCAAGAAAATCATGTTTTATTTCTTGATTGTTTTTAACTTTTCTCAGGCCTTCAACAAGAATTTTATCATTTGCGTTAAGCCCTTCACTTATCACATATAAATGTGGAATTTCGTGAGCAATGGTTATTTCTGTGGATCGTAAAGTGTTGGTATCATCTACAACATAAACGAACTTTTTATCCAAAACCTCGAAAGTAGCTTTTTGTGGAATTATCAATGCGTCATTAAAGGATACAGGCATTAATATATTGCCCGTTTCACCATGTCTTAACATGCCCTTTTCGTTAGGAAAAGTAGCTCTGAAGGCAATGTTTCCTGTTTCATTATTAAAGTCAGCTTCAATGGTTTCAATTATCCCTGAATGGCTGAAATTTTTGTTGTTGGCCATTTTGAATTGTACTTCAGGCATATTGTCCAAGCCTGTTGTGGATGCATAATCCAAATACTGAGCTTCAGGAACATTAAAATAGATCCACATTTTACTGTTGTCAGATAGCGTTGACAATAATTCACCTTCATCTAGTAGACTTCCTAACCTTACCTGAAATCGTCCCATAATTCCATCGAATGGTGCTCTGATTTCAGTAAAGCCAAGGTGAGCCTTTGCTAGGTTTAGCTCGGCTGTTGCCTTGGCCAGTTTTGCCCGTGACATGGCCAATTCATTGTAGGAAACGATATTACTGTCTGCAAGGCTTTGTGTATTGCTAAATTCGATTTCTGCAAAATCCGCTTCTGCCTCAGCTCTTTGCTTTTCAGCCTCATAAATGAGGGGCATTATTTGGAACATAAGTTGCCCTTTTTTAATATGTTGTCCCTCGTCTACAAATACTTTCTGCAAATATCCCCTTTCCAGTGCTCTAAGTTCTATGTGTTGTATGGAGTGAACCTGACTCACGTATTCCTGAAAAACTACTGTGTCCATTTTAATTGGACTCGTAATACGGTAGGTGGATTCAAGGTGTTCAGCTTCTTTTTTGTGCTGACACGCAGTATTGCTTAGTATTCCTACTAAACAGAGAAGAATTAATATCCTCATCATAATAAATCTGATTTTTTTGTAAAAATTGAAATTAATTGCCCTCCTGCAGATGAAAATCTGATTAATCAAAGGGCTTTAAATAAATCATGGGTATAGACCCTAGTGAAGTATTTGGGTGATTTGAAAAAATTAAACGAGGAAGCTCTTCCAGGAATGGTGGAGAATAATAAGTGAAATTTTAGTTCTATTATGATTAGATAGGTTCAATTGGGAAAACAAAGATTTTCCCAAATTATAGCCCGCTTTTAAAAAAAAGGCAGTATTTGTACAGAATTTTTCACTGTCTTCATCCAGTGTTTTGTTGGATTCATTTTCACTTTCCTGCTCTTCCGGAGAATCACCCTCAGACGGTAAATGTAAAAAGTAGTGAACGTCACTTAAAATGTCATTGGCAGAAAGAAAAGAAACTTGTTGATTAAAGCCTTCGGAAGGCTTAACCGAAGAATCTGCCTCCCACAGGATTTGGCCAAAAAATAACATTAAAAAGCATGAAGCTAAGGAGACCCCAATTAGGATGGGGTTCTGTATAGAATCCTTTATAAAACTTCTCTTACTTTTCATTTAGACCAACAAAACTATGAAATAATTTTAAATGTTTTAATATTTTAACATTTTTTTTGTGAAAAAGATATTTGGTACATATGGCGAAGAAGCCAAGAATACTGGATCATTCTAAAATTTTAACGACATTAAAATACTGTAAAGTTCAGTATTTTTCTATAATTTTAAATACAGAATAAGTGTTATCTATTTGGATAAAAAATTAATAATCAGTAGTTCATAAACTATTTCTAAGCCGATTTAGCAGGGTTATTCCCAAGTCACTAAATCCGAAATATTAAGACTAAAATATTGAGTGTTTATTCCACCTTTAGGGTTTTGGTGTTAGGCAATTTATATATAATCAGGAAACCGTTTAATTAAGATAATTCCAAATAATGACGAAATTTTTAATCAAGAATGTTTTAGTTGGCTTGGGATTACAAGTGTTTCTACTAATTAACTCAAGCTTTTTAATCAAGGCAAATGAAATAGGGCTTATTCGTGAACATTTGATAGCGGATGCATTAGTACAACAGGGCTTTTTGCCACGAACTTTACGGTATACAGCTTCAGACATGACTAAGGCTGGCGAATACCTTGGTCAGCTTCAAGGAGATGGAAGTTGGAAGGATATTGATTATATGCATCGCGACAACAACTGGAATCCTCTAATTGCGCTTGATCGCATTTTAACAATGGCATGGGAATACAGCAAACCTACTAGGCCGCTATATGAAAATATCGAATTGCGAAATGGCATAGAAAAAGCGCTATGGTATTGGTATGAGGTTAATCCGACCTGTCGGAATTGGTTTAAAAATGACATTGCAAAACAAATGTATCAGTGTGTAATTGCCATTTTATTACAGGATTCAATAGCGGAAGATTTGCTACAAAAAATGATAAATGATCAAACAGCCTCCCCATCGATGACAGGTGCAAACCGTACCCTGTTGTCTATTTCTGTGTTTTATCGAGGTGTATTGGAGAAAGATCCTGAAAGAATTTCTTCCGGTGTTCAAGGTGTCATTGACCAACTGAAAATTAGCCAGAAAGAGGGCATTCAGAGTGACTTCTCCTTTCATCAGCATGGTCCAATGTTATACAACGGCAATTATGGTAACCATTTTCTAAGGGAAACTATTTGGCTTGCTGCAATTGTCGAAGGTACTCAATTTAGTCTCACAAAAAACGAACTAGGTTTATTAAGGGATTACTATTTACAGGGGACACGTTGGATGGTTCGCAATAGGGTATTTGACTACAATGCCAGAGGTCGGGATGTTGGCAGACCAACTGGGTTTGATACCAATGCAGAAATGCTGATTCCTCAATTGGATTATTTTATGGTAGCAGATAAGGAGTACTTCGAAGAATACCAACGATCAAAAAAGCATATCCTTCAAAATGAACCTCAAGATGTTTTAGGGAACAAACATTTTTGGCGATCGGATTATACTGTTCATCATCGTAAGGGATATTTTACTTCATTAAAAATGTGTTCAGAACGAACTGCGGGTATTGAAACACATGTGAATTCTGAGAACCTGTTGGGATACTATTTACCCTATGGACTAACCTACATTTACCGCCGAGGTGATGAGTATAAATCAATATTTCCGGTCTGGGATTGGTCCAGGTTACCGGGGATTACTTCCCCACGAATTGTTCCACAAATCAAAGGACGGTATACACAGCAAACCGATTTTGTAGGAGGGGTCAGTGATGGAATGTATGGTGTTTCGGCCATGGAATTGGATGTTGAACAAACTGTTGGCCGAAAATCATGGTTTTGGTTCGACAAAGAATGGGTGGCCTTGGGTGCCGGTATACAATCTCAAAATGAGAGTGAAATTTCCACTGGCATAAACCAATCCCTCTTAACAGGAAATGTATTGGTAGATGGAGAAGATTTTCAAAAAGGAGAAAAGACACTAACCAGACCTAAATGGGTATGGCATGATAGTGTGGCCTATATTTTTCAAAATCGTGTCAATGTACAGCTACAGGTTAAAGAAAGAAGTGGAAATCTAAACCGAATTTATGGTTTGAAAGATTCGCTCTACCGGATAAATGTTTTCGCTATGTGGTTTGATCATGGCTTGAAACCACAAAACGCAAACTATAACTATATTGTAATTCCAGGGATTGGTAAAAATAAAATAGAGGAATACGCACAAAATATTCCAATTGTTATCCTGTCAAATACTACCAAAATACAGGCTGTTACCCATAATGAATTGGGAATTACTGGAATCACATTTCATCAGGCAGAGCGTTTTAAAATTGAAGGTAGAAACACGACCGTTGCTGTTGATAATCCATGTTTGGTCCTTTTTGACCATAATAAAAATGAGGTAACAGTTAGTGATCCGACCACTAAATTAAATACATTAACATTTAGCATTACGGACCCTTCCGGGGGAAAAATAATTAGGACTGTTCAATTACCTCAAGGGGCGAATGCTGGTAAATCCATAAGTTTTTCTGCACTACAAAATAAAGCTTCTGCAGCTTTAGACTCAGCTGAGTTTTTGTGATTACTCCAATCTTTCGGCCTTTTCCATGGAGGCATTAATCTACATATTGATTGTCCTTGGAAGTGATTAATCTAATGGCTCCTTTAATTATCTCAACTTTAAGTCCATCAAATTTCAAAATGGCTCTTGTCCACATCGCCAGAAATGGGATTGATGATAAAAAGTAATTTCATGTTCTTACTTTATCATTTTTTCAATTGTTTGACCTGCTTTATCATCTGGATATTCTCTACCCAAAAGGTTGAAAATAGTTCTAGCGATCATTGAAGAGTGCCACAATCCTTTCATTTTCATTTCCCCAGTAGCAGGCGTGTCGGGACCTATCGCTGCCATCCATATTTCTTTCGATTCAGGGATGGATGATCCATGACCTGTCCAAGATTCGTTGTTTGTTCCTCTACCATGATCGGTGGTAATGATCATTGTTGTTTTATCCTTGTATTGAGGAGTTATTTGGATGTAATCCCAAAGTTCTTTTAGGTAAGCATCAAATTGGTGGATGGAATACAAGTACTGATCGTATTCATTGTCGTGCGCCCAATCATCAGGTTCGCCATAAGCTACATAAACTACTTTTGGAGCATTTTTGATTATTCCTTCCAAAGCATAATTGTGAGTAAAAGCATCTAGTCTTACCCCTCCCCAAGGGCCTCTAATTTCATTTTGGAGGCGGTTAATCATTACCTCTTTATCCGTCAGGTTAGCACCCTCGGCCAGGTCAAAACCTGCGTTGACAGGGACATTGCTTCGTTCTTCGTTAATTATGTAAGGGAAAACGTCCCAGCTTCCATAGGCCAATACCTTATTCTTGTATTCGGGTATTTGATTTAAATACTCCAATAAGGTTACATTTGGATTGTTAGTTTTTGAATTTGAAGTGATGCGTTCATCATCTGCATACCCAGACAATACTTCATTGTAGCCAGGATAAGAGAATAGCATATTGTTGCTGTTATCAACCAAGTTTCCGTAAGCCCTATTGCCATAAAGTTGCCCTTGTGATTTTAATGGTCCCCAAAAGAAAGGCATCAGCATTTCTCTTCGCTTGTGCTGGTTATTGTCCCAATATCTACCTAACAGCTCATCTGTATTCTCGACCATTCCCGTATCATCAATAAATAGAGAATCAGCACCCTTAAACACTTCTTGCCAGCGGAGTCCATCTACAGTTATTAAAATAATATTCTCCGTTTGGGTTGTTTTTTGTGCTTGGATTTGCGCTACGTTGAGAATTAATCCAAATAGTATCAGTATTGGTATCTTTTTCATCTTTTGGTTGAGTTATTAGAATAATTCTAGTCGAGTATAATCAATTTAATTCACATAAAAATATCGAATCCTACAAGCTTTACGCTGTTGATTGTCATTTAGACTATCAGGAACCTTTATTTCTAGTAGGTGAGGGGCTTTTTGTAATTCACTCGCCAAAGTATAATACCATGGCAGATGAAGCTGATCACTCCATTTGGTCAATAGGTCTAATTGGCGCCACTCTCCCTTATCAATTCTAAAGCTAATATTGGCCGCATCTTGGCCAGCTGCGACTGCAATTCCTACAGCATTACCTTCGAATCTTAGTTTAAGGGATTTAGCTCCCTTGTTTCCTATCAAAAAAGGCTCATTTACAAAGCCAGGTCTTGTTTTCTCATTGTCAATTGGCTTCCAATCTAGATCTATGTGCCAACCCTTTCCTAGTTTTGCCTCATTTATATCTATTAACATTCCTTTATCATAGGAAAAGGGGTCCATTCCAACCGGTTCAGAATAGTTGGTTGTTTTATCCGCAAGGCTATGGCCTTCATCATAGCTTTTTTTAAGGAAGGTGATAATAGAATTGGCATAAATTCCTTGGCCAAATGGTGAAGGATGAAGGTTTTTGAAATCATCTTTCCAGGTAAATTCCCCAGCATTGATTCTATCGGTTACTTCTTTTGCCAGGTTTATCGTAGGGATGTGATAAAAGTCTGCTACAGCCTGATGATTTTTGATTACTTCTGGTACAATGCCTTGGTTATAGGAGGTCATTTTCTCTGGATCTACAAAATGCATTATGACAATATCCATTTTTGGATTTACTTCTCTTGCATGTCTGATGATGCCTTCCATTGCACGTAGTTGCTCAGTGGAAGTTCTTCCGTTACCTGAATCGTTGACAGCTGCTTCTAGAAATAAAAGATCAATTTTCCCCTTGGCCAAAACATCCTTTTCTAATCGGAAGGCAGATGGGGTACTTCCCATTGAAGGGATACCCGCATTAATAAATGTTAATTCAGTGTTTAGAAATCGATTTTGCAGGTAATTGCTAACACTGTCCCGCCAGCCGGAATTGTAAGTAATGGAGCCACCTAAATAGGCTACTCGTCCACTTTTATTATGCGAAAATTTAATTAAAGAATTCTTTAAACTTCCATTTGTCTCATGGTAATCCTCTGAGGCCAAAGGTTGGGCTTGTATTGTGTAGTATTTGATAAAATCAGCTACTAAACGGGGTGTTTGAATGGGGAAATGGTGGCCTTTTAGGCTTTGTTCTCCGTCTACAGAAGTCACCACGGTGGCAATTCCACCTAATTTTATATACTTTTGAACAAATGGAAGGGTGTTTTCATCAACAGGTACTACCTGGTCCTCAAGTCCTATCATATGCATTATAGGTACCCTGTGGGCAGGTAGGTCCATTAGATTGTCCAAAGGATTATTTTTAAATGCTTTTGCCTCCTCATCAGTAGCAAAGTTGTAAATTTCTTTTAGCCTGACCCAATCGTTAGGAGATCCTTCACTCTTTCCAAAGCCTCCAGGCCAACTTTTGAAATCCAATACAGGTGCTTCGGCATAAATACAGGCAACCTTTTCTGGGTTTACCTTTGCCCAATTGTAAATAAAAAGTCCTCCTCTACTGACGCCCATTAAGGATACCTTATTTTGAAGTTTCTGCTCAACAGTTAAAAGCGAGTGAAAATCATCCCAAACCTTAATGGCTTCTGGGCTTCCATATAAATTATCCGTATTGATGTAAGCAAGATGAAACCCTTCGGATACCAAAATGCTATCTGCTTCAGTATGCCAGTCGGGGAATCTTGCACGCCATATCCAAGGGTTTCCTGGTATTGATTTTTTAGGAAGGATCAACCTGGCTTGTCTACCTTGAAAATTGAAGTCATAACGTTCAAATCCTTTCCATTCAGATTGCTCAGCACCAGCAATATGACTGGAAAATTGAGATTGAGGGTAAACCTGCAAAATGAGGAAATAGAAGCCAAAAAAAGCGAGGTAAGAAAAAATTTTCAACATTAATTTGAGGGTTATCATTGACTTTTACTAATACATTTCTGAACTATTCATAAGCTCTGATTTCGAAAATTCGTGCATGATCTATACCGTGAGTAGCCAGTACAGTGATTTTAATAGTGTCTATAGCTTCACCGGTTAGCATATGTCTACGAAGTCTATGGTAATTATTCGATTCTGATAAAGACTCCTTTAGCTGGCCATTTAAGTAAGTATCAATTTGGTAATCTTTTACAGTTTCCAGCTGGGGGCTTCCCCAATGCATTTTCCGAGTATATTCATCGGCAAGGCTAAAAGTGAGAACTCTGTGCGCACCGGTATCAAAGGTTATCTGCAAGTGGCGAATCTTTTTTGAGGGATCCCAGTGTAGTTCAATGGTCGCTGGCATGCCTGCCTCAGGATCACTCATCCATCGGTGGGTACCTGGAATAGCCAAATCTGACCGAACGCCCCTTTTTCCATGAACACTGCGGTTCTGGCCACTAATGATATTTATCCCCTGACCTTCATTCTGTTCTGAATCGGCTTTAATCTGGGCTGATTTTACCAAGTCATTTTCTTCTTGGTTTGATATACCAGGAATAAAGGCATCGTCTTTTAACAGTTGTTGTTGGATCCTGCTAAGCAATTCCTTATTAAACACAATATCCGCCGGAGTTATATCTTCCTTTGCTGCCAATGCCGCAGCAGTACCAACAGCTTGTCCTACTACTGCACAGGTTGCCATTACACGCGTTGAAGCAAACGCCACGTGGCTTGCGGAGATGTTTCTTCCTGCAAACATAAGGTTGGAAATGGTATTGCTAATGGTTGCTCTTAATGGTATTTGGTACAGGTGGGGCACATTGTGATGAATACAAGGCGGTTCATTGATCGCATCTACCCCTGCTGGCGGATGAATGTCTATATGCCATCCTCCATAAGCGATGGCATCATCAAAAGTATTTGCCTCTTGAATGTCGTTTTGTGTTAAGGTATACTGTCCGATAAATCTTCTGCTTTCCCTTTTTCCAGGTAGAAATCCACACCATTCTAAGGCCCAATTTTCGGCACCGTGTTTGCCTCCATTTTTCACATGGTCCCAAACACCAAGCAAAATAGCCAGTAATTCATCTCTAATGAGCTCATTGTCTTTAATGGTATCCAATGTTCCACCCCATTCCAGCCACCAATAGCCATATTCTAATCCCAAATCCATGTCCATGGCTGGTGTGGCATGCGGCCTGAGAATAAGGTCTTCTTCTGATATTTTTCGGGCCCAGGTAGGTGGTGTAAATGGCATAGGTTGCCCATGTTTTTTAGCCTGAAACATGAGCGATGAGCCTAACCTTAATTTATCACTTTTATCTTGAGCCAAACTTTCACCAAAGGTAGATTTGGCTTCTCTACCTTCAAAATAGGGCGCAGCAGACGATGCACCGATAGTCCCGTCTCCCGTGCAATCAATGAATATTTTGGCTTCAATTTCGAACTCATCTTCAGTAGACGCCCTCCTAGCGAAAGCCTTTTTGATGCTTTTTCCTTGTACCTCAGTTGCATAAACCCTGGTATTGAGCATTAATTCAAGGTTGGGCTCATTTCGGCACTTGTCATACCAAATCAAATCAAAAACTGCTGGAGACCGTTGGGGGTTATTCACACTCGCCTCAAGACGAATTTCTTCGATGATACCAGATTCTCTGGCCTCAACGGATAAATACTCACCTCGCTTACCACTACAATCAGCACCTACTATGTGCATTCGAACTTCACTAGAAGCATTGCCACCTAAAACGGACCTGTCCTGACAAAGGATAACTCTTGCGCCAATTCTAGCAGCAGCTAATGCTGCAGGTATACCTCCAGGGCCTCCTCCGGCAATTAAAATATCGCAATTTAGTTGTTTCATCTTTTCGGCTAATTTCTATTATCACTTCAAAGATAGTTTTTATGATGGCTTATAAACAGGTTCTTTTAAGAAATTCTATGTACATGTTACTGAAAATTAAATTCCGATTCAAACCTTATCGAAATTCGTCTTTATTTATTACCATAATTATACAAACTATCCTTTAATCAACCGAGAATTCATTAAAATCAATTACTGTCATCCGAGATGAAATTTTCGTAATAACCCCAATCTTTAAAAAATAAAATAACGAGGTTTTGAGGCCTCGCTAAAGTTTATGATGTTTGAAGTGACTAAACCTTTACATCATATCCAAAAATACAAATCTTGAGGGACAGCCAAAACATATCAGTGAATAGGCAGAAGAAGGGATCGTCTAAGATCAGATCACCTCCCTAAAATATAGCCAAGAAGGCTTAAAGGCACGTTTAATAACCTTTAAAGATCCCGAAAGCGGCAAAGTGCTCAAATTTGTATCCAACATGCTTGGTTACATGGATAGTGCCATTTCCCAAATTTATAAGTAGAGGTGGAATATTGAAATTGTCTTCAAACGCCTCAAGCAGAATTTTGAACTGGATTACTTTTACTCGGACAGCCCAGAAGGGATCAAAACCCAGATATAGATAGCACTAATCGCCAACTTGTTGTTCTCTTTGATACATAAACAGTGGAAGGAGGCCGAAATATTTACAACTATTGTAAGCCTGTCATCCGTAAATAGGGGCTTATATTTCTCCTTGATAAGGATAGTGAATTCAGCAAGACTGGGTGCTACAGACCGTAATATCAGAATAATACAAATGGATATATTCAGAAATATGCAGGGGGTGACTTTCATAAATCAGAAAAATCGCTCTAGGAACTCTAAAATGGACTAAAATTTCTTAATTTTAACTTTAGTCGGATGACAGTAAGTGTGCCTTGAAGTGGAGAGATAAGCTCTTCACATGCTGTTGATATGATGATGGTAGGCCCATCGGAGGAGCTGACAGACAGATCCTTCAAACCACTTTATGGTGCAGTCCACCGAAAGGGGATTGTGCTGAGCGATAAAGAAAAGGCAGATCAAATCTGTCAGGTATGTACCGTAGAGCTGAACGGGAGTGAACTTCCATAGTAAAACATCGATACGTCCAAATACTCTGCTGAAACTGAAGAGATTTACTGGTCTTCAGGAATTGAGTCTACGGCAGTAAACTGAAGTGGGTTAGACAGCAGACGGTGTAAAGGAGGCAGGAATGCGGTACAGGCATACCAACGGAACAAGGGAACTCGTAACAGCGTGCAAAGGGAAAGTACAAGCGGAGAACCCGCAAGGCGAATACCTATAGCAGTTACGGGGGCGGCTTCCACCGTAGTAGTGATGAAGTTCTGTGAAAGCAGAAAATAGCGAAGGGTGGAACCGGAGTTGGTTTCATAATTTACAACAACTGTAAAAGGGATGATTGATTATTACGAAACGAAGGAACATCCGATTACCAAGAAAATGGTACTGGAGGCTTTCTGGCAAGTCAAGTCCAACAGGGGAGCTCCCGGGGTTGATGGACAAAGCATTGAGCACTACGAAGAAGAGCTGAAGGCAAATACCTATAAGCTTTGGAACAGAATGAGTTCAGGGAGTTACTTTCCTCAACCCGTAAGGGAAGTGGAAATACCCAAGAAATCAGGAGGGACAAGGAAATTGGGTATTCCTACCGTCTCAGACCGTGTATGTCAACAAGTGGTCAAGACCTATTTAGAGCCAAAAGTAGACCACACCTTTCATCAGGACAGTTATGGTTACCGTCCGCGGAAAAATGCCCACATGGCAATCCAGACTGCGATGAATAGATGCGGAAGCATAGGCTGGGTAATTGACATCGATATAAAGTCCTTCTTCGACAGCATCGACCATGAATTGATGATGAAAGCAGTAAGGTACTATACCCAAGAGAAGTGGGTGTTGATGTATATCGAACGCTGGTTGAAGGCTGATGTAAAGAAACAAGACGGAGGGATTGAAAAGCGGAACGGGGGAACCCCCCAAGGAGGAGTGGTCAGTGGATTGCTGGCGAATATTTTCCTACACTTCGCATTCGACAAATGGATGGGTATTCACTACCCGAATATCCAATTCGAAAGATATTCTGACGACATTGTGGTTCACTGCATCAGCGAAAAGCAGGCATTGTTCATTAAATCGAGAATCTCAACGAGGCTAAGTGAATGCAAATTGGAGATCAATGCGCAAAAGACGAAGATCGTTTACTGTAGGAACAATGAAAACAGAGAGGAATCAAGGCGTGCAGGAAGTTTCGACTTCTTGGGTTATACGTTTAAACCCCGGTATTGTCCTACAAAATACGGGCTCAGACTATTAACTGCAGCCTGTATGAGCAAAGCAGCCAAGACTGCGGTAAGGAACAAAATACGGACATTTTCAATCAGAAAATTCAGGGGCAACATTCAGGAAATGTCAAAGGCGGTCAACAGTATGATCAGGGGCTGGATGAATTATTATTGTAGATTCCACAAATGGACTACAACAGGTCTCTGGTTCTGGCTCAACAGAAAGTTGATTGAATGGAAAATGGCCAATAAGCGAATAGGAAAGCGGAAAGCAATAAGATGGCTTGAGACTGTATATAAAACCAAGCCTGACCTTTTTGCGCATTGGACTTTACAGCCACCTGGAAATGGTAAATCACGAAATCCTAACTTCGGAAGCGCCGTGTGATGGGAGACTATCACGCACGGTGCTGTGAGAGGTTTGAGGCAATGTCATTAAGTTAGCATAAATAATTGGTTTGCAGTGATATAAGGTGTATATTTAGATATCAACAAACAATTTTAACTTATTTTATTAAGGAAAAAACAAGCAACCATGGGAAATCATTTTAGAA
>Ga0222654_1001030_pt1 | contig 12883 bp, 7 predicted proteins | sample AntAcemetagen421_FD_179805 | JGI IMG/M metagenome (GOLD analysis project Ga0222654, IMG submission 179805) | Saline water microbial communities from Ace Lake, Antarctica - #421 | ecosystem: Environmental > Aquatic > Non-marine Saline and Alkaline > Saline | place: Antarctica: Ace Lake | collected... | reverse complement strand
CTGCCTCTTCTAAAGGGAGTGATCCCAAGGGTAATTGATTGTTTCAGATTACAAGGCCATGTCATAGCCACCAAATCTTCTGAGGTTGTAAGTAACCGTAAGCATAAAGAACTGCTTCAAGACCTGTGTCCTTACATCTTCTATGTAGACATCGGTTACATTTCTATTAATGCTCGCATTCTGATTGAACAAATCAAAAACGGTCAGTTTTAATTCCGTTTTATTGCTTGGTGGAATCCTATAACCGATATCCATGTTGGTTAAAAGTATACTTCTATCAAAATCTTCTCCTAGCCCGGTATATAGCTGGTGATTTACACTGGTGCCTACAAATACGCCTCCCAGAAAATTCCAAAACAGGTCAGCTCTGGTATTGTGGGTATAATAATTGTTCCTTAGACTTTCCTGTAAACTACTTCGTACCCAATTGAAACTTCCTCTTGAGGACAAGTTAAAATCAATACTTTCACTGATATTACTACTCAGGTTGATGCCTTGTCGGTAAGAAGTATTTTTGTTCGTATTCAATTGACCATTGATAATCCCAGGTCTGTTACGAGTTGTAAAGCTGGAATTAATGCTAAGGTTACTTTTCATGAATTTAAGCGGAAAACCATAACTTCCATAAAGACGAAACACGTAATAATTGTCAAGATTTACTGGTCTAGTATATTGCCCTCCCTGACGCAACAATACATCTTTTTGGATCAGGGTATCCTGAGAAGCAATGAATGTCTCGTTTCCGAGGTAATCCATTCTGACATTGCCATAGATGAAAAACATCAGAGAACGGTTGGTCTCGGGATTAATTTTTCTGTACCTCGTAAAAAGTCTGTGGCTGTATTCCTGCTTCAAGTTAGGGTTTCCATTAGATATCTGCAAGGGATTGGCATTGCTAATAACATCCTGCAATTGCCGGATAGATGGTGCATCTGTATCTGTATTGTAATCTATTCTGATATTACTGAACTCCCCCGATTGGTAATTGATCACCGCTCTGGGTAAGAAATTTGTAAATGACCTTTTGGTGTTTTCAAAACCAGGAAATATCCTGTCACTATCTATAGCCGCAGCCTCGTATTGGAAATTGCTATAAATTGAAAGTTTTTCTGATTGGTAACTATATCCTGCTCCTCCTCTGTGCGTGGTATAATTGTTTTCGAACTGATTGGTCAAAGCGCTGTCAATTCTGGTTAGGCCAGTTTCAGCTTCCTGAATTTCTACATCTTGGTTTGTATCTGAGCCATTATTTGACACCCGGTATCCAAAACGGAGACGGGACTTCTCACTCAAGGGCTCGTAAAAACTAATCCCCGAACTATAATAAAAACTATTGTAAATATTTTGCCTGAACTGCACCAGGGAATCAAGATTTGAATTTTGTACGTTGGTATTGACTGCTACTAAATCTGACCCGCTTTCACTACCGTAGGTACTGGTATAGATGTAGGTAGACAGTGCTCGGCCCTCTTTATCAAATTTATACCTGTAGTTCAGCGAATTTCTAAAACTCATCGACTCTCGGGTAGATATAGTTTTGTTTTGGTTCTGGCTGATTATTGTATTTTCGTTAAAAAGATTGCTAGCATCCCGAAGATTGACAGAATTCCTGAAATCAAGACCTATTCTGGGCCTTAAGATCAATGCATGTTTTTCATTGATTTTATAATCTATCCTTGCACTAAACCTGTGACTTTGTGTTCTGGTCTGACTATTTCGGTCTTCGTTATAGAGCTGCAGGCTATCATTTGGAAGGATGTATTCCCTCGATGAACTTCTATTGAGCACATTGTCCCTGTCATTGAATAGGTAATTACCGGTGACTTTTAATTTCTCATCAAGGTATTCATCGGAGAAATTAGCACCCAAAGCATTGGTGTTGGTAATGCCAGGCAACTCACCTACTGTAAGGCCATCATTTGAGCCTCCGCCATCACTTTCCAGGCTTCCGAGTTCGTCTCCTCCGAAGTTCTGTTGGTTAATATTATTACTTAATCCCAATATAGAAAGCCTCTTGGCTCCATTAAAAAAATTCATGTTTCCCCCGCCAATATAATTATTATCTGTCCCGTAGCCTCCATAAAACTTACCAAACTTACCCGCACGCATATCCGGTTTCGTAATGATATTAATCGTTTTAATGGTTTCTCCATCATCAAATCCCGTCAACCGGGATTCATCACTTTTCTGGTCCAAAAATTCAATTCTTAATACAACTTGAGCAGGCAGGTTCTTTAATGCGGCCGCAGGATTGTCTCCAAAGAAAGGCCTTCCATCTACCAATACTTCCTTTACTTCTTCTCCCTGGACTTCAATGACTCCATTCTGAATTACCACACCGGGCATTTTCCGGACGAGTTCGTCCGCATCAGCCTGTGGTCTGGTTTTAAAAGCATTCGCATTGAATGCCACCGTATCTCCCCTGACCTCTCCAGTAAGTGCATCTGCTGACAATTCAAAGGCTTCAAGTTCTTGGCCATCGCTTACAATCTCAAAAATACCCAAATCACTTCCTTCGGGAGCTATGATCTTCTTTTGAAATACCTGATAACCAATGAATGAGAGTTCTATTAGAAAGTCTTTCACTATAGGCCTGTCAATTTTAAATTTACCATCAAAATCAGTGTAAGTTGATTTCAGCGTTTCACCATCTTGGTTTTTCAAAAAAACATAAGCCCCGAACAAGGGCTCCTTGGTTTGGCTGTCAATGATGGTTCCAGTAAACTGCTGCTGTGCAAAAATACTGGAAGTAGTAATCAAGAAAAGAAGTGCACTAAATAAAGGTAATTTGATCGACATGAAAGAAATAATTATGGAAATAACAATTGGCTTGTTTTAAAATCGAAGGCAAATTGAGCATGAATCAATAACTTTCAAATGACAATTATGCCAAGGTGACCTTGACAGGTTTGTAAGGCAAATTACTTAGATAATTAAAAAGACCGTTCTATTTAAAAATAGCAAGAAATAGTGGTTTTAGCAGGTCAAAATCTCCATTTTGAAAATAAAACCAATTTTTATTTCAACAAATAGGTAAAATTTGTTTCTGACAATTAGGGTTTTAAAGCTTTTGGGAGAAAATTCTTCGAAATGGGATTTGCATTAAAAAAAAAGACCTGTTACATTTGTGTCATTAAAAAAGAGCAAGTCTTTTTTAATTTTATGATTGGCCGATGGTGTAACTGGCAACACGTCTGGTTTTGGTCCAGAAGAGTCCAGGTTCGAGCCCTGGTTGGCCAACAGTTTAAGCCCCAAGTTGATTGATTCAACTTGGGGCTTTTTTTTGTCTGGTATTTGTCTCATTCCTCCGTAGTTATAATAGATGCATCTCAATCCAAATGAGACACCACTTCCTTAAAGAAAAAAATCATAGTATTTAAACCCTCGTTTTAATGTATCCTTTTCTTAATTTAGGGCGATGTTTAAGAACAATAATTTCTTGTATTCCGAATTTAAATTGCTCAACAACACCTGGGAAAAGCTAGTACTAATTGCCTTTTGTACCATTTTTACAATCCTTTTCACCAACCTTTACACCCCATTTAGGATCGACCAATGGGAAGCTGATCGTGGAATGAGCCAGTTTTTACGCTTGTCAGGTTTTGGGATTATTGGAGGTGCTGTTTTGGCACTTTCGCAACTGTTGATTAAGTCTTTACTGATAAAAAGCAATGGTATGGTGGTCCATTTTATTTTATGGACCTTGGCAGAACTCACGGTCTTGTCATTTATTTTCTATGGACTATATGGCAACATCAGTTCGAAGTTCTTTCCTGAATACTTTATTAGCTTGAAATATACTTTTCTAGGACTTTTGATTCCCTATACGCTGGCACTATGTTTTATCTACATTTTCAAGAAACAACAAGAAGACCAAAGAAGGCATGCCATCTCCATTTTGACCAATAAAATAATAAGCTTAAAGGATGAGTATGGCAAAAGTCGGTTTTCACTAAAATCGTCAGATATCCTGTATATCGAAGCAGCTGATAATTATTCTATCATTTTTTATAAAGACAATGGAACAGTCAAAAAAGAAATGTTGCGAAATTCATTAAAAGGCCTGGCCGAGCAACTTAAAGACTGGCCCATAAAGAGATGCCACAGATCCTATCTGGTCAATGTACAAAAAGTGAAAATGGCCAGTCCATTTCAGGGAAAAATGTCGCTTTAAAGGATGGGAAATTATCATTCGATATTTATGTGGAAGGAAATGTCGTGAAAACAGTTCTGGAGCAAAAAGGAGAAAAAGTAACAGGCAAGGCGAATTCACCTGAAGGTGTAATGGATCTGGTGATTAAGAAGAAAGCGAAAGATTAAGGACAACGAAGAAGCCATTTTTAATAAGTAAAAAGCCCACAGTCTATAAACTGTGGGCTTTTCCAAATTTAACCTGACCCATGCAATGGGCAATCTATTACGTGATGAATCACTTCAAAATCAGTCAATCATTGCTGTTTTCGACTCTACCTGACGGATAGACAGGTTCACCATATCACTGCTATGATTCAGTCTCCAAACAGCCTGATTTTCTTGTGATTACGCCACTTCCCGATTGAAGTCGGGACAGGCATTACGAATCCTATTGCATAATTCCATCTAACTCTTTAAAGACTTAGGGTAATCATAGTAGAATAGGGGACATTGGTTCTATTTCACCAGCCCAGAAAGGGCGTAATATCACAGCCACGGGTGTAGCCCTTGGTTCAGTGAATGCACATTAAATGATTTTGGCGGTATTGTTGCCTTTTTTCTGCAACAATGCTGACAAAATCTCTCACGTTAGCTTCATTACGTTACATTTTTCCATGTCTTCAAATCCGGGTTAAAGAACCCATCTCCGGTTATGGGAACTATAACTATGCCGATTACCTTTCCTGGCAGTTAGATGAAATAATGGCGGAGTTGATCCGAGGAACTGTATTCAGGCAGGCAGCTGCGGCTCCCAGAAGGGTGCATCAGGAGATTTCTATGGTACTTTCAAATAAATTGTATGAATTCTTAAAAGGAAAGACCTGCAAAGTGTACGTGGCTCCCTTTGATGTGTGGCTTCCGGTTTCCTCAAGAAAGAATGAGGACATCGATACAGTGGTGCAGCCGAACCTTGGCGGAATGCCCTCCTGCTCATCATTTTCGTCCTCCTCGTGTATCCGCTCCATATCCAGTCGGCATGGTCATTGGTTCCACCTTCTGGTCTTTAAACACATCTTCAGGCAAGTTAAAGCTAACCGGAGGCTCATCGGTGCTGATCTGCGCCATCCCCGAAAGGCAAAAAAGACAAATAAACAACGAAGTAATTGTTCTTTTCATGATAGTTGGGATTAACATTTGAATTTATTGGTCTCTGCAACAATAATTCTAAAAAGGACTGAACAGCAGGTAGTTTTGTACATCTTGATAGATTATTAAACCTTTGGAAGAAATATGAAAATTGCTGGCATTCTTAAATGATTCGGTGTACATCGGGCTGTCATATATTTCTCCCGCATACGATGTCAATCCAAATTCTAGAATCTTCAATCTCCCGTCGATTTCAGAAGCTTCATATTTTCCAGCCATCCCGTTCATATAGGTAGTTCCTGAAAATTCACCATTTTTGAGAAATATGATTCTATAACTGTTTTCTTTGGTGGGTTCTGCTAATCTTAACCTGTCCCGTCTCCCATCTACAAAACCGATAAATTTCCACTGGGCACCTTCAAGGGAAAGAGATTTATAGTCAGGGATATCCGGGATTTCACTTAATCGGATCTCACCCTCCGGTAATCCCTCATCCTGTCATCCGCCAAGTATTGGTAGCAGAAAAACCATGCCCACTAAAACCATCCACTTTCTTTTAAAAACCACTACTTTCTTCATCTTAATCAAATTTTAATTGTCAACCATCTCCGCGTAAAAAAGAAAAGATTAAAAATATATCTAAACCTATAGTTAATTTTTTGATTCTCCAAATTTTTCAGCTGCTTTTATTCAGGACGTAACCGACCGTGAAAACGCTACAAAAGACTATGGTAAAGCATCTTATCTGTCCACCAGAATTACCTGAAAACGAACCACTGTTGGGAGTTGGGGAGTAATGAATAATTGTTAATTGTTAATTGTTAATTAAGGTACATACTTCAATAATCTATTACCGGAGTCTGAGATTTTTGGGATTTCGTACCGGTACCTGAGCTTGTCGAAACACCGGTGCCTGAATCTGTCGAACTACCGGTGCCTGAGTTTGTCGAAGGCAGGAGAATGTTTACGCGAGAGTCCCATTGTTCACCTATGGCACTGTGTATTTTTCAATTATTATGGGCAAAGATTTAGCCTGGATCTTAAAAAGCCATAAATTGTTTTATGCAAATCTTGCCCCCTAATTATTGCTAGTGGAGCACTAAATAGAAATGTCAAGACATCCTAAAGAGAACTGTAGAAACCTAAAGGGCTTCAACAATAATAACCACGGGTGAAAACCCGTGGACAGTGGAAACTAGGCACCTGATTTTGGCGGTATTGTTGCTTTTTTTTCTGCAACAATGCTGACAAAATCCTGACCGAAGCTTGCAAGCCTATGATAGTTTTTCGTTGCCTCGAAATCCTGATTAACAAGCTTGTTAAAGACTTTGAGCAGAGAAAGAAGAAAGAATCGAAATCCCTAACAAATCAGGACAGAACCTCCATTCCCCCCTAAAAGTCCACTTAAAATGGGTTCGTAATGACAATCAGTTTATTTTAAAACGGTCTTAACTCGAATTGAAGTTATTACCATGAACATGAAATGCCATGACTTATTAACACAGTTCAAGCAGGATTCGGTGCTAAAGACTGAGCTTAAAACCTCCATTGATTACAAAACCATCAACGGGTGCATAAATATCCCTGAACTGGGGATCGCTAATGTTGCCTGTGTAAATCGTATCAAACCTGGTCTGACGGGTATCAAACATGTTTTCAAAATTCAGAAAAAGGGAAAAATACTTTCCTATTTTCTTCTCAGACATTATCCCCATGATCCAATAAGATTTTCCGGTACTGCCATCTGAAAGCTTTTGGGGACTGAAATAGTAAGCTTCCAGTCCAATCCAGAAATTCCCATGTTTTTCATACATCAATACATTGTTCAGCCTGTGTTTGGCCACCAAAGGGTATTCGGTTTCTTCATTGTCATAATGTTCGTTTACATCAGCATAGGTATAGCCTAGGAACAGTTTGAAATCACGGTAACTCCACTTCATATTGGCTTCCAAACCTTGGGTATAGATATAACCATTCGGTTGCTTGAATGCATACATGCCGTTATTGTTTGACTGCAATAGCATCGGATCATTGATCTGTGTATAAAACAAGAGTGCATTTGTACTTAAGCTTAAATCACCTATCACCGGCCATTTGTAATTGACATCCAAATTAATCCCTGTAGAACGTTCGGCACTGGTTTCTGAAACGTCTATGGGTAGAATATTCCGGAAGTGCAGCCTTTCTGTATCTTCGGTAAATTGGGTGGGTGTTTTATAACCCAGTCCCCCTCCTGTCCTAATAGTAATCTTTTCATTGGGTTCAAACAACAATGAAAAGCGCGGCAGCAGATAAGACCCATATTGACTTTGGTAATCCCCTCGCAAGCCAGTTTCCAGGGTCCATTGCGTTGCCATGTTCCAGGTATTTTGAACAAAGGCTCCGGTAGTAGTATTGGAAAAACCCAGGTCATTGTCCGGGTCCCCCTGTCTTTGATCAAAGTTTTCGGTCCAAAGGTTAAGCCCTACAATCCATTCCATCTTTTCGCCGAAAGTGACATAATTCAGCTCTGAAAAGGAGGAAACCTGCTTTCCACTGAAGACATAGCTTGGTATAGCTATGGACCTGTCGAAAAAACCAATACTGTTTTTCACCTGAATGCGGGAATGGTCGGAGAAACGATGGGTAGCATCAAACTGTGTAGACAAGCGGTCAGTTTCGTTGGATTCAAAATATCCGGAGTCCGTATTGCCCTCTACATAATCCATATTGCCTCCTAGTCTATCTTCAGTCGTGAAGTTAAAGCCAAGGTTAATTTCCGTTTCTTCATCAAGGTACCAAAACATTCGGGGGTTGATGGTATAACGTTCAAATTCAGGAATAGCTGTCAAACCTATGCCTGCCGGGTCATAGGCAGTTCCTTTATTATAGGAAGCAAATACGGTGGCTCCAATTTCACCGTACCTCTCCGAATAGAAACCACTAACATCCAACCCAAGAGCCGAGGTCCCGTTAACCATAAAATTCAGCTCACGGTCTTCTCCAGGGGTTTTAGAAATTAGGTTTACCAATCCTGCTATTGCTCCTCCACCATAGAGTGTAGAAGAAGCACCTTTGATTACTTCTACTTGCTTGAGGTCTAGGGGTGCAATCTGCATCAGGCTTAAGCCACCTGAATAACCGGAATACAATGGAAGGCCATCTCTAAGTAATTGCGTATATTTTCCATCCAGCCCTTGAATCCTAATGCTCGAGTTATAACTGGTTGCAGAAGTCTGCTGGGTCTGGATCCCCGTACTTTCGTTCAAAAGCATTCGGATATCACCGGGTTTCATGTTTCCTTTTTCTGCAAGTTCCTCGCCTGCAATAACTTCCACCCTTGTAGGAATATCTTCTATGGTCCTGCTGCTCCTGGTGGATGAGATAACTATCTCTTCCATTTCCTCATGGGCGTGAGACATCAGTAGAGTCAGCTCTTCTTGCTGATTCATGGGGAAGGACTTTTCCAATTTTATTGATTCATATCCTAAGTGCGTTATTAAAATAGCATAAGTTCCATCTGGGATTTCATTAATGGCAACTTTTCCTTGAACATCGCTGGCTGCCCCTTTTTCTAATTGTGAAATAAAAACCGACACGCCAAATAAGGCTTCCTTCGATTCCTCATCCTTGATCGTGGCTGTAAATGTACTCTGTGCCAAAGCAGTGCCATAAAGGCATAGCAATAACAGTACTGTGACAATGTGTTTCACGGTAATTGATTAATAGTTGATTGATTGAAAAATTATAATTGATAATTAAACCCGAAATAAGCAATAGTTCTTCCATCTAGCTCTTTATAGCTTAACATTACTTTCTATGTTGATCTTAATCGTGAAATTTTTGTAGCCAGAGGTGCAAGCCCCTGGAAAAACAATAAGAACAAAACGATTTTGGTGGTAATGCTGCTTTTTTTTGCAACAATACTGACAAAATCTTTACTAAAGCCAGCTTCAAAATGTTACTTATCGATGTCTTAGAAGTCTGGTTTAAATTACCTCAGTGTAAACAGGAAGGTTAAGCCTTTGGTGGTTTGAAAAATAATTTAACCAGAGAAAAAGGTATAAATTCCGTTATATTACTAAAATTCTTTCGGCTTATTTCCCGAAAAGGTAAGTGAGGAAATTCAACTTGCTGAAGTATAAAACCTGGACAATGTCCGCAGGTATAGAAAGGAGAGCATAATCCCGAGCTGGGGAAAGTTCCCTGTGCAGGGCCATCAGCGCAACCATGACTAACTTCATCCGGACAGCTTTTCAAGGGCGGACAACAGGGTAGCATGGATAGGGACAGCACAATAGGTAGCATGATAGCTATGAATAACCTCATGATAAAAAAGTGCCTATTGTTCTTTTGTTCCATTTTCAGCTGCCTATTGTTCGGAAATGAAATTTCAGTTTTAGCTATTCCGCAAGGCAAAGTTATGGAATTCTCATTCTATTAAAAATCAAGCTGGAAACGAATGGTGTATTAACCGGATAAATGAAGTTTTAATTCGTGCTAAAGCATCATGAATCAGTTATTCCTATCCCAATTCAGCGCTTTAAACCAGCTTCGCTATGGTCCTTCTACGGCCTGCGAAATCCCTTCATAATCATTCACTCTTCTTCCGGGAAATAGAGAAATAAAAAATCACAACCTGATAAATAGTCCTTCAAAAACTTAAACTTTTAGGATCTCATAGATTTTATCGCTTTTACACACTGGTGGATTTGCCCAATCCATTTTATATTTAAAGATAGCTCCTGATTCGTAACGCAAAATATGGAAAAGCCACAAGATAAAGTTAAACCCGAAATATACAATAGACCTTCTACTACGTGAGGTAATCAGCACGAACTCTATTGAATAATACGGGTTTAATGCTATTATTGTAGTTAAAACGCATAAGAATTATACCAAAATGAACAAATACATTATTATTTTTGCCCTTCTCAGCAATTTAATCTTTACTAATTCCTGCTCAGAGAGCCAAAAGCATAATCAGACCTCTGAAGATGGTCCAAATAATTTTTTGCAGGATAAAAAGTTTTTAGAAAAATTTGATCCGCAACTTGTCGAGCTAAGTACGGAAGACAAACAGGCCAAAGTCTTGGTATCCCCCAAATACCAAGGAAAAGTTTTCACCTCAACAGCAGCAGGTGATAATGGCGAAAGCTTTGGCTGGATTAACTATGAGGCATTTGAAGGCCCTTTAGACAAGCACATGAATGCCTATGGAGGAGAAAGTCGCCTATGGCTTGGGCCTGAAGGAAACAGGTACTCCTTATACTTTGAACCAGAAAAAAAAATGGAGTTTGATAACTGGCATACCCCTGCGGCCATAGACCATGAACCCTGGGAAAAAATCGAGGCTGGCCCGAAAGAAGTTTCCATGGCAAAATCCACGTCGATCACCAACTATCAGGGAACGGAGTTATCCTTGAAAATACAACGGACCATTACACTTCTGGAAAAGGAGAAAATCTTAAAAAACACTGCTTTGACAGCCAATATCTCTGCTATCAAAATGGTTGGGTATTCAACCATCAATTCCATTCAAAACACAGGAGATTTTGAATGGACAGAAGAAACCGGAGCTCCCTGCCTCTGGGTTTTGGACATGTTCAGGCCAAGTGCGGAAACCACTATTGTGCTACCTCTCAAGCCAAATGAAACCAAGGAAGGGCTCACCACCAACTACTTTGGAGAGATTCCTGAGGAAAGAATTGCAATCACCAATAAATACTTATTCCTAAAGGCTGATGGCCAAAGCAGAGGAAAAGTGGGCGTATCTCCCGAAAGAGGGCTTCCTATGGCCGCCAGCTATGACCACCTCAACAAAGTATTGACCATCACTACCTTCAATATATCTTCTGAATTGTCCTACCTTAATCAGGAATGGAACACCGAGGCTGATCCTTTCAAAGGGGATGCTGTCAACGCATACAATGATGGCCCATTGGAGGATGGTAGCCAGATGGGGCCGTTTTACGAATTGGAGAGTGTTTCTCCTGGAGCATTTCTTTCCCCCGGCCAAAGCATGGAGCATTTCCACAATGTATACCACTTTACCGGAAACGAAAATGCTTTAGATGAGATCACCCAGCAATTATTGGGGATTTCCATCGCTGAGATAAATGAGGTTTTTTATAATGATTAATTGTTAATTGTTAATTGTTTTTTAAGGTACAAACTTCACTAATCTATTACCAGTGCCTGAAATTGTTCTACTTCCGTACCAGTGCCTGAGCTTGTCGAAGGCAAAGGTGTTTTTAAGTAGGATGAAATGAAAAATCTTATCGCTTTTTCCTTGCAAATGGAATAGAAAATGAAAATGTCCTGAAATTCATAATGAGAACTGAAGAAGCCTAGAGGGCTTCACCAACAATAACCACGGGTAAAAACCCGTGGACAGTGGAAACTAAGCAACTGATTTTGGTGGTATTGTTGCTTTTTATCTGCAACAATACTGACAAAATCTCAAGTTATGTTAGCTATCGAATGACACTTTTTGCCAATGCCTTAGAATCCGAGTTAAATCTATTATGTTTCCCTTTATAAAGCGAAGGTTTACTATTCACTGTGGAAAATGGAGGTTAATGTAAATTTTAGCTTCTATCCCTGATTACCTTCAGGTTGGCCGTATTCACAACCCAATCTGCATCTTGAAGCCTCAACCCCTTGACGAGTTTTTTGTCACCCGTCCAAATAGAGGCTCCCAAAGCCAGGCTCAAAGCAACAAACGGCGTATCAAACTCATCTATTGGAGTGGTCATTTTGATTGCCGCCTTCCAGAAGGGATCGCTTACCAATTCCAGTTCAATAAACTCAATTTTTTTTAAGACCACTCTTTTCATGAAAGAAAGTTCTTATTCCGAAAAGGCTGATAATTTTAAAAGTTTCTGATGGTGGTGCCCTAGTTCTTTCAGTAGAAAGGTTGGCGTGTAAAAATCAAAAATTCCAGTGGAATTTAGCAAAATATCACTGATTGCCCCGTTGGGGTCAACAGCGCACTAAAGACAATATTGGTGTCGACAACAACATTCACTTGATGACGCTGTCTTTATTTTTGTCCCACCAAGCTGATTTTGATCGAGTTGCTAGCGAATCGATTTGTTTTTGGCTGGCTTTACTTTTTGAAGCGATCTCCCGAAATTTGATGTAATCTAGGATGCGTTGAAGTCCCACTAGATCAGTTTCTGAGGGAACCCTGAAAACAATCTCGCTATTTGTTCTTTCTATTCGCATAGTCAAATATACTCAAAAGGATGCGATTAGGTTAACCTATTGCATCGAAAACCGGAAAAGACCGTGCTCGTGTGTTGGATATCCATCAAACAAACAAAAAAATCTCCCCAACCATCGGCTGGGGAGCAATTCTTTATCCGTTACCTAGTCGACCCTAAGCTGTCGGGTTACGGTGCCATTGCTGTGGTCAAGGTGGACGACGTATACGCCCGGGCTGAGGTGGCTGATGTCCACTTCATGGCGGTTGCCCTCCGGCACATTCTCCACGCAAAGTCGTTCGGCTCCTACGATATCAAATACTCGGATGCGGTGGGGCGGGCTGTTAAAACTGTACTCCTGGTATTCTCTACTTCCTTTGTTTTCGGATTGGAGAACCGATTTGGCCGCATCGTCC
>Ga0222654_1001026_pt1 | contig 12919 bp, 13 predicted proteins | sample AntAcemetagen421_FD_179805 | JGI IMG/M metagenome (GOLD analysis project Ga0222654, IMG submission 179805) | Saline water microbial communities from Ace Lake, Antarctica - #421 | ecosystem: Environmental > Aquatic > Non-marine Saline and Alkaline > Saline | place: Antarctica: Ace Lake... | reverse complement strand
CGCTTCGGCTACGCCTTCGCTTCAGTCAGCCCTAAAAGATTAATAAATAAAATATTAAAATAAATTATATAAGTTTGTCTACTTTAAATCGGTACTAAAAGGGGGAAGCCTACACTTGCCTTAGAAGTTGAGGTAGATTTAAAAGAAGACGGACAAGGATTACAGTTTACCCGCAAACAAGGTTCATCACGCACGTATTACACCCCTTTTGTTGATTTCTACCATTATGGAAGTCTCAACATTACCATTACTAACCCAATGAACGGAGAGAAATTTTGGAAGAAAAGCGTCAACCTTGAAAGAAAACACATTGTTGGACAAGGGAGAAAAACCTTTACCTCAATACCTGGGCGTAGCACCATGTTACGTGATAATGGGGTGTATAACCCAATAGCAAAGGCTTTGGAGGAATACTATTCCTTGGCTCTTTCAAAGGCACAAGCTCACATGGCTGCACAAGAGTTTCAAGACATTGCCAAAGAGATTAAGGAGGCAAACGAATGAGAAAATTACTGCTATGTATTATTATTTTTTCTATGACTTCATTATCCAAAGCACAGGACTATACCATCTCACCACAATTACTTGTTGGCTTTAATGCAGGGGTCAGTTCCTTACGAAGCCCAGCAACTACACTCTTTTTTGAATTTGTAGATGAATCTCCCTCACAAGATTATATCCAAACCTCATATACCTTGGTTTCAGATCACAAACCGATTGTGATTAAACCTTATATTTCATATATAGCTCCAACAGGATTAACCTGGGACACACAGCTCGAGTTCGGCTTTGCTCCTCAAGCACGAACCACCTCTATTCATACAGGATTATTGAAACGATTGGGTAAACGAACAGAAGACCAACTCATTACCAAGGTCGGTGCTTTTATCGGTTGTGGCAGTGCAAAGCTGGATTTAGGACAGATATATCAAAATGACTTATACATTCAAATTAACGGACATAAGTATTATGAGAACTCTCTTGATGTTGCTTACAGAGAACGACAATGGACCTTTACCCCACAAATACAGTTTGAGAAAGTCATTGCAAAGAAAACCTTTTTACGTATCAATGCGGGCTACCGTTTGCCCTTGAGTTATTCAGTTTCTGATGTTGTTTTTAAAGGTGAAGAAGATACAAATGGAGAGAGGCACCAAGAAGAAGTATCACTCAACAAAAGAAATATTGCCTTAACGTTAGATGGTCATGAACAGGATAGAAAGCTTTTGAATCAGCGAGGTTTCCTTGTAGACATTGGAGTTTCCATTTCAATTGGAGGGAAATAACAGTTTTCAAAAAATACCTAAAATTAGGTATTTTTTGTATCACAATATTTTCTTTCTTTGTTTAATAAATTGATATATTTAATGCAAATTAATCTTTTCGGTGTCGTTCATGTACTCAAAAGCACCATTCATACAATAAGTTTGGATTTAAAAAACTCTAATCAAAAGTTTGCACAATAATTTGGTTCGACAGAAATTTTATATATTAAATAGGTAGAGTTATGAATTTAAAGTCTGAGTATAGTAAACAACAATTAAATGACAATGGCTGTCGTTATATAGAAAGATTAACAAAATGGAATTAATGCGAGGTGTAATTTGGAATCTAAAATACCCAGTTCTTATTTTGGTGTTGTTACAAATAAGTTGTTGTGATAAGAAAAATCAAATAACGGAATGCCGAGGTTATATTAATCAACCCCAGTTATTAAAAGATTTTTTTATCTTTAAAGATTCTAGCTATTGGGTCTATGAATCCGACTTGGGTGATTTGGATAGTATTTATTCCTTTGGTTTAAAAGAAACATCATTCTGGCCTCATAAGATTACAGGTTCGAAAAATACACCTTGCTATGAGTTAATAGGATATAACCAGCGAAGTATATTTTATGATACTACCTACACTTATGAGCTAGGGGCATATTATAATTCCAATCCCACGAATAACTCTGAAACTCAGTTCAGTTTAACAAGTGGGATACTAAAAACTAATAAGCGGGAGATTAGGTTTGTAACTTTTGGCATCGACTCAATTTGGTCAGAGACTCCAGTGAAAGGGGGTTATATCGAGCAATACCCAACTTACGACATAAAGGGAAAGAAATATTTAGACGTAATACGTCTATACTATTCACCTGTAAATAAGTTTGATTGGGTTAAGGAAATAGTTTACTCCAAGAAAATAGGCATCATTCAATACCTTCATGAAGATGGAAGAACATGGAGCTTAAAGAAAGTCAAATTAAAATAAATAAGCATTATGAAAAAATACATATTAATTGGCCTAATTGGCCTAATGATTCAAACATTAGAGGCTCAGCTTTGTAAATCAAAGCCAATGCAAGTTAAGTTAAAGACTACAATTGTGTCTGTAGAACATCAAAATCAGTCTGGGCAATTTCAATACAAAATTGGATTAAAAGCGCTGGATAGTATTTGGATTGATTCTATTCAAATTGACTCTGCTTTTTTCAGTAGTTTTCAATCTGATTTAACTGGTTCAAGATTTCTTGATTCAGGAGATACTGATACGATAGTCATAGATATATTCTATGATTCGAGCTCACTTCCTTACTATTATGATTTATTAGAACATAAAATTTTATGTCATACCCCAAATAATGAGCCACAAGCAAAAAAGGCACTTTCTAGCATCTACTTTACCTTATACGGTACAACCGAAGTATGGAATATGGATGATTTTACATCTTTACCCAGATTATGGGAAACTCAAAATACACCTCCCCCTGCGAGAGTGGCTATAAATAAAAACTCTATTCCAATTTCTAATAGACCAAGTCTAGATGCAATTAATGAGGAATGGGAAACTGATTTCCAACATGTTTTTTACCCAGGCCTTCCTTATGCTATTGAAATGAAAGCTGCTCATCCTGATAGTTTACAGCATTACCGTGATTTAGATAGTATCAATGCTCCAACAGATACTATTAATGACCCCAATTCTATTATTATCGGAAAAACTTTTAAAGGTCGTGTTAGAGGTCGACTTACTACTACAATTACAAATGATTTAGGTCAAACAGTACAAATTCCCCTTGCAGGCATTTTGGTGAAAGTTAAAGAAGATGATATATTTGGTAATCCAGGGAATCATACGGGGTATAACCTTACATTAACTTGGGGCTATACCAATGATAATGGCGACTTTGATCTGAGTTACTCAGTATTTCAGTCTGTTTTGGAGGGTAATCAAATCGAACCTTATTTAGAGTTTGTTACCAAAAGTCGTGCTTCCAAGTTCAATTTCAAGGTAAAGCGTAAAGGAGCTGGAGATGAAGATAATCCATTTAAGTTATTTTTCAAGCTTGGTAACCAAGGCAAGAATATAGATATTCAAACGGGTCAAATAGAATTGGAACGGGGAGATAACCTACCATTTATGGTTGCAAATTGGGTTTATTTGGGATATCGCTTTTTTGAAGATAACTCCCCAAATAATAGGCCGAATACCAATTATAGACTACGAATCAAAATATTTGCTGACGGATCAAATTACCTAGGTGTAGCAACCCCATTTACATGCAGAATTCTTCTTGAGGAAGGCGATGAATCTCACGAAACTGTTATTTGGCATGAATTAGGGCACCATATTATGGAAGTAATGATGCCTGCACCGAATATTCCTGGTACAGGAGGTACGCATGCAAGTCGTACTGAAGCAAACTTTGGATTAGCTTGGAGTGAAGGCTGGGCAACTAGTTTCATGGGTATGCTAGATTTTTATTACCGCGAACTTGATGAAGAACATGGTAGATATTCATTTTTCGAAGCAGGAACTGCCCCTTCAAATTTTATTCCCTCTGTGGAAATTGAGCGTATGAATAGATTTTGGTTGAGAGGTTTTGGAACAGGGAATGGAGCCAATGGAATACGAAGTGAATACCTTGTTGCATGTGCCTTAAACGATCTTTTCGACGGCAACCTGTTTTCAAATACTCCTAATGAATTTAGTGATGAATTAGGAACAGCTCATAACTCTGCTGCTTCTTATGATTTGAATGAAAGTGATGAAGTATGCCTACCAAGCAAAATTTTTGAGGCTCTTACATTATCTCAGAGTGCATCAGTTGATGAATACTATGAAAACTTATTGTCATTAATTTCAGATTGTGAAACTCGTAAAAACATAAAAACAGTTTTTGATCAAAATCGAATTAACTTAGCCACAAATCGATTGCAAATAGCAAGCAATAATCTAAATGCAGATGAGGTACATTGGCTTTTTAATTTGGTTGATCCTGATCCTGATCATAATATGAGTACTTTAATAAAGACAGATATAGATGAAATTGAGAATAATACTTTCAATTTAAATAATAGAGTGGGTGCGTTTTGGTCTACATATAAGACTCTCACTGATAACCTAACTCTGCAAAATGGCGGGACGCTTCAGGTTAATAATTCTGGTCAGTCAGGATTCTCTAGTCAACAAGGAGGCCTACTTACACAATCAAATATTGAACTTAATTTGCATTCTTGTTCTGATAGAATTGATGTTCGGAATAATGGCAATTTAGAAGTTGGAGACCCTCAAGGTGATGAGACAGCAAATTTTATTGTAAAAGAAAATTCTATTTTAAACATTCGTTCAACGTTTTCCCCTGAACCTGCAGAGATATTTGTACATAATAATTCATCATTAATAATTGAAGAAGGTGGTGTTTTGCAAATAGGTGTTTTTAGTAGAATAGTTTTGGATGGTCCAAATGCAGTTCTCCATATCAAGGGAGATGTGATTTTAGATGATAATGTAGACTTTGAAGTTTTTGGTGGCCCAAATGGAAAAGGATATGTAATTTGGGAAAGTAACTACGTGAATGGAGCACAGACGGCTCATTTAATTCCTGGAAGTAATTGTAAAGCCAGGTTTTCACAGAATAATTGGAGTGTAAAAGCACTTGAGTGTAGAGGAAATGGAGGTTTTGAAACTCCGTGGAACCTAAAAGAACTTGAAATCAATGATTGCACAGTTCAATTTGGTGTTGAATCTAAATTGGTGAATAATGCGTACAACACTAAAGTTGAAGATGTAATATTCAGAGGTTTTTTAAGTTCACATTCAAACCCTTCATTCGATTGGAAGTTAAATTCTAAAGGTTTTTGGCAATTGGGTCGCAGAAACTCTTTCAAAAAAGTTAGGTTTATAGAGTGTACCGAGGGTATTACTATTTTCAACAATGGGACATCTGAGCCATTAAAACTGGAAGATGTAGAATTCCTTTCTTGTAACAAAGGAATTAGAAATTGGGCAGGTCGCATTCATTGGAATGAGGGATACATAAAACAGAACTATATTGATCTAGGAGCTGCAGATGTCAACACTTTTGATGGTATCCTCGGAATAGGAGCTCAAAGCATTAGTATAATACATGACGTTGAGATGTTGGCGCGAGATAATAGTTCAACTATTAATCCGATTACTACCCAAAAGACATTCAATATGCACCTTCAAGGAAGTGGCAGATACCACCTTTCAAAATCAAGATTATATGATGCCAACTATGGTATTTATACGAATCAAGAAAGCATTTTTAAATTATGTGGTGAGATGCGTGATAATGACAATCAATTAACCCTTCACCAGAGGGCTACTCTTGGTCTAGGTCCGAATAGATGGAATAATATTCATTTTACCGGAGTTTTAAATGGAGATCACCGCGTTATCAATGGTATTACAACTTTAAGATTATTCCTAAATAATGGTGCTAACAGATTTGTTGGCCCAGATGGTTCAAGTGGCTTAAAACCTTTTATATTTTCTGAGCTTGTAATGAATCAAAAGTTTGATGCAAGTACTGTAGGAATAAACACTAGAGCACTTCCTGGTGCTTTTAATCTTTGGGAAACGAAACCAACTTCGGGTGTTGGACCAATTTACTTTCCTGCAGCTGGGTTTAATATGGCCTTAGATAATGGAGCAACAGAAAATTTTGATATTAATTATACTCCTATCTTTACACCTCCTGGTGGCGCACCCGACTGGGAAACTGCAAAAAACACTTTCTGTGGAGGCATCAATAGTCCATTTCAAACATCAACAGGTTGGGTTGCATTGGCAGGAGGTTATGTGGATAATACACATGCAAGGTATGGAGCTGGGAGCAATATGGGCTCACTTGATGTCGAGACAGTATTTATTCAAAATGGAAACACGAATTCTTCTTTAGTCAAAACTAAAATGCATGATTTATATCAAACATCTAGTGTAAACCCTGTAAACTATGATAATTTGATTACTTATGGAGAACAACTTAGCTATATAAAATTCCCAGATGAAATTGCTTGGGTTAATTATGAATTATACAAGCTAGTTCAGGACATCTACCCTGAGTTGCATAGTGATACATTTTATTTGGATAGTATTGTAGCAACAATGGAACCTGGCATATATAGTAAACTACTCAATTGGTCTAGCGCATTGATGGTTAAAACAACAGAACCTTTAGGTAATTGGAGACATTTTAAATTCGAACTAGTAAGAGATAGAGCCTTGATTCATAGAAATTTTGGAGACAGAACAGATGCCCTTACCTGGCTTGATCAAGAAATTCCAAATTTTACAAAGCCTCATGATATTGCGGAGCTGCAAAATTGGCGCTGTATTATAGCAACAGAAAAGGAATATTTGGATGGTAACATAACATTGGATGAGTTGTTTAAATATGGTTGTTTAGCACATCTAGTGGATGAAAACCTAAACCAGGCTCATATTTGGGATCCAACTGATTTTAACAGTGTAAATGATGGAGATTCTTTTGTAGAAGGAGGCACCCCAAATATGGATGATGTTAGCAGTATAGTAGAGCTAGAAGAAGGTTTAATGGTTTATCCAAATCCTTCAAGCAGCGTGTTTTATTATAAAAACTCTGAGCTTAAAAACATCAATCATATTAGGATCTTCTCGATAAATGGAAGATTGATTAAGGATATTGCTAATCCAAGTGAGGAAGGTAAAATTGATTTAAGCGATCAGACAAACGGCTTGTACATTATAAGCTTTGATCTGGATGATAAAGCCATTCGAACCAAAGTGCTTTTGATGAAGTGAACACATCATTAGATATTATTTGTTTAGATAAAGAGGGTGCCTATCGGCACCCTCTTTTTGGTTTGTGAAATGGTCATGTGATGGTGTTTTTTCTTTCAGATTTCCCGAATAAAATAGGTCATATTGTTCAAGAGTCAGTTTATTCGTTATTTTCATTGCATAAACTAAACTATCTGAAAGGTCATATTTTTTTTCCCATCTTTCAATTTATAGTTTTTCGAGCCTGTCCCGATTACCCAATCTCTAATTCTCGCTGTTCGTCTAATCCCTGGTTTGCAAATTGTCAATGTACAAGTTCCCCAAAATGGATTTGGTGCTCCTCCGTCATCAAACCTTAATACGTATGAGTAAATTCTTTTTAAATTGGTTTTTATTTATTTCTAAAATAAATAGGCTGTCTAAAAAGACAGCCTATAACTAGTAGCAGACCGAGGAATCGAACCTCTAACCCGTCCCTAGGCTTCATAAATGTTAGAGCTTTCAAGGAATTTCTGTTTGGACAAGTCTGCTGTTCGGGATGGTCTGCCCACCAAATAGAAGTAACGTTATTAGAATTACTGGAATTATAATAAAGGTTAGACCTTTTACGATATTATTGAATCTTTTTCTCATATGACTTATTTTTTTAATTATAGAATCACAGATTAATCGAACAATAACTCCTTGAGTTAAGCTATAAACCCAACTACCTAATTCACCAAGATTTTAAAGAGCTTATTATTATTTATCATAAATCATTCCCAAATATAATGCAGAATAATTGGTTTTCGGCATGTTTCACACGAACGTTTAGTATATGGCAAGTAGGGCAATAGAAAGCGATAAACTTTCGATTTGGCGGTGTTTGTAAATAGCACTAAAGTTTCGTTAACCACCTAAAGCCCTATTTGCTATATACCGTGTTGTGGTGTCGTTTTTATTAAGCATCACCGTTGATCATAAAGTCATAAATGGTTTCAGATGTTAAATTAATTTTCAAATTGAAATAACAATTTCCACCATCTTCAACTTCTAAAATTTCCGTTCTTCCATTTTCGCCCCATTTACCACAAAAACAATTTACCCAAACTTCTTTCTCTCCTTGTTCATTTATCACAGGTACATATTGTCTTTTGTATTTATCAAGTTCAATAATGAAGTTTGATAAGTTGAATTTCTCATTCGGATATTTTTTTGAAATCTCTATATATTGAAGTTGTTGTTCAGAATTATATTTTATCAGAGAATCAGTCAGTATTCGTTCAATTTTTTTTAATTCACTTGCAGTAAGCCCCGTTTGGTTGGCATTTTTAAAAAGCCAATGATAGGTTGTGTCAAATTCGATTATGCCGATTGAGGAAGTGTCAATTGAAATTGTATCAATCTTAGTTTCAACTAATGTTTTATTTTCAGTTGCTCTCTTTTCTTTATGTCCACAACTGAAAAATGTAACGACAACTGTCAATACTAAAATTATCTTCATCTCTGTCTTTTTAATGCACCACAACGGTTTTCGGCTTGGCGATGGTGGGGAATTTGAAATACGAATGTTCAAATTTAAGCACAAAGGGTAATAGAATTCCAAATGCTCAATTACTTCCGTCAGCCCCACTATTGCCAAACCGATGTTGTAGGCAGTTTTATTTTCTATCTCTTATGACTTTTCTATCTACCATTTCACTTACTAATTGAGTTCTGTAATCATCTAATTCAGTTATTTCAGAGGAAGTCAAAATTATTCTTAAAGAGTCCAAATGAGCTTGAAGTGGTTTTGCTTTTTTATCTAGTTCTTTTTTAGTAATTTGTTTTGTTTCTGCCTGTTCTACAAATTCAAAAATTTGCTTTGCAGTATTTTTTGCTTCTTCTAATTTTGAAATCTCAACTTTATTAGATTCGATTGTTTGTTTTTTGTTTTTAGATTCATTGCAACTTGTCATTACAGAAACTATTGCAAAAATTAGTATTGCTTTTTTCATTTTTTCAATATTTTAAATTGTTGTATAAAATTTTAATTTGTCGCTTCTTCTAAATTCAAAGTAGCTATAAGAGCCATCATCGTTTACTAAATGAGAAATTTGACATCTCTCTTTATTTTGGTCAATAGTATCATACTCCAAAACACCATCAAGGTTCTTTTTCGAGTTAATTGTGTATTTTTCAATAATTGAATTATCAATTTTTGTTATTAAAACTTCGTTCTCCGAAATTTTAATTTTATAGTTCACTGAAATTTCATTTTTTGAATTCTGGTCAACTTTTGCCTTTTTTGTTTTAAAGTTAAAAGTTCCTTTAAAGTTTTGCTCGTGTAAGACTTCTGTTACTTTGAAGCCAATATCAGGGTTAGCTTTAACGGTTTCTGTTTTTTGTTTAACAGAATTGTTACATCCTATGGTGGTTGTCAATAATATTGATAATGGGATTAAATATTTTTTCATTTTTTTTGTTTTGTGGTTCTGCAAAATTGCCTACAACGGTTTGTATAAGAATAGTAGCCGATTTCGGAAGTATAATTTTTCAATTTACTACTAGATTTGATGCGGGCTGCAATGTTCATATTTACTACTATTTCGGCTATTATTTTTATACTTTGTTAGGTGCTTTTTTTATTTTAGTACGTGATTTAGATGGTCTTTAATGTCATATAAGTTAGTTCCGAAATTTTGCGCATCCTCAGGACGGATTGTAATTATTAATTTATCGGTGAATTTATTTTGTGCTGATTCTTTTACGAACGATTCGGCTATTAATGCTATCATTTTTTTTCTTGGCATTTGAATTCTTCCTCTTCCAGTTCCGACAACAGGAACAGAAAGTTCTTGAAGTTCACCATTTACTCTAACGTAATTCCATAAACCATTTAACGCATTTTTAATATCTGATATTGATGAGGACGCATTACCACCTTCCCCGATTTTTGCCATTGCAGTAAAGTAAAATGTCTTTCCATGAGTATGAATTTGAATAGTTGTCCCCATGGGATAAGGAGAAGTTGTGCCTATAGAAGCAAGCTCTTCGTTAATGCTTTGAATTAATTCAATTTGATTGCCTGTGAAATAATTGGCAGTAAATTGACCTTGTAAACTATCAACAGCAATTCGTCCCCCTGCAACATCTGCTTCAAATAATGTATTAGAGCTTATCATAGCAGCTCCGCTTACTTCAAATAAGTCAACAATGCGAACTTCAACGTTAATATCTTGTGCAGGTAAGGCTATTGTTATTGATTTAATTGGTCTTCTAAATAGAATTGAAATTAGAATTGAAATTGTTATAAAAATGAAGAAAGCATAAGAACCATATTGGTCTCTGGTATAAACATTAAAAAAATCAAGAGACTCTATTATTAGCCATATCGCTCCAAAAATGGCGAGTATTGATTTAAAACCGTCTTTTGAAAAAATGTATCGCCAATATGCTTTACTTGTTATTGAATTAAAGAAGTATTTCATATTTAGTTAACATTTATGAAAGTAAGTCCCTGCATCACATTTAGTCGAAACCATAAAATCTGAGTAATTAAGGGCACTTCGTATTAGAGTCTTTTTATTTGGTATGTGCACGGTTGGAACTTTATGCATGGAATTCCTGAACATTGGTAAATTATCCCATAGGTCAGTTATTTGCTTTCTAAAGGTCTCTGATTTACAATTAATTATGTCGCTTTTCTCACTATATTCTGGATAAACAACTATAACAGGCAATCCTTGATTGTTAATTCCATAATCTATTTCTTCTCTAACAGCTCTTGAACTCTTAGTTAATGAGCTTAAAAACAATATAATATTCTTAGAGCTTCTTATACGCTCACGAATTCTGGGTTTTAGTGTTAATTCCCAATTGCTACCATCTCTTACATTATAGTTTTTGTTGTGTGAATCATTAAAGGGAAAGGTTGAGTCTCCACCTTTCCAAGCTCTGAGCAAGTTGTAATATACAAAGTCCTTTGTTGCGTGTGCGCCAAGGCTACTTTCATTAAATGGTTCACTTACATAAAACGCTGAGTAATTTCCATTTCTATATGCCATAAATATTGATTTTAGTTTTTTTCAAATTGCACCTAATGACCCCGCGACTAAGCGAAGTCCAACAAATATACGTAAGTATTAATTTTTGGATTTTGTTTAGGCGCCTGTTCTGGGGCGTGCTTTGCGCAGCACAGCATGCAACAGGACAGGTGGCGCAGTCGCGGGGTCATTCGAGTTCATGCGTAGCTTCGCGGAGTATGGACTCGAACGGCTACTGTATGGTGCGTATCCCGCAGGGTATGCACTATACAGAATGTTGTAGGGCGTTTTTATTATTTCTTTTAAGTTTCATTCTTCTAATGAATTGACCAACTAAATAAACAATCAGCAGATAAGGACAATAAAACACATAAGTCATAATTGCCTTTAAAGGCCAACCAATTCCAAAGTATCCTATTTCAAGCTGTTTTACTTTTTCCAAATTGTCGCCCTGTACTTTTCCAAATCGTTCTGTATCGTTCATTGCATCAAAGTCATATCCATAATGTCTCATTAAAAGTTGGTTAGAATAGTCAGCCCACCAAGCAAATACTAAAGTAATTCCTGCGGTAATTATTACCCCTAAAATCAGATAGGTTAAAGAGTTAAACTTAGTCTGCCGCCACTTCCTTACTAAGGAGAAAAGAAGAATTGGAGCTAATATTAGTCCGATGAAAAGAGCGATTGATATGATTGCAGTCAAGGCTTCCATTTATTTCATTTCAGGGATTCGCAATTTCAAAAAATTCTTCTTAATCAATTCAGTTTGTAAAATCTCAACTAATTGTTCGTCTCGTCCATCAGCTTTCCATTTTGTCAACGCATTGACTGTAAATTCAATCGTGTCATTCATCCTTGGTGGTGAAATTGCTTTGTCAAAATCAATCCAAATCGTTGTTTCCAATTTCTCCAATTTGGTCAAGTCACAGTTTTGATTTTCGAAGTGGTCTGGCAGCCAATCCAAATAGTCATTTAGTAACTGTCGGCTCTCTTTGGTTTCTGCTTGGTCGGGTTGAATTGTCTTATTGATAAAGTCAAACGTTGTTTTCGTTTCAAGTCCGAGGTTATGCAAGTCAATCAAGACATTCACAGCAAGTCGTCCACTTTTCATAAAGTCAATACTTATGAAAGAGTGAGTGAAATTGTGAATTGCTGATTTGTAATTCTTGTACTTCATCGTCTTTTTTTAATGCCCTACAACGTTGAGCATAAAAGCCGTTTCAATGGCATTTATGCATTGTTATATGGTAGGTGTAAAATTATAGAAAAAAGAAAGGGAAAATGAAAATTATATCAAAGCATACCAAGCTAAAGAAAAAAGGGCGAGTATCAATATCCAATATGCGTATTTTTCGCATTTTCGATTCAATTCGCCAATTTTTCTGTCTACTGTTGCAGGATCGGGAGTACTACCAGAGTATTGTCTATTTGCCTGATATAGTATCTCCTTCGTCAGAGAATCTTGAACTTTTACATACCCAAACAATCCAATACATAAAAGAAGGATACCTAATAATAGCAACACCAAAGACAATGCAAATGCTATTTGATTATGCTTATCAGATTCAGAATGAAGAGAAACCAAAATGCCAAAAACAGCAGAACTAATGATTAGAATTTGGTTAATAAACATTACCCTAGTATCTGCCTTTTTAGAAATGGCTTCATTGATTTGCTCTGGCGTGTACATCATTTTCATTGCGCTAGGGTCTTTCTATAATTTAATACTTTCATATAATGACCCCGCGACTAAGCGAAGTCCAACAAATATACGTAAGTATTAATTTTTGGATTTTGTTTAGGCGCCTGTTCTGGGGCGTGCTTTGCGCAGCACAGCATGCAACAGGACAGGTGGCGCAGTC
>Ga0222654_1001020_pt1 | contig 12982 bp, 3 predicted proteins | sample AntAcemetagen421_FD_179805 | JGI IMG/M metagenome (GOLD analysis project Ga0222654, IMG submission 179805) | Saline water microbial communities from Ace Lake, Antarctica - #421 | ecosystem: Environmental > Aquatic > Non-marine Saline and Alkaline > Saline | place: Antarctica: Ace Lake | collected... | reverse complement strand
GGGACAGCTACAAATATTCCAATAAATATAAGGAGGCTTGTTCTCAAAAGTATCCTTTTTTAGCAGCTAATTCATTAGCTCTCAAGCACTGTTTTGACCAAACCAAAACGTTTTGGACAGTTCTGAAAAGCGATGATAGTTTTGTAAATATTTATGTGGTTAAAACCATTCTATCTGGTACTGGTATAGATTCTAACACTGCCGGTTATGCAACCTACCCTTGGGCCAGCTTTGGAGGCCAATACAAGGGTATTATTGTACGACACGATTGGTTTGGACATACCAATTTTGGAAATCACATGTATCCCCAATCTCAAGGTAAAACGGTCACTCATGAAATGGGCCACTACTTAGGTTTGTTTCACCCCTTTAGAGGCGGCTGCGTTGGATTAAATAGTAGCGACTGCTTTAACGAAGGGGACTTATGTTGTGATGTGCCAGCAGTGCGGTACGAGTACTCCGATTGTTCTATACCCATGAGCACCTGTCCGGAGACATACAATAACAACCCCAATGATCAAAAGCAAAATTACATGGATTATAGTTTTGATACTTGCAAAAACACATTTACTGCGGACCAAACTCGGCTAATGAACGCAAGAATAGAACAATTTATGCCCACCTTAGGTGCGCCTTCCTATATGCCAGATTTGGATACTGGCTTTTGTGCTTTGGCGGCATTGATAGAGGGCAGAAATTCTATATGTTTGGAAGATTCTTTTGTTTTTGACAGTTATGATATTCCTTGGGCGGATTATGAATACCGTTTGTACTGGCACCATAGTATATTGGTTGATAGTAACACCTTTTCTCAAACCCCTTTGCATTATAGATATACTCCAGACAGTACGGGGCTATATATGTTAACGTTTACGGCTACCTTAGATGGGAGAACGGCAGTGGATACCCTACGCAGAATAGAGGTGCTTGATTGTGCTGCTGCCATACTCTCACCAAAGGGCAATTGGTACTTTGGCCGATATGGAGGACTACGATTTGCGCCGGGTAGAACCTTTAGGGATATAGGACCATTTGCAAACAGACCCATAATTACCAATGAATCCCAAATTGATGTAGCCGAGAATTCTTTTTGCATAAGTGATAGTATAGGCCGTTTGGCTTTTTATGGAGCACCGGCATTAGATGATGATGTTGCAAACCCCAATGGGGCCAAAGATATTGAACTATATGGCAGAAATTATAGAAGCCTAGTGGGTAGCAAAATATCAGGTTTGGGAAAAGTAGAAGGTATGGAGGGCACCGCAGCTCAAGGCAGTATTGCCGCACCCATACCCGATAGCCCTGGCCTATATCAAGTGTTTTATCTACCTTCCAATGCTCCCTTGGGTTATACCCCAAATTTTTACAGAATAAAGATTGATATTAATCAATTTGGGATAGATACTATATCAGGAGATACGGTGCAGTTTGGTAAAGTATTATCCAATACTCCCATTAGCATGAATGTAATGGGCCATAGTATTAGAAAAGTCGGGGAAGCTATTACAATGGTGCCTCAATGCAATCCAAAAAACTATTGGTTGTTATTAAATGATGCCTATAACAGCGAAATTTTGGTGTACAAGGTAAATGGTGATACAGTTACTATAGATAGTGCATATCCAGCAGCATACTATGGTACACCATATGTCCAAACATTTCTCTTAATAGATGGTTTGCAAATGAGTTTTAACCCACAAGGGACAAAGTTTGCCTACGATAGATACATTTATAATTTTGATAGAAAAACAGGGGTCATTGCCTTATTTGACAGTTTAGCTTTGGATAGCTCTGCCCACTGTTGGGGTATAAGCTGGAGCCCTAATGGTAAGGTTCTATACAGAGTTGAAAATGGTTTGGATGGAATATATAGACTATTCCAATATGATATGGAAAGTGGAGCTAATAACAGAAACAGAGGCTTTGTGGCAGAAGTGAATGAGGGAGGCTCGGCTTTGCAGCTTGGCATTGACGGCAAAATTTATATTGGAACAGAGAACCAACCCCATTTATCGGTAATAAACCAGCCCAATAATGTAATTACTAATATTAGCAATGCCTGCGATTTTCAAACTGTAGGTGTGCTTATAAGAAATGGAACCCAAGGGGGTAATACTCGGGCTGGATCTTTACCCAACCTTATTAATGCCGAGGTGGAACAAATTGATACCAACAGCAGCTTTTATGTAAAACGTTCAAATTGCACTTTTATAGAGGTTGAATCTGAGATTTGCTGTGCCTCCTCATACTCCTGGGATTGGGGTGATGGTTCGGCACTAAGCTTCGGAAAGTCTGCTGCTCATTTGTATAATACTGGAGGGGCATATACCATTACCCAAACCATAGATGGCATTCATCAAATTACAAAAGTAATTAATATAGGTGTTTTAGCAGAGGATTTGGAGATTATTGGTCCGCCAGAAATATGCGATACTACCAATGTTTATGAATATGAGATTGAGAATAAATCATACCTTAGTATGGTTTGGTCAAGCACCAATACTTTGCATCAAACCTCGGTTGGAAGTAGTACCTATGTGGGTTGGCACAAATCGGGTGATATTAAAGTAGTGGTATTGGATAATAATACAGGTTGTAGGGATAGTTCAACTAAACCTGTATTGGTATATAACCCTATTAAAAACAATAGTATAGATAGTTCTCAATTGGTATGTGATAGCAGCCAAATAAATAATTTAACCGGAACAGTGCCCTATGGTGGGAATAGTATCTTTAACTACCAATGGTATGTAAGACCGAAGGGTGGTGTTTACCGCAAAATGACCAATGGGACAACTCAGAACTTAAATGTTTATATAAATGATACTTCGTACCAATATACCCGTACCATTGAAAGCGGAGTATGCTTTAATGTAAGCAATATGGTGCAAATTTGTAATATTGCAGATTTGGCAAAAATTGCTAAATACCAACACGATTGTGGAACTGTTCTAAGCACAGAAGATACCAGTTTGCTAGATGGTGCTTATCAATATCAATGGCAGGAAAGTACGGACAGTTTAATTTTTACAGATATTACTGGAGAAGACAGTGCCCATTTATCCCTACCATTTACCGTGAGAAAACAGTATGAACAGAAATGGTATAGACGAGTACTCACTACAAGTGCATGTGCTTTAAACTCTAATGTTATTAAAATTGTACCTAATGTTTATTGGAACAATGAGAGAATAGCACTGCCTTATTGCAATCCCATGGTTTTTGAATTTGACGTAAATCTTGAGATTGATGTTCAAAGCCCATTGTATTACAAATGGGAAAAGGCACCTGAAAGTTTGCCAACAAATCGTACATTTATCCGTAGTACTCAAATTCCTTCCTTGTACGATAACTGCTCAAACTTTAATTCAGATGATAGAATCTACTTTTCTGTTCATAGCTTTTCATGTCCGGATTCGATAATTTCTAGAGATTTGTCCTTTTATAATGCTACATTATTCGATCCAAAAGGTTGGTTATCCTTAGATAAAGGATATCAAACACATTGGCTTAATATTGGTGATACCATTACTCTTAATTCGGTATATAAGCCATTAAAATGGGTTACCGAATTTCATGGATGGGAAAAGAGTACTGATAATGGTTTAACATGGTCCTTCTATTCGTATGATATGAATGCTTTTATCTCGAACACTCAGACTAGCGATGATAATACAATGTACCGAGCCAAAACCTATAATTACTGTCGATATCAATCGGGCAGTGGCTCTGGCGAAGGATATGAATATGGCAAAATCTTCACAATAAGGATTAAAGATCAAAAGTCTCAATATTGGATAAAAGACAGCCCACTTAATGATATAGGGGACGAACCTAATACACCTGATTTAACTAATTATACGCATAGTTTTGATGTTTGGGTTCGTCAAAGAAGCAATTATGAAACTAGAGTTTGGGGTTATATGGACCAAAGTGGGTTGAAAGCAGATGAAGATACTAACTTTATGCATGTAATGGTAAGAAATTATGGGGATAGTACTGCACTAGGAGGGAAACTATATTTATACTGGACTGTAAATAGCACGAATGAATCATGGCCGGATAAATGGATGGGTGTGGATTATAATGATACTTTCTATAATGCAGACTCAGCAAAATTCTACCCAAGAAGTGGAAGAATTAATAAAACAGGATATGATATAGACTCAATTCCTGCTGGTGATAGTCTATTAGTAACTATTCCTTGGGTTCAAGCAGATACAGTTCCTCAACCTAGCTGGTACTATATCATTAAGGATAGTGTGAAAGAATATTCGAATATTATTGGAGTGTGCTATTTGGCAAGAATTGAGACAGCAGATAATTATCCTCATGGTATGACCTTCCCAGAAAGGCGTTTTCAAGATAATACTGTTCAATACAACGTAGTTTGGAACCGAAAAGTAGCCAGTAACAATTTTTTCTTAGATTATGTAAGGCCACCATTTGATAACCAAGTACAAGGTTGGACATTCTTTTATGTTAAACCGAAGATTGGGATTAATCCTAGAGATGTAAAATTCAAAATGCATGTAAATGATGCAGATTATTTCCAAAATTGTGAGATTGCTATGCATCTATCCGATTATATGTGGAACAAAATGTCGGCATTGAGCTTCCCTGGTTCTGGGTTTACTGTAGATGCTACGAACCAAACATTAATTATAGATCAAAACGATGCCATTATTGGTAATTTTTCATGTGACCCCGATATACAAAGCGGAGTGGCATTTAGCTTTAGATTAACAGCTACGGGATCTGGAGGTTCGGCTACCAAACCTTACCTATTTACCTTAAGTCAATATGTGGAAGATTCCATTCATCTTGGTAATATGCAATATGGTCTATATGGGCCAGAGTATGACGCTAATGGTGAGGGTGAAGGAACTCCAAACCCAGATGGAATAGTGAAGCCAAATATAGGAGACTTATCTATCCTTAAAGCAGATCCTAATCCATTTACTGGAGAACTACACATTCAATACCAAGGAGGAGTAAACCAAAAGGTTCAACTTCAACTATTTGATATGAATGGCAAGTTGGTTAGAGAAATTTGTAACTGCCAAAGCGATGATAAAGGTTTTGTGCATTACCAGTTAAATGGCAATTCGTTAAGCGCAGGTTCATACATTCTTAAAGCTCTAGAAAATGGAGTAGAAAAGAAAATGATTGTGATTAAGGCGGAGTAGAAAATCAAAATTTGGCATATCATAAAATTGAAAAGAGGCTTCCAATATGGCAGCCTCTTTTAGTTAAATGCTTCATTCCGTTTCTAAATAATGCTGAAGAGAAGAGCTGTGTAGTTATCTTCTTTTCTATTTGGGTGAAGTCGAGATGCGATAGGGCTAATTCTGGAAATTATGCTGGTTAAGTATGGATAATGTCATAATTTCTGTAATGAGACACGAAGAAACACTTGTAGATTTAGTCTTTGCAATTGATAATTACCAAGAATTGAGGAGTTCCTAAATTCGCTAGCTCTGTCAACTATACTGTCAACTAAAAATAATACCCCTTGGTAATCAATCGATTACAAGGGGTTTAGCGGAGAGAGAGGGAATACACTAAGTACTTAAATGTCTGCATTTTAGATTAATTTAATATTAAAAGAGGGCAAATTAGAGGTCAAATAAACAGGACTTCAATATCCTGAAAAGATTATGATAGCTTTTGCGCAATAATGGAAAAACTTGGTTTTGTTTTGTAAATATACAACATGGCAAAAAATTAATCAAGATTTATGATATACCTAGCATTAGATACCCAGGTCTATAGATACCTTATTCAGGAGGTATATAAACGAACCAATACATTGGAGAAAATATTCTATTATCTGGAAAAAGACAAAGTCAAGTTCCTAATACCACAAATAATAGCGGATGAATTAGTTAAACATTTAGATTTAGAAAGAAGGGAAACTCAAAAGAAATTACTTGAATCCTTTAGAATGGCAAAGACACTTTTAGAAGTCGAAGGTATTGATATAACTAATAAAGGTTTTATTAATGAAATAGTTGACTTGTATTTGGATAGAATGAATAATTATTTTAAAACCAAATCTAAAGTCATTCCAAATACTGATAATAATAAAGAGGTCGTCTCTCGAGGTTTAAAAGGAATCCCTCCTTTTAGCAAAAAAGGTAATGAGGTAGCTGATACCGTTTTTTTACTGAGTATTAAGAAATATTGTCAAGAGAATCCAATCGACAGGGTGTTTTTCGTTTCTAATGACAAAACTGCCTTTGGTACATTGGAGAAGTCGCCTGAGAATAATACTTCATATCAATTATCAACTGAGTTCAATGATTTAGAACACTTTACGGCAATAATTGGTAATGAAGGTACTCCTGATAAGATTTTAGAGAAGATGGCAAACTTTCTCCAAAAAATGCTAGGAAAGGTACCTGAGAACATAGAGCATATTATTTCCCATGTGATACGACCTGAATGGAATAATCAAAGACCTGATGGTTTCATTGATTTGATTTCTGAAGTAGAATTAATTAAGAAGAAAGTTAACCCATCTTCATCAAATGTTAGAAGATTGCTAGAAATATTGAAACTTGCCCCTAACTTGGAGTCATATTTTTTTGAAAACTTAGATAATGTTGTATGGTTCAATATATTGCTAAAAAACGACTATTTCACATGTAAAAACATTCCTCATCCATTAGAAAAAGGAGATGGTTTTAATATACCTTATTGGGTTGAGGCAACTTATTTAGTTAATATTTCTGAGCATTTTAAGAAAAACGAATACCTCCATTTAGTTCCAAAAGTATTAGACATAATTAAGAAATGCTCCAAAGCCAATATAGATAATTACAGAGTTTGCCATCAATTCATTGTAATTATCTCAAATATTCCTAGAAGTGAGATTGACATCGAAACAATTGAAAGTTTAGGCAGCTGGTTTGATTCGGAATTCAAAGTTATACTTCAATCAAATGATTTGGTAGAACTCCTGCTTCCTAAGTTTTTAGAAGATGAACCAGGGAAAAATGATATAGACAAGGCCAATGCTATTTTAAAAATGATTCTTTCTATTGAACAGATTAAGGATGAGTCTGGGAAGGTAAATTATGCCTCTAAAGTGGAGCAACATCTATTAACCAATAAATTGTTAAAACAGGAGCTTCTTGAGAAAATATCAACCTTTTGCGTTAAAAAAGTTGTTGAAATATTGGAGATTAATATCAATGAGATATTATTTGTTAAGACAGACAACTACTCTGCGCAACTTACTATAGAAAAACAGCGTTATCGATTAAGCGTCACAATTAAAAAGGGGAATCTTTTGTGCAGCTTTTCTTGTGAGGATGTTCAGTTCGGTGATTTTAAAATTGATGGATTTGCATATTATCCATATCACCAACTTAAGGAAACTATATTTAAAGAAATAAGTAATTACATCAAGATTACAGGTTTTGATAATGAAGGAGAATTGAATGAGTTCATTTTTAAAATATTAAATGGAAACCACTATATAATTCCAAATGGCAATATTCTGCATGAGCTTGACGGACAAGATTTAATGGATGATGATCTTTTGAATAGTTTTGTTATTATTTTAAGAGATGTATTGAAAGCGGGAGTAAGAACAAATTTAGCATTTGTTAAAGAAAGGGTTTTAGACTATGCGAAGATATCATTATACCGAGGTTCAATATTTAAGGAATTGGCCATATACCTTATAGCAGAAGATTTTGACTCACTTTCGACCATTTTTTGGAAATTAGTAGCAAATCAACCACCGATGAACTTTAATCCATTTCACTATTCTAAAGTTGATGACGAATTATATAGGTTGTTCAAAATAAATTCAAACAAATTTAGTAAGAATCAACTCAAGCAGGTTTCTAAACTCATTCATATGGGGCCTCTGTATGACCCGGACACAGAAAGATGGAAAGCAATGTGGTTTTCGGCACTTAGCGCATATAATGACTTTAATGTTGAATATAAGAATATTGCTAATAAAATTGGAATCTCTGAAAACTACTTTGATCGTGAGAAGGTGCCTATATTTAGAAGTGGGGTTGTTTCACCAATAAGTGCTCAAGAATTAAGAGAAAAAACTATAGAAGACTTGGTTATATATTTAAAGGCGTTTAAACCTTCGGATGACTTCGATGGTCCTAACAAAGAAGGACTTTCCAGAACCTTATCCGAAATTGTAGAAGAAAGCCCAGACCGATTTATGAATCAATATTTTATTCTAAATGTTGATTTAGAGTTTAAGTATTGGGCTCTTAGCGCATTTCGAAACACTGTCCAGAATAAGTCCTATTCTAATTTTAATAAATTATTAGGTTTGTTAAAATTTCTAGTTGAATCACTTTCCAAGGAGAATGATGGAGTTGAGAAGTACTATACAAAAGGGAGAGTTGTTTCTGAAATTTGCGAAATTATTACTTTGACTTTTAATTCAATTCAACACGATGAAAAATTAATTAACGTGGCATACACTATTATTAAGGCCAGCCTAAAGGTAGTGATATCGTATAAATCAGATAAACGCGAAGATTTTGATTTTCTTACTCATTCAATTAATACAGATTATGGAAAGGTATTAAATTCTTTGTATGGTTATTCAAACTGTATTTACAAAAAGGAAAATAAACGTCAATTATGGAGTGAAAAGGTTAAACCTCTAATTGAGTTTTCAATCGCAGACAAACGTTCTGAACCCAAATCTTTGCTAGGACGTTATTTTAATCTTGTTTCTTATTTTGATGAAGAATTTGCCACAGATTTTTTAAAAGATATAATTACTCCAACAGAGAAAGGTTGGGAACCATTCATTTCAGGCCTTAGGTATGGAACGATGTGTAATAAACGCGGGATTTTTGAGGCATTGTTTCCTCATTTTAGAAAAATGGTAATGGAACAGGGACTTCTAACCGATGATTATGTTAAACACTTTAATGGACACTGGGCTATCTATTTATTCTGGGGCTTTGATAGAAAAGATTCTGGTATTAACAATTTATTTATTCAAAAGGCAAAAGTCAATGACCTTAAACAGTACATAAACTATATTGGGAACCAAAGAACATATTATGACAGTTTAGAAATAGATAAACAAAAAGATTTTCAGGAAACACTGAAGTGGTGTTATTCCAATGTTAAAAGTAGATTTGACGAAGATACTGATAAAAATGAGGTCTACACCGCATTGCTTTCCTTACTTTGTTATTTTGACTCATTGGATAATGAAATATTCACACTAATCCATGAATCTGTTGAGCATATAAGAATGCTCCATGATACACATGAGCTATTTGAAAACTTAGAACGAATATCATCATATAAGGAGACAGAACCCTCTTTATCAAATGTTGCGAACATTCTTGTTCTTCTAAACATGGAAAACTTTCACCCATTTGGAGAAGATGAAAATAGGATTCATTCTATTGTTAGGGTATTATACGAAAACAACCATGTGGAATTGGCAAACTCATTCTGTAATAAGGTGGCTACAAGAGGATTTCGATTTTTGAATTCACTTTATAGTGAGTTTAATAATCTGAGCTAAACTATTCTACGATAAATTTGATGGCTTTGCCATCTATTTCTAAAAAATACATGCCTGGAATAGGATGTCTTAAATTAATAACATTTTTTTCTCTGGTAAAATCAATTTTCTTTCCTTGGGTATTAATAATTTCAACCTTGGAATCAGCATCTAAATCCTGTGCTGTGAACTCTCCTTTGTTTGGGTTTGGATAAGCTCTCGTCACTGATTCTTTTTTGATACTTGTAGTTGATGTCGTTTTGGGACATGAAGAACATGCATCATTTATGCCAGGGTGCTTTAGTACAACAATCCCGTTTTCTTGTTGGCACATAAATTGGGTAGGGTCCCCATGCCTTCCAAATGAATATACTAAACCTCTGTCAATATCTCCTATGCCATATACCCATCTCATTACTAAACCTGAGTTTATTATGTGTAAATTGATTCTTTCTCTTACATCTCCATTGTTTAATTGAACATAATCTGTACTGTCTACTAAAGCTTTACGAGATGTATAATAAGGTAAGGCTTTACTAAAGAAAGTATCGCCGACATTTAGATTAAAATCATAGTATCTGGTATTAGAACCGAGTGGATTATTTACCTTAATCAGAATAACTCCTGCACTGTCTGATACATAATCTCCATAATATGTTTGATTGCAATCTGGAGCTCCTGGTTCATGAGAGCAAAGCCTTTGAAAAGTTAGACCATTGATTATGGTATCTCCATTTATTGTTTGGGTGTAGCGAGACTCATTTCCACCGATTCCATCAATGAATCTTGTAGTTTGGCATACATTGGGGTGAAGAAATTTCGATTGGGCAAAAATCAATTGCACAAGCGTCATACAAATCAAAAAAGCAGTAAGTCTCATATAACATTGGACAAACGTACTAACTGAAATGTTGTTCCAGTTCGGCTTAGTGCTTTTTTTGGACGATAATTTTGATAGCCGAACCATCTACCGATAGGAAATAGACTCCATCCGAAATTTGATTTAAGTGAACAAGGTTCTTAACTCTCCTATACTCTATCTCTTTTCCCTGAAAATCAACTATTTTGATAATCGATGCACTTTTAATACCGTTAATAGTAAATTCTCCATTATTAGGGTTAGGGTAAATATTAATATTTGAATTAGATAACTTTTTTGTTGATGCGTATAAGAATTTCACATCATATTTTGCTGTATCCTTGCAGCCGTATCCATTGACCTGAATAAGGAAATAGTTTCCTTGGCTATTTAAATCGATTCTTGATGCCTCACCTAGTTTAATATTATCTTTATACCAAATATTGCTGTCCAACACTTGACTTGGAAATAAGGTATCTTTTATTCTTGTAATTTTACTAAACCCCGTATCACAAATCTTTACTTGTATGGTATCCCATCTATTACAAAAATGTTTGTTGGTTGTTTTGCAGATATAAGTACCTGTATCAGTATATGAATAAGAACTACTCAGTGTTTCAGTAGTATCTCCTAACTTCCACCAATGGCTGCAATGTTGGTTTGCTGGTGCATCCAAAGTGCCATTTAAAGGGGTATTAAAACTGTGATAAATATCTTTACCCAAAAACCCAACTTTGTTTATTTCAAAAACCTCAATAACTTTTTCAATAGTATCTATGCGACCTCCATTATTGGCTATTAATTGAATCTTCCATTGACCGGTGTCTAAAAAAGTATAATTGAGTTCTTTACCCATTTTGGTTTCTGTGGTGCTTCCTTTGGTAAAGTTCCAAGTAAAACTATTGGCGGTAAAGGTATCTATTGCATTCAACTTAAACTGATGCGTGTGGCAAGTATGTTTGTATTTGAAATCCAAGGATGGAGTATGGAAGAATGAGGCGTTGAAATTTGGGAAACCATCACCGCATTTTTTTGTTTTGAACAAGTCATCCGTGTGACTGTAAACAAAGGAGGAGTTTTTATTTTTTATGACTCCAAGTCTTTTTGAACCATTGAGGGCAACGTATATTTTACCGTCCAATGATTTTTGCAGATGACCTATTACACCTGAGGATGCGGTATCATAAATAATCTGTTTAGAGTTTATTATGGAATTGCTATTTATTTGGTCAAAGGAATATAGATTTATTCCATCTCTCAGATCATCAAAACTAACGAACAGCTCTTTCTCTGCTATTTCAATTCCTGATGGTCTAGACCCTACATTTAATCTTAACAGTTCGATTATTTCTCCTGTTTCATTGTTAAACTCACACATTACAACGTATCCTAAATCCCACGTCGCAAAGAATAAATATCTACCATCTGCACTAAATTTCATGGTTCCCTGCCCAGGGTAGCGATCTAAGTAATAAGGACCCGCATTACTAATGGTTGGACAACCTTCCAAGCTATCTTCTTTAATTAAATATGAATATAAAGTATTTCCAGTTAAGCTATGAGCCACCACCCATTGCCATTTCCCATTTTGATGATTTACATGGGCTTGGCATTCTGAAATGCGTGGTTGTAATTTTACTGAGGGAATCTCCCATGAATCTTTAGCCACGTTATATCTGTTATACACATAACCACCATGTCGATCGTCCTCTGGTATGGTTCCAAAACAATGAATGATAGTATCATTCAATGAGGTTAAAATAACCGCTTGACACGAACTAGCTGCACCTCCAAAATCATAACCTTCGTTTAGTTGGGTATCTCGTTTGTCAAAAAGCCTGTAATTATCGCTATATAAAAAAAGGTCTCCATTTTTATCATTCCAAATTCCATTGCCTTCATAATGATTTAGTTTAGGAGAAACAGAGAAGGTATCAAAACCAGTTTTAGTAAACCTTAACCCCACACCCTCACCGAACACCCAAGTTTTGGTCCTTTCAATTTGAGCATGTAGTAGGGATGAACCCAGGCTTAATAAAAGTACTAAAACAATAAAACGAAGCATTCCTATATTTAGAGGGTTTATATTTGATTTATGTTGCTTCATTATTATTTTTTATAATTTAGATTATTGGCTTATCCCCCTAAAATCTAAGATACACCTAAACAAATTTAACGAAAACCTTTAAAGAAACCCTCCAATGTTAACTCATGTATACGTAATAAGTTTAATGAGCAACTTAAAACAATCTTTGTCAGGTTCTCTGTTCCAGTAATAACCGACGATTTGCTTATGTCCAAGGTGAAGTCTTTATCAGGTGGTAGGCCCTTTCTCAATTGCTAATTATTAAATAAATCAGGCTCTGGTTTTATGCAGGTAGTGTATAATTTTATGTTATAAAACCCATTTTTTATACAAACCAAAAGCAACATTTTCTTTTTTGAACGTGTTTATATAAAATAAATAATAATATATTTGAAAACAGAACTGTCCAAAACGTTTTGGTTTGGTCAAAACAGTGCTTGAGAGCTAATGAATTAGCTGCTAAAAAAGGATACTTTTGAGAACAAGCCTCCTTATATTTATTGGAATATTTGTAGCTGTC
>Ga0222654_1001018_pt1 | contig 13008 bp, 10 predicted proteins | sample AntAcemetagen421_FD_179805 | JGI IMG/M metagenome (GOLD analysis project Ga0222654, IMG submission 179805) | Saline water microbial communities from Ace Lake, Antarctica - #421 | ecosystem: Environmental > Aquatic > Non-marine Saline and Alkaline > Saline | place: Antarctica: Ace Lake... | reverse complement strand
TATGAATTAGCATACCGAATCACAGATGATGTTGTTATGGGAGCTGTTGATGGCACAGTGAAAGCATTAACAAAATGGTACGATTTCACTAAAAAAGCATGTATTCAACCGAAACAAACCATCGGTAAATTAGGTGATGATTGTAAAAATATTGGCCAAGCTTTACTAAACATCGCTGCAAAAGCTGGTGAGTTTACACCCTTCGCCTACCTTGACGACATGATGCTCGACATGCAAGACCGGCTCGATCACATTCATCAACAGCAAGATGATCAATACCAAGCTGGTAAAAGTAGAATGCAGCAACGGTCAGAACGCAACCTAGAATCTGTAAAAAATGGCCTGTATAGCACACTCGATACTGGCGAAGCTCTCCTCACACAAATGATGAATAAATCAGTAAGAGAAAATGTCTGCGACATCTCAGAGATGGCAGTTGATATAACCATCACAGATAAAGCATTCGATTCCTTGCTCCACCTATCACAGATTGTTGGAAACCAGGCCCTGCAAGCTGCTGAATCTATCAATCAAAACATTCCTCCGAGCCTGCTCGATAGTTCCATGAGTTTTGTAGAAACAAGCACTGGTGAGCTCATTGCAATTGCTGACACCACTGGTGAAAGTATCAGCGTTGCAATGGCTTCGCAAATCGCTGCTAACAGAGCTGAACAGTCTGCTCGATTCGCTGCAAAGACAAAAGAACTCAATGATAAAATTGATGAAAAATTAAAACCAAACAAAAAAGACGTCGAAGCTCTCCACAAAGAAATCGAACCATTTCTTTCCTCAGAAAAACTTGTTAACGTCGAGCGACTCAAATCGAGAAAAGGCATTAAACAAATCGAAGATTTTAGAACTTACACTGACAATTTTAAAAACTTAGATAAACTCAAGCCAGAAGAAATATTATACCTCAACCTATGCGACTGGCTCGCACCCAAAGCAGCTACAATTAATGCTGAACTCGGTGTATTAAAATTTATAGACCCTGCAACTAAAGCAGAAGTGATCATCAAAGAGCTAGATCTATTCCACTCTTTACTTGGTGAGATGCGACCCGGTTCTATAAAATACCACACAAGTGGTGGTCATTTATTCATACCTGAATTGAGAGCTGCAATGTTGGATACAGGTAATATAAAGCAATTCGGAGAAGGTTATTTTGATATAGGCATTAAATATACCGGCAAACAATCAGAAAAATACATACCTAAATCATACTTTCCATCAGGAACATCAATTGACCAATCTGTAACAACAATTAAAGATGCTATACAAAATGTTGAAAAAATAAAAAACGTAACACCTCCAGACAGAATCAATCATATGATTTTTGAAATCAGTGGATTGAACAACCAAGTATTTAAAGTCCATGTAGAAAAAAACATAGGTCAATTTCATCCAAAAAACCCACTTGCTAATTAAGGAAACTCTGTGCACATAAAAGAATTTATAAAATGTGAATTTGATACAAATGGTTATTACCCAACATATTCAAATAACATGCAAAGTATAACCTACATAGCAATATTTTTTTATGATGGGTTTCCTCATATTTATAGAAATAAAACTACAGATTTTATAGCAAAATTAAAAACTACTTATAAAGATGGTATGAGTTCAGAAATGATTGAACTCACTTTAGATAATAAAAATGATTTAGCTTACATCAGTGAACTATTTGAAGAATCTGCACAAGAAATAACTCCTGAAATAAATCAATTATTAGAGACTGAATCCACAATAGAGCTTTGTCGTAGAAATATTGTCGGACATGCTGTTATGACAAAAGAAAACTTATTTCACCTATTACTAAAATGGACTGAGTTAGTAGATAAAAAAGCACCTTACATTTTAATTTTTCTTAATGATAAAGACTGGTACGATTCCTTACCATTTGATACTCAAGAAGATATGGAACAATTCGTAGCTGACCACACTCAAAAATAGAAATCTAATCCAAGGCGTATTCATTAAATCGGATGCGTCTTATTTTTTTGACATCACCATCACAGATAAAGCATTCGACGCCCTTGTAAACCTATCACAGATTGTTGGTAATCAAGCCCTACAAGCTGCTGAATCTATTAATCAAAATATCCCGCCAAGCCCCATGAGTTTTGTAGAAACAAGCACTGGTGAGATCATTGCAATCGCAGATACCACTGGAGAAAGCATCAGCGTTGCTATGGCTTGGCAAATCGCTGCTAACCGAGCTGAACAATCGATTCGATTCGCTGCAAAGACAAAAGAGCTCAATGAAAAAATCAATAAAAAATTAAAACCAAACAAAGAAAACGTTGAAGCACTCCACAAAGAAACCGAACCCTTCCTTTCCTCAGAAAAACTTGTTAACGTCGAACGCCTTAAAGCGACAAAAGACATTAAACAAATCGAAGATTTTAGAACGTACACTGACAATTTTAAAAACTTAGATAAACTCAAGCCAGAAGAAATATTATACCTCAACCTATGCGACTGGCTTGCCCCCAAAGCTTTAAAAATTAACGATAGGTTGAAAAAATCTGGTGGATTGAAATTCATAGATCCTGCAACTAAAGCAGAAGTTGTCATCAAAGAGTTTGATTTATTTCACTCATTGTTAGGTGAAATGAAGCCTGAAGCGTTAGCTAACAGAACAAGCGGGGGGCATCTATTTATCCCTGAATTAAAAGCAGCAATTTTAGATACAAATGAGATAAAACAGTTTGGGAAAGGTTATTTTGACATGGGTATTAAATATGCCGGCAAGCAATCTACAAAATATAAACCTAACTCATATTTCCCTATAGGAACATCGGTAGAACAAGCTGTAGAAATAATAGAAAATGCTATTGTAAACTTCAAAGAAATTGAAGTCTTGAACGATTCTGCAAACACCTCTCAATCAGCATTTAAACTAACTCAAATAAATAATATGCAATTCAACCTTCGCATAGAAAACGAAATTGCTCAATTTTACCCTCTAAATATTAATTAATAAATAGAAAGATCAAATTATGATCATCAAAAAATATGATATGTATAAGCAAAAATCTCAAAATTATTCTTTATTAAATCAAAAACAAGGTAGTAACTTACTACAATTAACAGTTTTTTTAATTTGGTTTTTTAATTATGTAAAAAGAGATGGAGTTTCAAGTTTCATAAAAAAAAACCAAGAAGGCATAGAGTTTGAAGAAGTTAATATTGATATTGATAACATAAACAATGTCGTCTTTTTCAGTGAAAGCTGGCACCATTATAAAAAGAAGCAAACCACCACAAAAATAGACGAGCTACTTGAAGAAGAAAACTTTATAGAATTATGTAAAATTGGATTCCTCGATCATATCACCATGACAAAAGACAATTTCATCCATATTTTATTTGCTTGGGATAAACTCCTAGATCAACAACCACCTTTTGCCCTTCTCTACCAAGATGACAAAGATTGGTTCGATGTAAAACCATTTGACACTCAAAAAGCTATGGAGCAATTTGTAACTGACCATACTCAAAAATAGATCCCTTACACAAGGCGTATTCACTATCTCGAATGCGCCTTAATTCTTTTTGAAAAAAACAACTTCACGTTCGATTAAATCCAAATGGAAATTTTGAGTAATCGGTGCATCAAATGTCACTTTACCAACTAAGTAAAGATTGTTATTCTACAGTAAAATTATGGTTTTTCAAAAAAAATAATATAACTACGAAAGACTTGCGAGTATGAAAATTCCCAATAAAAACAAATTCAATATAATGTCTTTTATCATGCATTTTTTGTTAGTAATTGGACTACAATCTCCGTTACTACATGCAACTGAAGATAATATAGAGTCAGTCAAATTAGAAATGAAATCAGAATTTAATTTAGAAGTTAAAAACTCTAATGAATATACACCACTCCATCTAGCTGCAATTAATAATTCAATTAAAGAAACTCAAAATTTTATTGTTGCTGGTGCTGATATAAACTCTAAAGACAATGATGGAAAAGTAACACCTCTTCACATGGCTGCAATGTTTGACTCTATTGAGGTAGCTCAACTTCTTATTGATAATGGAGCAAATATAGAGACTGAAGATATTTTTGACTGTACACCAATTTATACCGCTGCAATGTTTGACTCTATTGAGGTAGCTCAACTTCTTATTGATAATGGATCTGATATGAAAAATGATGAAGAAGAAACACCTCTTCATGTAGCTGTAAGTGCCAACTCAACTAAAGTCACTCAACTTCTTATTAATATCGGATCCGATATAGAACTTAAAAATCATCACGATGAAACACCTCTACAAATAGCTATAGAAAATAATTTTGTTGAAATCGTTCAGATTCTTATTAATGCTGGAGCTGAGATAGAAGCTATAAATGATTTTGGCAATACACCACTACATATAGCCATAGAGCAAAACTTAATCGAAGTTATTAAGATTCTTATTAATGCTGGGGCTGAGATAGAAGCTAGAGATGATTTTGGAGAAACACCACTACACATAGCAATCAAAGAAAACTCAATCGAAGTAGCTCTCATTCTTATTGATGCCAAACAAAGCGCAGATAACAATGATGAAGAAACACCTCTTCATATAGCTGCAATGTACAATTCAGTTGAAATTGCTCAATTTCTTATTAACGCAGGAGCTAATTTAGAAGCTTTTGATGGCTATGGAGAAACACCACTGCATATAGCAGCACTTAATAACTCACCAGAAGTTATTCAACTACTTATTAATAAAGGAGCTAATATAGAACTTAAAGGCAGTGTCTACGGTGATACACCATTACACTCAGCAGCATGTCTCCACTCAATTGAATCAATTGAAGTTCTTATTAATGCAGGATCTAATGTTAATAGTCGAGACAACATAAACACAACACCTATACTCTTTTTACCAAAAAATGCTAACGCAGTTAAAATTACTCAGTTACTTATTAATGCGGGAGCAGATGTTAATGCTAAAAGCGACTATAATAAAACTCCACTATCTATAGCAATTGTATTTGATGACTTTGAAAGATTAAATTTTAGCACAATAGAAATAGCTAAACTTCTAATTAAAGCTGGAGCTATTGTTGATGAATCTACTCTTTTAGAACTATGCAAAACAAAAGAAATGTATGATTTAATAGCAAATCATGGTTCACATGAAGATAGTTTTTTCAACACATTAACAACAGAAGCTATCACCATTTATGACACATCAAAAGATACGATCATAAAATTCATCGCTGCTTACACAAAATAGTAAGCTCACAAAGAAGTAATTTAAGTACAAGGCGTATTCATCAACTCGAATACGCCTTGTACTGAAAATCAGAACACTATTATTTTACAGATCCACGAAGGTATAAAGTCGTATCATTTTGAGTTTTTACAAGATCAGATTTCATCTTCTGCATTTCATTATCAGTAAAATTCACAGCAATTTTTTTCGTATCATTCGTAACATTACCAGGTGTCATTTTTTGCAATCCATCACCCCTCGAAAATTTTAATGCATCATGCACGTACCAATTGTAATCAATTTCTAAACCCTTCTGAGTTGTACAACCATAACTATATGGACTAAACCAACCATTCCAAGAGCGAGCACAAAGAGTTGATAAACCCGCGATCGAAGTTATTTTAATACTTTTCCCAGGATCTATACTTTCAACACAGTCGATATCGGTCAAGTGATCTTCATTGTACACGTAACACCCAGGTCGATATAACACATCTATAGGATAAGGCTCTCGATTGTATACTTTATAATCAACAGCCGCAGGAGAAGAGAGTACAACAATCATTGTAAGTAAACCAGCTCCATAACACATACTCGTTGGAATACACCTTGAAAATGATGTATCAGATCGATGGTCTGCATGATTCGCCCTACGAGAAACTAAAGGCGTTCTCTCATCAGCTCCATCTAAACAAAAACCACCAATCAAACTCAAAAGAACCAGTACTCTTTTTAATGCATTCATATTATTTTTTCTTTTAAAACTTTATAAAAACAAAAGCCCAACTTCTTATAATCAGGCTTTCATTTCTAACAAACAACTTAGTAAATATTTATTTTTTCCACTTATCAGCAATATTTGATCCACGAAGATACTCTGTTACATTTTTTTGACTCGCAACAGCGTCTTTCGCCATTTGTTTCATTTCAGCATCTGTAAAATTAATTCCAAAGTTTTGAGCTGTTGCCGAAGAGTTCGTTGGAGTTTGATTTTCCGATCCATGACATCGATACATTTTCAAATTATTCCCTGCACACCAGTTATAAGAAGTATCCAAGCCTTTACGCGTTGCACACTTAGAACGCCAACCAGAATATGTTTTTGTTGCACAAAGCTTACTCAAATGCCCATTCATCCAAATTCTTTCACGATCGCCTGGCCACACAGTTTCAACACAATCTGTTTCAACATTATGACAAGTTCGATCACCATCTGAATCTCTAGTGCAAGACTTCTTAGTACATCCTGGTCTATAGTGAAAATTTAACGGAACTGTTCCTTCATTATAAACTTTGTACGTATGCGGCTCAAACCCAAATCCAAAGCCAAGTCCAAGCGCTGCACAAACAAGAAATACTCCAGTTCCAATCTTACAATTATCAGAACATTGCGAACAGTCTAAAGCATTGGAACAGTCTGGAATCTTAGGACATTTTGGAACTGAGGAACAACACGAACTCTCAGTAGACGCTCCTGGACAACACGTCGTTTTACAATTATCAAAACGTTCCGAACAATCTAAAGCGTTACGACAACTAGCCACTGGAGGACAGCATGAACTCCCAACAGATGCTCCAGGTGTCGGAACTCTAAATGGAATATCTCCATTAAGCCCATTTCCTGCATCCCCACCTTTAACATTACGATATCCTGTAAACCTAGAATTACCAATAGACGTTCCAGATTTAGGAACTACATAAGGTGTATCACCTCCAAGCACATTTCCTGCATCGTCAACCCGAACCATCTCTAAGTCAACATCCTCATACCTTTCTTCTTCAGAAGCAACAAGCGCAGAGCCTGCACTTAAACACACCAACAAACTTAAAAATGATATTCTTAATGCATTCATATCAAAATCTTTCTTTAAAATTATTTTTTTTAATTGCCAATACCACGGAGATACTTTGTTGAGCTTCTTTCAACAACATTAACTGATTCTCTCATACCTTTAAACTCCGCATCTGTAAAACTAACTCCGAACGACTCTAAATCATCTGTAGAGTTGGTTGGAGCTTGATTTTGCCCACCCTTACCTCTTGAAAATTTTAATCCATCATGCACATACCAATTAAAATCAGATTTTAAACCATCTTGAGTCGCACATTCTTGCTTTACATTACCAAATTTAGCTGCACAAAGTTTTGTCAAAGTACCGCTGGAAAATATTTTAGTGCGCTTACCAGAAGACACAAATCTATGACAATCAACTGGAACCCTACGCTTCCCAGACTTCACTGTACATCCAGGCCGATATCGAACATCTAATGTATAAGGCTCTCGATTATACACTCTATAATAATGAGGCTCTAACCCAAAACCCAAACCGAATCCAAGGCCAGCAATCACACAAAAACATAACATAGGCTTGCTACAGCAACATTGCTTACAATCACTTGAAATACTATCCAATCTCGACTGATCATAACATCTTACAACTGAAGAACGCCCAGAAGGAACATCATTAACTCTCGAATTATTCACATCACCACGATTAATTTCAGCAACTTGAATAATCCGGCCATAGCGATCGCGCTGCTCAGAACCAATAAGGCTATTAAAACAAACTAATAAACTTAATAAATATATTCCTTTCAACACATCCACTTTTAATCTTTCCAATTTAATTTAATAACTTAATAAAAATTAATTATTCCACTTATCAGTAGAGTTCGATCCACGAAGATACTGTGTTACATTTTTTTCAGCTGTGACAGCGCTTTTTACCATCTTTGCCACTTCTGCATCTGTAAAAGTCACTCCAAAATCTTGTGTATTCGCTGTAGAATCAACCGATGCTGAATTACTAGAACCCTCACCTCTTGTTAAAACCAAACCATCGTGCACATGCCAGTCAGCATCAGTCCAAAGACCTTTCCAAGTTGCGCATTTTCGACGAGGGTCCTCCATTGTATAATCACTAGCACAAAGTCTTTCCAAGGGTCCTAGCGAAGATATAACCACAAGACCATCGGAAGGGATAGTCTTAACACAATCAGCCTCAGAATTTTTAGTACATCCAGGCCCAGGTCGATAATGAATATTTATAAATTTACCAGGAGACTCTCGACTATAAACTTTATAAGTGTGTGTCATTGAATACGTACAGTTGTAAACACCAAATATACACCCGTAAATCCCTACCAAAGCAAGTATCGCCACGCGATCAAGATCCCGACGACGAAGGCTCCTCTTACGATTTTCTAATAATTCATTATATTCTTGATTGTGAATAAGTTTCACACTTCCTACACTGTCACCTTGAACACTAATCTTTGATGACCTAGCAGATCGTTGTACCGTTTCGTCCTCAGAGCCTACAAGGCTATAATTCGTACCCACAAGCATCAATAAACTTAATAAATATATTCTTTTTAACGGATTCACTCTTAATCTTTCTCTAAAACCATTCTAAATGTAACAATTATCACTCAAAGAATAGCCCAATCAAAAAATGATCAGGCTATTTCTTTTTAACAAATCAATAAATTAAGCTTACGCTTTCCAATTCATCGCTAAATCGATAAGCAAGCGAACTGAAGATCCAGTTGCACCAGGTCTATAATAACTCGTATTTGGAACATTGAATGATGTACTTGCAACATCCAAGTGAACCCATGGAGTATCATTTTCTACAAACTCACGTAAGAACCAACCAGCTGTAATTGTTCCAGCTGCAATTGATCGACTTCCAATGTTTTGAATATCAGCAATGTTCGACTTAATAGCTGCTTTAAAATCTTGTGTGAATGGCAATGCCCAAACTTTATCACCAGAACGTTCACCAGCACATTTTATTTTCTCAGAGAAACCTGCATGATCAGAAATCAATGCAGAAAAGAAAGGTCCAACAGCATAAATACAAGCACCGGTTAATGTAGCAACATCAACAACAGCATCAAGCTTATAATTTGTTGTAACGTATGCTAATGCATCAGCTAACACTAAACGACCTTCTGCATCTGTGTTAAGAACTTCAGCTGTTTTACCGTTATAAAATTTCAAGATATCGCCAGGCTTAATAGCTTTTGGCCCAACCATGTTTTCTGTAATTGCGGCTACTGCTACAATGTTTACATCAGGCTTTAACTGAGCAAGTGCTGCAATAGAATTAATAATTGATGCTGCACCAGCCATATCTTCTTTCATTGTTTCCATAGAACCAGCAGGTTTAATGCTTAATCCACCAGAATCAAATGTGATACCTTTACCAACAAATCCAATTGTTTGAGCATCAGCTTTTGTAGATTTATATTCAAGAATAACAAATCGAGCTTCTTCGTCAGATCCGCGAGAAACTCCATTTAAACCTTCCATGCCAAGTGCTTCAATTTCTGTTTCATCAAAAATAGTACATTTTAGGCCATGTTCTTTTGCAAGAGCAGCAGCTTTATTTGCAACTAATGTTGGTGTTAATTTACTTGGTGGTGTGTTCACCCAATCACGATCATTGTTAACGGCTTCAGCAATAATTTGCCCCGTCTTAAATCCTGTACATGCAAGTGAAACGTCGCAATCAGAAGTGTAACATACCGTTACAACCATATCTTTTTGAACTTCACCTTTTGGCGGAGTAATAAATCTATCATATTTATAACCAGCAATTTCTAAGATCGATGATGTTTGCTGTGCAAAGAAATCTGCTTTTTCGTTATAATCTGATGCATTTGGCATTGCAAAAACTAATGTTTCTACTTTTTTACATTGCGCTGTTGTTACTAAAGTACCAAGAGCACGACGATATGTTTCGATATCTAAAGCGCCATCTTTTTTCTTACCAAGGCCAATAAAGAAAATCTTTGTTGTTTTTTTGTTATGGATAATAGGTAGTGTGAAAATAGAACCGGCAGCTCCAGTAAATTTCTTAAGATCTACATAAACAGAAATATCTGCGTCAACGAATTTTGATACTGATGAATAATCTTCTGTAGTAAAACCTTCTGCAAGTAAAACTGCAATCCCTTGTCTTGGAACTTCGTGAATATTTTTTTCACTCCAAACTGTTGAAATCTTCATAATTACCTTTGTCGTAAAGTGATATTAAATTGTATCTATTTATAATGATGACAGCATAACAAAAAAGAATTGAAGTTTCATCAAGAATTGAAAATATATGAATAGTCTATGATCTCCTCACCTACCTTATTCTTTGTTAATATCAAAAGCATAGCCAGCATCTTGATATTCTTTAATGATTGTAGGATCAGTTTCTAAACTCACATGATTATCTTCATGAATAACAACCAAAATAATATCTAATTGGCTCACTCGCAATTCTTCCCATTGATACAAAATTTCCGCAAAGTTTTTATAACTCATTTCAAATCGTTTTTCAGGATCAGTTTCAATTAAAAGACTTGCAGCTTCATCTCCAAATTGATCACTCATATCATATAAAGCAATAGCTCCTTGCTCTTTATCAATACTTACCCATTCATTACCTTCAGAAGTTTTTTTTTCATCAGAAAGCCAGTCAATGAGACCTATTCCAGAAAATTTCTTTTGATAATAATGAATATCTAAAATTTCATATAAAGAATAAAATCTTGAATCAACTGGTTCTAAAACTTTATAACCGCCCGTTTTCATTAATTTCAAAGTGATGAATTGTTTCATTATTTTCTTTCTTATTTTTTTAAAAATTTTTCATACTTGGGTATGCTGAAATTATTACATTTTGTTTATTAAACATAATTTCAATAATTAAATTATTAATTCCAATACATTCAAATTTTCTTTGTGCTGGATTATTTATAATAATTTCTTCTATTCTATTTTGAGCAGCTTCAAATATAACTTGAACTGTTTTTTCTCGAGACCAACTTGAAGGAAAAAATGTTTTTTCTTTCTGAGATACAATTTCATTTCCGAAGTTTATTTTTATTTTAAAGCATTCTTCTGCTCCAAACTGTGCATTACCATATATTTTATCAACATAGGTAAATAACCCTGATTTTTCTAAAACACTATACTCATCATGATGAAACCCATTTAAATAAAACTCTCTAATTGACTGAAAATCTTTATTTAATTTAACCCCTAAAGTCGGGTGGAAAATATGACGCATTTGCATGGTTAGATAAACATTTTCAGAGCTAAACTCTTCTAATCCTATGTATTCATCTCTAAAAATCGTATGTAGTTGTTCTATATCTTGATTGATATTTTTTGGTACGATAGACAGCTCATGACATTTACAGAAACTGTCAATAATATGCTGTGGAGTATTATTATCCAATAATTTGTTATAATCTTTTACAGCTTTGTTAAAAATATTTCTTTCGTAATCTTTTGTAATCGACTCAAATATTTTTGTGCCAATATCAGTCGCTAAAAACCTAGAAGTTCCATCACTGGTTAAAGCAATTTTATCTGCTGAAAACTTAGTTCCATGACCACGAGTTGTAGATCCTGTTGTTTTCATAACGTGCGATAACATTGCTTTATCTGCAGGGTCAATGAATCCGTGCATACCTGCAGGGACAAGTCCGGGTTGGTTTTTTGGTACAAAATCAAAAACATGTTCATTAAATATTTTTTTATATAAAATATCGAAGTGCTGCAATTCACTATTTTTAACATATTTCAATGCATGATGTAGTTGATTTTGTGTTACTTTTTTTGTGTGTTGTACAATGTTTTTTGCATCAATTAACAAATTACATGTAACTTTTTGCATACCCATCAAATGTTCGAAAATCGCCTGTTTTTGCCAAGGCCACACGACAGTGGTTGATAGCATTGCAATATTTTCAACATGCTTTTCTGGAGCCTGATCAAAACTATACAACTGATGTGCAAAAGATTTGATTCTATCGAGCTCAATTGCAACTTTGTCAAGTTGATTGGTTCCATACAAATAACCTAGACGTGAGCCTTCAATAATTATCCCTGCCGCACACAAAGTGCCTACAGTTAGAGCGATTGGCACAATAATAGATGTAGCTCCTGAGTAAATTAAAGATGTTAATTGCGGAGCTATGATTGATGCACCTTTACCAAGGCCAGTTATTAGAATGTCGATAAATTCACTACTGACAATTCCAATTGATACACCACGAGCGACTGCAATCGTATATTTTGCGATTTCACTATTAAAAAAAGTTAGAGACGTTAACAGCTTCTGGCAACGATTATGACCAGAAACCATCATACCCTGTAAATAATGTACCAATCCATGACTACAATTTGTGGAACTGATAGCATCACAAAATTGAGATGCCTGATTATAATTTTGTGCCATGTTTGTCACTAAAACACCAGATTGTATCAGAGAATGAAGTTGTTGATTAGTAAAATTTTCATCTGCAATATCTGCAAAAAAGTTAAGGTTTGTAATCAGTTCCTGAGTCACATGATGTTGAATCGGTAAGCCATGTAATTGAGTAAATTGATGATGATCAATGTTGTTCGCTTGCATAAAACCGATGGTAGAATTTTTTAATACAAAGTTTTGATTCGTACAATGTGTAGGTTTTTTTAGTGATTGATCAAACGGTTCATTGCGCTGTTGTACAATTTGTAAAAAATCTTTGTTATCACTGCTTTCCAAACTCAGTTGATGTTGGTCATATGCTTGCTGTAGTTCACTCTTCACATCTTGCTGTTGGAGTTGTTCAGTTTCTTTCTTCTTTTGATCTTTTTGTTTCTGTAGCTGATTTTCTCGTGTTTGTAATGTTTTTTTACTGGACCCTAGGCAATCTTCTTTAATTGCTTTGCACCACACATAAATAAAGGATCGCTGATTTTGATATTGATGGTCGTCATAATTCTGATGAAAATCTATG
>Ga0222654_1001003_pt1 | contig 13197 bp, 10 predicted proteins | sample AntAcemetagen421_FD_179805 | JGI IMG/M metagenome (GOLD analysis project Ga0222654, IMG submission 179805) | Saline water microbial communities from Ace Lake, Antarctica - #421 | ecosystem: Environmental > Aquatic > Non-marine Saline and Alkaline > Saline | place: Antarctica: Ace Lake... | reverse complement strand
TCAGAGAAGAATTGGTGAATCGAGCATCGTAACAGATGGTATTCGAATTTTCAGACTTAGCCCTACCCTAGATTATAATATCAGCGAAGCCCTCCAATTAACGATCTATTTCGACCGAAATGTCAACGACCCAAGAGTGTCTACTAGCTTCTTAAATGCTCGAACATCCTTTGGTGGTAGAATTCGATTCAATTTGTCTCAATAATACTGCAATTCTCAGGAAAGCATGTATTTTTGAAGCGCTAGAAAATCCAAACTATGAATATACCTGCAGAACTAAAATATACTGAAGACCACGAGTGGATCAAAGTAGAAGGTGATGTTGCCACAGTTGGCATAACTGACTTCGCCCAAGGCGAATTAGGAGACATTGTTTATGTCGAAATCGAAACCGAAGGAGACACAATAGACGCTACCGAAGTGTTCGGTACGGTGGAAGCGGTGAAAACAGTATCAGATCTTTTCATGCCTCTATCAGGTGAAATTATCGAGGTTAATGAAAATCTTGAAGACAGCCCGGAAAAAGTCAATGACAGTCCTTACGAAGACGGTTGGATGATCAAGATCAAAATGAGTGACATGTCACAAGTTGATGGTCTTATGAGTGCTGATACCTATCAGTCTCATATCGGAGGTTAATGGCTCTATGAAGGGAAAAACCTGGCTATACTTATTGCCTGCAATTATTTGGGCAGTAACACTAGCTATACTTATGCTGCTTCCCGGAGAGTCATTCCCAAATTCCAAACTATTATCTTATGATAAGTTGGCCCATTTAGGCGTTTTCGCCATATTCAGTGGACTTGTAGTGTTTGGCTCATGTCGAACAAACCTGTTCGGAAGAACGAAAACGGCCTTATTGGTTTATCCATTAATGATAAGCATAGTATATAGTGCAGGACTCGAATATCTCCAAACTTTTTCACCTGGTAGGACCTCCGATGTATACGATTTAATAGCAAATATCGCGGGAGCTATTTTTGGTGTACTAGTTTTTTATATATTTAACAAAAATAAGTTTGCGATTTATAAACTAATGTTATAGTTTTAGAATCTAACCAGAGAATTATGGAAGCGAAAAAAACTCCGCAAGCGGACGTTAACAGGAAGTCAACCATGTTTATCATGGTAGGTCTGATTGTCAGCCTCGGAATTACATTAATGGCCTTTGAGTATAAAAAATACGATGAAGGAGAGTTAATGGATTTGGGAATGGCAGATGACGATTTTGAAGAATTAACTGAAATCCCCCCAACGGAACAACCACCACCACCACCACCACCAGTGAAGCAACCTCAAATCATTGAGATTCCTGATGAAGAAGAAATCGAGGAAGAAATCGAAATTGATCTTGACGTTGAGATTACAGAGGAAACTGAGGTAGAAGAAATTATCTTCGAGGAAGAGCCAGAAGAAGAATCAGCTGATAAGATTTTCTTATTAGTTGAAGAAGATGCTGAATTCCCTGGAGGAAGAGAGGCATGGACTAAATTCCTTAATAAGAATTTGAAGTACCCGAAGCAAGCGAAGCGAATGGGTGTCGAGGGTAATGTTTATCTTTCGTTCATAGTAGATAGAACTGGTACTATTTCTGACATTAGCGTAATCAGAGAAGTTGGCGGTGGATGTGATGAAGAAGCCGTAAGGGTTCTTGAAAAATCTCCTAAGTGGACTCCTGGTAAGCAAAGAGGTAAAGCTGTTATTCAGCGTATGACAATACGAATCATATTTAGACTTAAATAAGCTTAAAGAAGGCCCATTAATTTGGGCCTTTATTTTGACTTTATTAACTATCTTTATAGTTGTATAACTAATCAATACGGTAATGGAAAATAAAAAGCACGCTAAAGTAGACATCGATAAGAAGTCAGCCCTATTCATGACGATAGGCCTCGTAATAAGCCTATCTCTTACTATTATCGCCTTCGAATGGAAGAATAGTGAAGTAGGCGATTTAATGGACTTAGGTGTTCTTCAAGATGACTTCCTAGACATGGTAGACATTCCTCCTACCGAACAACCACCACAAGAACCACCACAAATCAAGAATTTTAAAATCATAGACATACCAGAAGATGAGGTAATCGATTTTGAAATTGACATTGACCTTGATGTAACGTTAACAGAAGACATTGAAATTGACGATGTAGTATTCGAACCTGATCTCGATGAGGAGACCACAGACAAATTGGTTCTCTTTCCCGAGGAAGAAGCATCGTTTCCAGGTGGAATGAAAGCCTGGAGAAATTTTCTTGTAAAGAACCTCAAATACCCAAAGCAAGCAAAGCGTATGGGACTGAGTGGTACAGTATTTTTATCATTTGTGGTAAACAAGGAAGGTGTAATCTCAGATATCCGCGTCACCAGAGAAGTAGGTGGTGGTTGTGATGAAGAAGCATTACGGGTTTTAAGCCTATCCCCCCTAAGTGGAACCCAGGTACACAACGTGGTAGAGCTGTGAAGTCTCGTATGAACATCCGCATCGTGTTCAGCCTTAGATAAAGAAGCTATCAGAGTATTACCAAGGTCGCCTAAAGAAACCCTGGTAAGCAACGAAGGGGTTCCTGTTAAGTCGCCTATGACTTTATTTATCTACTTTAGGATACAATAGAAAAGAAACCTTAAAGCCCCTTTTCTATATAATGTTCAAAAGCTGTTCCTTAATTTTTTCTAGTTCATCCTTCATATTAACGACCAGTTTTTGGACAGGCGCGTGATTTGCTTTTGATCCGATAGTGTTTATCTCTCTACCAATTTCTTGTGAGATGAAGCCTAACTTCTTGCCTTGAGAATCCTTTTCACCAATAACCTCATTGAAATACGATAGGTGGTTTGTTAAACGAACAATCTCCTCGCTGATATCAAATTTCTCGATGTAATAAATCATCTCTTGTTCGAACCGATTCTCATCATATGCATCTGATGATGAAAGCTCTTGCTGATGCTTTTGAATTCTTTCTTTGATGATAACAACTCGTTCAGGATCGTGAACCTCTATCTCTTTCAAGTAACCCGCTACGTTGGCAATGTAATTTTTCAATTCCTTCTCCAGGGTCGCACCCTCTTGTAATCTAAATTCATCCAAAGCCTTAATAGCACTTACAAAGTGTTCTTGGACAAAAATCCATTGCTCTTTTAGCAAATCTTCATCTACCATCTGAGGGATGATAACGTCTGGGCTATTTAGCGCTATACGAAAGAGATCATCTTTGGCTGCACCCACTTGATCCGCTAGGCTTTCAAACTCACTGTAATACACCTTAAATAGGTCTTGATTGACTTGTTGAGCCTCAACTCCGCCTTCCTCTTTCATTAAATCGATTGAAAGACTGACTTTCCCTCTATTCAAGCCTTTAGCCAGCTGACTTCTTATTTCTAACTCTTTGTCTAGAAAGTTTTTGGGGATTCTAATTTGAGCATCTAAGAATTTAGAATTGAGTGATTTGACTTCAACAGTCACGTTATATCCACTCTTCTGTCCTTTGGAACGACCAAAGCCGGTCATCGATCTAAGCATATATTTTTCGTCTAAGCCGTAAAAATAGACGAATTACATGGGTAATAAAACCTTATTAAAAATCGTATCCGAAAGAGAGTTGGAAAGCTGGCTTGAGTACTGTGAAATTCTGTATAGGGAACGAAAAGTCCATCCTAGAATAAAACCCAATGAACATTGTTCGTATACCAACCCCAGCAGTTTGAAGCCAAGGATTGCTGAAGTTATTAATTACCGCTGAGAAGGGTGAACCATCAGTACTAATCTCTTCAATATTTTGATTGTTCCTGTCTTCAAATGGAGAAAGATCGTCCCATGCCGAACCCACATCGTAGAAACCTACGATTTGAAGGTTCTTTAAAAAGTTAGACTTCAACTCACTATTCTGTAATAACTGGCTAATTGGGAATCGCAATTCTCCTGAAAAGGTCATCACATTACTACCTTGGAAAGTGTTATAGTCATAACCTCTTAAATTTATAAACTGATTGAAAAGGATATCACTTTTGTTCGGATTGACACCTGTATTATTGACAACTGAATTAAATAAAGGTTGAAAGGCTAAGTCATCGTTAGCAGCATCTCTAATCTCCGTACTATTAAATGCCCAGTTATCTATTCCCCCTAAATAATATCTCTTTGGCGCTTTGCCAAAATAAGAACCAAAGTAAAATCTAGCCGCTAAATAGATTCCTTTATTGACCCTTTGATAGTGTCTTACATCCAACTCAATGTTATTAAAGCTTTGACTCGTAGCGCTCATACCTCCATGGGCTTCAACAGTCAACTTTGCTCGCGTCCCTTCATGTAAATTAGTTCCTACTACTACACTATTATCAAACACAAGTGTAGACGATAGCCCGAGATAAGAAGCTGTTTGATTGGCCTCACTATTAAACCTTGCCGGGTTTACTGCAGGGTTAGGAATTACCAACCTAAAGTCTCTATCAATAAAGCGCGTTTGGGTATAAAAAGGGTTAGCCTCAATTCTCAATAGCGGATTAATAGGATAAGCAAAACCTATCTCAAATCGATTTAAGTTATATCGTTGGTCTAAGAATGCTCTGTTTCTCGTTACAATGGACTGCCTGAAGTACTTAATCTTGGCATCAATGCGATGCTTCAAATATTCGTATTGTGCGTAAACGTCATACCCTTGATTCAGGCTAATTGGTAATAGTAAACCTCCAGAAAGCCTATGGTTTTCAAGATAGTCGTTCATCTGAATCTCGGATAAATAAGAAAATGATCTCAACTGATCAATAACGAATGTCGTCACTAGATTATCTGTTTGAAATCTATTTTCATATGGGTTTGGCCCCTTAATACGCTCTTCCGATTGACTATTTTGATAAATACTCAAAAACCCACGCCCCACAGTAGTCGGATCGTCTTTTGGCTTTTCAAATTGATAATCCCGGGTATCAACTTTCGATTCCTTAGTAAACTGATAGTTCTCTGTATCAATGGCGCCTGCTTTTAAAGAATCAAGTTTTTGCTCTGGTGGCCTTGATTGAATAAACTCTAGCTTATTTTGAATCGAATCGATTAACGAGGGGTCTGCTGCTAAGCGTGTCTTTCGTTGCTCAGCCAATATTTTACTCACTTCTAGCGCCCTTCTAGGTGTAACTGAGCTGAAACTAGAAGTAACCCCATCAAAATCTTGATAAAATATTCCTTCTGCTCCATTAGAAATTGAGATGTAGGCTAGCCTTTGATTCTTAGCATCATATGCATAGTCTTTCACTCCATATGTAAAACTAGAAACTTGTGTACTAATTGAATCTAAGCGATTGTATCGATAGATATTATGAATACCCTGTTGATCACTCAAGTAATAAACCTCTGTAGAGTTGGGTACAAAAGCCTTAACGTTCGAGGCTAAGGCATTTGTTAATTTATTAAACGAACTATCCGGATAGTCTAGGTCATATTCGAAAAGGTTAAATTGATTATCATCGACTTCCTCTAGGCTAGCTGGTCCGGATACGAAAACGCTGTCAGACTGTCTGTTGGAACTAAATATTACCTGATTAGTACCTGGGATATATGAAATATCGCGTTCGTCAAAATTATCGTTCGTAATCCTTCTGACTTGACCTCTTACGAGGTTATACAAAAAGGCATCGCTAACTCCATTAATATCACCAGTCATAACGGCCTGTCTCCCACCGTCTTTAAACTGAAAACTTTGAATATTTGACAGCAAAGGAATAAGTAAAACTTGCTCTCCTTTTTCCCCTATTCTCTTAACCGCCAATACATTGAAACCCTCTTCCGTATAAACCACTCCTAAGGTCGTTGAGTCTGCCCAGCTCAATAACGGCTTTGCTTTATCTACCTCTTGGTCAACAAGTCTTAGTCCAGCTTTATAAACAGTCGATGTACTTTGATTAAGGGTATTGACCACATCAACCTCAAAACGACCATCTCTCATTCTTGCATAAGCCAGGTACTTTCCACTCGGATCAAACTCTACATCTGTATAAACAGAAGAATTTCGATTACGCCCACTAATGATGTAATCAGGGTTAGGTATTTGTGTGTCTTGCGCTACACTCGCATTGGTTGTCAAGTAGAATATCCTCCAGTCAGTTAAAAACTGATCATATGGAACACCCAATGTTCTTTCGATACTATTTTCCTCGTTCCTAATAATACGCGCTAGATTCAAAATATTAGAAATACTGCGCTGACCGTAACGCTGGGTAATGAAGTTCCAAAGAGACTGCCCTAAAAGCAGGTTCATTTGAGGACTCAATTTATCAAAACGGTTTTGTGTATTAGTCGCTATAAAATCCCTGACTGCATCGTCAGATTCTTTAGTCCAACCATAAGCGAAATAGCTAGAGATTCCACCTGTAAACCACACTGGGATTGGAGATGTCAACGAGCTTTGAAACATCTCAGCGATGTTACCTCCGTACAACATCTCTTGTATGAGCATATCGGTAATTGAGAATATAAGCTTCTTCTTAAAAGAAGAGAAATCCCCAGTGTGCGCTACCTGAACTTGTGACTTCACGAAGTTGGTCTGCCCACCCACAGTAAAGTCTCTGCCCCTGAGTCCAACATTACTTTGCTGCTTATCAGATACAGAGTTGAAAACAAATACCCTGGTTTTCGCAAATGGAAAGTAACCGATTGTTTCAGTGATCTTACTGAACTCAGCCTCTAAATACGCTATAGTTTTATTAGCCATGTCGGATCCATTACCATAGTAATAGACCTCAAAGTTCTCTGAACTATAGAAATTCCAATCGAACGGCTTGTATTGAACCCTATTCTTACCGAACTCTTCATTAAAAGCTTGTGCATTTAAAGCATGGCTTGCTAAAAAGCAGATAAGTAGCAAGCATGACGCTAGCAATCTTAGTTTGGCTTTATTCATAGAAGTGACGATCCCAAAGAATTATTAAAATAACGAAAAAAAGCGTTCAATATTGACCTCTTTATCTAATTCATGTCCTCGCTCTAAATGAGCTAGCAGTTGTTTAGCGTAGAATGGTGCCAAAGAAACACCCTTTGCACCAAGACCATTGAAAATAATCATCTTTTCATGTGTAGGATGACGCCCAACAAAGGGCTTTCTATCCTTAGTTGCAGGCCTAATACCAACCTTCTGATCAATCACTTCAAAGTCAAATTTTACTAACTCACTTAACTTCTTTATTAACTCATCTTTGGCCTCAGAAGTTATAACCTCTTCAAGGTTTTTATTGTCATAAGTAGCACCCACCTTACAAATGCCATCAGAAAGTGGAATTACAAAGACACCTTTATTATAAATGACGTCAAAAACTGCCTCCGTCTTTATGTAAAGTAGCTCTCCTTTCACTGGTCTCAACGGTAGCCAATCAAAATATGGGTTGTCCTGTACAAGCCTACCGTCACAGAAGACTACTTTGCCTGCCTGGATATGCTTATAACTGACTTCATTATTGCTTATTTCAAGTTGAGTATAATCAAAATAATCACCATAAAACAGGCCATTAGCAATGAGATATTCTCGATAATGCTCAATAAGCTTACCTGTATCAAGGTAACCACATTGCTTAAGCAATAAACCACCAAATTCATTTCTGATATCTTCGTTGAAAGCAGGTTCAGTTTTGACACCCTTGATATAAGGCATGAATGTTGAATCGGCACTTTTCCCCATCCATTCGTTTAGCACTTCCATTGAAGGAAAAGGCCTGTATATCGGCATCTCTACCAAGAAGCTTTCCTGCAACTTTTCCTCAAGTGATTGGTAGAATGGAGTGAGGTACTCAAATAAGGGGTCACAATTCCAAGTTTTCACTAATTTTCGGCCAGTAATCGGATTGTAAAGGCCTGCAGCGACTTTTGAGGAATTGGATAAATCAGGATCATCGATGACTATTGCTGTCTTTCCCGATTGCAGCACATGTTCACAAAAAACAGTTCCCGCAAGACCTTGCCCAATAATCAAATAATCCACCTGCATTATGCGAAATTAAATGAAGTATCTTTGATAAATGCGGTTTATTAAATGAAATTTAGCCCTTATACTAAGATAAGTTATGCAGGTAAAAGCATTCACCTTTAATCCTTTCATGGAGAACACCTATGTGGTCTATGACGAAACCAAGGAAGCCCTCATTATAGACCCTGGTTGTTATGACCCTCGGGAACAAAAAGAACTTGTTAAGTTCATTGAGAACAATGACCTTATCGTAAAATTAATTCTCAATACACACGGGCATATTGACCATGTACTAGGGAATTATTTTGTTAAAAGCCAGTTCAAAGCCCCACTCTGGATAGGCGAAAAAGACTTAGAAACCTTGAGGTCTGTAGAAACTTACGCTTCAAATTACGGTTTCCAAAACTACCAGCCTGCTGGACATGACAAGCTTTTAAAAGTAGATGAAGTGATCACATTCGGCAATTCTACTCTCAACATACTTTTTGTTCCTGGGCACGCCCCTGGCCATATTGCCTTTTACAGCAAGGCTGATGGCTTCATTATCGGTGGTGATGTTTTGTTTGATGGGAGCATTGGCAGAACCGATCTACCAGGCGGTGATCATGATACGTTAATAGAAAGCATTCATAATGAATTCTTTGCCTTTGACGATGAGACCGTGGTCTATTCAGGACATGGTGATTCTACTACCATAGGAAAAGAGAAAGTTTCAAATCCATTTTGTGCGATTAAATAAATGAATTGGATTAGAAAAAATATCCCTAATCTATTCACGATACTTAACTTATCATTGGGTGTTATGGGTATTCATGCCATACTCACCGGAGATACGGCAGTAGCACCCACAATTCATTATTACGTCTTCGCAGCAGCATTCTTTGATTTATTTGATGGTCTATTGGCCAGAAAACTCAACGTAGCCTCTGAGTTTGGGGTGCAACTAGACTCACTTGCTGACTTAATCACCTTCGGGGTGTTGCCCACTTTCATTTATGGGAGTTTTGTAGGCCTAGAAGGATGGGGATTACTTTTACTATCAGTTCCCATTTGTTCCGCAATTCGCTTAGCTATATTCAATACAGACGCTTCACAAACGACAAGTTTCAAAGGCATATCAACCACAGCACATGGTCTGTTCGCGGCATTAATACCAATTATTATGTATAATCAGTCAAGCTGGTTTGCTCGGTACTTCGATGGCAACAACATTGCCATGATCTCAATAGCGCTGTTTTTCTCTATCCTTATGGTGTCCCCTTTAAGAATGATGTCGTTTAAATTCGAGAACCTGAGCATTAAAGATAATTGGGAGCGCTTTCTATTGATACTATCGGCTATAGTTCTAATTGCGGTTTGGCAGTATGATGCTGCACCATTTATCATACTGATCTACATCGTTTTGTCACTAATGCATTATTTCAAAGGGGTTTCTTCCAATAGCAAGCGCTAATTTTCGTTATCTTTCAGAGTCACTTCCACGAGGAAAATTGCTAAATATTAAATCAACCATAACCACCCTATTTTGTCTACTACTGACATCAATTGTCGGAGCACAAACACCCAGTGTTCTGAGCTCAGGAAGATGGGTAAAGATGGAATTTGATTCCCCCGGTATTTATAAGATAGATCACAACACACTTAACGAAATGGGGTTCACTCCTGCGGATGTAGACCCTAGAAACATTGCCATATACGGCAACCCTGGTGGAATGCTTCCACAGTCCTTAGCCATCGATCGTACCGATGACTTATTAGAAAACGCAATAAAAGTTGTGGGAGAAGAAGACGGAATCTTCAATGAGAATGACTATATCTTATTCTATGTTGACGAGATCAATGCACTTAAATTTGACGAAACCACTGAGCGCTTTATCGTTACAAAAAATCTCTACTCTGAAAAAAACTATTACTTCATTACCACTAAGGAATCAGCAGGGAAACGACAAATCACCCTCGAAAACCTAGGCTTAAATCACCCCAAAATAAATTGGTACAACCGTCTCATTTTTCACGAATCTGACGATGTAAACTTACTGAGTTCAGGGAGGGAATGGCTAGGAGAGCAATTGAACATTCAAAATGTGCTTAGCTTTAATCATAATCTTTCAAATCTTGCTGAAAATCAAGAGATTAACTTATCTCTGAATGTTTTGGCGCAGTCATTCAATGCTTCTAGCCTTGGTGCTGAGATCAATTCATCCCTTGTCGGGACACTGAATTTCAATTCAATTCCCAACACGCAATACGGCATTAAGGGAAATACTCAATCGGGTCACTATAGCTTAGCGACCAACTCGGTATCAGGAAGTAATATCTCGCTTCGATTAAACTATGACCAACAAGGGGCCAGTAATGCTATCGCATACTTGAATAACTACCTTTTGGATGTGCCTACTAACCTATCCTACGCAGGAGAACCCTTTTTTTTACGAAGTTCAGAGTCTCTAAACCAAGCCATTACTACCTACGAAATCAATAATGCGTCCGATGCGCTAGAAGTCTGGAAAGTCACTGATCCTGGAAACAGCCAATTTCAAAATACTAGCTTTAGCAATGGCTTAATAAGTTTTGGGGCCTTCTCTAATTCGCTTGAAGAATTCATCATTTTCGATCCCACCAGCCTAACCACACCCACTAATTATGAAGAAATCAGCAATCAAAATCTGCATGGGGCCTTATCTGCGGACTTCCTAATTATAACTCACCCAGCGTTTCTAGAGCAGGCAGAGCGACTAGCCAGTTTCAGGAGAGCCAATGATGAGTTGAATGTCATTGTCACAACGGTAGATCAAGTTTACAATGAGTTCAGCTCTGGACGTCAAGATGTAACAGCCTTAAGAGATTTTATTAAGTGGCAATATGACTTAGGAGACCTCAAATATGTTCTACTCTTTGGTAAAGGATCTTACGACTATAAAGATCGACTTGAGAACAACTCAAATTTTGTCCCTACCTACGAGTCACGCAATTCAATTCATCCACTGCTCACTTATTCTTCTGATGACTACTTTGGCTTCCTTCAGAGTGACGTTGGTGAGTGGCTAGAATCATCGACAGGCGATCATGATCTAGATGTTGGGGTCGGAAGAATCCCATCGACTAATTCTGCACAAGCAAAAAGAGCCATAGACAAGATCATTCTTTACCAGACAGACGCAAGAACATTAGGTGATTGGCGAAGCAAACTTGTCTTCATAGCCGATGACGGAGATAACAACAGACACCAAAAGGATGCTGACGCTTTAACCCAACTCATCGACTCGACATTCACCGATTATAGTGTTGAGAAAATCTACCTTGATGCGTATAAGCAAATCAGGCTTCCAAACGGTGAGAAATCTCCGACCGCTGAAGAAGCTATCATCAAAGCTGTAAATGATGGGGCTCTAATCGTAAATTTTACGGGTCATGGCTCAGAGTCTGGGTGGATGCAAGAGCAAGTACTAACCTTCGACTTGATGCAAGAATGGAACAATACGTTCACCTTACCTTTTGTTGTAACGGCAACATGCGAGTTTGGTCGAAATGATGATCCAAGTACATTTTCAGGTGCTGAGAATCTCCTCTTCAAAGATGTAGGGGGAGCTGTATCGATGGTCACAACAGCTCGTCCGGTATTTTCTAGCACCAACTTTGATCTTAATTTAGCACTGTATGGATCAGTTTTAAAAAGAGAGTCGGGTCAGTATCAGCGACTAGGCGACATCATCAAATTCACTAAGAACAACAGTAAAAGAGGGAGTTTAAACCGAAATTTCATTCTACTTGGCGATCCTAGTATGCGTCTTTCTTATCCCAGTAAATCAATTGAAGTAATTGAAATAAATGGCTCCGCTGCTGCCAATGGTGATACAATCAGCGCACTCCAAAGAGTAGTAGTTACTGGTCGCGTATTAGACGGGGTTACTCAAGATGAAAGCTTTAATGGCACACTAGATTTTAGCCTTTTTGACAAAGCAAGCAATAAACAAACGCTTGGCAGTGATGGTGACGCTTTCGATTACTTAGCACGTGATAATGAATTATTCCGCGGTTCAGGAAAGATTGAAAATGGGACCTTTGAAATTGAGTTTATTGTACCTAAAAACATTGATTACAACTTTGGGAATGGTAAAATGGTCATGTATGCGCTTGATAATTCATCGGGGATTGATGCCCTAGGTACGTCCCTTGATTTTAAAATTGGGGGTACGGCAGAGGGCTTTATTGCTGATAATACTCCTCCCACAATTGAGCTGTTCATAAATAACTCGACTGCAATAATTCAAGGTGAATACAAACCTGATGTAACTTTCATTATTAACCTGTTTGACGAGAGTGGGATCAATATTTCTAAAAATGGCATTGGCCAAAACATTAGCATCAGTATTGACGATTCAATTAGCTATAACCTTAATGACTTCTACCAGGCCAACCTAGAAGACTTTAGACAAGGTTCTGTTAGTTTCGAAATCAAAGATTTAAAAAAAGGACTCAATCAAATAGAAATAAAGGCATGGGATACACACGGGAATTCGGCTAGCCTATTAGAGAACTTATTTATAATCGAAAATAGTTCGAACCTTACAGTAATAAACAACAGCCCTAATCCGTTTAGTGAAGAGACTCAATTTAGTATTCAGCATGTATTGTCAGGCGAAAACTTGGAAGTAGGGATTGACATAAGAAATATTAATGGAGAACCAGTAGCCGCTATTTTTAGGGAAGTATTAAGAGCGGATGAAACAATCACTCTTCCTTGGTCAGGCTCAAAAAACAATGGACAAAAACTAAATCCAGGTATCTATATTTACACCATCAAAATCTACTCAAAAACCAGTGGAAAATCCGGAGTCAAACGACAGAAACTCATTATTTCTAATTAATTATATAGTACTATCTTTGAAAAAAAAATCCATGCGCATCAGAGCAAGCATTCTTACCCTTCTGATCCTATTCTTCTTCATTATACCATCTTTGCGAGCACAAAACTCTGTTGGTATTAATGGTCAGGATACTACTATAAACGTTATCACCACAGCGGTGCCATTTCTTCTTATTGCTCCCGATCCAATTTCAGGAGCTATGGGTGACGTTGGTGTAGCTACCGATCCAGATGCCAATTCGACTTTTTGGAACCCAGCAAAACTTGCATTCATCAACAAAAATGGCGGTATAGGCCTGACCTTTACCCCATGGTTAAAGAAATTCGTGGATGATATGTCGGTGTCCTACCTGACGGGTTTCAAAAAGCTAGACGATCAACAGGCTA
>Ga0222654_1000990_pt1 | contig 13312 bp, 14 predicted proteins | sample AntAcemetagen421_FD_179805 | JGI IMG/M metagenome (GOLD analysis project Ga0222654, IMG submission 179805) | Saline water microbial communities from Ace Lake, Antarctica - #421 | ecosystem: Environmental > Aquatic > Non-marine Saline and Alkaline > Saline | place: Antarctica: Ace Lake... | reverse complement strand
CTTGAGGAACCGGTTCGCGCCTGACCTGGACGATCTACGCCGCATATGACGAATGCTTTGGGGTAATCCGTTACCGAATCATTTGCGCCTATACGGACGCAAATGACGAGTCATCGCCTTTCACGCCATGAAATGCAGCGCACCGTCGGTACGTGCGCCGCTGCTGCTGTGCAGTTCGAAGCCGACCCAACCGCGCTTAATCAACCTTAGATTACTGATTAAAAAGAATCTTCTCGCTTCCAGCCAAGTCGCCTGGCAGCGACGAAAATTCACAATATCGCAAAAACAATTTCCATACTAAAAATAGGGACAAAAGGCCTTTAGTTACAACCTGAGAAAGAAGACGATTTTCCTGTTAACCATAAATCTGTCAAACAGGAGAATGACTATGACAACGCTGACCTCTCAAGAACTAGACGATATCCAAAAATTCATCGACCAGAAAATTGAGTATGCTGCGGACCTCGGTCTGAAATTGAACGTCGATGATGATATGTGGAAGTGGCGGGAACTCATGAACAGTGCCGCCGGTACCGTCGGCGCATCCAAAACGCTCGATCCACTGTTGAACGACGTGCAACCGGGGAATTCCTTCTGGGTTCACCTGACGGACCAGCGAGGCGAAATCATCGCCTGTCAGGCCAATCGTTACCTCGAAACCGAGGACTTCGTCAGCGAATACGTTTCAACCCACCGCTTCTTCGGAAACCGGTGCCCCACGCTGCAACACTATCCTGTTCACCTTGTGGAATCCGTCCCGGTCTTGCGGGGCAAGATCAATTTTGGCGGTGGTGGCTGGGTTCACCCGGATTGGCGAAGGCAGGCTCTTAGTGGCTATCTGAGCCGTATTGGCCGAACATTGGCACTACGCCATTTTTTGATCGACTATTATATCGGCTTCATTTCAGCGACGCCCAACCACCGGAAATACGGACCAAACCGGCAGGGACTCACAAATCGCCGTCATCTGTTAACGGGAATGTATCCGGGCCGCGGTGGCGACCTAGACGTTGATATCTACTGGATGCATCGTGGAGAGTTGATGAACCAGATTGTCGATGAATCCAATCAAGAACTGGATGAGGTGGCACCTTTGACGATACGGACAGCGTAAACGAGGCGAACCACTCGCCCCATCTTATCCACAACGGGTAGCATCAGCCGGACATAGTGCCGGCTGATGTCCCCGATGGCCTGGTCAATTTCGTGGTAGATGGGAACGCGCTCTCGAATACTGATCAGGTATTCTGATGCACAGGCCCGGTAATGCATCCGGCTCTGATGTTGGCCAAGACGCCGATTTGAAGCGTCACTGAACGCCGTCAATTTTGCATGATCTTGCGTGACAAAATTAAACGGGTCATCCGGCGTAACGTCAGCCCAGCAGACATTGCGCAATACTTCCGGTGGCAACGCAGTTTTATAGGAAAAATCATTAAGCACAGGCAGACCGTCAGGCCCGGCCTTGAATTTCCAGAAATCAAATAACTGACCAATTGCATGCCCCTTTTCCCGAGGCATCATCGTGTTCATGGACAGCATCAACCGCTCCTGCTGGTCCTGCCCTTCCGTTTCAAGACGGCGCTGTAACACTTCGTACATCAGACCAACCTGCCAGCTACTGTATCAACACGAACTGTCTCACCAATCAGACGAATCGCGTAGACGATTCTGTTGACCGCACCGTTTCCATCACTCACCGGTACCATGATACGCGTATAGTGTCTCTTGAACCCACATATGATCTGGTCGATTTCATAATACATGGGTATCCGCTCATGCTTGCAGTAAAGAAATTCAATTGCGCATGCACTTATATGAAGTGGCGCCGCCTTGATATCTCCGAGTTTCTTTCCTGATATTTCTGGCCCCATCCCTGGAATATGGGAATCGCGGTGATTCCAGATCGTGTAGCACATCGGGTCCTGTGCCGTGGTATCGATCCAGGAAACCCATTCAGACATCTTTGCAGGAAGCGCCTCTATCGGACGGCACAAGCGTTCCAGCGGCATTTCTGCGCCCGTTTCAACGGGCAACGCATTCCAGTAGTCGTATAAATGTCTGGGTGCCGACTCTATCTCGCGGCTGAAAAAGGCTTCCATTGAAAAGCGGGAACGCGATTGTTCATCGAACCCCGCTGTTTCAAACATAGATTCCAAAGGTTCAAACAAATTGACATCCCTCATGGGAGTGACCGAACAATACTTCAATTTTAGGTGGATATTGCAGCCAAAGCAACGCGACAAACCCGCGCGCATGATCCCGGTAAAATCAGGTATTAGCCAACCTTCTCCGACACGGTAACTCTGGCAATCAGCCGGAAACCGAAGAATATTCGTGTGACAGGCCCGTCACCGTCAGCCAGGGGCAGCAATAACCGCGTGTAATGCCGCCGTATACCGCCGATACGCTGGTCAATTTCATGGTAAAGGGGAATTTTCCAGCGTTTGCAGCGAAGGTACTCCAAAATAAGAGAATTCGCATGCATCTTGTTTGGTAAATCCGCCAGCCGGATATCGGCGCTGTGTTCGTCCATACCGGGCAGTCGATTTGCCGGGTGATGACGAATTATAAAACTGCGTGGGTCATCCTCGGCGGTGTCCACCCACCCCGTGTATTCGAGTGCGGCTGGTTGCAAAATTTTCTCAACCTGAAAATCTGCGACAGCGGGAACCTTGTTTGCGCCCGCATTCAGGGCGCTCCAGTAATAAAAAAGGAAGTCGAGGAGAGTATCCGCTTCGCGCGTATCGATTGTCATCAAATCATACAAAACTCGCTTTTGTACATCGTCTCCTTCCTGACCCGTTACTGTTTCTAAAATTTTTTCCATGTCCCGCAATTTTTCGATATCTCAGTAACAGAAATATTCTATTTCAAATTCTTATGCTTATTTTTCTGAGCTGGATAGAATGTAGATCCTTTTGTTGCAACCTAGATATGAAAACACGCGCCGCCCTCATTATTTCAACGAGGCTAGCAATAACACAAGGCTAAGTTACGGTACTGTATTAGACCAATAAGGTATCGCGATTATTTATTAAAAAATCAACAAATTAATCTACCTATGCATTTATATGCATACTATTTTCTACTTATTAGATAACCGCCGTTGCTGCAGAAACTCCAAAGCGGAGCGCAACCACAAATCAACAGCGCCAGATGGCCATGCACCATCAACGGAACAGAAAATTTTGTCGCCTTTTGACAATTGCGCTGGAAAACCCCTAGATCTGGCGTTACAGCCATAAACTCCATCTTCTCTGCTTCATGCTGACAGGAACGCCAATTGGAAATCTGCACCACACCAATCAATTCTCTAGCCGACAGGGAGCGCTAGGGCCGTGCCCAAAACCCGCGCGGATGTACTTCTGGTCGAACGAGGGCTTGTTGAAAGCAGGGCCCGGGCGCAAGCGTCCATTATGGCGGGTAAGGTTTATTCCGGGGAAAAGCAGATCAAGAAGGCAGGCGACACGTTAGACAACGATGCGCCGATTTCAGTACGCAGCCCCGAACATCCATGGGTATCCCGGGGCGGCATGAAACTGGCCAAGGCTCTGGACCATTTCAAGATCGAAGCAAAAGGGCTGCATTGCATGGACGTCGGTGCCTCAACCGGCGGCTTTACGGACGTGCTGTTGTCCCAAGAGGCAGCAAGCGTCGTCGCTGTCGATGTCGGTCGTGGGCAACTGGCCTGGAAACTGCGCGAAGATGCACGCGTATTGGTCCTGGAAGGCATGAATGCACGACACCTGACGACAGAGCACGTTGCGAACCCGATAAAGCTGATTGTTTGCGATGCTAGCTTCATCGGACTTGAAAAAATCCTGCCCGCACCGATGGCCCTGTCAGCGCCAGGCGCCCGGCTTATCGCCCTCATCAAACCACAATTTCAGCTGGACCGGGGCGCTATCGGCAAAGGCGGAATCGTTCGCGACCCGGCCCGTCGTCAGGAAGCTTGCGATACTGTCGTGCAATGGCTGGGCACGCAGACAGGCTGGGAGGTCCTTGGCGTTACGGAAAGTCCGATAACCGGCGCAAAAGGGAATGTGGAGTACCTTGTCGCCGCAGAACGTCGCGTCGAAGAATAAAGGTTCCCTCAGGGAACAATCCGAAATTGCGGAAACTGCAAGACGCCCGTTGGCGGTCGCAGCAATTCAATATCCTTCATAATCGGCCCAAGCTGATGCCGCAGCGATCTATACGAATCGCCCTTCATGGAACGAACAACGCCTGCGACAGCGTGCGAAATAGAACCATTTACATCCAGGAATTCCAGCAGATGCTCGAATGGTGATTGGCGTGCCGGCATGACGATGACATTCAAGACGGCATCCTCCTGCAGTGCCAGCATTTCCCGCACGGCATCAAGCGCCGCCGAGACGCCGCCCAATTCATCGACAAGGCCGACCCTGCGGGCATCTTCACCGGTCCAGACGCGGCCGCGTGCCACCGCATCAATGCCACTATCGGAAATATTTCTGTCAGCCCCCGCCTTGCCCGTAAAATCCTGGTAAATGGAGTCCATCACCGCACGATGACGCCCTGCCGCCCCTTCGGAGAACGGCCGCATCGGGCTCCACATCCCGGCATTCGCACCGACACTGACCTTCGCCCAGTTGATACCAAGCTTGTCCCACAATTCGGTTGTAACGAATTTGCCGCCGAACACCCCTATCGAGCCAGTCAGGGTTCCCGGTTGCGCAATGATTTTGTCCGCCCCCATTGCCACGAAATACCCGCCCGACGCGGCAGTCGCACCCATCGAGGCAATTACGACCTTGCCTTTTTCGCGCGCCCGCAAGATCGCGCTGCGCAGCGTATCGGAAGCGACATAGCCGCCCCCCGGGCTGTCGATCCGAAGGACGATGGCCCCAATTTCCGGGTCATCGGCCGCATCCCCGATCGTCCCGGCGATCGACGCAGCGGAAAACTGGTCGTCGGATAGAAATTCGTCGCCACTCTTCCCGGCAACGATCGGGCCCGAGCCATAAATCAGGGCAACATTCGCCAGGCTGTCCTGCGGGGGTTCCGCAAAATCAGCATATTCGAGCAAGTTCATGAATGCCGCATCCGCACCCGCTCGCGCCAGCACAACAGCCTGAAAATCTTCGCCGTATTCAAGCGCGTCGATCAGCCCGCTTTCCTGTGCTTCCGTCGCCAGTAATGGCGCGCGGTCGACAATGTCGCGCAACCGGCCGACCGGCAGATTCCGGTCTGACGAAATACTGTTGAGAATTTGGCGCATCCACGAATCGACGACCAGCTCCAGCGACTGCCGTGCCGGATCGCTCAATCCGGACCGGGTAAAAGTTTCGACCGCCGATTTATACTCGTGACGCTGTTCGAATTCCGGCTTGATCCCGACCTTGTCCAGTGCTTCCCGCGCAAAGGGCATTTCGATCGAAATGCCCGTCAACGCCAGCGTACCCGAAGGCTGCATCGAAACCCGGTCGAATGATGCTGCCAGCATATACAGAGCCATCATGTTTTCAGAACCGTCAAAGCTCGGCGAAAACCCGACGGCGAACTTGTCCTGCTTGCGAAGCTCCAGGAAGGCCTGACGCAATTCCTGTGCAGCCGCGATGCCGATAGGTGCTGCGCCCAGTCGCACCGCGACCCCGGCAACCCTGTCATCCCGGCTCGCATCTTCCAGTGCCGTTACAACCGACCGCAGGGTGAGTGTATTTTCATCCAGAAAAGAAGCCCAGGGCGCTTCAGATTGGGTATCCGCGACACCGCCATCCAGATCAAGCCAGAGAACCACGCGCTCCGGCATGACAGGTTCGTTATCGTGATAGAAAACGGCGAATACGATTCCAACCGCCACAGCCGACGCAGCAGTCATGCCGATCAGCGCAAAAAACCATAATACAATTCGGCCGATCAGCCGCATTGCGCCCGGTGTCGCAACATGTGGTCCGCAAGGACACAGGCGAGCATCGCTTCGCCGACAGGAACGGCCCGGATGCCGACACAGGGGTCATGCCGCCCCTTTGTCGAGATTTCAGTCTCCTCACCGGATTTTGTTACCGTACGCCGCGGCGTCAGAATGGAACTCGTTGGCTTCACCGCAAACCGGACGACAATATCCTGTCCCGACGAAATGCCGCCCAGGATGCCGCCGGCAGAGTTGGACAAGAACCTTACATTGCCGTCATTGCCCATGCGCATCTCATCGGCATTGTCTTCACCTGACAGCGATGCCGCCGCAAACCCGTCACCGATCTCGACCCCTTTAACCGCATTGATGCTCATCATCGAACCGGCGATATCAGCGTCGAGCTTTCCGTATACCGGTGCGCCCCAGCCCGCCGGTATACCCGACGCCGTCAGTTCAATCACAGCGCCCGCAGACGAACCGGATTTCCGAATTCCATCCAGGTAAGTTTCCCATTCCTGTGCCGCCACCGGGTCAGGGCACCAGAACGGGTTATTCGATACTTCAGACCAATCCCAGCGGCTGCGATCGATTTCATGCGGCCCCAGCTGAACCAGCGCGCCGCGAATTGACACGCCGTCGCCCAATACCTTGCGGGCAATGGCCCCCGCGGCAACCCGCATCGCCGTCTCGCGGGCGGATGATCGACCGCCGCCGCGATAGTCCCGGATGCCGTATTTTTTCCAATAGGTATAATCCGCGTGGCCGGGCCTGAAACTATCGACGATTTCGCCATAATCCCGGGACCGTTGATCGACATTCTCGATCATCAGCCCAATCGGTGTGCCGGTCGTCCTGCCTTCAAATACGCCGGAAAGAATCCGAACGGCATCCGGTTCCCGGCGCTGGGTCGTGAACCGGTTCTGGCCGGGACGGCGCATATCGAGAAATTGCTGGATTTCGGCCTCGTCGATGGCAAGCAGCGGCGGCGCACCGTCGATTACACAGCCAATCGCCGGCCCGTGGCTTTCACCCCAGGTCGTGACGCGAAACAGCGTGCCGAAACTATTTGCCGACATAGCAGATGGAGCCCGTCAATTTCAGGATTTTCCCTTGATGCCCGCCAGCAATTCGGACACTTCCTCTGCGGCATCAACCGCGACCATACCGACAGTGTTGTAACCGCAATCGACATGATGGATTTCACCGGTTACGCCGTTGCTCAGGTCACTCAGCAAATACATTCCGGCATTACCAACCTCATCCAGGCTGACATTCCGGCGTAATGGCGAGTTCAGTTCATTCCATTTCAGGATATAGCGGAAATCACCAATGCCGGAGGCGGCAAGCGTCTTCACGGGTCCAGCCGATACCGCATTGACGCGGATGCCGTCCTTGCCAAGATCAGCCGCGAGGTACCGGACGCTGGCTTCGAGTGCCGCTTTCGCAACGCCCATCACATTGTAATGCGGCATGACCCGTTCCGCGCCGTAATAGGTCAGCGTCAGCAGGCTGCCGCCATCGCCCATCAACGGAACGGCGCGCTGCGCCACGCTGGTCAGCGAATAACAGGATATGTCGAGCGTCCGTGTGAAATTGGTGCGCGACGTATTGATATACTTGCCCTTGAGTTCATCCTTATCGGAGAAGGCAATCGCGTGTACGACAAAATCCAGTCCGCCCCATTTTTCGCCAATGGTTGAAAAAACCGAATCGATACTGGCATCATCTGTCACGTCACAGGGCATTACCAGTTCGGACTGAACAGATTCGGCCAGCGGCCGCACCCGCTTTTCAAGCGCATCGCCCTGATATGTAAACGCCAGTTTTGCACCATGAGCAGCAGCGGCACGAGCAATTCCCCATGCCAGCGACCGGTCGTTCGCGACCCCCATTATGAGGCCTTTTTTACCCGCCATGATCGGTTGCATGTCGCTCATAAACCCTTCTTTCCCTGCTCGTTCTTCTGGTTATCCTACCAACACTCACCAACTGCGTCCAAGGCAAGCATTGAATATTCTGCTACCGCTTCGTCTTATTCCAACCCGGCCTTGCGCCGCACATCATAATCGCCGGTTTTCGTCCATTCCCGAACGAAGTCGCGAAGCTTGGAATCGGGCTCGTCCGGCAACACGACCTTAAGTAGCACATATTCGCTGCCCCGCTCGACAGTCGCGCCACTGCCTTTGGCAATTCCCTTGTCTTTAAGCCGCAGCACCTTTCCGGAATTAGTGCCAGGCGGAATTGCCATACTGACCGGGCCGTGAATAGTCGGAATATTGATTTTCGCGCCTAACACCGCCTCTGTCAGGGTAATCGGCACATCGAGCCTGATATCGAGGCCATCGCGCTTGAAAAACGGGTGCGGTGTCACCTGAATCTCAACGAACGCATCACCACCCGGTCCGCCATTGACACCGGGCATACCCTGTCCCTTCAGGCGCAGATTATCCCCATCCTTCGTACCAGCGGGAATATTCACTTCAATATTCTTGCCGTCATGCAGGCGTATCCGGCGCGTGCCTCCCAAAGCTGCTTCCAGAAACGGAACCGTCACGGCATAGGTTACATTTTGTCCCTTTGCCTGACGGGGCTGACGGGGCTGTCGACGGCGCCCGAACAGGTCGGCCACCAGATCCTCGAATTCAGCACCCTGCCCCGCAGACGCGGAACCGGCGCCGCGACGAAACATGTTATCCATGCGCGGTGACCCGTCAGCATTGATTTCGCCCCGGTCATACTGTGCCTTCGTATCCTTGTTTGACAGCATACTGTAGGCAGCGGAAATTTCCTTGAACCGCTGCTCGACAATCGTGTCACCAGGATTGACGTCTGGATGCAGTTCCTTCGCCAGCTTGCGATAGGCCGACTTTACCTCTGCATCACTGGCCCCGGGTTTGAGGCCAAGAATCTGGTACGGATCATTCATGCGTCAGGCGCCACCGATATCTGCTCCAACAGCCGACTGGCCTAACTAGTTTATGATTTTCCAGGTGCCATCCGGCTGACGACAGGCCTTGCCATACGCTTTTTCCGTTTTCCCGCCAACCTGTATTGTCTGGGCATATTCGCGGCAATACTCGCCGGTGTCGGCCTTTACGGCCGGCTGGGCGACAACCGTGCCCGAATTTCCCGAATCGGGATTGCGCCACGCGACCTGTTGGCCCGATGGGGTCTTATCCAACGCCTGATGCGTCGAATTTGCAATCGCCGCGCGATCAGCCTTGTCCAGCGACTTGCCAATTTCACTGCCGAGAAAGGCGCCGCCAAGGGCGCCAACAGCAACCGCGACCAACTTGCCGCGACCACCACCGATCTGGGACCCCGCCAACGCGCCAAGCCCGGCGCCAAGCAGCGTACCGCCGGTCTGTTTGTTGCCTTGTCCCTCGGCACAGGCGCCAAGCAGGAACACAATGGCAATCAGGGAAGCAATTTTACGCATTTTCGCATCCTTAATATTGTTTGAACAACCAAGCGCCACCCGCCCCTGCATATCTTTACGGCTTTCCAAGGCTTTTAAAATGCCAGACACCCACAAATGCCATATCATGCAGCGAACTACCGGATATGACAGAAGTTTCGCACCTGCGGTTATAATTACCTCACAGCTGTATATATTTATTGTCGATGACAAATACAAACACAGACGACCCGCTGGCGCTTTTCCGGGATTGGTATGGCGAAGCACAGCAGAAGGAAGACAGTGAACCGACGGCAGTAACGCTGGCGACGGCTGATTCGCAAGGCCGCCCTTCCGCCCGCATGGTTCTGTTGAAGCATTTCGACGAAAACGGATTTGTCTTCTATACGAACCTGGAAAGCCGAAAAGGCCTGGAAATCCAGGAAAACCCGTTTGCCGCACTGCTGTTCCACTGGAAATCGCTGCGACGACAGGTACGGGTCGAAGGTGCCGTCGTTCCCGTCAGCGAAGCCGAGGCCGACGCATATTACGCCAGCCGTTCCCGGGGCAGCCGCATTGGTGCCTGGGCCAGCCGACAGTCCCGCCCCATGGCGACGCGGCATGAGCTGGAAAAGGAAGTCGCGCGCTATACAGCCAAATTCGGCGTTTCGGAAATCGCGCGGCCGCCGTACTGGTCCGGATTCCGTGTCGTGCCGGATGCGTTCGAATTCTGGCGGGAAGGCCGGTTTCGACTGCATGAACGCATTGTTTTTGCGCCGACCGACGGAGGCTGGGCTACCGAACGGCTGTTCCCATGACCACGACGACGGATCAACTGCCCGATTCTGACCTGCTGATGCGGCGCGCGACATACGCGTCACTTAGCGTTGCAATCATCCTTATCTGCGCAAAGCTTGTTGCCTGGTCTCTGACAGAGTCGGTGGCCATGCTATCGACGCTGGTCGATTCCATGCTTGATGGCCTCGCGTCGCTGGTGACCCTGATCGCGGTGCGCCAGGCGCTTGTTCCTGCGGACCGGGAACACAGGTTCGGGCACGGCAAGGCGGAAGCCCTGGCAGCCATGGCGCAGGCTGCTTTTGTGGCTGGTTCCGCCGTTATCGTTGTCTTTCATGCCGGCAGCCGGCTGTTCCATCCCACACCGTTGGCGGCAACGGATATCGGCATCGCCGTCATGATTCTCTCGATTACGCTGACACTCGGGCTGGTTCTGTTTCAGAGCTATGTCATCCGTCATTCGCGTTCCATCGCGATTTCGGCCGATTCGCTACATTACAAGGGTGACCTGCTGATCAACCTGGCCGTTATCGGCGCACTGGTACTCACGCCGTTTCTGGACATGCCTTTTCTGGATCCATTGACTGGTGCCGGCATCGCCGCCTACCTGCTCTACGGTGCGTGGCGCATCGTTGGCGACGCCCTGGATATGTTAATGGACCGGGAATTGCCCGAAGAGGATCGCGCGAAGATACGCGCCATTGCCACGAAACATGCCGCCGTCGCCAGCCTGCACGACCTGCGCACCCGTCGTTCCGGTTCGGACCTGTTTATCCAGCTGCACCTTGAGATGGATGGCGACATGCCGCTCAAAAAGGCGCATGTCATTGCCGACCTCGTGGAATACGAAATTCAGGAAGCCTTCGAAGGCGCAGAAGTGCTGATTCACCAGGACCCGGAAGGACTGGAGGAAGAACATCGCCTGCACCGATAAATATGTTCACATGACCGGTCGGCAGATTCGCGATAGAATCGCCTCATGACCGAACAGGTAAAGAAGACCGTCATCCTGACTGGCGCAAGTCGCGGCATTGGCCATTCGACAGTGCAGCGGTTTTCCGATGAAGGCTGGCAGATTATCAGCTGCAGTCGCGATGACATTCCCGATCACTGCAAACGCGACCCGAACTGGGTGCACCATTTCCCCACCGACCTGGCGGAGCCGGCATCCGTGGATGCCTTCGTCAAACAAGCCAACGCGCTTATCGACAACGGCCCGGTCCACGCGCTGGTCAACAACGCAGCGATTTCGCCGAAGACCCCCTATCAGGAACGGCTGGGCTGTCTGAATGGCGACCTGGACCGCTGGCGAGAGGTTTTCGAGCTAAACCTGTTCGCACCGCTGGTGCTTGCGCGTGGTTTTGCGGCGGCGCTGCGGCGCGGTGCCAAGCAGGGCGGGGGCTCTATCGTCAATATCACATCCATCGCGGGGCACGCGATTCACCCGTTCGCGGGTTCCGCCTATTCGACATCAAAAGCCGCCCTGTCCGCCTTGACGCGGGAAATGGCCGTCGAATTTGCCCAATTGGGCGTTCGGGTCAACGCCGTCGCCCCCGGTGAAATCGAAACCGACATGGTCGGTGCGGAATATGAACCGCTCATCAACCGGATTCCGATGCATCGCATGGGCACGCCCGAAGAGGTCGCGGCATGCGTCTTCCAGCTATGCTCAAGCGATTTCAGTTATGTAACGGGGACAGAAATTTTCGTTACCGGCGGCCAGCACGTTTACTGAACGGGTAGCGGCAGCCTTCAGACGTCCAGCGTTTCGAACCAGGTCAGGCGCTCGCGAAGTTGGGAAATTTCGAGATCAAGCCAGCCCGCCAGCTGCCCTTCATCATATTCGCCGCGCAGCTGAACAAGACGCGCCAGTTCCGTTTCGCACATTTCCATCAACATATCGGTCTGATCCGCACGATCTTCACCCGACATCAGGTGCAGAAACCGCATCTTCAGGGCGATGACCAGCTTGCTGACATCATTGACCGGTGCACGCACATTGGAGGTCATGAGCGTATGGAACGCCTCGCGCCCCGCTTCGGTAATCCGCAGCACGGCATCCGCTTCCATCGCGTCACCATTTGCGATTGCGGCGAGGTCTTCATAACAAAGCAGTTCCAGCGACGATCCCAGCAGATCAAGCGACGGACCGGCGACACGGGCTGCAAAATAGCGAATTTCACTGGCCAGGTCGGCGTAACGCTTTTCACCTTCCACCAGACTGCCAAGGGCAGCCAGACGAATGGCTTCTGTTGGTATTAATGTATTGTCGCGATACATGGCCGTGACGCTCCCGGATGCAGTATCTGACTATATAGTCTATCCGGCAGGAAAAACATCACCCGAATGCGGGATCAGTGAATCTTCTATGCCGCCCATTTCAATGACAGGTGACCCCAGACATCGGCCAATGCCGCAACAAGATCATCCATCATCTCGTCCGTATGCAGCGGTGATGGCGTGATACGCAGACGTTCGGTACCCAGCGGCACCGTCGGATAGTTGATAGGCTGCACATAGATATTGTGCCGGTCCATCAGCAGATCGCTTGCCTGCTTGCACATCGTCGCATCCCCCACCAGAACGGGAACGATATGGCTAATCGAGGGCATCAGAGGCAAACCGGCATCCTTGATCTTCCCCATGAGCGTCCGGGCGCGTTCCTGGTGCCGGTCCCGCAGATGCTGCGCGCCCTTCACATAGCGGATACTGGCCAGCGCTCCCGCGGCGACAGCCGGCGGCATCGAGGTGGTAAAGATGAACCCGTTGCCGAAACTGCGCACATAGTCGATCAGGTCCGTCGAGGCAGCGACATAACCGCCGACAACACCGAAGCCTTTGGCCAAGGTACCCTGCATGACCGAAACCCGGTCCATGACACCATCGCGTTCCGCGACACCCGCGCCGGTCGGGCCATACATGCCGACAGCATGGACCTCGTCCAGATAGCTCAGCGCATTGTAGCGTTCGCAGATATCTAGAATTTCCCCGATCGGCGCAATATCGCCATCCATCGAATAGACGGATTCGAAGACAACGATCTTCGGCGCATCGGGATCATCCGCCTTGATCAGCCGTTCCAGGTCCGCCGGATCGTTGTGTTTGAAAACCCGCTTTTCCGCGCGGCTGTGCCGAATGCCTTCGATCATGGAATTGTGGTTCCAGGCATCGGAATAAATCAGGCAGCCCGGCAACCGCATTCCCAGCGTCGACAATGTCGTCATATTTGCGACATAGCC
>Ga0222654_1000980_pt1 | contig 13392 bp, 6 predicted proteins | sample AntAcemetagen421_FD_179805 | JGI IMG/M metagenome (GOLD analysis project Ga0222654, IMG submission 179805) | Saline water microbial communities from Ace Lake, Antarctica - #421 | ecosystem: Environmental > Aquatic > Non-marine Saline and Alkaline > Saline | place: Antarctica: Ace Lake | collected... | reverse complement strand
ACCGTCAGCTGCTAATAATAAAAATCTATTATTTCCGTATGCTAGAGATGCTGCCGTCCAATCTACGTTCGGTAATACTTCGTCGTTTCTAGTCCAAGTTACGCCGCCATTTGTTGACGTTGCTGTTGCAAGATCGTTCCTACTTACAGCAACAAATCTGCCTTTACCATAAACAACTTTTGACCATTGACTAATAGTACTGTCTGCACCACCGGTATCATCTGAAATAGTTGCTGTTGTCCAAGTAGTGCCGTTTGCACTTACTGCAACGTCATTTGTATCGTCTGCTACTAGAACAAATTTTCCGCCGCCGTAAACGCCATCTGTCCATGATGCAGTTATTGGAAGATCAACTGTTGTCCAAGTTTGTCCATTTAGACTTGAACTTACACGACTTTCATTATTAGCTACTGCAATAAATCTATTGTTGCCGTTAATTAGTGCTCTATTGTCACCTATAAATGATAAACTAACTTCAGTCCAATTTTGACCATTTTCACTATATCTACTATATTCACTATTAGTTAAAGAAACAAATATTCCTGTTTTGCCTGTACCTGTAAAAGTAAATGTTTGAATACTGCTTGTACTATCTAAACTTACATCTGTGATTGTAATAGTTATATCATTAGCGGGGGTTGCTCCGCCGAGCGAAGTACCTAAAATAGTTATAACATCATTTATATTGTACCCAGCTCCTGTATTTGTAAGAGATACTAAATAAGATTCACCTTGTCTGACCACTGTAAATCTAGCAGCAATAGGATCATCATCATATGTGTTGCCTGACCCTGAAACAAATACAAGATCTATTTCTTCGCCAACAATAAAACTACTTCCGTTAGCAGAAATTGTAACATTTATAGTTTTGCCTGTGTTAGTAGATATAGCTGTTGCAACTGCTGTTGCTCCGCTAGTTCTTCCTTTAATATTAAAAGGCACACTAGGATTAGTTGCAAACTCTGCTGTAAATTGTAAAGATGTGTTTGATATAATTTCAGCTAGTGCTATACGTGTATTAGTATCATCTCTCCATATTAAATCACTGCCAGCAGTTATATTAGTATATGTTTGCGTAGTATCACCATAAACTACATCAACATATGATCTATTAGTAAACAAGTCAAAAGAAGCTGTACTGTATGGTGGCGCACTTACACTAATACGAGGTTCAATTCTATATCGAGTCGTAGTGTCTAAATCTGCTGCAAGGGGAGTACCCGGAATAATATTATCCCAACCTAGTTCAGCATCGCTGTCTCTACGTACAGTTACTAGTTTTGTAGCAAATACAAAATTGTCAATGTAACCGTATTGGCCTACTCCAGTGCCGTCTATAATAATGATTCTCATACCTTCAATTTCTGATAAAAACTGAGTTGTATCATTAGTAGATAATACAATAGTACTTGACGCTCCTATTGTTGCTTGTGAATTTGCTTGTTTAACTACGTATCCAGAACCGCCTTTATTACTAGAACCATCCGGTGAAATTAGTCTAGCTTCGAATAATGCACCGTCTCTAAAATCTGTATATTCAACAGTTGCATCTTCTCCAGCACCGACAACAGTTGCCGTTGCACTAGTATAGTGTTCTCCTGCATTAGAATATTCAAATGCTATTAATTCATCTGCATTGCCACCAGCAATTGCTTCTTTTACCTGTGCTTGATTATTTCGATTAAAGAAAGTTGCAGTTTGAGGAATCTCAGTACTGTCAACACCATCAGCAACGGATCCGTAACGTCCGTAACTGTTATTGCCGTTTGCAGCACGGATAATGCCGCCATTTTCGGCAAAATAACCAATTTGACAATAGTAACTAAACACTGACACAAGTTCTGCTCTTGCATTATTTGTGATCCAAGCACCAATACCATCACTTAAAACTTGTGTAAAGTCGTTAGCTGTCATAGACCTGTTACCGCCATTGTGCAATGCGCCGTCTACCTTCATACCAACACACCCAAAACCAATATTAGTAACGCCTTGGATATAAGGAGAGCGATTAACAATCCAAGTACGCTCATCGTCTGGTCCCCACCCTGGATCAAGACTTACAAGTGCCCCGCCTGTTGGCTTTTGATAAAGCTCAAAGACTCCCGGAGGATTAAGAGTTCCTTGTAATCCTCCTGTTGTACAATCTCTTAAACCTGTGGTATCTCTTAAGAAGAATAAACTATCAAGTTGAGAACCTGTGACCGCATTTGAATATCTTCTAGCAGCAAAAGTCGTAGCATAGTTGCCAGTGTATTGCAAATCTCGTTTTATTGCTCTTATTAAAGAGTGTATATCGTTTTTAGTTTTTATTTCAGAGAATGTCACACTAGGATATTCTAATCTCAAGAACGCTAAAATTTCTTGTTGTACAAATTCTTCGTTAACTTCTAATGCTAGTCCAGCATTAACAATTGGCTGATTTGTATTTAAAATATTTGATCCTGTTATTGTAGGATTTATTTCGCCATCTGCAATTCTAAAAGAAATATAGTTAGTAAACGTAGTAAATAAATTTACTACGGCGTTTGCGCCGGCTACACTTGAGATTGGAAAAGTATCTTCAGTTAATATTTCGCTAGTATTTAAATCTACTTGAGCTATTCCTGTAATATTAAGAACTGGAGTAAATATTTGTGTAATTTGCAATACACTATTTCCAGATGTAGGAGTTATAGGACGTCCAATAATTATATCTGCTAGTATTGTAACTAAATGATCTAAGTATGCTGTAACATATTGAAAATCGTTTTGATATTCGGCTATAGCCGAATTAGCTAATACCGTTGTTGATCGCAATTCATCACCGTTAATTGCGCAGCCTGCCGGAACAATAATAGGACCAATTTCTTCAAATTTACCGGTACTTACTTTAACAATAGTAGGAGTTAACGGCGGAAAGTTATCTTCTACATACTCTGCTGCATATCGAATTGTTTTAAAAGGATTTTGAGATGTACCTTTTCCGGTATCATCAATTCCATTAGTTGCTACATATACAGTATCTGCATCAATAACAATATCTCTCCAATATGCTTCTAAATCACTCGAAACAGATAATAGTTGAGCAATCTCTCCAATAGCTAATCTAGTATCGCCGAATGTACTATCGTCAAAAACAGTACTGCCGTCATTATCAAGTAGCCTTGTTGGGCCATAGGTTAGCATATCACCTTTTGTATTTAAGGCCGCTGGTCTACCAGCTTGTAGTAGCAAGTCCCAGTAAAAATATCCGCTACCGTTATCTTCAGGAGCATCAATAATTGAAGACTCGTGCTCAAAATTACAAGTATACGCACTACCTTTAAAGTAAACAACATCGCCTACACTATAATACTCGTTAAGGATCCATTCGCTTTTGAAACTTTTCCCTGGTAAAATTAATTCCCAAATAGTATCATCAAGATAATCTAATGTACTTCCATCATCAAATCCATCAGCAATATCTCTTAACGCTAGATAAAGATTTCCGCCTCGTAATACAATATCACCAGTCTTATAAGCTGTAGATGCACTATTAGCCGATGTTAAAGATACTGATAATGTGTCTAAAGTGGCAGTAGCATTTACATTGCTAATAGTTGCAGTTGGTTTCTTTAAAATTGTAAACTGGGTAGCGTTTAATACAGTAACTACTGTTGTATTTGTTTGGAATACTCCAGTACCGCTAGTTTTAGTTAATACCATTCCAGGTATTAACCCTGCTGTACTTGCAACAGTAATAGTTGTAGGCGCCCACGATCCTATAAAACTATAACTTCTTGAAACTAGTATCCAGTTAACGTTGCCATTATCGTCATATGGTCTTGAGCTTGTATTGTTGTTAACTGCATAGTACATAAATCCTCTGTGTCGGACAATGTCGCCTATGTTATAATAAGTTGAAGTATTCCATTCTCCGTCGTACTGAGATCCAAATACTTCAATTTCAAATTTGGTATCATCTAAACTAGAACCACTAGATGTATGTATATCTATACAACGGAAAACTGTTCCGCCATATTTTACTAGATCATTTAATCGGTATTCTGATCCAGCTACCCAGTCACCGAGAATTTCTATGCCTTCGTGATAAACTTCCCAATCGTTAATATTAGTTTCTAATGTAGTATCTGCTGTATGAGCAATTACACATTTATAAGACATACCGTTATATTTTACAATTGCTCCAGGACCGTATGTAGTACTGCTAGTCCAGTTACCTACAAATCCTAATCCTTGAGCAAATGTTTCCCAGTTATCAAAGTCTGTTGCAAAATTAGATGCAGCATGCGACACAGTACACAACCAAAGCGATCCGTCATATTTAACAACATCACCTAAATTGTAGTCAGTGCTGCCTGTCCAGTTTCCTACAAAACTGCGACCACTGGTCATTACTACCCACCTTGGCTGAGGTTGTAAGGGAGATGATCCAGGAAGTGTTGCTGTTAGATCTGTTCTAAATGCTGCACTTGCACTATGTGTTACAACACATACATAACTTTTACCATTAACTCTTACTACATCATCTCTTTTATAAGCTGCACTTGTAGTCCAAGCGCCTCTCCAGTTGTACTTAAATCGTTCTAGTTTAAACTCAGCCATTTTTTATTCCTTAGTATCCTGGTCCTGAAATATTATCAGGATATGTGTAATCTTCTGAAATTCTTGCAATAAATTGTCCATCAACTGGGTCAATATAATATGTCAACAATCTACCATCCCATTTCATCTGCGTATAGCGCAAGTTTTCATATACAATGTCATGGTCTATATTAACGCCTTCTAGAAAGTCAATACCTTCTTCAAAATCAATAAAGTTATTTTCACCAATACCGATATCGTTAATAACAACAGAGCCAGCGCCTCTTAATTGATCAACTCTGACCAAGAATAATTCTCCATCATCGTTTCTACGTAAACCGTAAAAATATCTTTTAATAAAGCCGTTAATAACAGCTTCTGGACTTGTACCAATATAATAACTCATTATGTAATCTCCACGTAACTAACAATGACGTCAACTGAATCATCTAAACTAGATCTAACTAACAATCTATTGCTAGGCGCTAATACTAATTTTTCACCCGTTGAAACTGCTCGTAAACTTGTACCAGCTGGTAAAAGAGAATCTTTTAAATAATAACCTGAAACACTTGTGTCATCTTCTACTAACACATCAACATAAACAAATTTATCTGTTAGGTTAGTAAAACTTAAACCCAACACTGTTACTCGTGCAGTAGGAAGTGTTTCATAGATTAACACCGGAACTGTTCCGCAATTTTTAATTACTGTATTTTTTAGTACTGTTGCCATTTTCTTTTACCCAAATATTAATACTTTTTCAATTGCAATATCTTCTGCGTCTGCAAAGCTAATACCGCCACTTGCACCTGCAACAGATACCCAATTAGTACCATCATATAATTCAACTCTTTTATCAACTGTGTGATATCTAATCATTCCCTGTGTTGCTACCGCTGGTCTGGTTGTATCATCACCTACCGGCAATACAATTCCGTACGGATCTGCAAATTCTACATACCCAGTTCCAGTATTTTGAAGTACAGTGTTACTATTAGAAACTCTGTTTAAAATTACATTGTCTTTAATGGCAATGTTATCTACAACTACTCTACCAGTGCCATTAGCATCTAATACTAAATCTGTGTTTGCTGTTATAGTACTTATCACATTTCCATCAAGCTGTATATTATCTACTATTACCTTAGTAGTAGCAAGTCTTGACGCATTGATATCAACAATAGTAGCATCTTCTACAATAAATCTAATAATATTATCGTTTGCGCCCTCAGTTAGTTCGGCAGTTACTTTAGTATTGCCATCTAAGTCTTCAACCCCTTTTAGGTTAATCCAATTAGATCCGTTATATCCTTCAAATCTTGTTAACTGAGTGTTATATCTTATTTGTCCGGCAGCAGCACTCGGGCGCTCACTTGTATTACCTAAAGGAAGTGTTAAAGCTCCAGTTCCAATAATATTTACTACACCGCTACCTGGTTGTATGGTAAAATTACCAGTAGTTGTTAATGTACTATCATTAAATGTAAAATTATCAATAACAATATTACCAGTTCCGGCAGCACGTAATTCTAAATTACTATTTGAAATAGTAGTTGTAATAAAGTTATCATCAATTAAAATATCACCGGTAGTAAAATTGTTAGCTTGTATAGTACCAATACTATCAATATTACCAACATTTAATACTCCGCTAACAGTTAAGTTGTTATATATAATAACATTATTAGGAATTAATATGTTGCCTGTGCCGTTAGCACGTAATTCTAAATCTGTATTACTTGTAGTTGTAGTAATAAAATTGTCATCAATTAATATTTCTTCAAACTGTGCTGCTGCGTTAACTACTAGGTCTTGAGATACTCCAACATCTCCTGTTATTGTAGTATTGCCTGTTTGATTAAATGCACCAGTAAGCGTTACGGTTCCCGTGATGTTTGTATTTGCAAGTGTAGCAGTACCGTTTACAGTTAGATTATTATCAACTTGTACATTGTTATTAGGTACTAGGATTCTGCCTGTGCCACTTGCACGTAGTTCTAAATCTGCATTTGAAGTAACAGTTTCAATGTAGTTGTCTCTAATTACAAGTCCGTCAATGTTTGCTTGATTAGTCCAAACATTATTCCAACGCTTACTAGGCATACCTAAACTATATGTACTGTCTAGTCTAGGAACAAGGTCACTATCGATACCTGCTACGATTTGAATTGTATCACTTGCTTCATTACCAATTGTAATATTGCCACCGATAGTAACGTTACCGGTTACATCTAAGTCGCCTGTAATATTAACATTGTTTAATAAATCAATTTGATCGTTAAATGCGCTAAAGTTAATATTTCCACTTAAACTTTCAATAGTGTTTCCGCTAATGCGCAAATTACCAGTATCAATTCTTTCACCATTTACAAATGTATTATTGCCGCCGGTTGTAAATGTTACGCCGTTAGTAATGTCAATATTTAAATTGTTTGCTGCAAAATTTACAGTACCACTTTCTTGGTTTACATAAAATAAATCACCAACTCTAAAGTCGCCTTTGTGGTCAACTGAGTTATATCTTACTTTAGCTCCGTTTAATTCTGTAACTTCGTTAGCCTGTATTACTTCTAATGGATCGTTAGTTACTTCTTTACCTGTACCAATATATGCAAGATTATGTCCTATGGCGTATATGATAACTCCTGGGCCGTTGCCATATAGGCCATAGTTTCCATAAACACTTGCAGATCCAATCATACGGATCTCTGCACCAAAATCTCTTAAGTCATAATTTAATATGGTTGTAGCTGTAGCACCAGTTCCGTTTAAAATACTTTGCGGAGTTGTATCAAATCCAATTAAGTCTTCAAATTTTCCGTCTACTACAAGTATATCGCCGTCGATACTTTCTACTGTGGCTACTGCAACTGTTGATGCATCAGTCGACGTAAATGTTACTGTGTCGCTTGCTGCAAATGTTCCAGTAACTCCGCCTAAACGTATACGTGTTTTACCATCATTGTATTTGCCAGTAGTGCCATCAAATGCATAAAAACTTCGGTTTGCAAAATATGTAAAGCTGTTAAGCCATTCAATTCTAACACCATTAGTTGCTGTAATTGCATCAACGCCTGGAGTAATAAATGTAGCACTGTGGAAAAGCATACTTGCTTCTCTTGAATTTATTGTTGCTACACTACCGTCAATATATGCACCGCCGCCTGCATCTCCTGCGTTAAACCCTCTAGGATCTTCCACTGTAGTTGTGCTGCCTGTTGTAATAACAGTTATGTTTCTAATGTATGGACTACGAGTAGTTACAGTAAATCCTGGTGCAAATTCAAATGCATAACCTGGTGCATAAAAATTAGTAATCATTAAGTCTTCTACAGTAGATTCGCCATTAAGTAAAAATGCAGAATTTGTATTTGTACCCACAGTTGGTTGTATCGTTACTGAACGTAATCCTTGTCCTTTAACTGTAACTCCTACAGGAACAGTTAGTGGAAATATTTCTGTATATACGCCGGGGTATATATAAACAGTATCGCCAGGTGATGCCGAGCTTAATGCTTGTGCAACACTTGCATACGGATCTTGTATGTGTGAACCAGTATTAGCATCATCGCCGTTTTCAGCAACATAATAAATGTTACCTTGACGGAATGTCAAGTCAATGCCGTCAACTTCTAATGCAGTAGAGTTAATGCTAGTTGCTACTAGATTATTAACCCAAACATCGTTCCATTCTTTGCCACCTAGGCTAGGATCGCTACCTAAACTATATGTATTAGTAATATCAGGAATAATATCACTTGCAATTTCTGCATTAAATACAACATTATCTGTATCTGCATCTCCAAGTATGATATTACCGTCTGCTGTAATGTTTCCTGTTGCGTGTATATTTCCTTGTACAAGTACATCTGAGTATACTTCTACTACACCTGTGCCGTTAGGTCGAAATTCTAAATTAGCATTAGACTCATTAGTACTAATAACATTGCCTTCAATATCAATGCTATCAATAACTGCTTTATTTTGATATACAACATTATCTAGTGTTCCTAGATTTAAGTACTGCTGTGTACTACTAATTGTATTACCTGTAATAGTAACATCGGCAAGATTTGCCAGCGTGTCTACTATTAGGTTTGTTGTTTTTGTTGTGCCGGAAATTTGTAATTCGTGTGTAGGACTTGTCGTCTTGATACCGATACGCTGATTATTGACATCTAAATATAATAGGTCTGTTTCAAAAGCTAAATCTATACCATTACGGATGAGATTTTCCTTAAGCAACGGACCGGATATGCGACCTACAGCCATTTCGTCTCCTATACACGGGGATCCTGTCCCTCCAGCCTCATTTTCAGCTTACGCTCTTTGCGGGTTGACCACAGTTTGATTATGCAAAACATTGGTCGCGTTTTACACAACAGTATTTATCGTTTGTTGAAAAAAGGGCAGACTTACCCGTAAATTAGAGTCTGTTGTAGACTAATATCTTGCATCTGTGCATCTGAGACATTCTCAGCTAAACCTGCACTAGGAATCCATTGGGTGCCGTCCCATGTTTCTAAAACATCGAAATCTGTGTTTTGTCTTGTTAGTCCTAGTTGAGGAGATGCAGGACGTTGTGCTGTTGTTCCTGCCGGAAATTTAACTGCATGATTACCAGCAAATATAACTACGTGAGTATTAGTTCCTCTAAATTTAAAATTTTCATTAGATGCATTTGTATTTGTAATAACATTAGTATCAAACTTAAAATCATCTATAAGTATGTTGCCCAACCCATCTGCACCAAATTCTAAATCCGAGTTACTAACGTTAGTAGTAATAGTACTAGAATTTATTAATATATCATCAACTTGCAATCTGTTTAATTCAATCCCGTCGCTATTAACTGTGCCTACTTGTAAGTTATTAACTGTAAATATTAATGTGTTATTTGTAGGATGCGCTGTTAGACTAGTAAGCCTGTTAGTAGAATATACTCCACCGAACGCAGTAGAATCACTGCTTGTACCTTCAAATAAGTTTGTAGACGTGTTAAATCTTATATCTCCAACATTACCCGATGTTGATAGAATTGCTGCACCAGAATTATAAATTATATCACTTGAACCAAGTATTGTTAATGCGTTACCGCCGTCTAAAGGGAGTCCTACAATTAATGCGTCGCCGCCATCGATAAGTGTATCTGATGAAACGACACGCTGTGCAGTTGTCCCAGATGGAATTTTTAACGCACCAACGCCTATTATATTTAAATTTTCAGTAACATCAAAATTGAAATCTGTCGAAACAGTACCCATTGTCGACGTATTAAAGTATGTTTGTTGTAAGAATACACTTCCGGTACCGGCAGCACGTAATTCTAAATTACTATTACTGTTGGTAGTACGTATAACATTATCAAATATTTCTATATCGCTTGAACTGTTTAAATTTTCTATAGCAAATGTATTGTTAATATTAATAGTTGCTGCATTTAGTGTATCTACAGTTAAATCATTATATATGTAAGTGTTATTATTTGGTATTAATACTGTTCCAGTACCACTTGCACGTAATTCTAAATCTGCATTACTTGTAGTTGTAGTAATAATATTACCGTCAATATTAATTTCTTCAAACTGTGCTTGCGATCCAACTGTTAAGTTTCCGACTGTTAAGTTTGTAGTATTAAAATTTTGAGATATATTTAAATTATTTGCTATCACAAAACTGTTTGTATTCAAGTCTTGTAAATCTGTAATTCCGTTAACTTCTAGAATATTATCTATTTCTAAATCATTATTAGGAAGTATTATTTCGCTAACGCCGCTTGCACGTAATTCTAAATCTGCATTTGATACTGTAGTAGTAATGTAGTTCTGAGTAAACTCAACATCGCCTAAGTTTGCACGATTAGCGTTAGTGTATACCCATTCTTTAGCAGCAGAACCTAAATTAAAGGTTCCGTCTTGATTAGGATTAATATTTTGATCAAAGTTAACATTAAAGTCAATTATATCAGTAGTTTGATTTCCTAACAGGTTAAGATTGCCTCCAAAACTTAAATCACCAGTAATGTCTAAATTTTTATGTACAATAGTACTACTGTTTAGATTTATTATTCCGCTTGCTGCACTAATATTAATATCTGCAAGTATAGATGAAATAGCATTATTATCTAATCGTATATTACCAGTTTTGGCCTGAGTGCCGTTGATTAATGTAATATTACCGTTAGTAGTAATTGTTAATCCATTGAGTGCATCAACCTGTGCCTCATTAATAACTAAACTTGTTTCGCCGCTTTCTTGATTAACAAAGAACTGATCGCCAACTCTATAATTGCCATATTGGTCTATTGTTTGATAATAGATTGTTCCGCTGTTTAATTCTGTTACTTCTTGCGTTTGAATTACTCGGCTTGCGTCATTATCAACATATTTTCCTGTACCTATATACGCCATATTATGGTTTATTAGATATATTAATGTATCTACACCGTCTGCCACAACACCGTATTCACCATATATATTTGCCGAACCAATTGATCGTATTTCAGCACCATACTTAACTGTTGATCCGTCTGTGCTTAGATGTCCATCAACTCCGTCAAATGCATATAATCCTTTTGAAGCAAAGTATATAAAACAGTTTAGACATTCAATTCTAACACCGTTAGTTGCTGTGATTGCATCTACGCCTGGAGTAATAAATGTAACACTATGGAAAAGCATACTTGCTTCTTGACTTACGCTTTCTACATCTGCACCGTCAATATAGGCGCCGCCGCCTGCGTCTCTGCTAGCAAACCCCCTTGGATCGCTTGCACTTGTTGTTGTGCCTTTTGTAATTACAGTTACGTTTTGTACATACGGACTGCGTGTGCTTACAACTGTGTTAGGTGCAAAGCTGAATGCATATCCCGGAGCATAAAAATCTTTAATTGTTAAATTCTGTACAGTTGATTCGCCGTTAAGTAAAAATACATCTTCACTTTGTGAACTTGTATCAGGAACAATGATAGTATTACGCATATCAACGCCTTGCACTGTAACATTGCTTGGAACAGTTAGAGGCAGTTGCTCTTGGTATTCACCTGGATATATTTGAATAGTTACCGGACCTGCTGTACTTGCATCAGCAGCAGCTAGTGCTCTTTTTACAGTTGCAAATGGTGAAAATTTAGAATCACCAGAATTAGTATCATCGCCGTTAACACTAACGTAGAATATATTTCCTAATTTTAAGTTATAATCAAGACCACTAATGCTAAGAGCATTAGCAGATACTCCTGTACCATTTACTAAGTTAGTATACAACGTACTCCAACGTTTGTCAATAGAACCTATTTGATAAGTGTCATTTGAATCAGGATTAATGTCACTATTTACATCAGTATTAAACTCAATAGTATCCTGACTTATAGTATCGCCAAATGTAATTGTACCGTCAAGTGTAATATTTTGATTACTATGTAAGTTTCCGTATACTTCTAAGTTTGAAAATACATCAATTTTGCCAGTTCCGTTAGGTATCAAATCAATATTTGAATTGCTATTAAAACTAGATATAATATTATCATCTATATTAATATTATCTGTGCCTAATGCAGAAAGTTTAATAGCTTCAGATGCTACAAGATTAATATCGCCTACTAATACGGTTAAATTATTACCTTCAATTGTATAATTTGCTATGGTGCTCGTAGTAGATAGAAGATTAGAGGATCTTGAAGTTCCGTTAACATCAAACTCGTATCCTGCTACACCTTTATTAACACCTATTTTACCACTGTTGACATCAAGGAATAAGAGTTGTGTGTCAGAAGAAGTATTCCTAAATGCAAGGTTAACACCGTTGCGTTCAAGGTTTGCTGTTAATAATGGTCCGGAAATTCTACCAACTTGTGACATGCCCTACTCCTATTAGTAGTATTTATAGGATTACTTGTCGAAGTTGTGTAGTACTGTTATAGGTCTTGCTAAATCAGGTGCAGAAGTAAATTTAATATACCATCCGTCTGCATACGGTGCGTTAGGACCTGCTAAACTTCCGCTTACACTTTGCTCAAGTGTATAGTTTGTTGCCGAAATTTGAAAAACATTTTCTACTAGTACAAGTACATTTTGTGCTGCTGCCGGAATAGGATAGTCTGCATCGCCGCTTGCTAACGGTCCAAATACTGTTTCAGATGCATCGCCATTTCCTAAGTTTTGTTGAGTAATGCCTACACTATTAGGCTCTTTATAACGAACTTTGCGCCAGGCACCGTCTTGATAAAACTCAAACTCTTCTACATCTGTATTATATCTTGCATGTCCGTTAGTTGGACTAGTAGGACGTTCTTCAGCATCGCCTTTAGGTATTAATACAACATTAGTTGATTCAAGAACTACTTGATCATTAATATCGTACTTAACGCCGCGGCCTACAATACTGCGTAGATTGGTTGTTTGGGCTTTAATTAATCTCATTATACTTCCAAATAACTTACTGTTGTTGCTAGGTCTGTTAATGCACCGCCAATATCTGGACTTGCAACAAAAGATACAGTATCGCCGGCTTCTAACACAATTCTTTCACTATCAAATGTAAAAGTTTCGCCTGCTGGCAATGTTAGATTATTAATAACTCGTGTAACTTTATTTGCCAACGAAGTTCCGCTTGCAATAAAATGCAAGTCAAATGTTGAGTCTGCAGAGCCTGTATTACACACTAATATATTTGTAACAGCATAACTCTTACTTGCCGGTACAGTAATTACGTCTAGTTGATTTGTTGTTAATTGTGCGTTTACTATTGCCATATTGTTTCCTTAAAAAAGCATGCTAAACAGCAATGCTCTGTTTTTACTTATTATTTCTCCTGTGGTACTGCTCT
>Ga0222654_1000977_pt1 | contig 13413 bp, 17 predicted proteins | sample AntAcemetagen421_FD_179805 | JGI IMG/M metagenome (GOLD analysis project Ga0222654, IMG submission 179805) | Saline water microbial communities from Ace Lake, Antarctica - #421 | ecosystem: Environmental > Aquatic > Non-marine Saline and Alkaline > Saline | place: Antarctica: Ace Lake... | reverse complement strand
TCCCCACGCGGTCGCCTCATTGCCTCGAAAAGGTTCAGCCATTCCACACTTTTTCAATAGAAGCTTTGCAGGCGTTTCATACTTGTTCACGCCTATAGCCGTGGCCGCATCCGAGGCGGTCAGAAGATTGCCACGTAATTTTAACCACTCTTCTGACCTCTGTTCTGCATACTCTAACTCAATCAGCCTTTTCACATTAGGATGCATTATTAAATTATACACTTCTCACTCTTTTAAGCCAGACCCTGTCTTTTAAAGTGTTCTATTCTCTGAAAAAAGTGTTTCGCAGCTTCTTGTTCGGCGTGTTTTTTACTCTTCGCGGTACCTCGACTTACATACTTATTATCAATATATACATCGATGTAAAAAATACCATCTTGGTGACCAGCGACACGATATTCGGGGAGTTGATGATTGTTCACTTGGCAATGACGCATGAGATGATCCTTAAAGTTGTCATCAATCATTATAGAATTCAAGTCAATCATATCCGGGTTTGTATAAATCCGGAGTACGAATTCTTTGGCATGGAGGAGACCGAGATCCATGTAAAGAGCTCCGATCAGCGCCTCAAAAACATCTTCCAATATCTTTGGATTGTTATTCCATCCATTTCGCATACCTTTTTCATCCATGATAACCAATGCTTGTAGTCCCATCGTTTTGGCTATACTAGCTAGTGTTTCACCACGAACCAACTTTGTACGAGCTTTCGTGAGGAAACCTTCTTGACGACTTTCATACCGATCAAACAAAAACTTAGTGATGACAAACCCGAGGACCGAGTCACCAATAAATTCCAGTGTTTCAAATGATTCAGTAAATTGTTCATACTCTTTTAGTGCCGATTTATGCGTAAAAGCCTTTTGGTACAAATCAAGGTTTTTGATCTTTGTACCAACAAGTTGTTCTATTTGTTCTTTCGTAACGAAAGTAACCATCTTGTTATTCTTGATATGTTTTATTTTTTTAAGCCTTTTCCTTCTTGATGTAATGAGGGGAAAGGTACTTCTGGAGGTTGAGGTAAGTTACCACAACGTCAGCTGGGGGTGCGAGAAGAACCCGAAGTGTCTCGTCGAGGATGATCTGGCGACCGTTCTCGGGATGCTTGAGACCCTTTTCGAGGATGTACTTGTTGATGAACTTGGTCACCTCTGAACGGGAAATGAGCTCCTCACCTGGGAGAGCAAGGAATTCCCGCAACTTAGGCGTGATTTCCTGCTTTCGGTTAAATCCATTGTTCTCTGCACGCTTCTTCGCCTTTTCACCATCGGGATCTTCTTGGGTATTCTTGATCTTACGGATAAGCTTGGTGAGGGTCTTCACCTCGGAACGAAGAGCAACGATATCGGTTTGAATGGTTTCAAGAGACATTATATCTATCTTACTCACTTAATCTTTAAGTCATGGAACACGAGAAAGAATAATGTGATTATCGTAAAGAAACCGAACAGGTAATCGCGGGTAAAGAACCTAGAGTCCTTTTTCTTATTAAGGTTGGGCCTCTTTATAATTCGGAAAGGTTGCCCAGAACATCCACCAGCACAGCACGCGCTCGGGCATGGAGAAATATTGGGTCCCCTCCTCGCACCACAGAATTGCTTCTTCGTACCTTTGTACATGTAGCATCTACATTCGTCTATAATGCCACAGTCCATAATATTATATCACAATATAATAATGGATGATAAGATTTACCCAAAAGAGACCATTGAAAAATTCATCAATGATAATTTACTTTTCAAAGATTCAAAACTCAAAAAATATTTCGATCGTGATGAACCGAGAGATTTGAGGAAGTTCAGGGACCGTGTCCACAGTACATATCCTGACAAAGAGTTTGAGAAGATGATTTATGTTTTTGTCACAGATTCTATCCGTGATATCATCCTTCAAACGACTGGAGAACTGACGGAATTTCTCAAATCGTCTGGTGATCTCATTATAAGTGGTGGAGAAGCTTTCAATATGTATGTAGAATTCAAAGATCGTATAGTCACGAGTGACATCGATGCGAAATTTGTCCCTCACATGAAAACGAATGCGAAATACTTTGGGAAACTCCAGGCTTTGAAACTACTCTTATGGAATAAACTTGGGGAAATATCCAGTCGCTTAAATACACGAATTAAAAACCGTATATTGGCTCAGAAGGGTAAGTTGACAAAGTTCCTTGGTGTGGGATTCAAAAACAAGGGACCGTACGTTACCAGGAGGTACACACTCATCAAGAAAAAGAAAACTAGGGGGGATAACGACCCAGGGAAAGGTGATGTTTTTATTGATGTGGAGTTATTCGCATTGGATCTCAATATCAGGTATTTATCACCAAAAACGGGTAAAATTCAAGATTTCACGATGGGTGGCATCTTAGATATTCCATTCATGCGCCCAGATGAGTTTGGTTCGGATGTCGCCTTGACGAAAAAAAGGGGAATTACATACCGTAACGCCAACACAGGAAAGATGATTGTAAATAACAAAATCTCCGTCGCGAGTAAAGAGTTCTTGATTGGGGACATCTATCTCATGCATAAACTCAAGTTGCGACCAGAAAAGAAAGAAAAGGATCGCCAACGTCTCATAAAACTTGGAAAAATGTTTAATAAGAGTGTGAAACTGAGTGATTCTATTGATGATATATTCAAAAAGGTTCGTAACAAGATCAAAAAGGTACCCACAGTGCGCATCAAATCCGGAAATGTTAATATCAAGAAAGCATCTGGTGTTAACCCACGAAACTACAGTAAATTTACAACAGAACCCCTAAAGGAACGTTTATCTAAGCAGTTGGTACATGGTATTAAGACAGTTACACAGGGCACAAAAGTTGGAAACAATTACGAAAAATCGTCAGGGAACAAACGTTTCAATGTGGAGACACTCAAATGGAAAACTATCACTAATAAGTCATATGTGAAAAATGAACAAAATTACAGGCCAAAGAATGCGCAAAAGTTCAATAAAAGTCTCAATATCAAGAAGACCCTGTATGGGTACAGGGGAAACAGAAATGATTGGTTATCTAAATCAATTCTCGACAAGGCATCTAATATACCATTTGTTGGGTTAAAGAAATGAAACACAAATAGAGTATAAATGATTTTCGATACCCTCACCAAAGGTGAAGATGGCCTCCGTTCTGTAAAAGTTCGTAATGATAATAAACGTAAGGTTTTCGTTCAGTTGAATGGTGTTAAAATCTCAGACATTTCCGATGACATTCTTATTGACCTCGTATCCGAGGTGAATGCTGATAAGATCAGAGTAATCGATTCTGAAAATGTTACAGCCGCCCAAGAGAATGCGGTTGATTGGTTTGGTAAGGAGTTATCTGAAGATGTTATCAGGGGAGCTTACACACATAGTGCATCGGATAACCAGTTGAGATGCGATCGTATCGATGTCACCAAGATTTTCAATTCTCAACAGGAGGCTGTAGATTTTGAAACTCTCCAGAAGGATAAGTCGTGTGATGTGATTCTCGAATTTTCTGAACTTTGGTTCGCCAAGAAGTCATTCGCTTGCACATGGAATCTTGTTCAGGTCAGGCTTCACCCAGAGCCAATCATTGATACATACCCAGACGAATATGCATTTGTCGATGACGAATAAAAAAAATTTGTTACTAATATATAAAGATGATCGCTAATATGATTAAGCGTCACCAGTCTAAGATACTTACTCTCGTAGCTATTGCCGTTGTTGTCTACTTACTCACTACCCTTAACAAGACTTCCGACTACTCCATCAATGAGCGTGAGTATGTCGGCTTAGGTAGTGGTTCGGCCATCGGGCCATCTGCCGCGCCCGTGAACGGTGGTATGCAGAAGGGTACCGGCCTCGCCTCCTCTCTCCTCCCCCGTGAGGTTGCTTCTGAGGAAGATTTCGGTCAGTTTGCCCCAGAAGACATCCTCAAGGGTCAAAACTTCCTTGAGCCCCGCGCCCAGATTGGTTTCCCCGAGACTGTCGGTGGTGCCCTCCGTAACGCCAACCAGCAGATCCGTGCGGACCCCCCCAACGCCAAGGATCCCTTCGTGTGGAACAACTCCACCATCGTCCCCGATCTCATGCAGCGCAGTTTGTGTGCTTAAAGATTAAACTATAGAAATAACATATGACTTCGGTTGGAACTGACCTTTCAGGTAACGTTTCCAAGCTTGTCGAACTTTCCAAACAACTTTCTGAAGCGAAAGCTGATATCAAAATCCTCAATCAAGAAGAGAAGCGTCTCAAGGAAAATGTGAAGAAGCACATGATTGAACAGGGTATTGATACCATTAACCTCAGGAAAGGTAAAATCAGCCTTCGTAAATCTGTTCGTAAGGGTAGTATCAATAAAGATGCTATCAAAGATGGACTTTTGAAATTTTTCGGTGGTGACGAAGCAAAGGTTGAAGGAGCCTTAAATGCCATTAAAGATGGTCTTAAAGTAAAAGAATCAACTTCTCTCTCATTAACCGGTTTAAAAGATAAGCCCGAGAAAGAAGATAAGTAACTAACCATGGTTTGGAGTCAATATGTATACGAAGCCACCAATGGATTTGATCCAGACGTCAGCGATGACGAAGGGTTCAATAATGAACACACTCCTCTGAATATCGAAGACTGGGAAGTCGAATACTCAGATGAATTACAGTACATGTGGAATACTATCAGGACACTCCTATACGATGCACACATTGAACACACAGGGACATTTTGCGACTTTGTCGAGTTTTGTTATGAGGAGCACGACTCCCCCCAGGAGGGGGTCACATGTGACTATCAAGAAGAGATGATTCTCATTCATGTATGGAAAAGTCTCAGGCGCATCATAAATGATAATAGACTCCATGAGGATATGATGCGAGGTGTTACCATCGACCATTTCGTTGATTTTGCTAAAAATTATATGCGTATATATTAAATGTTACCGGATATCACATCGCAAAAAGTTGCGATCCCTGCTGCTCTTTTTTTATCACTCAGCCCAGGTCTTCTTCTGACTACCGATGGCTCAAAAATGTCTTTCATGAACGGGAAAACTGGTCAAATGCCTGTATTTTTCCACGCTCTCGTGTTCTTTCTCGTATACAGCCTAATTGCCAAAATAATGGGTATCGTACTCACCAAGACAGATCTACTCGTTACAACGGCTCTGTTCATCTTACTAAGCCCCGGTCTCCTGCTCACAATTCCAGCGAAATCAGGAGGTCTCTTCGCCTCTGGTCAGACGAGCGTACAATCGGTGTTAACGCACACCGTTGTGTACGCCTTGGTGTTTGCGATATTGCGTCGCCAATTTCCTCAGTTCTATTAGATAGGGATATGAAGTACCTTATTCTGGGACCAGCGTCAATGGGACTATTTTCATTGATTGGCGCCCTAAAAACGCGAGAGTCTCAACTTGTCAATGTCAAGGAAATTTCAGGGTCTTCCGCTGGTGCAATAATAACTTTATTTTTGGCTATGGGGATGTCAGTAGATGAAATTCTAACCACGTCATTATCCATTAATATCCCCAATTTTGTTAAGATACGTTTGGGCTCCTTTTTTAACAAATTTGGATTTGTTGATATGGCTCCTATCCGTAAAAAGTTAGTGGAAATATGTGGTTCTGACCCTACATTCAAAGAAGTCGATATGAAGATATACATCTCGGCATTTTGTATGAATACATCAGAAACTGTGTATTTTTCAAAGGATACGCATCCAGATATGAATGTTATTGATGCCGTGTGTATGAGTATGGCGGTACCTTTCATATTTGCGTGTGGTAAGTACGAAGGTCAAACCTACGTCGATGGAGGTATGAAAGAGGAATTTCCATTGACACCATTTTTTGATAAAAAACCACACGAAGTTACGTGTATTAAAATTATGATGAATCGACAGTATCAAGAAGATATACAAACACCAAAACAGTTTGTTGAAACCCTCGTGCGTTCAGCACTTTCTAATCGGGTCACCTACGATACACCAATAGAAATACTCGAAATCAATGTCGAAGATACAGATGTTTTTGATTTCAACATGAGTTATGAAGAAAAAATTCAATTATTTAACAGAGGATATCTGACTACTTAATCACTTTTTTTTTGTTAGTTTAAAATATATGACAGACCCGTGTAAAAAGAGCACGAGCGTTAAAGTTCTCCGGAATGTGGTTAAAATCAGAACCGGGAAAACAACCAAACTAACAAAAAAGAAGATTTGTGAAGCATACACCAATATCCAGGAAGGGAAAATGCTGTTGCCACCCCTTATTCTTACTCCAGATAGAACATATCTACTGGATAAGAAATCACCGTTTGATTCGAATGATTATGAGAAATTGTTTGATACATCTTCGAGTAGAATAGTTTTAAAGAATTTAGCTGAAAAGATCAATATCAAGAAGGTTGAGGCGTTGACTAAGAAGCAACTCACTGATACAATTCTAAAACGTCTTCAGTTTTTGAATATATCAGAACCCATCAAACTTGGTAGAAAACAAACTTCTATATCGTCTCCAGTCACAGCAGTGAAAAGGATTACACAACAACGTCCCTCAGCAGTACAAAGTACAGCAGCGAAAGTTGTATCGTTTTTCAAAGAACCCACAGCAGTGAAAAAGACCCCCACAGCAGTGCAAAGTACAGTAGTAAAAGTTGCACCTGAACAGGTTAAGGTTATATTAGGTAACAGAAATTATGACCTATTATTTGATCCGAAAACTAAGAGAGAAGAACTTCTTCGGATAGCCACTAAGGTTGGTGTAGAGAACGCGGATAACATGACAAAAAAGGAATTAATTGAAGCGACCACAAAACGTTTGAGATTTATGAGTAATCGAGGTTTAACCTCGAAAAATATAAAAAGCGGCGCGAAGGTACCATTTTTCCCCAAACCCTCTAATCAAGCCCCACCTATGACAACCCCTGCATTTTTACAACAAAAACCGGGTAGTGTTAGTGCTCCCCCAACCGGTGGGCCTCCAGGTGGCGTACCAAATTTGTTAAAAAGGCGAACGGTAGTGCCAGTACCCCAACTCCCCCCGATGCCAGGTCCACCACGACCCAATAATGTGAGGCCCAACACTTCTAACACTGGAACCGGTAACAACAACGTGAGGCCCAACACTTCTAACACTGGAACTGGAACTGATAACAACAACGTGAGGCCCAACAACAACGTGAGGCCCAACAACAACGTGAGGCCCAACAACAATATGAGGCCCAACAACAATGTGAGGCCCAACACTACTAATAGTGGCACCGGTAACAATAATGTGAAGCCTAATAATGGTATAGGTAGGAATAATAAACCTACGACCAATGTGCCTCCTAAGAAGGGTAAAAGCTTCTTCAATTATTTCAAAGGTGGTAAGAAGAAGAATGTAGTTCCTACATTAGAACGCCAAGATGCAATGAAAAAGAAGGGTAAAAGCTTCTTCAATTATTTCAAAGGTGGTAAGAAGAAGAATGTAGTTCCTACATTAGTCACCGAGAATGCGACGAAAAAGAAGGGTAAGAGCTTCTTGAATTATTTCAAGGGTGGTAAGAAGAATAATGCCATTGTGAAGCCACTCCCACCCAACGTGAAGCCCAACAAGAATGAGAATAACAAAATAAATAACATGACTGAAAATTTAGTAAACGAAACAGTGATTAATGAGTTGAATAAACTTGTACCCGTTTCAACAAAAAACACTGTTACGAATTCTACACTAAACAACGTTCCAAATAAGAAGAATAGTGCTCAAATAAATAACATGATGGAAGAATTGATAAATAACGCTGTCAATGACGAGTTAAATATTCAAGCGATTAAAAATATTCAAGCGATTAAGTCTACAAAGGTGAAATCTAATGTAACCAATAACATTTTGAATTCTATGCGTACTAATATTGGTAAAAATATTAATAGAGTCAACGATGCTAAATTGAACACTACACGTACAAATGAGGCTAAAGTGAATAATATGATGGAAGAGTTAATAAACAATACTGTCAATGAAGAGTTGAACACAAATGTAACCAATAACATTTTGAATTCTATGCGTAAAAATGTAGGTAACAATATTAACAAGAAAACGAAGTCTAATAAGAAGAAAGTTAACAATAATACTTTATCGAGTGAACCAATAAAAATGAAGCCCAAACTGAGATTAGGAGGGCGAGCAGCTGAACCTAATCAACTTACAAATGAAATTATGAATAAATTAAAGAATGACATATCATCTGAGATTAGCAATGCCAAAATAGCTAATAACAAGAAACCCATTTACAACAATAACTCGAATTCAAATAACAATAACAATACTACACAGAATAATCCCTTATTTGAACCAAACATGCAAAATAACCCTCTGTACTCTAACAACAACAATGTACCCAAGGAAGTTGAGCAACAAGAGAACAACAAAAACTCAGAATCCAATGAATTGAGTAAGCACATAAACAATTTGGGATTACCAAATGAGAACAAGAAGAAGTTGATGAACTTATTCAATAACACTAACCAAACTCTAGGAAACGCTAAACGAAATGCAAATACATTGAGTAACACTAGAAAGTTACAAAACAGTTTAAACAATAATGGTGAAATTTCTGCCACATCTCTTACAGAGGAAGTAAATTTTAACTCGGAGAGGGAGAGACTGAAGAATAAAATTACAAAGGAATTGAACTTGCGACCAAATAACGATGGTGTTTTCCTAGAAAGAAAGGGACCCTTAAAAGGTAAAATTGGTCTTTGGGCACGAGAGTTGAGAGCGGCGAAGAACGTAGAAAACCTGAAAACTATCGAGAATAAGTTGAATGAAAAGACCGAACTTCGCAGGAACATAGAGAACAAGTACACCAAGGCGGGTCTCACAAAGGTTGAGAAAATGAATCACCGAAGAAAAGTTGTAAAGTTTGTGAACAATGTTGATGAGAGACGCAAGCTTGTAGAAATTCAAGTGAAGAATAGAGTGAACAATAATACAAACTCTGTAGTATCTAACTATAATTCAAATGAACCCAAGAAGAAGATGAAGTATGGATCTCGTGAGAATTTCATAAATGCTAAAAATGATGAACTCCGGGAATTAGCAAAGAACACGAGTACAAACTTCGGTAGAAATATCGACCGCTTGGCATCTCGAACAAACGTAACAAAACTTCGTGGGCGAATCGAAGGAGCTGTTCGTAGAAATGAAGCTGAGACCCGACCGCGCGAAGAACGCAGGGTCAATAACAGGGCTGAATTAAAAAATTTGAAGAAGAAAGTCAAGAAGAATAACCCCGGATTTACCCCAAAGAAGATAAATGCAGAAGCTAGGCGAATAAGAGCCCTAAGTCGACTGTAAAATATATAAAAAGTAACTAAAATGAATCATCCCGACGACGACTGTACCGTGATTACCGACATGCCTCTCAGCGACGAGGTTGCCGATTTCATCGAAAAGGGTCTTGATGGGGATGCAGATGTGAAGGAGTGGTGTGATAACCACCTCGAAGATGTTGTGGCCATATATGAAAAGTATGGACATTCGTACATGTCATATAGGGATGCGGAAATGGTGTTATTATTTGCGAAAACGTTATACGAGAATAATATTCCAGACACACACGAAAAGTTGTCTCTATTTGTGGCATGCCAGGATTGAAGTGATGGTAATTTAAAGAAATAAACTCCCTTTATATTAATGACAACTTGTGATGTATGTTGCGAAAAATTCAATAAGGTAAAACACAAAAAGGTTGAATGTCCTTTTTGTGATTTAACAAGTTGTCGCTCATGCAGTCAAAGATATATATTGGAATCATTTGAAGATCCACATTGCATGGGGTGTAAGACGCGTTGGAATAGAGAATTTATAGATTCATTTTGTACGAAAGTTTTTAGAAACACCCACTATAAAAATCATAGAGAAACTGTACTATTCGAGCGAGAAAAAAAATTAATGCCACAAACACAACCGGAAGTTGAAAGAATTCTTCAAATGAGATCATTACGCTATATTCTTACACGTCAAAAACAAACACTTATTGAATTACATCACACACATAATATCAATTATGACACGTTGACTGTTCATCCAGAAGTACTCACATTGTACAGGGAAATGGAAAAAACATATCAACATTTAAACCAAATACGTAGTCAGGTTACAAGCTCAGAGTTTGAAACGAGACATTTCACACGTCAGTGTCCATCGGAAGAATGTAAAGGGTTTTTAAATGAAGATTGGTATTGTGGGTTGTGTTGTACTAACTATTGTAAACAGTGTAATGAACCTGAAAGTGATGATCATGTATGTGATTCCGAAATTGTAAAAACTATGCAACTCTTAAACAAAGATAGTAAATCATGTCCTAAATGTGGTACAGTTATACATAAAAGTAGTGGGTGTATGCAGATGTGGTGTGTAAATTGTCATACCGCATTTAATTGGAGGACAGGTGAAATAGAGACTGGCCGTGTTCATAATCCACATTTTATAGAATTTAAAAAGAAATTGATATCATCCCGTGAGCATGGTGACATTCCATGTGGAGGGGTACCAACCTTTAGAGAACTTAGGGAAAATCACGCATCAAATGAAATGCTCCAGTATATGATGTTAGTAAACCAATTGGAGCGAGAGCTTTTATTTTTGAATATAGAACCAATTGATAACATACCCACACGTATTTGTTATATGTTAAATGATATATCCGAAGAGAACTTCAAGATATTGTTACAACGACAAGAGAAGTTTATCGATAAATCAAAAGAGGTTTATCATATATTTGAGCTTATCTCTCACACTTGTGGGGATCTTCTCAGACAATATATTATCGAACCAGATAAACACGATGACATACTAAAACAGATGGAATTTATTTTAGAATACTCCAACGATATATTCCAAATAATAAGATCTAGGTATAATTCAAGTACACCGAGACATATCGATGTTTTATAGAAAACCACAGGTTATAAAGGGGATTCTGTCTGATAAAGAAAGAAGATATATAATTACACTCGCTGAAGATAAACTAGAAGATTCTAAAATCACAACCGGTAAAATTGTTAATGAGAGTATTAGGAAAAGTAAAACAGCGTGGCTCTCAAAAAATGATCCGATAGTAGATCGTATCATCCGAAAGTGTCTAAAATACACTGATAAACATGTAACGAACTTTGAGAAGTTACAAGTTCTCAAATATGAGAAAAATGGTCATTACAAATACCATCAAGATTGTTTCATCGGTGACAAAAATAAACGAATACATACATTCATTTTAGCTCTTAATGATGACTATGATGGTGGAGAAACACATTTTCCTCATCTAAATAAATCGTATAAATTGAGTGCTGGGGATGCTTTATTTTTCGATACCCTAGACAATTGGGGGTGTATGTCGTCCAAGGCTTTACATGGTGGGTTACCTGTAAAGTCTGGTGAGAAGTGGATTTGTAATTTATGGGTTCGAAAATACCCGTATTTATTCTAAGTATTCCGCACAGGCAGTCTTACATACCGGGTCCTTTGGGTCTAGGTCACACACAGTTTTGCACACACCACGGATGTAACCCTCACATTGTTTTTTACACGTTTTCTGCTCACTTTTCATTTTCGGGTCATTGAAAAGTTCGGCGGTACAGTCAGTAGAACAAGCTGTGAAAGTTTTGGTGTCCCCATTTACTCGTATACCCTCACTCATTCCCTGTAGAGTGAGAACGTCCGTGTAGCTTATCTTGCTACCGGTCTCACTGAGAGAAGCTACAAAACCTTGTACGTCTGGGTAAGTATCTTTAGTTTCCTCGGTCTCCTCGGTCTCCTCGGTCTCCTCGGTCTCCTCTACATCACCATCTAAGTTTTCCGTCTGGGTCTTGAGGGCGATGATAGTTATGAGTGCTGCGACCAAAACCAAAACAAACCTCCAATCAATCTTCATTATATTTATATATACTTATATTTTTTTACGCCTGTACTTCACCACGTTCGATAAGTTTCTTACGATTCTCAAGATGGAGTCCTTCGACTAGAGATTTGTTTTGTGCACCATAGGGGACAGCGTATCCCTCGTCAACTAACCATTTATTCACATTGGTCCATACTCCATCCTCAGAAACCCAAACCTCTCCGAGTACACGACCAAATTTACCCCTAGAATCCGCCTCTGGGCATCTGAGTTCGATATAGATATCATCCTTCTCAGACGCAACAGCCTTTAGACACCACTCCTTGAGCTTCTTCTTCGAGAGGAGACCAAACACCTTTTCCTCCTTATCCGAAGTACGAGACTCTGGGGTGTCGATACCTAGAAGGCGAACACGTTGTAAGAGGACATCTTATAATAGTAGTTGTACTTAAAACTTTAATACCTTCGTAAAGTATGGGATTTTTATCGACATTTGTTTCTTTCTTTCAAGAAAAGCATAAATATTGGAGTAAGCAACCCGTTTCACGAGATCATAATGAGGAGGGTATAATATCCAATCTGATACCATTTCCACTTCGAATTAAACAACCAAATCAACTCGTGAAAGTTGATCCCGATAATAAATCATTTCATAATGTTTTAGCTAACTTTTTATCTATACATTACATCAAGGGTTACGTTTTCAATGAAAATGATATTTCTTGGTATTTATCACACCCTTACTTAAACGGTGACAATATTTTAAACCTAAAAAACGAAAATATGCTTATAGCCAATATAGTGGCTAAACCATATAAACTATGTCTAAAAAATGATATTATAAATACTCATTATGTTGATTTGTTAACCGTGCACAAGGATCATAGAAGTAAAAACTATGCCCCACTTGTTATATCACACACAGCTAAAGAGTCTTCGAATAAATATTCAAAGGTGTTCATTTTTAAAATAGAACAAAAAAGGTTACCATTTAATCATATATGTAAAATGAAATTTTATTCATACGCAACGAATAATACATTATCACCAAACAGTTCTCATCTTTTAAAGCATTCGACCTCAACGGATATGGTGTATATAAAACAATTATACAATACAAGTTGTTCCAGGTATAAATGTTACCCAATATTTGACGAATACCAGTCAAAATATATACACTCCTCTAAACTGGGTGTATACGAATCACTTATAATAATGGAAAATGGTATACGTAAAGGTGTATTGACATACGTGGTAAATGATATGATGAATTATAAATATCGAGTGATGGAAATTGTTTTACTTTTATATGAGGGAACCGATTACACAGATTTATTCAAACAAATAAACAAACACTGCCGCGCTAAAAAAATAGATGCGATACTATGTTTAAATATAGGTGAAAATAACAAATTTATCAAAAAATTTAATTTCGTACCAGGTTTCGATACGTATTTGTATATGTATAATTATCACATTAACGGGACATTGAGACCAAGTGATATTTTATTTAATTTTATCTAAAGGTTAAAACTTTATTACCCTCATATAT
>Ga0222654_1000973_pt1 | contig 13459 bp, 16 predicted proteins | sample AntAcemetagen421_FD_179805 | JGI IMG/M metagenome (GOLD analysis project Ga0222654, IMG submission 179805) | Saline water microbial communities from Ace Lake, Antarctica - #421 | ecosystem: Environmental > Aquatic > Non-marine Saline and Alkaline > Saline | place: Antarctica: Ace Lake... | reverse complement strand
CGGAACACCTCGAAGCTGATCTGAGGCAGGCGGTTGCCGAAACCGCTGAGGTTCAGCTCCTCAAACACGACATAGGCCGTGCCGCGATAGGCGGGGGTGTTGGCCGCGCCCATCTTGGCGGAGATAAACGGATCGGGGGTTTGCGTCTCATTGCCGGGATACCAGCGCCAGGTGACGCCGGTCATATCCATTGGTTTGCCGTCGGCCCAAATCCGGCCGATGCCGGTGATCTCGCCCTCACAAAGCGCCACAGCGAAGCTGGCGTAGTAAAGATACTCGGTCGTCGTGACCTTAGCGCCGCCCCCGCCACCCTTGCCGCCGCCTTGGGTCGTGGTCTTGATCGCTTCGCGGAAATCCGTGGCCCAGATAATATTGCCGCCGATGCGCATCCGGCCAAACAGGCGTGGGATCACGGCGCCTTCGGTCGCAGAAGTGATGCGCAACCCGTCCAGTCGCGCGCCCTCGATGCGTTGGGCGGGCGCGAGGGACGACCCGATCCAATTGTCGACCATGGATCCCACGGTCGAGCCAATGAAACCACCAATGCTGAACGCGCTGACACCAAGCAGGGTGCCGCCGATGGAGCCACCGATCGTGGCGCCAACCGCGCCGAGTACAAGCGATGCCATGTCAGGACTTTCAGATATTGCCGGAGGGCGGGAACAGGAAGGCGAAGGCAATGCGCCGCCGCCAGACAGGGGTCAGGACTTCCTCGACGACGCCCAGCCGCTCGTAGGAATGGATAAAGCGGTCAGGCGCGGTCACGATGCCGACGTGCTTGGCGATGGCGCGGGGCCTCATGCGGTACAGGATCAGCGCGCCGGGACCGGCCTCGGAGGGAATAACCTCGATCATCATCCGTCGTGCCCCGTCCGCCAGCACCTCGTGGGGGCCGGTCTCGCCCCAATCTCGGCTGTAGGGCGGGATCGGGAACGGTTCGTTCCCGAACACCTCGCGCCAGACGCCACGCGCAAGTCCGAGGCAATCACAGCCCACCCCGCGCAGGCTGGCTTGATCGTGATAGGGTGTGCCGAGCCATAAGCGCGCGGTAGTGATGACGAGGTTAGGATCGGCGGCGGCAATCAAAGCACGCCGCCTTCATGGCTGCCGTCCTGGCTGGCATAGCGCAGCACGGTATCTTGGCCGGGTATGTTAGGAAAACCCCGGAAGTTGGCCGTGTTGGCGAACTTCGCGCCACACGTCACGATCCGCTTGTCGCAACCAGCCCGCGCAGTGAAGCTGTCGCCCTCGGCTATGGCACGCACCGGCCCTTCCAGCAGGGTAAGTGTCGCGATAGCATCGGCCAATCCATGGGCCAGCACTTCGGTGATGCGCCCGGTATTGGCGCCGCTGGTCCATGTCAGGGTTCCGGATGTGAACCAGCCCGCCTCGAACGCCGACAGCCCCGAGGCCAGGAACGCCCGGTCACGCAACAGGTCGGTGATCACGCCCGCACCCTCGTAGATAGCGTTATCCAAATCGATCCCACAGCGCACATCGCCCAGCGCAGCATCGCACCCCGCCTGAAACGTCCGCCCAACGGTCTGGCCTAACACATGCGCCAGTGACCGCACTTCCGCGACGAAAGCCATCCGCCCGCGCCGGATTTGCCCGACCGCCCCGCGCCGCAATAGAACCCGCTGGCTGGTGTCGGCCCAGTTCACCCTCCACAGCTCCACCGCCGCATTGTCCCAGCGCCCGTCGAGAATGTCGGTTTCGGTGATCCTGTCCGAGGTCAGCACTCCGCTCGCATCCTGCGCATCGACGGCCAGATCGGAGCCCGATCGGATTTCTGAGGCGGCAAACCCGCTTTCGGGCTCAAACTCAGTGCCATCGAAACTGAGGGCGCAGTCATGATCGGTGAAACCCAGCGCCATGCCATCCGTCCGCGAAATCCGCCAGCACCATGACAACGTAGTGGTGCCATCGTCCAGATGGGCCTGCAGCGCTGGAGAGAGGAATTTCATGATTGGCGTCCATTCTATAGTTGAAATGTAAAGCTCTTGTCTTTACATATTGAATTTCGTCATCACAGGAGTGCAGGCCATGGTCGCAGCGACCCCCAATCAGGATCCCCAGCGCCGGTCGCTGATCAATTTGCGCGTCACCCCGCGTGACCGTGATCTGATCGACCGCGCGGCGGCCGCTCTTGGCAAGAACCGCTCGGAGTTCATGATGGAGGCCAGTCGGCAGGCCGCCGAGGATGCGTTGTTGGATCGCACAGCGTTTCGGCTGGACGCTGATCAGTTTGGAGCCTTCATGGCCCAGCTGGACGCACCGCCTGCGCCGAACGAACGCCTGCGCAAGCTGCTGGCCACACCCGCCCCATGGGACAAGTAACACCGGGTAAAGGGCCACTGACAGCACCCGAACCGCTTAACGACACCCATCAGGTCGAAGTTTTCGCGTCCGGCGCAGAGACGCTCGATGCTTGGCTGAACCGTAAGGCGCAGGCCAATCAGGCGTCGGGCGCATCGCGGACCTTTGTGCTTTGCCGGGGCGCGCGGGTGGTCGGCTTTTATGCCTTGGCGGCGGGATCGGTGAGCCATGATCTGGTGCCGCGTAAGCTGAAGCAGAATATGCCCGATCCGATCCCGGTGATCGTACTTGGACGTCTGGCGATTGATGCGTCTGAACAGGGCAACGGTCTTGGCCGCGCAATGCTGCGCGACGCGGTGCTGCGGATCAGCGCGGCAGCCCATGAGGTTGGCATTGCGGCCATCCTTGTCCACGCCCTGAATGACCGGGCCAAGGCATTCTATCTCGATGCTGGATTTACCGAGACGGCCGCTGAGCCGATGACATTGTTCGCCCGCATCAAGGACGTGAAAGCGATGCTGGGCGAGGCATAGCACCTCATCTGCGGATCTCCAGCAGCGGAATGGACGTGATTGAGCCTAGCCGCTCGATATCGAGCGTGACATCAAGCGTGTCGGTGTCGAAGCGAACGGGCACATCGAACTCGAAGCCTGCAGAGATTGCGACGCCCGCACCGGGTGCAGTGTTGAACGTGACGCTGCCGGTCATGATGTCGACGCTCCAACCAGTCATCTGCTCGACCCCGTTCAAAGCAACGCGGACTGTGCCCGCGACAGGTTTGGCAATCGCGCGGGTCCAGCTTTGGGTACCGGAGGTATAGCGTTTAAGCAGGGCGAAGGTAGTGACGGCACCATTGCCGGTGCCAATGGGCTGGTCTGTGGGGGCCATCGCCTGCGACGGCAGGCAGGATTTGTAATCCGCCCAATCCTTGTAGCGGAAACCATGCAGGCGAGCGTTCCGTGCCTCGAAGAAGGCAACGACCGCTGCCAGATCATCGGCCCGGCGAACACCGTAGGCCACGTCGTACCGGCGGCGGGAGTTGGCCCAACTGGCGTTGCGTTCTTCGTCGCCCGAGGCCAGTTCGACAATCTGGGTGCGTCGCTCCGGCCCGCCGCGCGCACCCCGGCTGATGTTGTCGGGAAACCGAACCTCATGGAACGCCATCACATGCCCCTCCGACCGAGAGAAACGGCGCGGGCGATATCAGCCGCAACTTGTGTGCGGGATTGCCGGAAGCTTTCGGCGTCGCGCGACATGATCGTGACGTTGACGGTGGGCGCTGCACCTTGGCCCTGACCATAGCCAGCAGCTTGCCTGCGCGACAGAACCCGCTCGCCGCGTTGCAAGATTGCGGGCACCTCGTCAGGCTTCAAACCGGCCCAGCCTCCGGAGTGCATACGCGGGGCACCGGCGAAAGCCATGGTAGGGACCATCCGGCTGCTACCCGCCATGCCAACTGTGCCGCCTGAATGCAGGATGTTCGCAAACAGTCCGCCCGCGCCGCCAAACGCGCCCGACAAGGCATCGGCGATAGGGCCGAGGATGAAGCGCCGCGCGGCCAATTTGGCCAGATCAGCAATCATCGAAGTGACGAGGCCGCTGAAGTCCAGCTTGCCGGTTTTTACGAAGTCGCCCACGGCATTCTCGGCGCTCTGGAACGCCCCGACCAGCGTCTGGCCGATATCGCCACCGATGTCGCGGGCCTTGGTGGCATAGTCAGCAAGAGCAGCCGTAACCGCGCCCCAGCCAGTGGCAGCTTGGTCCGCACCCTCGGCGGCGGCTGTCCCGGCTGCGCGCGCGGCAGCACCAGCGCCACCCGCAGCGGCGGCTGTGCCATCCAGTTCGAGACCAAGCGCATCCGCCGAGGTGGCAGCATCAGCAAGGGCTGTTTCCGCCTCGGTTCCAGCGCTGGTCATCGCGTCGCGCAGCGCCTGCCAGCTTGTCAAAGGACGGTTGGCAGCATCCGCCAGCATGCCTGCCGCCTCGCGGTAGCCGTCGGCCCGGGCGCTGGCATCGTCGGCCGCCGCGCCAAGTCCCAGATCAGGCGTATCGACGTAAGTTCGCCCCAGTGCCGCCGAGAACGCATCGGCTGCGGCAGCACCGGCTGCTTCGGCCGCCCCCGCGAAAGGGTTATCGATCCCGCCAAGTGCCACCGGGTCCAAGGTCCCGATCCGCACGCCGCCTTCACGCGTTGCCCATTCAGGGAGCAGGTCCAGCGCTGCGTTCAGCGTCGTAATGAAGCCATTGATCCGGGTGACAACGCCGTTCAGCATCGACTCCACACCGCTGATCAGCCCGTTTGCAGCCTGAAACGCGAAGTCGCTAATGGCACCGGGGAGCCTCCCCCAGATCGCCTTCATCGCATCGAATGCGCCCTGAAACACCGCCACCGAGCGATCGCCAAAGCTGAACACGCCGGTGATGGCACCGTCCAGCGCCGTCAGCGCGGTGGCTTTCATCCCCTCCCAGCCCGCCGCCATCCGCGCCAGGGCGGTATCCACCGCGAGACCAATCCGGCCCCACACCTCGGAGGCAAGGTCGGAGAGCAAACCCATGGCGTTACCAAAGCCACCGGCACCGGCCATAAGTCGTGTGAACTGATAGACCAACTCGCCCGCGCCGACGATCAGCGCGCCGATGCCTGTCCGGATCAGCGCGCCGCGTAGGAAGACGAGGGCTGTGGCGAGCCCGCGTACCGAGAGCGCGGCTACAGCCATTCCGGCGACCCAGCGACCTGCCATCATGGCGGCAAAGGTCGCGGCGTAGGTGGTGAGGCGTCCGATGTTGTCGAACAGCGCCGTGATCGCGATGCCGACCGGGCCGGTCGTGCGCGCAACGCTGGCCAGCGCATTTGCGACCGCTTCCAGGGCTGGGGCCGCCGCGACCGCCAGCTGGTTCGACACACCGCGCCAGATCAACCCAAGCCGGGAGATCGCGTCATTGGTCCGCTCGATCTGATCGGCGTCCTGCTCGGAGACAACCACGCCGAAGGCAAGGACATCCTCTGTCGCCTGCCGCAGCGTCGCCGTGTCGATCCGGCTCATAGCAATAGAGCCTTCCTCGCCAAAAAGCTGCCCCGCAACGGCGGCACGTGCGGCAGCGGGAACGAAATCTTCAATGGCCGCGTTGATCGCACCAACGCGCTGATCCAGAGGAAGGGCGATCAGGTCGGCGGCCGACAAGCCCAACCGGTCAAGTGCATCGGCGGCTGGCCCGGTCCCGGCCGCCGCCTGGCTCAGCCGCCGCGTCAGATCCTTCGTGGCCTGCTCGATCCCGGACATGGAGACACCGGCCAGTTCACCCGCGCGCTCCAGCGTCTGGATCGAAGCCACTGTCGTACCGAGCGACTGCGCCAGTTTGGCCTGCGCATCCACCGTTTGCAGGCCGGAACCGACCATTGCAGCACCCGCTGCGGCCAGTGCCGCGATGGCCGCAGCCGCAGCAAGGGTCGCACGACCGGCAAATGCAGCGACGCGCGCGTTCGCGAGGTCCATCTCACGCGACAGTCGCCCGAACCCCCGCGCGCCTGCCTCACCCACACCCTCCAGCTCGGCGCGCACTTGTCGGCCGCCCTCGGCGACGAGGCGGACGGAGACGCGTTTTTCAGCCATCACGGCTTCCTTCCATCTGTTCGTTTACTTTGCGCACCATCACAGCCTCGATCTCGGGCAGCAGTTCGGCGGCGATCAGGGTGTCGATGCCCAGCGCCTGTGCGAGGGCCAAGGCCGCGCCCATGTCCCAGCCGAGCACAGCGCCGGGGATCACCCGCAGCTGCCCGCCAAGGCGACCGACCAGATCCCAGACCTGCCAGCCGTCCTGTGTTTGCGGCCGGTTCAGCCTTGCCGGGCAGTCCGGGCAGCGCCCTTCGCACGCCGCGCAATACCTGTCGCCCCCGCCGAAGGACCAATCGGCAAGGGCGCGGAGACGTTTTTTTCTGCGTCCAGGATCAGCCCGCGCGCGACGTATTGGGTCTGGAACGCCTCAAAGACCGGCCAGATCTCCAGAAGGGCGTCGATACCATCGGGTGTGACCGGCAGCAGATTGCCAGCGTCATCACCGATACCCTCCCAATCAAGCACAGCGCGGCGGGCGACGGATTTCGCCATTGCAAGCGCCAGTTCCTCGGTCGTGGCGGTATCCGGCATGGCCTCGATGGCGGGATCGGCGCGGGCCGACACCATCAGCGCGGTGGTGAGCGGGGAGACGAGCAGGCGCAGGCCTGGAGCGAGGTCCAGCCATTCAGGGGTGGCGGTCAGGTTCAATCGAATCATGATCAGTATCCTGTAAGAGTGTTGATAAGGACGGCGGTGCACATGTGGGCGGGACTGGTAGCTTTCGCCGCCTGCCAGTCAAAGCTGGCCTGCACGCCTTGAGGCCCGGCGATCTCGATGCGCGGGCGCGGCAGATAGACGGCGTGGGCAGTGAAAGTGAAACTGGCGTTGGCTCCGAGGCTGTAATTGAACTCCAGCTCGCAGGGGCTGCCGTCGATGGCTTGCGTCACCAGCGTGGTGTCAGAAAACCGCACCTCGATCCGACCGGTGAGTGCGGCCATGGTCGGGTCCGCCCCATCAATGCGCCCATCACCCCGGATGGTTTCGATGCGGTCGAGGTTGTTGGAATAGGTGATCTCGGCGGAGACCACGTTGCCCAGCGCCGTGCCATTGCGTTTGACCGTACCGTTGAAATGGCCGAAGCGTTGCAGAGCCAACGCGGTGGGTGTGCCAGCGGCAGTCGTGGCAGCGATGGTTTCGCCTTGGGCGATAAGACGGGCCGTCGCTTTCAGCAGGCCAGAGCGCTGCATCTGCCAGGACAGTTGATCCAGCACACAGCCGGAATACATCGCAAAGCGAGGCACCTCGGGCATCGCTGTCTCGATCGACATACTCGGCAGCGTCCAGTTGCCTGACTGAAACGTGTGGGTCTTGGGCGTCGTGCCAGACGTGGTGGGCTGTCCGAACGCGGCCTTCAGCCAGAAGCCGAAGGCCTCAACATCGATGGGGATCACGACCTCGCCGTCGGCGGTCACCGCGTCCTTGATAGGGGCGAGCGGATCGCGGCCATAGCCCAGCAGTTCGGATTCCAGCAGCGGCTGTTCCGCCCCGAGCGTCGCCCGGGCGAAGGGCATCAGCCGGAACCCACTCACCGGCGGGGTGCCATAAACCGTCTCAAAGCCAAGCGCCATCTGCGCCCGGGCGCCTTGCGCTCGTGCCATATCGTTCTCCTAATTGTCGGGGTTTCAGGCCAGCGGGCCTGTGGTGGTGTAGTGCAAAACGACGGTGATCACCGCGGCTTTCAGGGTGACTGCGCCCTCAACCGGCAGATCAACCGAAGCTGGGGCTTCCGCCTCGATCCAGTCGCAGAGGCCGCCGAGGGTGCGGTCGGCTTCAAGCGCGGTGCCGATGGCGGCGATCAGGTTGTCGAAGGTACTGGCCCTGCCATTCGGGGCTTGGACGACAACCTCCAACTCTGCCCGGTGCTCATAGTGATAGCGCAGCGGCGACAGCGTGACCTCCGGCTCACCGGGTTGGCCGTCGCGCAGGATGATCAGCCCCGCAGGCGGGATGCGTTCGGGGAGAACCTCGTCACGCAAGGTGAGGGCGGCAAGCGGCTGCAGCCGCGCGTGCAGGGCTGCGAGGATGGTTTCGCGGGTGGTGGGCATGGGGTAATATTGTCCATCCATATCAAGGTAAGCAGATCGCCATGTCCCGAATCAAACTCTCGATGCCACTCCCGCCTGAGCTAACGGATTGGCTGGGCGATGTGTTTCCGGCCTGGCTTCAACTGCCGCAAGAAGCCTTTTACAAAATGATCCCGTTCAACGCGGCTGAATCCCCAATCCAAATTCAATATTCAGAACACGCCGCAGAAATTGGCCGATCCCATGTTTTTGCAAATCTGAATGTGTTCCTGACCCTTATTTCTGAGGGGCGGGTTTGTGTGGATCCTGATTCCACCCTGACCTCTGATAGCCTTGAACTGCTTTTACAGGCGACGCATTGGCCGAATTATGACTATGAGCTGATCAAGGGAGTTTCACGGCCTCTCCACGAAGGTATCATCGGCCCCTTGGACTTCTTGAAAGCACTCGCCTTCGAATGCGACCTGATCCAGATTGAAGAGGGTCGCATCGACATTTGTGACAACGGGCTTCGCATCCTTATGAACCAGACCGATGTTGCCCTTGTGCGGCGTGTATTCGAGGCGATTTTTTCCAAAGTGAATCCACGCACCCTAACAAAACTGGCGCATCCTTGGGTGCAAGAACAGAGTGGCGTTATGCTCTGGGCGCTGTCGATCACGGCAGACAAGCCTCGCAGTGCAAAAGAACTGACCAGGTATTGTTTTGTTCCCCCAAAGCAGTTTTTCGATCACCGACTGAGCACGCTCGACATTTACATGCGTTCCGTTTTTCTGGCCCCGCTTACTTGGCTTGGTTTGCTGGAAACGCAAACCGTCGAAGCAAGCGATGCGAATGTTCAGGGTTTGTTGTACAAGAAAACAGCCCTGTTCGATCAGTTCATCCAGTTTAATTTTGAACGTTTGCAGCCAGTGGAACGCGCAAACTAAATTCATGTTCTCAAGCGTTCATAAATAATCTGGCGGCAGTCAGAGCCTTTGACTGCCCCAATTCGCCACAATCAACCTCGGCACGCCGTCCACTGCACGCTCTGCGTCCCGCGCCAGGTCGAGCCGCTTGCGCAGCTTGACCTGCGGCACCAGCAGGAAGATTGGTACGGTCGCCAACCCGCGCCCGGTCTTGGATCTGCTCGCCACCGCGCGGCCTTTCGAATTCAGCCGCCCCTCGGCCACCAGCAGGCTCGGCCCACGGCGCCGATAGATGAACCGCAAGCGCAATCCGGTGCGGCGTTCCCATTCGCCCGGCGTTATGCGACCGCCTTTGCTGCTCTTCCCTGCAGCGGGCGTCGGGATAGCCAGCCAAAACCCGTCCTTGGACCGTATCAGCGGGCCGGTGTCATGCGCGCCGATGATGACCGGGGCGTTCGACCAGACCAGCGCTGCCGCGTTCAGGCTGTCGCCGGATTTGGGGAAACTGGCGAGGCGGATGGAGTTGCCCAGTCGGGTGCCAAGCCCCGCGCCGGTGATTTGGCCGCGCCAGGCAGATTTCAGGGAGGTGCCCGCCTCGCGCATGGCGGCGGATACTGCCTTTTCGCCAGCCGCGATTTCGGCCTGCATCAGGGCGGCGATGTCCGGATCGAACGCGATCCTGAGCCTCATGTTGGCCTCAGGTCCAGCGACCAGATCAGGCGTTCGCGGTCGCGCACTGGCTCACCCTGTATGGTGAAGCTGTCGGTCCCGATCACGATCAGATCGCCGGGGCGGGGATCGGGCAGGTCTGCGACGCGGACGTCCACCATCATGGTATCGCTGACAAACCGCCCAGCGCCGAATTCGGTGATCCGGTCAGGGGCGCGGCGGATGACGCGGATTGGTCGTTCCTCTGAGGTGTTGGCGGAAATCCAGACAGCGGCCGCCGCCATGGACGGGTTGGCATAGATCCGGTCCATGGCGGCGGCGAAGGCGTTCATCGGAGGTGCCCGTCAGTTCGAGGTATGAATGCGGATCGCGATGCGCGGCCGCTTGTTCACTGGCAGGATCGAGGCCTCGGTCATCAGGTCGATCCAGCGCCCCTTTTCGTCGAGGTGCTGGCGGGCATAGAGTGGCAGGCCCATGGTGTTGGCCGCCTCCAGCAGGTTGGCCGGGCCGCCATAGGTGGTAAAGGTGTCCATGGTCCCCAGCGGGAAGGCGATGCCCTCGCTGGCGGGGACCAAGCGTTCGGTCGCTTTGGTGGAAAGCGTGACGGTGCCCGAGTATTCTTCAAACACGATGCCCGCGAAGGGGAAGTTCCGGCGCACATCCTGACGGAGGGGCTGAGCACCGGTGGCCGCGTAGAACTTGTAGGCCTCTTCCGTTTTCGGATGCGCTATCAGCTTGTCGAAGAACTCGCGGCTGACGAGGGCATGCACATCCGACATGCTTTCGCCCAGCAGGTTGTCCTCCATCGACCGCAAGACCTCGCGTACCTTGCCCTGCACGTTGGTGCCAGCCGTGCCCAAGACAAAATCCACCGAAATTTGTGCGAGACCAAACTCGGTGAAGTAGTTATAGAGCGTAGTGCCCGCACCGTCCTTCACGATGCCGCGCAGGGCATTCATCTCCATGTATTCGCGGGTCTGGGCATGCTTGCGCCGCATCAACTGCAGCTTGCGGTTCATCACCTCGACCAGAGGGTCGGCCCCATCGAAGACGCCCAGCGCGGGTTGGCCTTGAATGTCGCCGGGCAGAATGACGTCATCATGCGGGATCCACGGCAGGGCGAAGCTGCGCATCGACCGCCCCTCGCGGGTGCCGACTGTGGCCGGGCCGCCGAGCGGGACCGAGGGCAGCAGGTTCAGCACACCCTCGTATTGCTCGATGATCACAGACCGCTGGCTGACGCCCTCGAAACGGAACAGGCCGATCTGGCCAAGGCGGGTGTAAAGGTTGGGCAGGATATTGATGGCCTGCGTCATCTCGGCCAGCGAATAGCCGCCAGCGTCAAAGGGATTGCGGACAAGGGTCATAGGATGCTCCGGGGGATGAAGGGGATGTGAGGTCAGACGCCGTCGCGGGCGATAATGCCGACAGCGGCAAGCTGGCCGAGTTTGGTGGTGATCTTCGCGCCGTCATCGACGGTGGCGTCGTAGACCAGACCTGCGCGCGACACGATTGAAGGACCACGCGCGACCACGATGCCTGTGGCATCCGCCAGAGTGGCATCAACGGCATAAAGCAGCACGGCGCTGGCGATCTGGGCGCCATCAGTGCCACCGCTGGTCGCCAGCTTATATTTGCCATTGACCGTGATGCGCCCGAGGACCGAGCCGACCGGATAGGGCATGCCGATCAACAGGGTGATGACTTCGCGGGTGTAGTTTGGGTTGACCTCATATTTGAGGACATCGCCCATGCTGGGCTTTTCCGTCAGGACGGGCATTGGTCAGTCTCCATGTTTTGGGGTGGGGGAAACGAGCGCTAGGTCAGCGCTTGGCGTCAGTCGCAGCCTTCTTCGCTGCGGCAATGATCGGGCTGTCTTTTGCCGCGGCTGCGGCTGGGGCGGTCGCGATGATGCCTGCCGCATCGCTCCGGGCGGCAAGATCGGCCAGAATCCGGGCCCGCAGGGCGTCAGGTTTGAGGCCCTTGGTGACGGCATCAGCGGCGTCGATGGTCACGCCGAGCCGGGCTGCCTGCGCGCAAACCTGCGCCACCTCGGCCGCCTCGGCGCGAATGGCGTCGGCGGTCATTGTCGAGGGCGCTGCATTTGCAGCAGCCGGAGCTTCTGGAACAGCCTCGACTGGCGGTGTTGCAATGGGTGCCGTCGTGTCGGTGGAAATTTCAGGAGTGGTGGTCATCTGTGGGCCCTTTCTGCTTGGGGAAGTTGTGCCGCGAGGCGCGGCGGCGAAGGCGTGGAAAGCGGTGACAGGATCGGCGAGATCGTCGGCCAGACCGTCAGTGATGGCATCCGCACCGCGGAACACGGCAGCTTCGGTGGCCAGTGCGGCCGCTTGGCTGAGACGATCTCCGCGACCGGCGGCGACGGTTTCCGCGAAGAGAAAGCGGACAACCTCCAATTCGCGCTGCATCTGGTTGTGCACCGCTTCGGGCAGGGGCTTATACGGGTTCGCGTCGATCTTGTGCGTGCCAGCATGGATCAGCGTGACGGCGATCCCTTTCTGATCCAGAGCGCCGCTCATATCCGTGTGCAACGCCACGACACCAATGCTACCGACAGCGCCGGTGCGGGGCAGAATGATCCGGTCGGCCTGAGAGGCCAGGACGTAACCAGCGGACAGGGCATGTTCGGCCACAAACGCCTGCACTGGCTTCTGCACCCGCGCTGCCCGGATGCGATCCGCCAGATCAAAAGCCCCAGCGACTTCGCCGCCGAAACTGTCGATGTCCAGCGCGATGCCCCGCACGCCGGGATCGGCGACGGCCGCCTGAAGCTGGGCCGCGATCCCCTCGTAGGAGGTCAGGCCAGAAGATTGCCCGATCCATGCACCCCGGTGCACAAGTGTACCCGCGATTTCGATCACGGCAATGCCATCCACCACCGCGTAGGGCTGGCTTCCATTTCGCTGATGGCGCTGCGCAAGGTCATTGCCGAACAGAGACGCCCGGGTGGGGATGGCGGCCGCTGCCTGATCCAAAGCGTCGACCTCCAGCCCTTGGAAGGTGATCTCCTGCCCGGCGATGCGCGGCCCAAGCCCGGACAAAAATGCCAGCGCCTTGGCCGGGTCCACCATCAAGGGCGTGTTGAAGGCGCGCTGGGCGACTTGCGCGTGGTGCATCATGCGCCCTCCTTGGGGTCGGGTTTTTCATCGCCAGTGTCGTCGGCCTCGCCGTCATCTTCGGCGTTGGGATCCTCATCCGTCTTGCCGCCTTCGCCTGGCCCCTGCGCCGGGGATCCCGGCCGCCGGAAGTCGAGGCCCAGCGCCAATTCGCGTTTGCGCTCTGCAGCGATTTCCCGATCCACCTGCTCGGCGTCGTATCCCCGCTCCGCCAACGCTTGGGTGCGCGATTTTAGACCCGCTTCGATCTGCAGGATTTCGGCCGAGGCGTCCTTCATCGGGTCGATCCAGTCCCATTTGGTCGGGAGCCAGGCGCAGGTCTGGTATTGGCGCCGCTGGCTCTCATAGCCCGGCAGGTCCAGCGCGCCCGACAGGACTGCGGTGTCCATCCAGCGCACCCAGACCGCCCGGCAAAGCTGATAGACCAGCACGCCATGCTGCCAGGCCGATATGCGGCGCCGAAATTCGATCAGGCTGATCCGCGTGTTGGAGAAGTTGCCCTTGGCGGTGTCGCCGGTCAGGTAGCCATAGGGCACGCCCAGCGCCGCCGCGATCTGCAGCAGGGTGCGATACTGGAATGGCTCGTAGGTGCCGCCCGAGTCTGGCGTGGCCGGGGTCGACACATCCTCGCCCGGATCGAGCCGCACCACTTGCCCGGGTTCGACCTCGAGATCTTCCTCGGTCGGTTCCAGCGGCGTTTCCGGGGCAGGCGAAGTGATGAACATCGCGAACATCGCCGCGATTTTCTTCCGCTCCAGCTCGGCATCGTCATAGAGGTCGAGGGTGAACAG
>Ga0222654_1000971_pt1 | contig 13475 bp, 9 predicted proteins | sample AntAcemetagen421_FD_179805 | JGI IMG/M metagenome (GOLD analysis project Ga0222654, IMG submission 179805) | Saline water microbial communities from Ace Lake, Antarctica - #421 | ecosystem: Environmental > Aquatic > Non-marine Saline and Alkaline > Saline | place: Antarctica: Ace Lake | collected... | reverse complement strand
GAACCGGACGGCTATGCGACCAAGGATGATGGTCGGCCCACGATCAAGATCTACGCAGGCTTTCTGCACGAAACTGTCGACAAGGCCGAGGACGCGCTGATGCAGGCCAAGCTTGGATATTACCAGCGCGGCAGCATGGTAGTGCGCCCGGCGATGGTGCCCGTGAACGTCTCGGGCGGCCGGATTGTCGATGTGCCGCGCCTTGTGGATGTCAAAGCCCACCATATGGCAGAGGCCATGACGCGCGCGGCCAGTTGGGAGCGGTTCGACAAGCGGGCCGAGGAATGGCAGCGCACCGACTGTCCCCACAAGATCGCAGAGACGTTCCTCGCGCGCGAAGGGCAATGGCGGCTTCCCGTGCTGACCGGCATGATCATTTCGCCCACGCTGCGCCCCGATGGAACGATCCTCGACTTGCCTGGCTACGACACCGAAACCGGGCTTCTGTTCGACCCGAAGGGTTGCCGCTTTCCAGTGATCCCGCGCGATCCCGACCGCGCCATGGCCTTGCGAGCGCTGGGCTTCCTCAAGAATCTGATCTCGACCTTTCCCTTCGTGTCCGAGGCGGATCGCGCTGTGGCGCTGTCAGCCATACTGACGGCCCTGATCCGCCGCTCTCTGCCCACGGCACCATTACACGGCTTCAACGCACCGACAGCAGGAACCGGAAAATCCATGCTGGTCGATCTGGCAGCCAGCATCGCTACCTCGCGCCCGGCCCCGGTCGTCGCGCAGGGCAAATCAGAGGAGGAAATGGAAAAGCGTCTTGGCGCGTCCCTGATCGCGGGTGACACGATCATCGCCATCGACAACTGCGAGGAACCGCTGGGCGGCGAGTTGCTTTGCCAGACAATGACCCAGACGAGCCTGAAGGTTCGGATCCTCGGGAAGTCCATCAATGCCGAGGTGCCGAGCAATTCCGCCGTCTTCGCCACCGGCAACAACCTGAAATTCGAGGGTGACATGACAAGGCGTGCCATCCGTGCCACGCTGGATGCCGGTGTTGAACGCCCCGAGCTACGGGCGTTCAAGCGCAAGCCGCTCGACATGGTGAAGGAGGCGCGCGGCGATTATGTTGCGGCCGGGCTGACCGTTCTGCGGGCATTTTTTGTGGCTGGCAGGCCGCAGCAGCGCACGCCTCTGGGCTCGTTCGAGGATTGGTCGTCCTGGGTGCGTGATGCACTGATCTGGCTTGGTGAGGCCGATCCGTGCCAAACCATGGAGGATATGCGCGGCGCAGACCCGAAGCTCGAGGCGCTGACCACCGTGCTGGAACAATGGCATGCCGGCATCGGGGAGTCCCCGATCAGCGTGCGCGAGTTGATTGACCGGGCGACAGAACAGCGCCCCCAGCTCTACGGGCGAGCCGAGTTCATTCACCCGGAACTGCGCGAGGCCTTGCTGGTCGTGGCGGGTGAAGGCGGTGCGATCAACAGCCGACGTTTGGGCAAATGGATTGGCGGCAACCAGAACCGCATCGTTAGCGGTCGGAAGATCATCGGGGCGACCGTTTCGGCGGGCAACGCGCGGTGGCGAATCCAAGGGAGCGAAACGGCGGGTGACCAGAGTCTCGAAGTTTCGGATAATCTGCTGTGGGGTGCCAATGCGTGACGAGCAGTCCCAGACATTCTGGTGGGTATGGTGGGTTTGGTGGATTTGTTTCGGGCGATATCTATGTTTGTCACAGAAACTGTCAGCGAGGTGGAGGATACCGACGCCTGACATCCCCCACTCCACATCACACGTTTTGACAGTTTCCGGGACAAGAGGGAATCAAACCCACCACATCCACCAAACCCACCAGACAGACCGGCAACCATCGGGAACGGGCGGGACGTGTCGGCAGGCGATCCGAAACTTTGAAAGTGCCGCAGGGCGGTTCCTTTTGGGCCGATCCGTATGTGGGGGAGCGCAGCGCATGACCCCTCCAGCGTCTGGGGGCGAAATTGACTAAACTCAACACCTCCGAAACCAAGACCGCCTTTGCCACACGCGTCGGTTTGACCAAGGGCCGCATCTCGCAACTGGTGGCCGAGGGGTTGCCGGTGCGCGGCGATGGCCAGATCGACGTTGCCACGGGGCTGGCATGGATCGAGGACAATCTTGATCCGGCCAGACGCAACAAGGGTGGAACGGTCGCCCCTGCCCGCGGTGGCATCACGCTGGCCGAGGCGAAGCGTATGCATGAAATCGTCAAGGTGCAGCGTGCCAAGCTGGCTTTTGAACGAGAACAGGGTCAATTGATCGAAACCGTTGCCGCCACCCGCACGGTGTTTGCCCGCGCCCGCGCCGAACGTGACGCCCACATGGCTTGGGTCCAACGCACAGCGCCACTTATGGCCGCCGAGGTCGGGGCCGATCCGCGCGCGACCTTCGCCGCCCTCGACCGAATGATGCGCGAACATCTCGAGTACCTAGCCGACATGCCGCTGGGGAGTTTTGGCGATGGTTCCTGAAATTGACCTCGCGTGGCGGCGCGGCATCCGGCCAGAACCGCCAATCCCGGTGTCGGATTGGGCTGATCGCCATCGCATCTTGCCACCGACATCGGCAGAGCCAGGGCGCTGGCGCACCGACCGCACGCCATATCTGCGCGCGGTGATGGATGCGCTGTCCACCTCCAGTCCCTATGAACGGGTCGTGCTGATGAAAGGGGCACAGACCGGTGGGTCAGAAGCCGGGCTGAACTGGCTGGGCTACATCATCCAGAACGCCCCTGGCATCGCCATGCTGGTCATGCCGTCGCTCGACATGGTGCGCCGAAATACGACCGTGCGGATCGACCCTCTGATTGAAGCCACGCCTGCTCTGCGCGATCTGGTCTCTGCGCCCCGGTCGCGCGATGCCGGGAACAGCCTGTTCCGCAAATCCTTCCCCGGCGGCCAGCTGGTGATGACCGGCGCCAATTCAGCTGTCGGCCTGCGCTCGACGCCGGTGCGCTATCTGTTCCTCGATGAGGTGGACGGCTATCCCGGCGATGCCGATGGCGAAGGCGACCCGGTCGATCTAGCGATCCAGCGCACCACCACCTTCCGGGGGCGGCGCAAGATTTACATGGTGTCCACACCCACCCTGAAGGGCCATTCCCGCATAGAGGCGGCATTTGAGGACAGCGACCGTCGCTATTTCCACGTCCCATGCCTGCATTGCGGTGACATGGCCCCGATCACGTGGGCGCGCATCCGATGGCCGGAGGGGCAGCGCGACGCTGCCTATATGATTTGCGATGCCTGCGGTGGCGTGCATCTTGAGCATGAAAAGCCTCGGCTTTTAATCTCTGGCGAATGGCGTCCGACCGCGCCGGGCGATGGCCGCACGGCGGGGTTCCACCTGTCGTCGCTCTATTCGCCTTGGGAAACATGGGCAGAAATTGCACTGGATCATGCGCGCGTCGCCAAGGACCCGGCCCGCCTGCAGGTCTGGGTCAACACCAAGCTGGGCGAGTCGTGGGAGGACCAGGCGGGTGATACCGTCCCTGCCGATCCCCTGATGGCAAGGCGTGAAGATTGGGGCCAAGATCTCGCCCCCGGCGTGGCCGCGCTGACGGCTGGCGTGGATGTGCAGGGCGACCGGATCGAGGTGCAAGTTGTCGGCTGGGGCCGAGATGAAGAGGCGTGGGTTATCGACTACCGCGTACTGTGGGGCGACCCTTCCGGCCCGCGTCTCTGGTCTGATCTCGATGGCGTGCTGAACGGCACCTATGGCCAACTGCCAGTGCGCGCCGCCGCCATCGACACCGGCGGTCAACACACCAAGATGGCCTACGAGTTCTGTCGCACCCGCCTCGCCCGCCGTATCTGGGCGATCAAGGGCCGTGGCGGTCCCGGCATCCCAGTCTGGCCACGACGCCCAACCCGTACGAACAAAGGCAAGATTCCTCTGTTCATCATCGGTGTCGATGCGGTGAAGGACGCCGTCTTCGCCCGCCTCAAGTTGACGGAACCCGGTCCCGGTGCTATCCACTTCCCACGCCGCCTTGATGCCGACTATTTCCGCCAACTGACCGCAGAGCGTGTCGTCACCCGCTTCGAGAAGGGCCGCCCCATCCGCTCCTGGCAGCCTAAGCGTGACGGAGAACGCAACGAGGCGCTGGACACCTTCGTCTACGCCCACGCCGCCCTGCACGGACTGATCAGCATGGGGATGCGGCTTAACGAGGAGGCGGACATTATTACCGCGACGGCGAGTGGGGCTTCAAGAAACAGCCAGCCGAAATTTGGCGCGTCCGCCGCTATAAGATCCCAATGGATGGCTTGATCCCGAAATTATTACAGCACGCGATGCGTTCTTGGCAAACATACAGCCTCTACTGGAGCGTCTGGCTCCTTCGTAGAGAGTATAGTTAAGATATCTCTTCGCTCTCTTGCTGATAAGGCGAGCGCTGTGACATCTTCGCATATCTTTTTTGCGAGCTCTCTGACAGCATCATTAGTTGAGGCAAGAAGTAATGCCTGAGCAGCTTCAAGCAGTTCGGTAGTCCTTGCCATTACAAGATGAGTTTCAATAATCTCATCCTGAACTTCAATACTTGGAACAGGTATGAGAACCTCTGCCAACTGATCATCATCCATCGTAACGTTTGTGGCTCCACACATCAAGGGAACCAAAACTTTCTCCTTAGCTGTTTCAAGGAAAAGATGAACAAACCTCGGTCGGAGTATGGCGGGATCTCTTATAAGAAGTGCACACATGGTGTTTGCAAGAGCAAATTGACCTTCCTGATAGTGTATCCGCTTAATGTCGGCCTTTCCATGTCCAGACGATGAGACCATCGGAACGCAAATTGCTGGCCCAGTGAAACTCCAATGATCGGAAGTTTTCCTTTGTTCGGCTGGAACAACCATAACAAACTCGCCGGGTGGCGTCGCCATATTTGGCGACTGCCCCTTCTCTATACTAAACACGTCCTTAAGCCTGACTAGCTTTTCATCCGAAAGGTTGGCCACCCTATTTGGCAGATCGTGCCAGCGCCCAAGCAAATGCTGATATCGGCTGCTCAGTATCTTAGACTTTTCTACCAGATAACTTCGCGGCCCTTCTAAAGAGGGCCCAAACTCACTTTTCGTGCGGATGGAGTTCTTATACTCTTTCAACACAACTAACGCCTGAGCAAGTTGTGATCCTGGAACGCGCTCTCGAGTGTCGGATTGACTAAATCCGTCATTTTCAATTTCGATAAAGATAACATCGTTTGATTGTCGTGCAAGAGCACGGTCCAAGACAAGAATATGCGTTTTAACGCTGGCATATGGCTTGAAAACCCCATGCGGCAACGAGATGTCTGCGATGAGAAATCCCTCTTCAATCATCTTGCGCCTGATCTGGGAATAGGCGGAGTTTTGGACAAAGTGAACACCTTCAGGAACAACAATTGCTGCACGGCCGGCAGGCGAAAGGTGTTCGATGATGTAATCAAGAAACAAAATCTCGCTGCGCTTTGACTGCACTTGAAAGCGGGTGTGCGGCTTGATACCCCCTTTGGGTGTCATAAAGGGTGGATTGGCGAGTATTACATCAGCCATTTCGGACCACTTTGCATCATTTGTGAGGGTATCATACTCCTCAATAAGCGGCTCTTTAAGGTCATGTAAAAACATGTTGACCCTACTGAGTCGAACCATGTCGGGTGAAATATCAAAGCCCTTAATATTCTTTGCCAAACGAGATCGTTCTTCGTGAGTTAACCGATCACCCCTGTATCGAGACGGGCTTTCCAAAACCTGCTCTGAAGCATCACGACTAGCGCTCGCTTCTTCAAGAAGTTTCGAAGACGTGGTGTTCTGTTTCAGGATGTGCTTGTAAGCCGAGATCAGAAAGCCCGCCGTGCCACAGGCGGGGTCTAGGATGACCTCGTGCTTCTGCGGGCTGATGATTTCCACCATGAAGTCGATAATGTGACGCGGGGTGCGGAACTGGCCTGCATCGCCCTGACTGCCCAAGACGGAAAGCAGGTATTCGAAGGCATCTCCAAGCCGTTCACTGTGGTCATAGGTGAAGGTGTCAATCTCACGCAGGAAAGCCCGCAAGGTTTCGGGATCGCGATAGGGCAGATAGGCGTTGCGGAAAATCTGACGAAAGAATGAGGGGAGCCCCTCATTCTCTACCATCTTTTGCAAAGCCTCGGAATAGTTGTTCAGCATTTCCTGCCCAGTGACGCCAGGGGCCACCAGCTTGGCCCAGCGGTATCGCTCGAACTCCTTGGTGAAAAAACGGCGATGGCCGCCGAGTTCCTCGGCCTCGAGGTCCATGTCGTCCATGAACTTGTAGATCAGCGCGATGGTGATCTGTTCGACCTGACTTTTCGGATCGGGCACCTTGCCAACGAGGATGTCGCGGCAGGTGTCGATGCGGCGTTTGGTGTCTGTGTCGAGCATGTGGGTCTTTCGTCAGAGGAACGGGTTCAAGGACACATAGTCCTTGATGTATTCAGGGATGCGCTTGCGCCAGGTTGCGGGAACCTCTTTCAAGTCGCGGGTAGAGAAGCCGGGGTTTACGTTCAACGAGGCAAAATCGCCCGTGTCGATCTTGGCGCGGACATGACCATCACGGATGTAAGCCTCGAAGAAATAGCGCATTTCACGGACACGATCAGCCTCCTCAGGCTTCTGATCTGCAAGGAACTTCTGAAACTCGTCTTCGACCAGTTCGGCCTTGCTCTTGAAGCCAGGGATAAAGCCGAAGGCTTTCTCGATCAGTTCGCGCACTGAGATCCGGCGATCCACTCCCGCCGCCCGTCGCAGCTTTTCAAGTGTGTAAAACTCGGTCGGCTTTTCGAAGATTTCTTCGATCACGTGGCGTGTCGCGGCCTCCCAATTCTGGACCGCAACCAGATCGGCCAGTTTGGTGTCGGCGCGGGCGACGTCTTCGAACTTACCGAAAAGTTCGCGGTCGATCCGCATGCCCTCTGCACCGATCTGGGTTTCGACTCGGCTAACCACATTGTCGGGGTCGAAGTGCTCGTAGCTCCCCAAGGCCCCGATCACTGTGGACTCCCCACCATCATCGCCGGTGCCTGCCTTTAGCGGCATGGGGCCAAGGGCAGGCAGTTTTAGTTCCTGGTCGTAGCGGAACTTTTCTTCGAAATATTCGCAGTTGGCGAAGAAGTCGAAAAGGCGGAAGACGGTCTTGTTCACGGCGCCCAGCGCCACCCTGCGGGCGGGGTCGAACATCTCTTCCGCGTGATTGTGCTTTCGCGTGCCGCGACCCTTAATCTGCACGAAGTCAGAAGGCGAAAAAACCGGACGCATGAGTGACAGATTCAATAGATCTGGGCAATCATAGCCCGTGGTCATCATACCCACGGTAGCGCAGATGCGGGCGCGGCTTGTGCGGTAATTCTCAGCGAAGTCACTGTGCCCGCCCAAGTTGTTATTGGCAAAGTTGACCGTCATGCGCTGGGCGTCCGCGACATGGCTTGTGACCTGCATGGCAAAATCGGACTTGTAGCGTCCTGGCCAAAGTTGGTCGGCCATCTCATTCAGAATTTGGACAAGCTTCGCGGCATGGTTCTGGCTGACGGCGAAAGCGATGGTCTTGCCGAATTCGCCCGAAATCGGGTCGCGCAGCCCATGTTCGAGAAGGGTCTTGCAGAAGGTGCGGTTGGTCGACTCCGCAAAGAACTTCTTCTCAAAATCGCGGCCCGCAAAGGCATCCTCAAGTTCGTTGCCATCTTCGTCGGTGGTGATGACAACGAAGCCTTGATCAGACAGAAGCTGCGTCGTTACCCCCGTACGGGCGTCGACAACGTAGGGATTGATGAGAAAACCATCCTTAACCCCGTCGAGAAGCGAATAGCGGTAGGTTGGCTCCCCGTTTTGGCAGCCGAAGGTGCGGTAAGTGTCGAGCATAGTGCGCCGCTCGGTCTCGCGCGGGTCGCGCGTGGCAATGCCGCCAGACTGCTTGAGGTAGTCTCTGGGCGTGGCAGTAAGGCCAAGTTTATATCCGATGAAATACTCGAACACCGCTCGGGCATTTCCACCAATGGAACGGTGCGCTTCGTCCGAGATTACCAGATCAAAATCAGTAGGTGCAAAGAGCCGTCGATACTTATCATTGAACAGAAGCGACTGAACCGTCGTCACGACGATGTCAGCTTTGCGCCAGTCGTCACGCTGCTCTTTGTAGATGACAGAAGTGAAGTCATTTCGCAGATAGGTTTTGAACGCCTTGTCGGCCTGTACTTCCAACTCAAGGCGGTCGACCAGGAACAAAACGCGGCGTGCGTTCCCCGTCTTGAGAAACAGCTTGATGATTGCGGCGGAGGTCATGGTTTTACCCGTGCCGGTGGCCATCTCGAAAAGAAAGCGCGTCGCGCCCTTTTTCGCGTCTTCCTGCACGCGTTCGATTGCGTGCTGCTGATAGCGCCGTAGGAAGCGCAGCTTCGCCTTCTCGATGAAGGCTGGGCGTTCGGCCTCGACCTTCCAGCCCGCCTCTTGGTCGTAGCAAGGCATCTGGGTCAGGGCAATGTAGTCGAGGCCCACATGCTCGTTTGCCAGCCGCTCAGCGTCGGGTGTGAAGGCATAGTGGTTGCCAATGTCGACTGGGGTCGGGAACTTGGTGATGACAGTCGGGTTGCCCTGCTCCAAATCCCAAAGGTAGTGGATGTTGCCATTGCTCAGGATGACGAAGCGCGCGTTTTGCGAGCGCGCATATTTACGAGCTTGTTCTTTGGCAGATAGTGGGTTTTTGCCTTCAGCCTTCGCCTCTAAAACGATTAGCGGCTTGCCCAACCCATCCAGAAGCAAGAAGTCTACGAAGCCATTAACCGCTTTCTCAAGGTCGTCACCGAGCGCGTAAAGGTCTTCAGCCTTGAGTTTAACATTGGGCTCCAACACAACGTTAGCAAGACCATTTCCATCATCGAAGAAGCGCCATCCAGCTTCCTCAAGAAGTCGGTTGATCTTGATCCGCGCTGTCGCCTCCTTTAGTGCCAAACGATCTCTCCCTGAAACATTAAGGCCGTTTTTTATTCTTTTGGCCGCGATCACCGATCGCCATGCCTCACTTGCACTGACAAGACGCGGCGCTTCAATCCAATCGGCAACTTGACATTCCCGACCTTTCCCGACTGCTCTGATACCGCGTAAGCAGTGGAAGTGAAAGACTCCGCGGCATGCGGACGCTCCTCCATCGCTTTTTCGGTCGCCCCGGCACTCGTGCGTTTGACGCTGCGGGTGGCGGTCGGCGTTGGGAGGGCGCGCGAACAGTCGATGGGCTGAACACGGCGATCCTCGCGGGCGCGACTACGGCGGCGCGACGGGCCGGGTGGTATGCGCGCAACAACCCGTGGGTGGCGGCGGCGGTGGACAGCCTGGTCGGCAATGTTGTCGGCGCTGGGATCAAGCCGCAGTCCACCCATCCCGACCGGGCAGTGCGCGAACGGCTGCAGGTGCTTTGGCTGCGCTGGACAGATCATGCCGATCCGGGTGGGCTGGCGGATTTCTATGGGCTGCAGGCCAGGGCCGTGCGGGCGATGGTAGAGGGCGGCGAAAGTTTCGCCCGTCTGCGCGTCGTACCCGACGGTACGGCTGTCCCCCTGCACATCGACCTGTTGGACCGGGACCAGGTGCCGCTGGACTTGCATCGCGACATCGGCGGCGGTGCGCGCGTCAGGGCGGGGATCGAGTTCAACAGCGCTGGGCAACGCGCCGCCTACTGGGTGATGAGGGACCGGCCCGGCGATCCGCTGACCTCGTTGCGGCTGGAACCTCTGCGCATCCCCGCCACAGATTGCCTGCATCTCTTCAAGCCGCTCGCCGCTGGCCAGTTGCGCGGAATCACTTGGCTCGCTCCGGTTCTGCTGCGACTGCACGAGTTGGACCAGTTCGAGGATGCAGCGCTGGTGAAGGCCAAGGTGGCGGCGCTGTTCACCGGCTTCATCACCGATCCTGATGGCTCTGCGGGCGGGTTGACCGGCACCAATACCAACGGCGCGCTGACGGTTGGCATGGAACCCGGCAGCCTGATCCCCCTGCCGCCTGGCACAGACATCCGCTTTTCCAACCCGACCGAGAGCGACGCCTATGGCCCCTTCGTCAAGAACCACCTCCGCGCTGTCGCCGCTGGCATGGGCCTGCCTTATGAACTGGTTTCCGGCGATCTGGAGGGCGTGACCTATTCTTCGATCCGGGCCGGGCTGATCGAATTCCGCCGCCGCGTCGAGCAGTTGCAGCACAACGTCGTCGTGCACCTGTTCTGCCGCCCGGTCTGGGACCGCTTCGTGCGCCTAGCGGTGCTGTCGGGTGATCTGCCAGCACGTGATTTCGACCGTGATCCCGCTGCCTATCTTTCCTGCGAATGGCTCCCGCCCAAGTTCGATTACGTCGATCCGAAGAAAGACGTGGAGGCTGAGATCCTCGCGATCAACGCCGGTCTCAAGAGCCGACGGCAGGCGATTTCCGAACGGGGCTACGACGCCGAACAGGTCGATGCCGAGATTGCCGCCGACAAGGCACGCACCGATGCGCTGGGCCTGAGCTTCGGCACGCCGCCCGCCGCCAAGGAGGATATTCCCGATGAATGACACGGTCACCCTGCTGATCCGCCGCGCCGACCTTGCCCCGGCCAGTGCCGATCGCGACGCCCGCACCGTCGAGGTGATCTGGTCCACCGGCGCGCCCGTGCGCCGCCGCGACATGGCGGGCCCCTATGTCGAACGTCTCAGCCTTGCGCCGGAAGCGGTGGACTTGTCGCGCCTCCAAGGGGCCAGCGTGCTCGATGCCCACCGGCAATCCGCAGTCCGCGATGTGCTGGGCAGCGTGCAAACCGCCAGCGTCGATGGCCAGCGCGGCACGGCGCTGATCCGGTTCTCGGCCCGGCCAGAGGTGGAGCCTCTGTGGCAGGACGTGCTGTCCGGGATCCTGCGCCATGTTTCGGTCGGCTATTCGGTCGAGGAATGGGCCGAGACCACCGAGAACGGCGCGCGTGTGCTGACCGCTGTGCGCTGGACACCCCACGAGATTTCCCTTGTCCCCACCCCGGCTGACCCGGGTGCCCGCATCCGCATGGAGACCAATATGCCCGACGCCATCACACCTTCCCCGCCCGAGACGCAGACACGCGCTGCGATCAACACTGAGATCCGCTCCATTGCCCGTATCGCCGGGCTGGACCAGCCTTGGATCGACGGCCAGATCGACGCCGCCGTCGATGGCGACACCGCCCGCCGTGCCGCCTTCGAGGCGCTGGCCAGCCGGAGCGCGCCCACCATCCGCACCGAACAGGTGCGCGTCGAAATGGGCAACAGCCAGGACGACCCGGCCTTGCGTGCCCGCCAGATGGGCGAGGCCCTCTACGCCCGGATCAACCCGCGTCACGAACTTTCAGAACCGGCCCGCCGTTATGCCTATGCCACGCCGGTGGACATGGCCAAGGAACTGCTGACCCTGCGCGGCGAGTCCACCATGGCCTTGTCGCCCGCCAGCCTCGTCACGCGCGCCCTGCACACGACATCCGACTTCCCGATCATCCTCGGCAACACCGTGGGCCGCGTGCTGCGTGATGCCTACCAGGCCGCACCTTCCGGCATCCGCCGCCTTGGCCGCCAGACCTCGGCGCGGGATTTCCGCTCGGTGAACAAAATCATGCTGGGCGAGGCCCCACTGCTGGAGAAGCTGAACGAGCACGGCGAAATCAAGGCTGGAACGATGGCCGAGGCGCGAGAAGCCTACAAGATCGAGACCTGGGCCAAGAAGATCGGCATCACCCGGCAGGTCTTGGTGAATGACGACATCGGGGCGTTTTCAGATCTCGCGCGCCGCATGGGCCAGGGGGCCGCAGAGACTGAGGCCCGGATCCTCGTCACCCTGCTGGAGGCGAACAGCGGCAACGGCCCGACGCTTTCGGACACCAAGGCCCTGTTTCATGTCGATCACGGCAACAGGGCGGCCAGCGGCGCGGTGATTTCCGATGCCACCCTGTCCGCAGCCCGGCTGGCACTGCGCACCCAGAAGGGGATCGATGGCCGCATCATCAGGGTCACGCCGAAGAACCTGCTGGTGCCGCCCGCGCTGGAGACCGTGGCCGAGAAGTGGCTGGCAACCATCGCGCCCGCCACCGCCGCCGATGTGAACCCCTTCTCGGGTGCCATGTCGCTGGTGGTGGAGCCGCGTCTGTCCAGCGCCACCCGCTGGTATGTCACCGCCGACCCGGGCGAGATCGACGGCCTCGAGTTTGCATACCTATCGGGCAACGAAGGGCCTCAGGTCGAAAGCAGGTCTGGGTGGGACGTGGACGGCGTGGAAATCCGGGTGATCCTGGACTTCGGCGCAGGCTTCATCGACCACCGCGGCTGGTTCCAGAACGCAGGCGCATAATGGCCGACCTCGCCCAACTCACCGCCTGGCGCGATGCCCTGATGGCCGCCCGCTATCAGGGCGTCCGAACCGTCGAATATGACGGCAAGCGGGTCACCTACGCGACCGATACAGAAATGGCGGCCGCGCTGGGCGACCTCAATCGCCAGATCATCGGCACCACGGCGCGCATAGCCGTGGTCCGCATCCAATCCTCGAAAGGGCTCTGATCATGAAGAACCACATTCAGAAAGGCGACGTCATCACCGTGCCCGCTCCCGCAGGCGGCGTCGCCTCTGGCGAGGGCGTCATCGTCGGCAACATCTTCGGCATCGCTGCCTATGCCGCCGCCGTGGGCGAGCCGGTCGAACTGGCCACCACCGGCGTCTATCAACTGCCAAAAGCCACCGCCGCCGTGCTGACGGTTGGCGCACGCGTGGCGTGGGACAACACCGCGAAGAACATCAACGTGCCGGGCACTGGGCGTTTCCCGGTGGGTATCGCGACTGAAGCTGCCGGGAACGGCATCACGAGCGTGGCTGTTCGACTGGATGGCGTGGGGACTGTTGCAGCATGATGGAGCGAGATATCCGCGCCGTTCTGGATGGTCTCACCCTGTTGGTCGAGGACACGAAGGGGGCGAGTCAGATTGACGCGATGCGCAACTATGCAACGATCATGGCCCTGTGCGCCGATCTTCGGAAGGCGGCCATCGAATACAATGGGACATGGAACATCACCATGGTCATCGGTGAGTTGGAAAACCATATGGCGGCAGTCGCTGGGCTGTTCCCCACGTGGGATCTGCTGACGGATCAGCATTTAAGAGGCGCTCGCGCCGCCATCAGCAAGCTGGCCATGCCCACGTGCTTCGGGCAGTAGTCAGGAAACCGGTTTGGCCAAGGGAACATCGCACGAACATCCGGCCATTCCTGTGTCGCATGGGTGTTGCACGGAGGAAATCGGAACGGCTGTAAGTCTTTGGAATCCCAAAGAAACGTGTTGTTCTGTGTTGCAACGCAAGAAGGGCGCCCGTTGGGCGCCCTGCATCGGCCTAAGCCTTTGATATCTTAATAGATTGTTTGGTTGCGGGAGTAGGATTTGAACCTACGACCTTCAGGTTATGAGCCATGGCGAACGAACCATGAACAATCCCTCAGAACCCCGCTATTCCCCGCATTT
>Ga0222654_1000970_pt1 | contig 13492 bp, 7 predicted proteins | sample AntAcemetagen421_FD_179805 | JGI IMG/M metagenome (GOLD analysis project Ga0222654, IMG submission 179805) | Saline water microbial communities from Ace Lake, Antarctica - #421 | ecosystem: Environmental > Aquatic > Non-marine Saline and Alkaline > Saline | place: Antarctica: Ace Lake | collected... | reverse complement strand
CGCCCACCATGAAAGGAACTGTGAACGCTGGTGATGGCTTGGTTTATTTTGCAGGATTCTCCTTATGGGGACATAATTCTGATGTTTTAAGTGCTCTTCTTAGGTTAAGATACACAGGCAAGGAAAGTTTATTGCCTGTAGATTATAAAGTAAGGGATGGCGGGATCATGTTAAGATTTGGTCAGGAATTGGATCAGGAAACAGCTAACGATTTGTCAAATTACCAGGTCAAAAGGTGGAATTACCTGCGGACAGAAAAATATGGTTCGGGGCATTACCAATTGGATGGATCAGTAGGGGAGGAGAACCTTCCAGTATTAGCTGTCCACCTATCTGAAGACAAGAAAGGGGTTTTTCTGGTAGTTCCGAATATTGCTGTTGTAATGCAAATGGAAGTAGCATTTAACCTTAAAACGGTAGAAGGAACGGCTTGGAATGACAAGGTTTGGATGACAGTAAATGCTGTTAACATGCCAAATCTTAAGGCGGAAGGATTCGGAAACCTCAACCCTGCCGACTTAATCGATAATTTTGACCCAGCATTATTGGCAGGAAAGGAAGAAGGAACTGCCGATGCGATCAAGGGAAAAGAAATATTTTTGAAGTACGGATGCATTGCCTGCCATGCAATAGATGACAATGTAGCTGGAGAAATTGGCCCAAGTGTAAAAGGACTTTATGGGGCCAAAAGAGAATTTAAAGATGGTACTTCTGCCATTGCAGAAGATGCCTATATCAAAGAATCCATCGTTGACCCGGGTGCGAAAGTTGTGATGGGCAGAGAAGGGGAGATGCCTTCCTTCCTGGGGCTGCTTTCTGATCAGGACATCGAATCTGTTATATTGTATTTTAAAACATTGAAGTAAAGATTTAAGGAATAGGTCAAGAGGATTGCGACAATCAAGCGTAATTTTTGAGCTTTCATTGCTGTACAAAAAAAAGCACATAAATTAGCTATGTGCGTTTTTTTCGTATCTTGACCCTCTCCGATCATTTGGTAAATGGATTTTTAAGGTAGGCTAATTAAAGCCGAATTGGTGGCTTAGCGGAGTCGAAGACATTTCTATGTTGAACGGTATTGGATAGGTACCGATAGCTAAGCGGAAATTCAAATGGGTGGCTGAGCGGAGCCGAAGACATTCCGGTAGCTGAGTGGAAATTCGTATGGGTGGCTGAGCTTGTAGAAGCCAGCGGAGTCGAAGCCCACTTTCATTTCCTGAAATCAATTCTATCGTATAATATTTTAAAATTAATAATGTAAATTAGAAATGCTATGAGACCATTATTCTATTTTGTTTTCCTTTGTTTACCAATTTTAATTTTAAGTTGTCAATCCTCTCAGAAAGGGGATCAAAAAACCAGTGCTGAAATTGCAGCGCAGAATATTAAAATTAACCTTAGAAAAAGGGTGCAATCAGAAAGCAATGCAAATAACTGGGAGGCAGTGGAGTATACTGAAACTTGGGATCCCGAAAAAACGGCAATTATTGTTACAGATATGTGGGACAGGCATTGGTGTGAAAGTGCTACCCAAAGAGTCGCCGCTTTGGCCCCTGCCATGGAAAAAACTTTGAGCAATGCCAGGGAAAAGGGAGTTACCATTATCCATGCACCCAGTGGTACCATGGATTTTTATATAGATGCACCACAAAGGAAAGCAGCCATAGAAACACCTACCCATTTGGCTCCAGAGGGTTTTCCTATTAATGATTGGTGCTACCTTGATCAAAATAAAGAAGCTGCCATGCCCATAGATGACAGTGACGGTGGCTGCGACAAGCCATGTGCTGATGGGGAACCTTGTAAAGAAATGACTGCCTGGACCAGACAAATCCCTGAAATCAACATTGAATTGGAGGATTTTATCACCGATCAAGGACAGGAAGTGTTTAATATTCTGATTGAAAATAAAATTGACAATATAGTGGTAATGGGTGTACATCTGAACATGTGTGTCTTGGGCAGGCCTTTTGCCATTCGCCAGCTGGCCAATCTTAATAAAAATGTGGTGTTGATGCGGGACATGACAGACACCATGTACAATCCCGAAATGCCTCCTTATGTGGACCATTTTGAAGGAACCCGTTTGGTAATCGCTCATGTAGAAAAATTTTGGGCGCCTACAATGGTAAGTTCCGATTTCACCGGCGATGCAGCCTTTGCTTTTAATGAAAAATAGTGCTTATACTGAGTAGCAAAGGTTACTTATATTTCTACGGTTAGTGGAGTGATTTTTTATGCCTATGGAAGGGGTGTTTTCTCTGGGCTATTTAATTCAGTAGGAGCGAAAGCCTTATTCCAATTGAGGTTTGGGTGTATGATTTATTGGCTAATATTTGGCTGCAAGATATAAAAACCGATTTGGCTCAATAATTTGTTGTAAAATTAGTGGAACTTTAAAATGAGGGAAAATACCGCTCACAATTCGTAAAAGCAAAATATAACAGTGGCAAAAACAAAAATTTTATATCAGGCAAACCAAGAGGTAACTGGAAAACATTTGCCCTCAAAAATATGGATAATGTACACTGGGAAACTGACGATTTATGATAGAGAAATTAATCCAGTAGTATTAAGATTGAAAAGCGAAATATATGAATCCTTTGTTGGTGAATTTATGGAGGAGAAAAAAGTATTAAAGGGTAATTCTGTAGCTATCGTATTTGGGAAAGTTGCTAAATGGTATATGAAAAACGAAATTATTTTTCAAAATTGACAATACAAAATAAAACCAAAAAGGTGTTTACACCAATTTCTATAAATGGATATGAAATTAATACTGATTTAATTTAAAAACCATCTTTGTGTATTACCTGTATCAATAATGATAAACCGAACGAAGAAATGCTTTGCAATATGACTTGTTACGACCAAAATAATGAAAAGGAATTTATATGCTTTAGGTACAAGAAAAGAAAAGATTGAATAAAGATAAAAATTACTAGGGCTTAACAAATAATCCATAAATCAAACGGGATTCATTCGTTATATAATGCCCATTTCCCCGTTATAACATCGCTAGTTGGTCTTTACCTGTTGAAGTAAATAAGATAACATAAATTGGCGCTATGCAGTTTTAAAGTGATATGTTTTGAAATACAGCGTCCATAATACCTTAGGACGACGATCAGGAAAATTGGCTAAAGTTTTGTCACTTACTTTTTTTTCGACATGTTCTCCACTTCAATCTAACTACGGAACTCTCCCCAATCAATCTCAGCTTCATCCCTCTCCCTATTGTATTACTCGAGATTGATAGGCTCCAGATAATTTGGTTAAAGATGTTTCTAATTAAGGTAGTTATTCTCCACTCAAGGGCATTACTTTTTCAATATCCTCTTAATTTTAGAATTCCTCCGAGGTGAGTTTGCAACTAAACCCCATTCTATTTCTGCTAATTTGCAATTGGTCATAGCTAAAGGAAACCCTTCTGATTAAAAAATATTCGAATTACAAATTCTAAAAAATAGGAAGTGCTAGTTAGACACACCAGGACCTCTTAAAATCTCCTGAGAGGTTTTTATTTTACAGTTTTTTAAGGATAGGGTTTCTCGTCTCCTACCAAATCCCTCCATTTTCGGTAATATGCCTTCAATTTTACTATAATTGGTTCATATGTATCATTGTCTACCAGGTTATTCAATTCATAGGGATCCTCGGATAAATTGAATAGTAATTCATCGTTAATATCAGTAATAATATATTTCCATTCCGGTGATCTTATCATTCGGTGACCTGTTCCAACCTTACCCCCAACGCCTACACTTTCACTGGCTACAAAATCGTTTATACTGGCTGACGGAGCTTTTAGAATTGGCAAAATCGATTTTCCTTGTAAATATTCTGGAATTGGCAACCCAGCTATATTTAGAATAGTAGGTAGTACATCTGTACTGGATACTAACCCATCAGATTCATGCGCATCAATTTTTAGATATCGGTAATCATCACAATAATTTCTTTCATGATCTTTTATCGTGACATTTTGTAAAAACAATTGATCGAACATCAATCACTTGAATTCCTTTGATTTCTAGAGCCTTCAAAATCATTTGAAATTTTCCTTTCCTTAAGTGTATTTTTCCGATATTCATTGGTTTGAAATCCTTGTTATAGGATATAAACCGTTCAGTTCTGTCATTTTCCATTCCCATAATTTTCGGATCATTTGGGATTAGGACCTTACCTCGGATTTCACTTTCTCCAATTTGCAATGCAATCAGGGAACCTAAATCCATTTCCGCACATGTATAATAGATCTCTACTTCATAACTTCCTTCCTCCATAACCTCAACATCCCATATAATTCTATCATTCAAATTTGTCCAATTAGTGAAATAAGAATCATTTGGATATTTATTTGATCTTTGAATATTACCTAAACTTGATGCGTCTCTCACAGGAAACTGAGTAAAATCTGAACCTGGATAACCTAGAAGAAAAGGACGATTCAGATCACTCATCTCTAAATCCATCTCTTTATTCCAAAGATCAACTTTATTTTTAAGCGTTTCAGCAATTTGAGAATGTTCATCTTTAAGATTTATTGACTGGGTAGGATCTTTTTCTATATCAAATAGGTTCCCTTCATGATCTAATCTAAATTGATTATTTCGTACACTTGTCTTGCCATTCCAAGTACTAAAGATTAACCTATCTTTAAAAATTATATCATTTTCCAAGATTAAACTTTTCAAACTTTGTCCATCGAGAGCTTTTTTGAAATGAAAATTAATCTCTGCCAAATCAGAAAGTGTAGGTAAAAGGTCAATTGCTCCTGCAATGTTTTTTACTTGTTTTGCCTCAGGAATCTTATCAGGCCAACGAATAAATAATGGAGACCGGATACCACCTTCATCAGTTGATCCTTTACCTCCTTTTAATCCGCCATTCCACCTTTCACTATGAGGCCCATTATCATTTAAAAAGACAACTATAGTATTATTTTCAAGGTTTAGCTTTTTTAACATGTCCAAGATCCTGCCAACATTCCAATCTAAATTTTCACACATTGCCAAAGTTGCCCGAGTAAAATTAAGATCTTCATTTTCAGGATTATTGCTAAAGTTTAATATTTCCTTTTCCTTGAAATTATCCCACCATCTATCGGGAACTTGCATAGGTACATGGGGGGTGTTATAAGGGATATAAAGGAAAAATGATTCATCTTGATTCAATTTGATGAAATCAATTGCTTTATCTGTAAAATCATCGATTATAAAACCATTACCTTTTACCAATTTGCCATTATGATCAAGTGGAGGACTAAAATAATTCCCCCAATGACCTGAAGTAAATCCGTAAAATTCATCAAAACCTCGTGCATTTGGATGGTATGGAAACTGCGAGCCGTTGTGCCACTTACCAAAAGCTCCGGTTTTATACCCTGCTGATTTAAAAATCTGGGCAATAGTGGTTTCATCTAAATTCAATCTTTCTTTTCCAGCTGAAGTCCCACTTATTCCTCCCCTTGAATGATATCTTCCCGTTAATATTTCGGCTCTTGTAGGGGAGCATACCGGTGAGACATAAAAATAATCGAAACTTACACCACTTTTTGCAATACCATCTATATTCGGTGTATTAAGATTTTTATTTCCATTGAAACTAAAGTCCCCCCAACCTTGATCATCTGACATAATTATAATAACATTAGGGCCAGGAATTTTACTTTTATAAATATATTTTACACCAAAATAACCTATTAATAAAGATAAAATCAGAAAATTTAATATTTTAAATTTATTCATGATAAAATTATTTTAACAATTAACAAATTTTAGAAAGTACATCACAATACCCTTAAATTGGCGAGCCTGACTTTTGCTTATCCAATTCATTCTTAAGTTTATCAACTGTCTTAGGATGCTTTAAAAATAAATTTATTGATTCTGATGGATCATTTTCAGTTTGATATAATTGGCCCGTTGCCTCCCCTGGTTTTGGGTCTATTCTTCTTGGATCTGTAAAACCACCTGAGCCCAATCCTTCAATATATTTCCATTCTTCCATACGTAAACTAAACATTCCCCCTGAAGATTGATGAACCATGGAGGTACGGGTTTTTTTACTTAAATCCCCATTCAAAACATGGTAAAAACTAAAACTGTCCTCCCCGTTATTATTTATTGGTTTTTGATTAGTGAGGTCTGAAATTGTGGCATAAAGGTCAGTAAGGCTAACCAAATGATCATAATATCCATTTTCCTTTATTCGAGCAGGCCATGAAACAATTAATGGTATCCTGTGACCACCATCCCATATATCACCCTTTTGTCCACGTTTACCCATGTGGGAATTATGCTGATTAAGTTCAATTTCACTTTTCGGCCAATAAGCGCCATTGTCACTTGAGATTATTATTATGGTATTATCATACTTACCAAGTCTTTTCAATGTTTCGGTAATTTGTCCTACTACATAGTCAATATTTAAAATAAAATCACCATATTTCCCTATAGATGATTTTTCTTTAAACATATCATTGGGAACCCATGGAGTGTGTGGCCCTGTTAATGGCATATATAAAAAGAAGGGTTTTGTTGAATTATTTTCAACATGGTTTTCAACATAAGAAATTCCCTCATCAAGGATATCTGTTAAGCAATTTTCAATTCTAAATGTTTTTGAAATTTCACCCCGTCTCCACCACACCATTTTTTCCCAATAAACATCATGCTCGTTGGTATGTTTTCTATCCCAAGAATATTCTGTGTCATTAAGTTTGGATGGGTAAATTTCTGAGGTGAGTGTAATTACCGGATCTATGACTAGGTTATTTCTTAGAAATACATAAGGAGGCATATCTAAAGATGCTGGATGAATGAAAGAGTAATCGAATCCATAGTTATCAGGACCATTTTTCACCTTTTTGGAATAATCTACATTTGAAAAACCAGAATTGGGAAAAAATGTTGCTTCTGTACTATCGTTCTTTGTTTGCCAATCCAGTCCAAGATGCCATTTCCCAATACAGGATGTAGAATAACCAGCATTTTTAAAAAGATTTGCAATCGTATTCCTATCATTCTCTATAATTGATTTGGAAAAGCCATTCGCCCCACGAGCGGCAGGTTTGGATCTCCATGCATACCTTCCTGTTAGGAGACCATATCTAGAAGGAGTACAAACTGAGGCACTTGCATGGGCATTTGTAAAGACAATACCATTCTTTGCAATATTATCTATGTGAGGTGTGTAAGTTCGGGCCTTTGGATTCAAAGAAGAGATATCTCCATATCCCATATCATCTGCGAAAATGATGATAAAATTGGGTTTTTCAGGATTTTTATTTTGAGAATATAAAGGTATTGCAGCTATAAATAGCTGCAATACCGTAAATAAAAGGATATTAAAATAATTCATTTATTAATTATTTAAGTTTAATTATTGGGATGGAAGAAGTAATGAAACAATCAAAACCATAATCCATTAAATTTATAATCTGGAAATGTATAGAATCAATTAATATCCTGGATTTTGACCTAATTTAGGATTCGTTTGAATTTCTCGTAGAGGAATCGGAAATATTAACTGGGTTTCACTATAAGTTTTATTCCAATTAGTAGTATATCCAACGAAATTGACGTAATCCCCAGAGCTGTCATCTCTGATAACGCGGGTTCTAATCATATCAAACCATGTTTTATTTTCATAACTCAATTCAAAATATCTTTCATCCCAAACAGCTTTTTTAAAATCATCTAAGTTTGAATTTGTAAAATCGGATAAACCTGCCCGAGACCTAGTAGCATTCAATGCATTCTTAGCCTGCTGATTTGGAGAACCATCTGCCATTGCTTGGGCTTCAGCATACATTAATAATACGTCTGCGTACCTATAAATTGACCAGTTCAATCCTGATTGTCCAGCTACATCAATTGAATTTTTATCAAAATATTTATGTATGTAATAGGCATTAAAATCCATCAATTGAAGTTCCGGAGCGCCTGATGAAAATTTATTAGGATGGCCTTTATATGTTCTGAAAAAATATTGTTTTTCATCAGCCCTTTTATCTCCATCTATATAACTTTCTACAAATTCATTTGTTGGAATTAAACTCCCATATTCAAGATTAAATGCCGACATTCCACTTCTAGTTGGTAAAACTAAAGGAACCAATTCATTTGATCGTTTATTTAATGAGAATTGCAATTGGAAAATAAACTCGCCTTTATTATTATTAGAAGTTGTCCACAAATCTTCCAATTCATCAAATAAAGAAAAGTTTCCCGAATTAATAACTTCAAGAGATCGTTTTGCGGATTTTGCATAAAACTCATTTCCCCCTTGCATGGGATAACCAGCATAAGTTAGATAAACATCTGCAAGTAAACTTTTAACTGCGGCCATGGACACTCTTCCTGTTTCATCTTTAAAGGGGAGGGAGGATTTTTCAGCAGCTAACAAATCAGGGATTATTATCTCATTATAAATTTCTGACGCTGGTGACCTAATTAACTGTAGTTGACCCAGTTCTATTTGAATCTCTTTAATTTTAGGAATATCTCCAAAAATTCTAACTAAATAATAATAATATAAGGCACGCATAAATTGTACCTCACCTACATATTTATTAATTAAATTTTCGTCCACTAAATTGTTGTATTCAGAAAGCTTTTGTAATGCTAAATTACACTTGGCTATACCTGAATAGCATCCCTGCCACCATTCTTCAATATAAGGAGATCTAGAACTAACTGTTAATTCTTCAAATTCTTTAAAATTACTTTGGGAATTTTCAGAATGAGCTTTACCTGTCATATATTCCAGCAGTAAAATTGTATTACCACCCCAACTGTAAGCTGGCATATTAAAAACTGTTGTATTCACATAAGCACTATTTGCAAAGGCTAAAGCAGACTCTGGACTGGTTAATATTGATTCGCTGGTCATTATTCCAGTAGGTCTTTCATCCAAAAAATTTTCGCATGAAGCAAAAGAAATGGATAATATCAGTATAAGATATAAATTCATATTTAATTTCATAATATCAATATTTAATTAAAATCCTACATTTAAACCAAGTGTATATGTTCTAGCCCTCGGTTCACCAAAATCATCTATTCCCTGGCCAAACTCACTAGAATGAGTACTAACTTCTGGATCGTATCCTTGATAATTTGTAAGCAGAAATAAGTTTTGACCACTAACATACACCCTTAGTTTCTGAAGCTTTATTTTACTTAATAAAGCACTTTTAAAATTATAAGCAATTTGAATGTTTTGTAATCTAGAAAAAGATCCATCTTGCAACCAATGGTTATCTGGGTACGAATCATAATAAGTCCTCATATAACGTAATTCTGCAACCATAGTATTTTGATTTGTTGGAGTCCAAGCATTTAAAATAGTTTTGGAGCTATTTGCTACCCCAGATCGATCTTCCCGAGTATGGGTGCCTGCATTCATGACATCAATTCCTTGTACAACCCTAATATCAATTAACAAATCAAAATTTTTGTATGAAAATGAATTTGAAATTCCCATCGTCCAATCTGGGAGACTTTGGCCGATTATGCTATTATCATTTGCGTCTATTATTCCATCCTGATTAAGATCTGCATATTTTAAATCCCCAGGTAACCTGTTGAATTTCTCGGCTTCATCCACTTCTTCTAAATTCCAAGTTCCAAGTCGAGTTAATCCCCAAAATGAACCAACTGTTTCACCTACCCTTAAAATCTGCATCTGACCGGTAGCATGATTCGTAGGGAAAATATCTTCATTATTTTCTCCTAGCTTAATTATCTTATTTTTATTGGTCGCAAAAGAAATATTAGATGTCCAAGAAAAATCTTTTGAGTTAATATTGTAAGTATTTAAGGCTAATTCCCAACCCCTGTTTTGAACTGATCCTATATTCTGAATTACAAAGTTTAATCCAGATGTATACGGAACCGGTGCATTCAAAAGTAAATCGCTTGTAACTTTTTGGTAATAGTCTAGAGTCATATTCAAACGACCATCTAAAAAGCTGACATCCAATCCACCGTCAAATTGAGTTGTTGTTTCCCACTTTAAATCTGGGTTACCAAAAGAACTTCTAAAAATAGCAGAATAAAATTGATCCTTAAAAATCACATTACTAGACCCCAAATTCTGTGAATAAGCATAGTTTGCAATCTCTTGATTTCCAGTTTTCCCAATACTTGTTCTGATTTTTAAATCTTCAATTATGTTATTGTTTTTTAGAAAATTTTCTTCCGATATTCGCCAACCAAATGCCAATGAAGGGAAGAATGCATATTTATTATTACTTCCGAATTTTGATGAACCATCATATCTTCCTGTGGCAGTAAATAGATATTTATCTTTTATAGTATAATTAGCTCTAGCAAAATAGGAATTTAAGGACCACCTCCAATCACTTGAGGATGAAGGTTGGTTCACCGTCCCAGCTCCAAGATTATGCCATTGATAAAAATCATCTATGAAATTTTGATGTTCAGCTCCAAGTAATTCAGCTGAACGTTGTTGCCAACTCAAGCCTACCATTAAGTTTAAATTATTGTTTTCATTAATTTTTTGGCTCCAATTAAAATAGTTTTCATTTTGCCAATAAAATTGGTTTTCGGTATTAATTTGAGCTATTCCCCCCCGGTTTTTACCATTGAATTGTATCAAATTTTTACCATTATAGTAATTGTTCTTCCCGTATTTTCCGTCAACAGCAAATGTTGATTTAAAATCTAGATATTTATTTATTTTGAAGTTTAGGTAAAAATCTGAAATAATCTGAGCATTATTAGTTTGATTGGTCAATTCTTCCAAATACATTAATGGAGTATCCTGAACTGCTCCCGGAAAATCACGGTTACTTCCCCATTTACCATTTGGATATTTAACGGGGATAATAGGAAGCGCTTCTTGCGAAAGCCTTTTAAGACTGTAATTGTTATAGAGGTCATTCCCTTTATTAAAATTTAAAGAAAAATTGACTCCAAATCTTAACCAATCTCTTAATCTTGAATCAACATTGAATTGAGCATTGTATCTATCTAAATAGTTTTTATCCATCAATGCCTCTTGACGGGTATATCCCAAATATGCACTGAAGGTTGTTATTTCATTTCCACCTCTTAAGGATAATTGGTGATTTTGAGAAATGGCAGTCCGGTAAGTCTCATCTTCCCAATCCGTATCATATAATGGATTCCCCTCATTATCAAACAAAAGAGGTAGATTTTGTGGAGAAGCCCTTAGAAATTTTCCTTGTGCAAATCCAATTGGGTCGTACTTTTCAATATTATCATAACCTGTATTATACACTTGCCACCACTCTGTTGAATTAAGAAATTCAAGATTCTGATTTTTTGCCATTATACCGAATGATGTGTATCCATCGTACGATATAATTGCTTCATCACTAATGACCCCTCTTTTTGTTGTAATTAAAATTACTCCATTTGCACCACGGGCTCCATAGATTGCTGTCGCAGAAGCATCTTTTAGGACTTCCAGAGATTCAATATTATTTGGATTTATTAAATTAATATCTGCAACCCCAATGACTCCATCAATTACATACAAAGGCTCATTTGAAGCAGTAATTGAATTATTGCCTCGAATTCGAATTTTAATTTGCCCATCTGGTCGGCCAGAATTACCATAAACTTCCACACCAGGTAATTTTCCTGATAGCGCCTGTCCAACATTAACACTCGGTCTATCCAATAACTCTTCTGACTTAATGGAGGAAACAGAACCAGTTAAATCACTTTTATTAACAGTTCCGTAACCTATGACCACCACTTCATCCAAAGAAGACATGTCCTCAGCTAGCGTGATATTGATGATACTCTGGTCTCCCACTGCTTTCTTTTGGGATTCAAACCCAATAAATGAAAAAACGAGCGTGGTGCCTTCAGGGACAGAAATAGAATACTTTCCGTCCAAGTCAGTTGCGGTACCAATAGATGTTCCAGGCACAGATACTGTTACACCTGGAATAGGCTGCCCTTTGCTGTCTATCACAGTGCCACTTACCGTAACATCCACAATTATTGCAGGTGAAGGTTCTTTTGCTTTTGCCAAACGCACACTTATTTTGTCATCCACCTGTTTGAATCTTAGTCCATGTGCTGTAGCTAAGTCCACTAAAATACTTTCAAGGGATTGACCATCGGCCTTAATGCTTACCCCTTTGATTTTTTCAAAAACTTTTTTATCATAAATAAAAGAAAAATCAGTTTTTGATTTAATTTCAGAGAAGACTTCGGGAAAGGATGCTTCTTTCAGACTGATGCTAAGGTAAACTTCTTTCATGTCCAGGGAACCCTGGGCCTTGATCGGTGCAGCATAGATCAGGTTTAAAAACATCAGTTGTAAAGCAATTCCATATAGGTAATATTTACCAATCATACATAGGGCATATAGTGTTTTTTTCATAAATTGGGGTGTTTTATTGCTAATAATAATTTCAGTGAAACGAAGGTAAATAGTTAGAGCCTGAGAAACTTTCCTATCTGCCGGACAAGGCCCATGTTTTCATTGGCCTTGTCTAATTTTTTACAGCTATATTACATCTTTTTTTCAGTTAAATTTCATGAACAAATATTTATAAAGCCCTCAATTAATATTAGAACAAAAAGGGCTGAAGAGGAACCACAAATTGACTACTGGCAATGAATTACCCATGAATTCTTACTTATACCAAGGTAAACCCTCTGCCTAATAGGGATTAGGATTCCCATATCGTATTTTAATTGCTTACTACCTCAGCTATCCAAACTTTGTATAAATCTTGAAGGTTTTTGACTAAATCGGGATGTTGTTTTACTTTGTTTATGGATTCTCCTGGATCCGCTATAATGTTAAACAAATACAATTTATCAGGGTCTTTTTCTGCTTCGGAAAGATGATTTCCAACAGGATTGTGAATGAGTTTCCAGTCACCTTGCCTTACTGCCCATTGAGGATCCTCTCCTCCTAAACACTGCCAGAAAAAAGTTTCATGCGGTGGGGGAGCTGAGGGAGAGTGGATTAATTCAACGATGCTTTTTCCATCAATTTTATGTTCTCCTTTTGGGATATCACACAATTCTAACAGGGTTGGGAACCAATCTACATTTACTGCAAGTTGATGCCTAACCTCATTTTGAGGGAGTTGCCCGGGCCAACTGATGATGGCAGGTATCCTAATTCCACCTTCAAAAAGACTAAATTTTGCTCCCCGGTAATTTCCTGCATAACCACCACCGGAGAAGGTCCTTTCTTCTTCAGAATGACCATGGTCAGACTGAAATACAATGATGGTGTTTTCTTCCAATCCTAGTTCCACTACTTTTTCCATCACCTGACCTATCTTTTCATCCATAGTAGAAACCAAGGCGGCATATTCCTTACGGGGAGAAGGTAAATCTTCATAATAATTTCTCCATTTTTCTTGCCCCTGCAAAGGGTAATGTGGAATATTTAAAGCCCAATAAAGGAAAAATGGATCCGATTGGTTGGATTCTAAAAATCCTTCAATTTCTTCTACCATTCT
>Ga0222654_1000955_pt1 | contig 13709 bp, 11 predicted proteins | sample AntAcemetagen421_FD_179805 | JGI IMG/M metagenome (GOLD analysis project Ga0222654, IMG submission 179805) | Saline water microbial communities from Ace Lake, Antarctica - #421 | ecosystem: Environmental > Aquatic > Non-marine Saline and Alkaline > Saline | place: Antarctica: Ace Lake... | reverse complement strand
GGGGGTTCTTTAAATAGGCAAAAGTTTTAAGCTTAAGCTAGTAATACAAACGGTCTAGAATCGAAGTTAATTATGCATATTTTACTCCTCATTAAGCCTGTATTTGACGATGATAGGATTTCCCGCGTTCAAAAATTCGGAACTTACTTCCGGTTTCTGTTTTATAAGATTGTTCCGTTTGCCTTCTGGAAGCTTCATCCAGTCTTCATAGGCCACGTACCCATAAAAATACTCGTCAGTTCCATAAAGGGGACCTTCCAAACTCACTTTTTCCAACCAATTTTCTAACAATGGAAAATGAACAAGCGTACCTGTTCTTTTCCTATAATAAGACACATATTTTTGCTCTTCAGAATTTGCAAAGCCCTGTTTACTTCTTGTCCAATGAAAACTTAAGTACGCTTGATTTTCCACAAGATTAGCAGCATTAAATACATATGGGTTTTCCATTATATATTGGCGCATGTCCAGTAATGGTAGTTTCTTGAGCCTTTTGTCAAGTCGATCGGCGCCAAAATTTAAAATATATTCGGCTTCAATTTCATTTTCAGAGATTTTATAAATGGTATCTGTCCAAGCGTGGAGAAACCTGACATTGCCATCTTGTCCCGAAAATTCTATAGGTATTTGGAAGGCGTCGGTACTTCCTATATCTTTCACTCCTTGGATTGAAAAAGTAGCATCTTTATTGTTAAACACCTTAATCAGGTCAGTTTCGTCTGACCCATAAGACCTACCATCCATATGATAAGCTGTTAGGTTTTGGTTGATGGGATAGAAGTTTACCACTTGGTCATCAAAGGGAAATTTTTCTTCATACCTAAAGTTGCCTTCCAAATCAAACACAATGGTTTTCTTTTGCATCACATCTAAAATATGAACAGTTTTATTTCGCAGGTTAAAATCAGCTGGATTTAAGAATTCGCCAGGGCCCTCCCCTAATGGGTTTACTTTAAATAGAAATTTACCGGCGGCCGAAAAACAGAAGAGGGTCTTGGTAATTTTTTTATCCAGAATAAATATTTTATCCTTTTCTACAATCATTTTGTCAATGGATCCTACCAATGATAAATCATTTAACTCAAGAGGAATAAGTTCGTATTCGCTAAAAGCATAAGCCGACTGTATTTTATCCATTTCAATGGTCAACTCCTTGGTGCCTTCCTTTAATTCCTTCTTGCTTGACTCCTTACAAGAAACCACAAGAAGTATCACACTAAAAACAATGTATAAAACCCTTATCTGTACCATTTGACTTTCCTATTATTTAAGCTTTTTCACTGATATTATATTATTATAATTCCCTAAAAATCAGCCTTTTGAAGTATTGGATATACTGCTGCGTTAATGACCATCATTTTCTTTATTTACTTAACTTTAAAAACAGCTGGTTTTTACTAAAATTGCAATAGGACTTTAAATTGCCAACTAATTAGTTAGAAAACAAGAGGCATTAGCAACTCTCACAAAGAGTGGGAGTTATTTACGATGGTAATTTTTGAAACGAGACATTAAGTTCTTTAGCGAATATAAAGAATGGGAATTTTCCTTAATCTTCAATTCCCCTCTTTTTCTTGTGGTTGCAATATACCTTCCAGCTCCTCCAAAAAGTACTCGCCCATCCCTATTTGAGCCCTCTTTATGAAAATACCATCTTTTAAGTGAAAGCAATGCATCACGTTGTATGTTGTCTGTATCGTATCCAACTGGTTGAGCTGATAAAAAAGAAATTCAGGGTCATGGAATCCGGGATAGGGAAAGTTCAGAACTTCCAACTCCCTGACTAGCTTTTCCCGGTCTTGTCCTGAAAAGTAAAATATAAAACCTACTTCTGGAAATTTCTCTTTGAATTCCGTCCAAAGAAAATCTTTTGAAAACGGGAAAAAGGATGCCTTGTCAAAATCATAATACACCACTACTTGATGCGTACAGGTGAAACAGACACTGTCCCGCTCAGACTGTTGGTTTACAAGTGCTAAATCTTTTGGCAAAACCATCTTTTCAAAGCTGGATGAGCAAGAGAAAAGCACAAAAATGGCAACCAATTTACCTAATTGAAAACACCTTTCATAAGCTCCCTTTCAATCCTACATGGAAAATCACGGGATAATCAAAGTCTCCTTCCGGTAAATCTTCCATAGAGAATGTCTCCGGAGATTCCTGGGCATGTTTTGCTATTATAGACCAATAGGTCAGAAATAGCACCTGTGCTTCCTTATTTATGCCGATAGGATAAAAGAAGAGCAGCTCCTCATCCTTGTCTGCTTTTAGCTTGTAGATGTTTTTTCCCTTTTGGAATAAAATGTACTTCGAAACCGATCTTCCTTTTTGTACCACAATATCGGCAACCATCAAATTTCCCTGTTGGAAAACAGCCCGGAAATTGGCGAAACCATTTTCATTGATCATTCCGAAGCTATCCATAATGTCCATTTCCCAAAATGTTGCCGGTAAAGCATAAGCACCAAAATCTGCTTGTAGTACAGGAGAAAGGCTATCGCCTTGATGCAGGTATATATTGGGGTTGAAGGTTTCCAGTACAAAAACCCCCTCATCAGATGGGAAAAAGTTTCGCTCTGTCATGGGAAGCATCTTATTCTCATAATCATTTTCCAGGTAGCGGTGATGGACCTTACCTTCCGCATCGGTTTGAATCACCCGATGCTTTATAAATGGTAGGTTATAGCCTCCATGAAAAAGAAAACCTCCACCCTCTAATAGGGCAAAAGAGTGCGCAATATACGGCAACTCGAATGCTTTGGTTAAATTTCCATTTGTTGAAGCTTCATATACTGTAGTTTTATCCCGAACGGCTGAAAGCAGAAAAATCTCTCCTGAATTTCCAGGTTCAAAGTCCTCCAAAGAATGGAGGATTCCAGGTCCCTCTCCTACCTCGGCAATGGCTCGTAGGTATCGTCCTTTCCGGTCAAACAAGTGAACCCGGTCAGTTGTATTTTCATCCATCACTAGTATTAGGCTGTCTGAAAATTTTACCCGCAGGTCCATACCCAATAGGTTATCTTCGGTTGTTTCCAGCGGAATCATTTTCTCAATTGAAAAATCCTGAAGGGTTAACGTAGGATAATCATCAGGAGCAATCGAAATGACGACTTTGTCTTCCTCCACAGGAGGACCGGAACAAGCGACAATAAAAATGAAGAGCAATATTTCGATCGACAATAAAATAGGGTTGGGTTTTTTCATGTTGCTGGTTTTAAGGCTGTGATAAGGAAACAATTTCATTGATCAAAATTCTAATGTACTGCCATCAACAGACCATTCAAAGTAAGATGATAGCCTACGCTTCTCTGTATCTTAACCTATTGATAAAAAAAGGGCTTGATCCAAATGTCTAAAATTAATAAGATAGTTACAAGTTAATGCCTGATTTTTTAGTAGTTGGAGTGTTGCGTAAAAAGACTAATGAAAAATAATGTAAAAAAAGCCTGTGAAAGCCCCCAATCATAGTTAAATCCAGGTAAAATCATTCGCTAATTTTAGCAGAAATTGGAAAGTTGTAGCAGGCTTAGTTTCAGGAGCTGAAATTATGGTAATACGGGTTAACTTTAAACCATCAAAATTTTATGATTGCTGACTTTCGATTTGAAAAATGTTAACCCTTAAATCAAAAATCTACAGTCAACCGAACAAAACCCAGCTCATCTTCTAAATTAATATACATCCAGATCTTGCCGTCTTTAGCGAAATGTTTTGCAGGGACTTTATCCAGTTTTGGAACCAATGCTTCGTCAATTTGGTCTAAATTTTTGTCATAAATTGTCAGGTATACTTTGGCCTTATCCGGGGTCAGGTCTTGCATTTGACGATCCAAATCTAGGTCGAATTCTCCCTGATAGGAAAACCGGTAAAACAATTCTTTGTGCGGATCCCAAAAAGGGGTTACATAAGTAATTTCTTCATTTATTGTCCGGGAAATGGCATACAACTCTTCTTCTGAACTTACTTCATTGCGGTATTTTCTGATTTTTCAGGGGGAATGATTTGGCTTTCATATACATAATGCTGCAAAGTATCTGCTACCTGGTCCAATACAAATAGCTCATTATTACTGCCTGTACTTAAAACAACTTTTCCACCTTCGGTAACCAAATAAGCAGCTGGAGAAACTGAAATTTTGTAGGGGCCATCGATAAAAGTTACCTTAAATGGGCGAATCCGATCCATAAGTGGTGTAGGTATCTGGATGAAATTATTGGTCTTTGTATCTATTTTTGCCAGTTCATATTCATCTTTGTCAAAAACCTTGATCGATCCATAAAAGACTAGCGAATTGTCAGAAAAACTTTTGATCCCAGATAGCTGTTCATTTCCTGAGAGATGGACGGAGGATTCCCTCGGTTTATTTAAGGGAGAGTCTGTAACTTTTTTACCATCCCACGTGAGAATTCCACCTTTAATGGTGTAATTTCCAAAATAAAGGCTATCTGAGTTTACCGGTAAAACTGTATGAACATTTGCACCAATCCCATTTGGGCCTTCCTTTTCAAAGGGAATTTTTTCCACCAATCTCAGCATTTCCAGGTCAATCTTTTCAAGGGTATAATCAAAATGATTGAAATTGTACAAATACCGTCGATCAGTAGAAAGAAAAGAATTGGAAAGATTTGTATTCAAATACAATATTTGCCCAGCCGGATTAACCATGACAGTGTCTAAAGAAAACGACAAAGTACTTTTATCGGTAGGCACAGATCGCTCATGACTTCCGCATGAAACCAACAATATTACGTAGAAATGAAAAACAAAAACTTTCATTTTTTAACTTATGGTTAAACCAATTTAGGTTTTATGATTAATAATTCCTAAGTCAGAAATCATAAATCAATTTGAGGCGGACGAAACCCATATCGTCAGATGAATTCGCAGATTGGTTTGCCTAATGCTCCTTTTGGAATAAAAAACGCTTTAGATTCTATATCTTAATTTCTATCCATCAGCACAGTGCAGGATTGTGAAAGAAAGATTCCTTGTTAAGTTTAATGTTAAATTTAAGGTCAGGTAAGATCCATTTATAGTAGATTAGCTTCTTGGCCCTAGATTAAAAATAAGCCTATGTCCATGTGATTTAATGAATAGGTAAAGCATATTTCGGGTTCATTTACTGGGACTAAACCTTTTGATGCTTATATTTAGAAAATGGAGCAAACAAAGGCTCCTTTAATTTTGTTAATCATCCAAGAATAACTGCATTGATGAAAGTTGGATTATTTATACCTTGTTACGTAGAGCTATTTTACCCTCAGGTAGCCATTGCCAGCCTTGAGCTTTTAGAAAGCGCAGGTGTAGACGTAGACTATCCCCTTAAACAAACCTGTTGTGGCCAACCCATGGCCAACTCTGGGTACCAGAATTACGGCGAGGGTTCTGCCGCTTTATTTCGAAAAAATTTTAGCGAGTTTGACTACGTAGTTTGCCCCTCGGGTAGCTGTACTTTACATGCCAAAGACCATATTTATTCAGGTGAAGAAAATGAACCAAAAATCTATGAGCTTTGTGAATTTCTTACCGATGTATTGAAAATAAAAGAACTTAAAGCGGATTTTCCCTTTAAAGTAGGCATTCATGCGAGTTGTCATGGGCTTAGGGGACTTCATTTGGCAAAACCTTCAGAGCTGATGGGGGCCGATTTTAATAAGCCCAAACAATTGCTCGAAATGGTCAAAGGCATCGAGCTTATAGAACTTACCAGAAAAGACGAGTGCTGTGGTTTTGGAGGCACATTTGCCGTACTTGAAGAGGCTGTTTCTGTAGGTATGGGCAAAGACAGAATCAAAGACCATGAGGAACATGGTGTCCAGGTGATCACCGGGGCGGATATGTCCTGTTTGATGCATTTGGAGGGGATTATTCGTCGGGACAAAAGCTCAGTGAAGGTCATGCACATTGCAGAGATATTGAATGCACGGGTACCGAAAACCCAAAATCAGTAGAAAATGAAAGCGACACCAACCCACGCAGCTGCGGCGGAAGAATTTCTAAAGGACGAGGAACGTAGCCATTGGCATGATGATACCTTATGGCATGTGCGCAGCAAAAGAGATGTTGCTGCCCAAAAAATTCCTGAATGGGAACAATTGCGAACCAATGCTTCTCAGGTCAAGGATCATGTACTTTCCAACATGGATAAATTGCTCCTTCAGTTTGAAAAAAATGCCACAGAAAATGGCATAGAAGTGCTCTGGGCCAAAGATGCGGAAGAACATAACCAGCATATATTGCGGATATTGGAGGAATATCAGGTTAAAAACCTGGTTAAAAGTAAATCTATTCTCACAGAGGAGTGTGGACTCAATCATTTCTTGGAAGACAAAGGCTATGATGTAGTAGATACGGACTTGGGAGAAAGAATCATACAATTCAACAAGCAGGTGCCCAGTCATATTGTGATGCCTGCCATACACCTTAAGAAAAAAGAAATTGGAGACATCTTTCACAAACATCTGGGAACGGATGAAGGTGCAGATGATCCAGCTTACCTCACTGAAGCAGCCCGACAGCATTTAAGGCAGAAATTCATTCAGGCCAGAGTAGCCATAACTGGTGTTAACTTTGGCATTGCAGAAACAGGGGGATTTGTGGTATGTACCAATGAGGGCAATGCAGACATGGGTACCCACCTGGCTGATGTGCATATTGCCTGTATGGGCATAGAAAAACTCGTTCCACGAGCGGCAGACCTCGGGGTTTTTCTTCGCCTCCTGGCCCGAAGTGCTACCGGCCAAAGCATTACAAATTATACCTCTCATTTCCACCGGCCCCGGGAGGGAAAAAAATTATACCTGATCCTGGTGGACAATGGCAGAACTGATCAATTGGGAAGAGAGGACTTCAGAAATTCCTTAAAATGTATTCGCTGTGGTGCATGTATGAATACCTGCCCGATTTACCGAAGAAGCAGTGGTTTTAGCTATAATTCCACCGTGCCGGGACCCATCGGTTCCATTCTGTCTCCCGGTATGGACTTGAAAAAGCACAGCACCTTACCATTTGCCTCCACCCTTTGTGGATCATGTACAGATGTCTGTCCGGTTAAAATCAATATTCACGAGCAACTGTACAAATGGCGACAGGTAATCACCAAAGAAGGACCATCACAACCCTCTAAGAAATGGGCCATGCGCTTTGGTGGCAATGTAATGTCCAAGCCAAAGCTTTTTGACCTGATGGGCAACCTGGCCAGAAAATCGCTGTCGATTAGTCCACGTGGCTTTGTTTACAATAGCTTTAATGCCTGGGGTAAACACAGAGAATTACCGGAAGTACCCAAGGAAAGTTTCAAGGAATGGTACCGAAAAAACAGGAAGCAATGAACAGTAGTAAAGAAGCCATAATAGCGGCCATAAAAAAGAACAAACCCGATTTGCTTCCCCTACCGGAGCACCCGGAATTCCCCTACGGGGATAACCTGATCGAACAATTTCAGGCCAGCATAAAATTAAATGGTGGAGCAGCCAGAACAGGAGAAGGAAAAATGGCTATACAGAGCTATCTGAAAGAAAATTTCACCCCAGACAATCAAGTCTTGTCATTGGTGGAAGGAATCACTGGGAATTTTGATATCAAGAATGTCCAGGATCCTCATGAACTGGAGCATATAGAAGTGGCGGTACTGGAAGGTGATTGGGGGGTAGTAGAAAATGCAGCAATTTGGCTACCAGAAGAGAAAATTGTTCATCGGGCCTTGCCATTTATTGCCCAGCACCTGATTGTTTTGCTAAAAATTGACCGCTTGTTGGGAAACATGCATGAAGTTTATCAAAAGATAAATGTGGCCGGTCCCGGATACGGTGTCTTTGTGGCCGGTCCTTCCAAAACTGCCGATATTGAACAGTCATTGATCATTGGCGCACATGGACCAAGAAGTATGGTTGTTTTTTTAATGGAGTAGGTTCAACCTAAAATAGGAATTGACATTCTATCACCAAGTGGAATCGCTTCAAAATAAATCAATCATTGCTATTTCTAAATCAACTTATCGCTGCAATAATAATGTAGAAAATAGCCAAAATTTTTTATGATTATCCCTATACCTGTGAATAGTCAGAGAATCTTATTTCATAATTTCATCTAACTCATTTAAGATTTGAAGGAATAATTGGCTAAATATTCCCTTTAAAATCGGGTTTTAAAGGGAATAACGATGATTTCACCTTGTTTCCTCTGTTCATTTTTGGCTTGATCCAAAAACAAACCAAAAAGATCAAGGCTGTCAAATCTTATTTCAAATGATGGATAAGGTTTAAAGAATAGAGATCATTTAGGCCACCACCATTTGATTTTTGAATCAAAATTCCAGACTAAAAAAGGAGTGGATCTCCTTGTAGGAGCTAACTCCTTTTCTTATCGTCTTCCATCCTGATACAAAAACCTTAACCTTTGAATGCCGAAAAGATCTGATATAAAATGCTATCAAAAAAGTTACAATTACCGATAAATGTTTTTTCTATTCTACGATGACAATTATTATACCTATTCAAAGGTTTAATCTTTATTCATAACAAAATTAATTATTTCCTTATTCGAGTCCTGAAAGGGTAAAAATATCATAACCACGGGGGCAAGCCCATGATTAAGAAGACAAGTTCCACTTAATTATGGTAGGTCTTTTGCAGATGCCACTAACGTGGATTCATAATGCTTTGCTAATTCATTGACTTTTTCCGGCATTGTATCGGCTATATTTATAAGTTCGGAGGGGTCTTCGCTAATGTGGTACAGTTCCCATGCTCCACCATTCATTCGGACAATTTTATATTCACCACTTCTGAACATCCGGAATTTATCCATTCCCGAGATAAAGTATTCCGGTTCTTTCCTTTGCTCCCCCATAAAAACTGGCAACAATGAACTCCCATGAAGTGGTAAAGTAGCATGCCCTTGTATGGAATCCGGATATTGGATATCCAGTAGATCTAAAAATGTAGGTGCAATGTCTACCACATGCCCCACTTGATTGGTGATGGTGTTGGGTGCAATTTTGCCCGGCCAATAGGCAATAAATGGCGTATGACTTCCCCCTTCAAGACCTGATTGTTTGTGTTGGCGAAAAGGAGTATTTCCTAACATTGCCCAATTTGTACGCAAACTCCAATAGGAGTCAGCGGGACCCGGCTGCACATCAGGAATTTTATTGGCATAGAATGGACAGGACCCATTGTCATTAAGGTACATGATGATGGTATTCTCTAATTTTCCATTCTCCTCCAATTTTTTCAAAACACGACCAATATTTTGATCCATTCGGTCAATTATGGCTGCGAAAACAGCCATTTCCAGGTCAAGCGAGTCTTTTTTAGCGTCAGATAAGCTATCCCAGGCATAATACTGGGTATAATCAGGTATCAAAGGTCCCCGAGACGTATTCAAATTGTTTTCCGGTGGGCTTAGTTTTGCCCCCTTTGGAAGCACACCCATCTCCTCCATTCTATCAAACCTTTCTTGGCGAAGAACATCCCAGCCTTTGAGGTATTTTCCCCGGTATTTTTCAATGTCCTCAGGTCTGGCTTGCAGCGGGTAGTGGGCAGCATGATAAGGTAAATAAAGGAAAAAAGGATCTTCCTTTCCAAAGGCTTCATCCAACCATTTCAAAGCGTAATCCGTGATGAAATCTGTTTTGTACATAGGAGATTTTTCATGCTCAATTTCATCGGCACTTATTTCCTTTCCTTCAAGGTAAAAGGGTCTTTCGAACTTACCTGAAGGAGGTAAAAAATATTCTGTAGTCGCCCAAAAATAGAAGGAATGATCAAAAACATTTTCAGCTTTGCAGTATTCTGGTACCCATGGGTCAAAGTGCTCTTTTCCACTCATAATGTTGGAATAGCCCGCTTGTTTGGTCAGGTTGCCAATATGTACAGCGCCCTCTCCACCAGTATATAATCCTGTCAACATGGTTGACCTGGTTGGGTTACATTTGGCCATATTGTAAAAGGTTGTGAACCTTAAGCCTCCATCTGCCAAGCGGTTAATATTGGGGGTTTCGATTTCACTACCATAAGCCCCTATATCAGAATAGCCAATATCATCCCCCATTATTAAAACGATGTTCGGTAAAGGTGCTTTTTTTTCGGCACATGAACCGAGAACCAATGCGAAAAGTAAATAAACTAAGATTCTTTGGGTCATCGTATTTTAATTTATGTTGCTTTTAAGGTAAATTGAATGTGATTATTGATGTATAGTGGCTATCCACTGCCTTATAAAGTTTAAAAATCGTACAAATGAATGAATATGCAAAGTCTTTTATAATTTAGTAATAGTTATTTGGCCTATTTTGTACTTTTTAAGATCATAAAATGCAACCTATATTTTATTGAAACCTAAATTTAATTAGTTTTATTTTGGGGGGATCTTTAGCTCAAAAAAAGTCCCCTGACTTTCAAAAAATCAAAGGGCTTTATCTATCGAGTAAACAATCAAAATTATTTGCTAAAGCGGGCCAGCCTTAAACAGAAAAAGAACCTCTTAGGGCTAACTCTGTAGCTTCAAGTTCCTCACGTATTTCTACAATGCTTTCCCATATACGCCCTTGTTCTCCATGTTCAATGCCACAATATCCATGGTAACCAGCCTTAAGAACAATTGACATCATTTTTTCATAATCCAACTGAGACTGGTTGCCTTTTCCATCCCAAACAGTAGGCTTTACACTTACCCCCTTGGCATAAGGCATCAACTGTTTTACGCCTTTATAGGATTCGTAAGAAAGGGTTTTTTCTCCTTCATTGCTATACATCAGGAAGTTTCCGAAATCTGGAAGTGTGCCTGCCCTCGGATGATCAGCAGCTTTCATTACTCCTGTAAGCCAGTTGGCATTGCTAGAAAAGCCACCGTGGTTCTCAATCATCACATTTATATCCATTGTGTCTGCAAATTCACAAAGGCTTCGCAAGCCATCGGCCACAAGTTTCTTTGATTCTTCAAAGTCCTTTTTATCAGCACTGTATTTTGCAAAAGAGTATCCATTTACCCTGATAGAATGGCAACCAAGAAACTTAGCTGCTTCTACCCATTTTTTATGGTTTTCTACAGTTTGCATTCGTTCAGACTCATCTCTTGCTCCTAATTTTCCTTCATTGTCACACATGATCAATACTGAAGTGACGCCCTCACCCTCTGCTCGGGTTTTCATTTCTGTCAGATAGCTTGTGTCCTTGGCTTTGTCCATAAAAAACTGGTTCACATATTCTACGGCAGAGATCCCGTGTTTTTTTGCGAGTATGGCAAAATCCAAATTGTCCATTTGCTTTGAAAAAAGCAATTTGCTGAGGGACCATTGGGCCAGTGAAATTTTGAACAATTCTTCACGGGCTGTCAATGAAAAAGCCGGCCCTCCAAGGCCCAAACCCAAAAAGGCTGTTGCCAATCCGGTCTTTTTGATAAAATCTCTTCTGTTATGCATTGGTATAAATTTTTGGTAAATTGTGAGTACTGAACTTAACCTGAAATATGCAATAGTCCTTCTATTACTTAGTGGAATCACTTCAAAATCAGTCAATCGTTGCTATTTTCAAGTTCACCACAGCGGAGCTATGCCTAAGTCTCCAAATAGCCTGATTTTTTTGTGATTACACCCTTCCCGAGTAAAACGGGACAGGCACTAGGAATCCTATTGCAGAATTCAGGTTTAATCCATTGAAGATAACACTTTTATTCTTTTTGCCCAACGGGCACTACAAATGATCAAAATACTACGGAACCAACCAAGCTGAAACCCAAGCCTTATTTTCTTTCTCAAAAGCGATCCTTAAGTGACCTTCTCTATCAAGTTGCAGGCATTCAATTTGCTCAGGTAGGATCGTCATTACTGAAAAGTACTTGCTTTGGTAACCCTTTTCCTGTTCCCAACCTTCTTCCGGTTGGGAGATGGGTTTTTTAGGAGCCAAAACAAACTGATACGCTTTTTGGGCCTCTGGTAGGACATTATTCCAGTGGTCTGCAAGCATTTCTTTATTGGAGCAAATCTGTGCTTTCCCATTAATTTTTACCTGACAGCGTTCTTCTGCATAATAAAACAGCAGAGAAACATTGGGGTTTTTACTTATTTGAGCTATTTTTTCGCTTCGGCTGTCGGTATAAAAAAACAATTGTAGGTCCTCATCTACCTTGCGAAGTACCACATACCTGCAATCGGGCTGCTGACTGTCCAGGGTACAAAGGTTCACAAGATGAAAGGGGTGTTTAGGGTCGGTCGCACCCTGATGCAGGTGTTTTCTAATGATTGACCAGATTTCCTTTTGAGAAGATGAAGCAGTAAAAAGCATGGTGTTTGTTATTTGAATAAATAATTGATTCTAATGGCATTCAAAATAGCAAGCAAAGCCACACCAACATCAGCAAATACGGCTTCCCACATTCCTGCCATCCCAGCTGCTCCTAAAGCTAAAACCAGGAATTTGACAGCAAAGGCAAGGCTTATATTTTGCCATACGATTCTTTTGGTTGCCTTCCCTATTCTAAAAGCCAAAGCTACCTTGGAAGGATGATCTGTTTGAATAATAATATCAGCGGTCTCTATGGCCAGGTCACTTCCCATCCTTCCCATTCCAATGCCTACATCTGCCGCAGCAATGGAAGGAGCATCATTGATACCATCTCCGACAAAAGCGATAACATTGGTTGGATCTTCCTTCAGCGCTTCAATTTTGGCTAGCTTTTCCTCAGGTAGCATTCCTCCGATGGCCTCATCTGCCTTTAGTTCCTTTCCTAATGCTTCGACAACCTCCGCTTTATCGCCTGAAAGAATCATTAAATGTTGAATTCCAAGCTTTCTAAGTGAAGTAAAGGCTTCTTTTGCATCCGGTTTTATTTCATCAGCCAACACAAAGTAGCCGCAAAACACTCCATCAATTGCGCAGTAAACAACGGTTTGGTTGGGATAGGTCTCTTTTGGCAAGTCCTGTATTTCGTGGTCTTCCATAAGCAATCTATTGCCAGCAAGCACAGTCCTATTTTTTACCTCCCCCACCAATCCCTTACCGGGGATTTCTTTTAGCGAAATCACAGGACTTAGTGCTGTTGTTACATGTTTGACTATGGCCTGTCCAATGGGGTGGTTGGTATAGGCTTCCAGAGAAGCGGCCAAATTTTTCCATTCGGGATCAGCATTTGGCCTCGTTTCCACTTTTTCGACTGCAAAAACTCCTTTAGTTAAAGTTCCTGTTTTGTCAAATACTACGGTATTGATGGTAGTGATTAGGTCTAGGAAATTGGAACCTTTAAACAAAATCCCCTTTCTCGATGCAGCTCCTATTCCTCCAAAATAACCCAAGGGAATGGAGATCACTAGGGCACATGGGCAAGAAATAACCAAAAACACCAATGCCCTGTACAACCATTCACTAAAGGAATAATCTTCAACTATAAAATAGGGAAGTACGACCAAGGCTAAGGCCAAATAGGTGACAATAGGCGTATATATCTTAGCAAATTTACGAATGAATTTTTCCGTTTTTGCTTTCTTGGCAGTGGCCTCCTGAACAGTTAAAATAATCTTTTGGAGAGAACTCTCCTCGAATGGCCTCAATACACGCAAGGTAATCAAGTCCTGAAGGTTGACCATCCCTGCCAAAACTTCCTCTCCATCATTGATTTCCGCAGGCATACTCTCGCCTGAAATAGCAGCCGTATTAAAGCTTCCCCCACCATTTAAAAGTCGGGCATCCAAAGGCACCTTTTCGCCTGCCCTT
>Ga0222654_1000953_pt1 | contig 13718 bp, 8 predicted proteins | sample AntAcemetagen421_FD_179805 | JGI IMG/M metagenome (GOLD analysis project Ga0222654, IMG submission 179805) | Saline water microbial communities from Ace Lake, Antarctica - #421 | ecosystem: Environmental > Aquatic > Non-marine Saline and Alkaline > Saline | place: Antarctica: Ace Lake | collected... | reverse complement strand
TTGATCAAAGCCAGCACCTTTAATCTCTATCGACTCATTCTTCTTGCCACAAGTGATCGTACCAATCAGCATATTTTCGTAGATTGGGCGATTAGCTAGCTGCTCCAGATCATCCCCGTCTTCAACTGTGAGGATTTCACGGCGTATATTTTTCCCGCGCTGAACATCAATCTCAATTTTAGCTGTGATTGATCCCTTTCGGTTATGCGTCGATTCCAAGCGAACATAAGGCTTATTGCTACCACCATCAATTTGAAGGGAAGCCACTTCAATTTGTTTAACCAACCCTCGATCATAGGCATCTACCGCATCTAAGCGGTATGCCATGTGATGTTTATCTACGTGGGTCGCGGAATACCGCAAAGTACATAACGGGTTCATTGCGCTAAGCGCCTCTTTCCCCTTCCCTGTCAAACCACCATCTACGCTCTGGGGTTCATCGACAATGATAATAGGATTAGCTGCCTTTACGAGGTCAATGGGTTTTTCTCCACCAGTATTCTCATTTTCCTTATAGAGATTATTAACGTCTTTTTTGTTAATCGCGCCAACTGTTGTCACCATGATCTGAATGTTGGAACTGGTAGCAAAGCTACGCACCTCGCCAAGCCTTGAAGAGTTGTAGAGAAAGTATTCATACCCTTTAGCTTTGGGGTAAAGCCCTTCAAAGTGCTCTCTAGTGATTTGCAGAGTTTTGTAAGTCCCCTCCTTAATCGCTACCGAAGGCACAACAATCACGAATTTGGTAAAACCGTAATTTTTGTTTAGTTCAAAAATCGTGCGCAAATAGACATAGGTTTTGCCCGTACCGGTTTCCATCTCTACAGTAAAATCCCCGCTAGCGAGATTTTCCGTAGGGCGCAGGCCATTTGCTAACTGAACGGCACGAAGGTTATCCAATATCTCCTCATCAACCAATTGCAACCTGTTGCCGATACCTAGTTCATTTTCTGCCAACCCTAATGATGCTTGTGGGCCAGCTTCAGGGCGGTAAGTCACTGTAAATTCAGAACGGGATATTTCCTGCCCCTTAAACAGATCAACTACTGAGTCAATAGCAGCCAGTTGGTAATCAAGATCATCTTCAAAATGCAGCTTCATAGCATACTCTCCTTATAAGCTGCGCACATGGGTAATACCGTTCTGCTTCAGAATGGCGGCCATGTTGGTTTTTGAAACATCATCACTGAACGCGCTATCGCGAAAGAAAACGTGAGTATCTGAACTAGGGGAAAGATCGCCGCACCAGTCGATTATGCCTTGTGCAATAGCTTCAACCTGATCACGGTTGATAGATTCATCCAAGCAAGCGAACAACACACCATAACCAATACTAAAAATAACTTTTCCAGCAACGGATTTTCTCTCAACAGGTACAGCCAATTCAACTCCACGCTTTAGTAGCAGCTCGTAAAGAATATCCTGTTCGGTACGACCTACGACTAAATGCTCTTGACTGGACAGCAATGTTTCTTCTAAATCAGATCTATCCGGATTCCAAGCAACTATGTTTGATGATGCCAATTTAAAAACCTTAAACCCATAATCACTGCTTTGACTACCATCGGAATTCTTAACCGCATTAGATGCACGCCTCATACGCTCTAAACTAAGCTCACTGATTGTCTTGACACCAGCCTTAAAAGGCTCCGATTTCTCTGAACATTTTTCTGGAAGTTGAACCATAATAAATCGCCTAGACTCACCATCTTTTGAATTTAGATCCATTACTGCATGAGCGGTGGTACAGGAACCTGCAAAGAAATCTAGAACAATGTCATCTGAATTTTTTGCCAAAAAGGGTATAAACGAATTCAATAAACGAACAGGCTTGGGATTATCAAAAGCTTTTTTATACTCAGGAAAAAGTGGCTTTACATCATAAGATCCCAACCTACCATCCAAATCAATAACACTAGGAAGTTTTTCCTGAAATGATTCCGCATATACTTTTAGTTCGATTATTTTGTCATGCGTGTCTCCATATAATATTTTTCCATTAGCTATTAGCTCTTCCATAGTATTCTTAGGAAACCGATACCCCATGAGCGGCTGCTTGCATGGCTCTCCTGTCTCCGGATGAATCACATCGTAACGATAACCTTCCTTACCTGGGTTATGTACACTTTGTGAACCAGTATAGACGCCACCATTATCAATATATTTGTATCGATCAAGCGGCCACAACTGGGACTTATTCTCTTTGTACCAAGTTGAATAAGCAGTCTCCAACTCGCCTTGTTCGCTATGCGCGGCAACCAACTCCCTACCCTTACTAACCAAAGTTTCTTTCACATCAGAAATTGCCGACTTCCAAACAGGCTCTAGCTCACTTCGACTCTTACAATATGCAATTATGTATTCGTGCTCTATTGCAATATTCGTAGGATTGTTATCTGTAGCGTTCTTCCAGACGACTCTTCCAAGAAGGTTTTCTTCGCCAAATATTTCATTGCAAATTAATTTTAAATTTTCAGTCTCATTTTCATCAATCGAAATAAATATGACGCCGTCTGGCTTCAACAAACTCTTAGCTAACCGTAATCTTGGATACATCATCGAAAGCCAGTTCGTATGTCTCCGGCCTGTCGCTTCAGTATTTGAACTAAACTTTGCACCGTCCTCATCCACTTGACCTGTATATTTCAAATATGTATTAAGATTTTCTTGAAACCGATCTGGATATATGAACTCTTTACCAGTGTTGTATGGAGGGTCGATATAAATCATCTTGATTTGATTGGCATAACTTTTTTGCAATAACTTAAGAACCTCAAGGTTATCGCCTTCCACGAACAAATTGCTTGTAGTATCCCAATCAATACTTTCATCTGGACATGGAAGCAGTGTTCCCGTTGATGGAGTTAGTGCAATCTGACGAGCCTTCTTTTTACCGTGCCAATTAAGCCCATACCTTTCTTCGCCTTCATCAAGGGCATTAACATCCCCCAGCAGTTGACGAAGAGTATCAAAATCTACTTTACCGTCAGTAACTGCGTCGGGAAAAAGCTCTTTTAACTGTCCAACGTTATCTCCAACAATATCAGCGCTCTGCCCATCTTCTAGCGTTACTTGTTCCATCTTCTCTCCATCGCTCATAAATCTGTTTAAATTCTACTTTTAAGCAGTTCAACCTTGTCATTAATCTGTTTTATCTGAGTATTCAGTTCAACCTGCCTGCCCATTTGCTTTATTTTCTTCAATCTATTGGAAATCTCGGACTTTTCAATATGAAGTTTTTCAATCTCCCGCAAAAAAACTAAGCGCTCATCGCCACTTCTCACCTCATTGCCGTCTTCTAGCGTAAACTGACCGCTGTGTTCTGCACAGTTAATAGCTATGACACGTTCCGTAAAACATTTGTAGAAATTAAGGAAATTTGAATAGGAAAAATTGCTGATTGTTAAGCTATTTAGGAATTTACAATCCAGCTCACTTTCCTCTTCAAGACTGATCCAACCAGTTTGAATACTGTCTTCAACGACCCATTTTTCTTTATCCGCCTGATTGATGCGCTTATCGGCCAGGCTCACAGTAAGGTTTTCTTGCCCCTCAATATTGCAAGTAAAAATAAGCACTAGGGGATAAGGAATTGAGCGCTGCATAAACTGGGCAATGCGCATTATACGCTTGGGACTGGCAAGCTCGACTAATAGCACTGCAATCTCTGAATAATCACGCTGATCATCTGCATAGGCTGCGATATTGATGGTGCTAGGCTTCAAGGTGTAGAGCCAGCGTATTTTATCAACATCCTCTTTCAAACATGCCTTATCTGTAGTATTTAATGCGCCGCTATCTAGGAACATTTTCTTAAATACAGGCTTGTTCAATTCACAAGACTTCGGAATCGATAAATGCGTAAGAAAATCCTGAATATTATTGATGGTCTGTTTTAGTTCGAAATCCATGCCCTTGCCGCTCTTATTCATTATCTTAACCTTCACCGTCAACGATAATAAGGTAAGACACGACAGCAAAATCTTCTATGCCTTGGCTGCTGGTTGCAGACAGAACAGTGCCGCCTTTGGTAAACAAACTTTGAACACCCTTCTCTTCACTTTTACCGGCAATACTGTCTACCGCTACGGCAAGCAAATGCTGATAATGCTCCATATTGCTGCCGTTTTTTGTTGCGGTATTAATTTGTTCTATTGCGTCTTCATCGACAGAATTCATGATGAAAGCCTGCCGCTTCAACATATCCAACACTTTTTTACTTTGGGTAAAATTCAGCTCTATAGTGGCTTCATCTGACACATAGACAAGAAAGTAAGGTGCTAACGGATAGTTATCGTCAACCTGCACCGCTTGATGGCCTTTACGAATATTTTTAAGGCAGAAAATAACGCCTGATTTAAGACCCTCTTTTTTAAGTTCGTCATCTAACGTGACCGCTGCGTAGAAGCCATGGGGGGCTTGTTCCAGTACGCCCAAGTGTTGTTTCATGTATTCTGACAAATCCATACGGAAATCATTGAGCGTTAAATCAGTAATAGAGACTCCGCCAGCAATGTCCTCCAGATCGACCACAGCATTTTGTAATTGTTGAAGCTGTTTGCGGCGATATTCGAGATCATTCATCCCCTGTGCATTTTGATCAATGACGTTCTCTTCCCCGGTTGCGGATATATCTAGTAATACCATGCGTCCCGATACTCTTGCTTCCAGATTGATGTACTCATCCAGCTCCATATTTGGCCAGAAGTTTATTAGTTGGATTTTGGTGTTCTTTGAACCTAATCTGTCTACACGACCAAACCGCTGGATAATCCTGACCGGATTCCAGTGGATGTCGTAGTTAATCAGCGTATCGCAGTCCTGAAGGTTCTGACCTTCACTAATACAGTCTGTCGCGATCAATAAATCAATTTCTGTGGTTGCGTCTGGATCGACTTTGTCGCGCTCTTTAGAGACAGGCGAGAATGCTGTCAGTATGTTATTGAGATCAGAACCTAAGCCAACCAATGTGGTTTTGTTTGTCCCGCCACCTGTCACCAATGCGCTTTTAATGCCCAGCTCATCCTCAACCCAGCCCGCAAGATTGGCATAGAGGTACTGAGCCGTATCGGCGAACGCGGTGAAGACAATGACCTTTTTATTGCCCGCGTTTAGAGGATTATTGATCTTATTACTTATGGCTTGCCTAAGTAGCTTTAACTTGGCATCACGCTCAGCTGTGACCTGTTTTGCGGATTGAGCAAGATCGTTCAAAAATATCTGATCCGCTTCCAGCTCCTGCTTGAAACGAATTAGATCCATATCCTGTAAAAGCACTTTTGTTTTATTGCCGATCAGAAAGGGTTCAAAATCGGGAGAGTCTAATTCAAAGTCGTGAACATCCTCAATATTCAGCGCATCTATATCACCGCTCTCATGCGCTTCGATTTTTGCCAATAAGCCTTCAACGCGCCCAGCAAGCTTGCCAGCTGTTAAACTGAACGAATGAATGGAACTTTCCATACGCTTTAACAAATTAACTCGCATTAAATGAATGAGGCTTTCTTCACGGTCTATCTGCTTAAATACACCTTTACCACCACCAACAGCCTTATCATAGCGCCGCGCATATTCATCCTTTTTATCATTCCGTACAAACTTCAGAGGGGAGTAGCCCGCAAGTGATAGTCTGCGAATTGTTTTGTTCACTTCTTTGAGTGGCGGAAATTCTTCGGTTAAATCAATATCTGCTTTAATATTTTTTGGTGGCAAGCGCGTTGGGAATTTGCCGATGTCGGCTGTACCGTAGTATTTTTCAATATGTTTTCGGGAACGTGCAATAGTGACTACATCAAGCAATTTGAAATAATCAAAGCTCATGCTATCCAGCAATGTCGCTGTCGTGCGATTTTCTACCGGCTCTTTCACCCACTGATTAAATTGCTTTTGTGCCAAACGCAGGGTGCTATCGATATTCTTAATACCCACATCACTAAAAGCATCATCCTGACCCTCTGTTATGAAGGCGACCTGGTTTTTGAGGTCATTCATGCGATTATTAACCGGCGTGGCCGACAGCATGAGCACCTTTGTTTTTACACCTGACCTAATAATATCGTTCAGTAAGCGCTCATAGCGTGTTTTGCCTTCTGCCTTGTTCGGATTGTTTCTGAAGTTATGGGATTCATCAATAACAATTAGGTCGTAGTTACCCCAGTGCAGTGTTTCTAGATTTATTTCTCCAGAAAGCCCTTTTGTTCGACTTAGATCAGTATGATTAAGTACATCATAGTTAAAACGATCACCAGCTAGTAGGTTGCGCTTGTCATTGATCGTATAGACCGTCCAGTTATCGCGAAGTTTTTTAGGGCACAGAACAAGCACACGATCATTGCGAAGCTCGTAGTATTTGATAACGGCTAGGCCTTCAAAGGTTTTACCCAAACCGACACTGTCAGCAATAATACAGCCATTGTGCTTTTCTAATTTATCAATTGCGCCCAGTACACCGTCCTTCTGGAATTTATACAACTTGTTCCAGACGATTGTGTCCTTAAAACCGGTTTTACTCTTGATGATATTTTCTTCGTCAATATCCTCTAAAAAATCTTTGAATATATTGTAGAGCGTCAGAAAATAGACGAAGTTTGCAGGCTGATCCGCTGCTATGTAATCCAGTTTTTCAATAAGCTCCTTTTTGATTGCTTTGGCTGAAGCATCATCTGACCAGATAGAATCGAACCAGCTCAATAGTTGCTGTGTAGTTTCATGGTCAGTTATGCCCGTATTCATTTGAAGCGCATCTGACCGTACCTCTCCCAAACCTGTAGGGGTAAAAGTGGCGCTGCCATGAACAGCAAAATCTGGATGTTCTGAGTTATCAAAATGAAATATATTCTGGTTAGCTTGCTGGAGATTGATCCCTGCCTTTACTTCAACTTTACCACTCAGCCATTTGGCGCATTCTTTCGCTATTCGTTTTTGATCAAGCTGGTTGGTTAGCCTTAATTCATTATCTGCCCCAATTAAGGCTTGAAGGCTTTGGTGCCGCCAATCGCTCAATAACAAACGCACATTGGATAATTTTGACAGTTCTTTCTTAAGCGAGAGATAGCCATAGATAGTGAATATGCTGGAAAGGACAGATAGCTTTGAGCCTTCAAACGCATGGTTTTTAAGCTCTTTCCCTACATGACCACTATTTTTATTATCAAGTAACACTCGTTACACCCCTATTCCTTCTGGCCTTGTTTGCTCTGCTCGATCCATTGCTCTATGTCGGCTCGCTTAAACCGCCAGCTACCTCCAACCTTGAAACCAGGCAGTTTGCCATCGGAAGCTAACCGATAGGCTGTTTTCTCAGATAGCTTGAGGTATTCTGCAACCTCTTTTATGGTTAAAATTTCATCAGTCATGATATTACCCACCATTTCAACCAGTAAGAGAATAAGGGAAAATTGTCCAACCGACAATAAACAATTGTTTTGTAAGGGTATTTCACGAATCTAAAGCATATTCTTGGGGTACTGATCATCAGATCAGCCCCCGTTCTGCCATTGAAGTTACGTTAGAGCCAACCACTAGGTGATCCAGCAGGCGGATATCAACAAGTGCAAGCGCTTCTTGTAGGCGCTTTGTTATCTGTACATCTGCCTGTGAGGGTTCGGTTACACCGCTAGGGTGGTTGTGGGCGAAGATTACGGCGGCTGCGTTGCAGGCAAGCCCTTCTTTGATGACTTCTCGCGGATAGACACTTGCTCCATCTACAGTGCCGCGAAACAACTTAAGTACTTGGTGCTGACTATCCAGCCAGAGGGCGTTGCTTAGCAAGCTCTACGGTAGGGAATATAAGAGCGAGAATCCATTTTTTAGTGATAATTCAGCATATAAGCAACCATTAACATTTTTATATACTGGATTTTTAAGTAATGCCACCCCATTAATGTTTCTTGGCCGTCCGGGCGTGCTCTTTCGGGTTGCGCTTCGCTTCATCCCTTCGGGACTAACGCCCTGACGGGCGCTATCGCTTTATTGAAGGCGGCGTTGCGTGCCTTAACACGCTGTTTATGGGCCTATCCCTCTGGGGCTAAGAGAGCCTAGCAGTGTTTTTGGCTTAATCCAGACATCCCCCCACCTTCTCTACGCTGCGCTTCGTTGCAGGCCGGGCGGTTCCCCCTGTCTGGACACACCAAAAAGCACTGCTTACCTCGCTGCACTCGGCTTTTCTGGGTTTTTCAACCCCAGAGGGATGGGGGTTTTTTCTAAATACTTAACGAGTGAGGTAACACAATATGTCCAGTTATATTCCATTAAACCAATTAATCATATCCGATAGAAACGTGCGTGTCGTGTCAGCATCGAAAGAGGCCGATAAAGAATTGATTGCCAGTATTGCCAGCCAAGGGGTTTTACAGAACTTGGTGGTGATTCCCAGCGCCAAAGGCAAAAAAGAAGTGGTGGCCGGAGGGCGGCGTTTAGCAAGTTTGTATTATTTGGCTAACAAGGGAGAGATTGAGCAGGACTGCCCTGTGCCGTGTTTGGAAAAATCAGAGGATGCAGATTTGACCGAGATTTCACTGGCTGAGAACATTCACGCCGCCATGCACCCTGCCGACCAGTTTGTGGCGTATAGCCGGTTGGTGGAGGAAGGATTGAGTGTGGAGGACATCGCCAGTCGGTTTGGGGTCGCCAAAACACGGGTGGCAAAAAGGCTGGTGCTGGGTAAGGTGGCTCCGAAGCTACTTGATCGTTATCGGCGTGACATCTTCAGCCTTGAATGCCTGATGGCTTTTACCGTTTGCGACGACCACAAGCGCCAACTGGCTTGCTATAAGGAGTTATCCCAAGGCTCCCTGTGGCCACATTCCATCAAAAGCTGGTTACTGGGTGAAGCCTATGTGTTGTCCAAGGGCATAGGAAAATTTGTCGGTAAAGCGGCCTACCTTAAGGCCGGTGGTGCGTTATCCAGTGATTTGTTTGAGGATGAAACCTACCTTTCTGATTCGGCACTGGTGGAAGAACTTGCCAAGCAGCGTTTACAACGAGAAGCCGGTAAATTGAGAAAAAATGACTGCTGGTCTTGGATTGAAATAAATGATGGCAGCAATGAGTTTGAGGCTGACAGTGTGCGGTTACAGCCTGTCTTGATGGGAGTACCTAAAAAGCTGGACGATCAAATCACCGCGCTGGAACAAGAAACAGCAGAGCTACATGACAAATGCTGTGAAGCCGACTGGCCGGAAGATTTGGACACACAATATGATGCCTTGGTCGAAAAGCAGGAGGCACTGGAACGAGAACGAGACAATCAATATCTTACCTTCTCCGACGAGCAAAAAGCTTACAGCGGCTGTATCGTGGGCTTTGATCGAGACGGTAAATTAACCCTGACCCAAGGGGTGGCGCGCAAGAAGGACATTCCACAACCTAACAGCAAAAATAATGATGGCAAGGGTGATTCTAGCGATGGACAAGAACTTGCTCAAGAGACACAAGGCACAACAATTTCTCAAGCACTTCGCACGGATTTAGGCCGTTATCGACAGCAAGCAGTGAAGGCAGCATTGCTGGCTGACCCTGCGGCAGCTACGGATATTCTTCACTACAGCTTATGCCAACAGATTCTCTCAGGGGCATACCGGCGGTTGGGCGATCTAATGGATGCGTCCTTTAATCGGGTCAACTCAGAGAGCAGCAGGGAGGAAACCGACAGCCCTACCGCCTCGGATGCCTTGCAAGCCGCTGAATCGAAACTGGATACCCAGTGGCTGGCCATCGAGGATGACGGTGAGCGTTTCACGGCCTTTCGTGCCCTCCCCCAAAAAATGAAAGACAAACTGGTGACGTACTGTGTTGCTCAATCATTACAAATTGGGGTTCGAGGTGCTAATACGACCCAAGATGCGTTGGTAGATATGCTGTCTGTTGATTTTACCTGCTACTGGCGACCCACCAAGGACAACTACCTGTCTCGCTTGAGCAAACCTCTGTTATTGGCGACATTTGCACCGCTGCGCCACAAAGATTGGGCAGCAATGTACGGTGATATGAAAAAATCAGCGGTGGTCGAAAGTATGCATGAATGGTTTAGCAGTGCGCCTGACAGCGCCAATGACAAAGCCGTCACATGGATGCCACCGGAGTTTTAAACCACAATCTCTTTGATTGCCGTCTACGGGCGGCTTTTTCAATTACCCCACCTGCAACTTCAAGATTGGTTCACGCCTTGAACAAACGGTCATTGCGGGCATGGTAAGTCTACAATTTTGCGAATATATGCTCGGAAATTCTGGTTCGGGGAGTAAAGCGTCCATCCTGCGTGAACAATTTTCAGTCGCGCAAGCCAAATAAGAACTTAGAATCATGAGCATATTCAAAATCAGGATCAATACAGTGAGAGCGTATACCTCAATCCACGAACTTTGCACCCTCTATCGTTGCTCATCGCGAGCAACGATTCGGACGTTGTCCTACACGCAGGCTTCGTGCTTCCTTAGCGCACAGGAGCTGAGAACATTGATGCCTAGCTCCAACATTCAAATAAAGTCTTGGGAGAGTGAGAAGCTATTTGTAGTTTTTTGCCGAATGATCCCTGCCATAGCAACAAAGACATATCGTATTGGGTGGAATAGTATGAAATCAAACAGATGGGTATCTCTCAAGTCGATAGGACGGAATTTTTTATCAGATACAGAAGATTTGATAAACACACGCCGGAAGTCCGCAAAATGCCAAATGAATTTTGTCGCCAAGTCTGAAATGACAGGCTCCAAATCAACATCAAGGAGAGACTGCCGTGGGTAAAGTCAGAAATAATAATCTTAGGGATAAGGTATATCAGAACCTACCAAGCAAAAACCTGATCAACCGCAAAACACTACTGGCTATGATACCACTTTCAGATCGCGCCATTTTCAATATGGAAAAACGTGGTGATTTCCCACGCCGAATCGTATTAACAAGCCGGAACGTCGCCTGGGATTTAGCTGAGGTAGAGAATTGGATTGAGAACCGAAAACAGTCAAGTGATCAAGCCCGCAGACCTGGGGTTGTTCCTAACTTCCGGTAGTCCACTCGTCAATCATGTCAGCCCAATCTTGTAACATCGCCGTTCGCTGCTCTCGGTATTCAGCTTTATTGTAGACAGCCCTCACGCCCTTCTGCTCATGAGCAAGGCACTTCTCAATCCAATCAGTGTTGTAACCAGCCTCATGAAGTAGCGTGCTAGCAGTGCGGCGCAAATCGTGCGGACCAAATTTATCTAGCTGCTCACCATTTTTCTGAGCAGCCTTATACGCTAAAGCAAGAACACGATTCAAAGTCGCGCTGCTCATCGGTAAATCCGAGTCATAACGCGACGGAAGCACGAACTCTGATCCACCGGCAAAGGTCTTTAGTGCGATAAAAATTTCCAGAGTTTGTCGAGACAAAAACACCAAGTGAGGATTTCGTCGTTTCATGCGCTCTTTAGGTATAGTCCAAAGCGCCTCACTGAAATTGATCTCAGACCAAGTAGCATTGGATAGCTCCGACTTTCTCACCATAGTCAGCAACAGCAGTTTAGCCGCAGCTCTATATTGCGGAGATGTCCCCACTCGATCCATATACCGATACATCAAACCAATTTCGGCAGGTGATAAGGAGCGGTCACGTGGTTCAAATCTGGCGATGGATGTAGGGCGCACCTTGTCCGCAGGATTCTCTACATTCTGCCCTCGCTCAATCGCCCAACGATAGACATGCAACACCACTTCACGGGCGTGAACTGCCGTAGCAGGTGCCCCTCTCCCGACTATGGCATCGGTCAATGCACGCAAGTCTTCATGTGTGATCTCAACCAACTTTTGATTTCCAAACCGCGTCTTTAATTCACGCGTGTATACCGACTTACGCATGTCTCGCGTCGAGTCGGCCATCTGATAGCCGCGCAGCCATTTTTCAGCCCATGCCCCAAAAGTTTCAGCATTCTTCACACGCCCTTTGTCACGTGCCTTTTCTCTAGCCGGCGACTTACCAGACGCAATCATTTTCTTGGCTTCGTTAAGTTGCTCCCTTGCTTCTGCGAGCGTAATACCACCCACGCCATACCGGCCTATTGTTAACGTCTCCTGACGTCCTTTGATTGAATAGTTGTGTCTGAAAGAGATCGCTCCCGCTTTCGTCACAGCAACATAAAGGCCGTCGCGGTCGTTAACCTTGTAGAGCTTGTCTCTGGGTTTCAAGTTTCGAAGCTTGGTATCGGTCAGCATATCAACTCCCTCTTTAAAGCATTTAATACCATGATAAAAACTGGTCATTTTTTATCGTATATTTTCTTTAATATCAGACAGTTAGAAGTTTTTGATACCATGAGCCGTTGAAAATTCATGCTATGGTATTGATCTGATATCGCCGTGCTGAGCTCGACAATACCATTAAAAATACCATTAAAAAAGTTTGCTTGTAGGTGCTAGAGAGTGCCTGAAACTGCCAGACAAAAAAAGAAAAACCCATTAGTTACAATGGGTTAGCATACGATTACTGCTTGTAGATGCTAGTCAGTGCTAGACGTGGAATCATTCCCACTCAATTGTATACATAAAAAAACCACTGCAAGAACAATAGCCTGCGAGCACCAAAATAGAGTTTACAAGTACTTTACAAGTCTTTGGTTTCATCTTATTTTCTACGAATCTCAAAGGACCTATATTTTTCAACATTTTAGTACTTTCTGACTTGTAAACTTTATAAGTGATTTATACGCCCTAATTTAAACTGCCCCTTCTCAAATGCCTCAATGTTTGGGGTCCCGGCAGCGCTTAAAGTTGCTTAGATCGCAATTGAGGGGCTTTCATGGGTATTCTGGCACCCTACTCTAAAGCTTTGCCTTAAACAGTCTCCCGTACTCAACGACGCCTAACCTCCAAAGTCTTTTTAATGATTGCTAACCTAGCCCCTATATAGATACGATAGAACCCTGAAACGAAATTATAATGATTACTAAAGTTTATATTAATTATGGGTCAACTCTTCAAACTTACAGCCATTATAGCCCTGCTACTTTTTACCGCTTGCTCCCTTACTGATGTCCCACCTAACGAACTTATAGAAAGACAAGGTCTCAAATATAGAGTGGACTCGGAAGTACCCTTTACTGGAAGCTCCGAAGATTACTATGACAATGGCCAAGTAGAGTTTAAAAGAAACTACAAAGACGGAAAACAAGATGGGCTTCTTGAGTCTTACTACAAAAACGGCCAATTAGAATCTAAAGGAAGCTACAAAGACGGAAAACAATACGGTCTTTATTATTTTTACGATGACATCGGTCAATTATGGTTTAAAGAAAACTACAAAGACGGAAAACAGAACGGATTGCAGGAGTCTTATTATAAAAACGGTGGAGTAGAATTTAGGGAAAACAATAAAGACGGGAAAAAACATGAGTCGGTTGAGTCTTACTACAAGAACGGTCAATTACAACATAAAGATAACTACAAAGACGATACAAGAAATGGACGTGGAGAGAGCTATTACTCAGACGGTCAACTGCTGTTTGAAGGGAAATATAAAGACGGAGAAGTAGATGGCCTTCAGATTTTTTACCACAGAAACGGTCAATTAATGTCAACAGAAAACTACACCGCCGATGAACGAGACGGGCTTTCTGAGTCATACGATGAAGACGGTCAACTAGAGGAAAAACTTTGCTTTAAAAGTAACAAGACCATAGACATGTCCTACTGCGAGAGATAAATTGAAACAACTCTTTGCTTGAGGACTCCACGTAGTACTATTAC
>Ga0222654_1000950_pt1 | contig 13740 bp, 13 predicted proteins | sample AntAcemetagen421_FD_179805 | JGI IMG/M metagenome (GOLD analysis project Ga0222654, IMG submission 179805) | Saline water microbial communities from Ace Lake, Antarctica - #421 | ecosystem: Environmental > Aquatic > Non-marine Saline and Alkaline > Saline | place: Antarctica: Ace Lake... | reverse complement strand
GTTCGATGCCTAGGCATTAGCTGGCTTTAGAGGGTTTTGGCTGAAATTCCGGAGACCAGTAAACGCGAGGGTTTTAGCGAGGATGGTGTTGGAACGTGATAAATGATGAAGTGCATTTAATGTGCATCGACGGCTAGTAGGGCGACTGGGACTTGAACCCAGGACTACCGAATTATGAGTTCGGGGCTCTAACCAGCTGAGCTACCGCCCCGTGGCGGTGAAACCACAGGACGCCAGTCTAATCGAGTAGCTCTTCGAGGTGCCCCTCGTCGCGCAGAGTTTCCAGGACAACCGTGCAGTAAGCCGAGCGTCTTTTGATTGCCCTCGTACATTGTCTTTTCCCCAGATCGCCAGGGTTAGGCGCTTCGTGGTCTGTTGTGTGGGCGCCCTGCCTACCTGGAGTTCCCCAAAACCCAGGACACATCAACATCTCCAACAAACCCGCGGCGGTTCCCTAGTCGATTCCCGTTCTCCTCCGCGCAGCGCGAGAGGCATTAGGTTCACCTTCTCTTTACGAGTAAGACGCTCGACCAACTGAGTTAAGGCGGCATACCCCTACAAGGATAGGGAACTACTGGGGTTCTGCCAGCTGTGGCGGCCCTCGGTGCTGGGCGTGATTTCCTCCTATTTCCGTCCAATTCCGCCTTTTACACGGAATATGTTCGGAATGGGTGGTGGGCACTCCGCCCCTCGTGACCCCTTGACCCCCCGTCTTGGATAGGTCACTCACACAGGGTCATACGCGAGAACATAGCCCTGACGGTTTTTGGCTTCAGCCTCAGTCCCCCAGAGCTACTCCGATGGCGACAAGGACAGCAACAGTAACTGGGATTACCCATCCCAACACTTTTTTGCTCACGATAGACACCTGCCTTCGGTTGATCTTGCCAGCCTCTCACCGCCGGAGAGAAAGACCAATCGAACGACATTTCACTGAGTTGTTAGCCAATTACCTCCAGATACATCAGCGGCCCTTTACCGCGCCGGACATCATTGCCCTCTATCGCCTCAACAGCCAGCCCTTGGGGCGTGCCCACAGCTTTTCATCGGTGGGGCTACGGACAACACCAGAAGCTACAAGGGCATCTATGAAGGGCCCCACAACTACTTGGGTGCCCTCATCTCCCAAGCGGACGGCGTTTTCTGGTGATGGCTACCAATGCGAAAAGACGCAGCGGGTTCCGAGACTAGTGCTGGAATTTTTCACCCGGTTTTGCGGCCTTGCCTGAACCCACACCGACCGCCATGTGGTTCTTGGCACTACTGAGCTTGATCGGTCATTTCGACGGAAGGCTACCTTGCTCCCGAAGGTTCTTCCGTCGTCTGTGGCGCAGTTGTGAGAGCGTTCCCCTATTGCTTAGGCTTAGGGGGATGAAGTACGTAAATAACGTAACGCAGCTCATTGGCCGCACCCCGCTGATAAAGCTAAATTCCGTCACCAGGGGAATCCAAGCGACGGTTTTAGCGAAGGTCGAGTACTTCAACCCCGGTGGGTCCATTAAAGACCGAATTGCCGAAAAACTTATTGACGCCGCCGAAGCCGAGGGTCTTCTAAAGCCTGGTGGAACAATAGTTGAGCCAACAAGTGGCAACACCGGTATTGGTCTTGCACTGATTGCGCAGCAGCGCGGCTACCGCTGCATCTTTACCCTTCCCGACAAGGTTTCAGAAGATAAGCGCAATACCTTGATTGCCTACGGTGCTGAAATTATTGTGTGCCCAACAGCTGTCGCCCACGAAGACCCACGCTCCTACTATTCGGTAAGTGACCGACTGGCCAAGGAGATACCTGGCGGCTGGAAGCCGGATCAGTACTCAAACCTCAATGGACCCGCTTCTCACTACGCCTCGACCGGTCCAGAGATTTGGGCCGACACCGACACACAAGTCACCCACGTTGTTATTGGGGTGGGCACCGGGGGAACAATTTCTGGAACCGGTAAATATCTCAAAGAGGTAAGCGGTGGAAAAGTAGAAATCATCGGCTGCGACCCACAGGGTTCAATTTATTCCAAGACCCAAGTTCACTCGATGCCATACCTTGTTGAAGGTGTTGGCCGCGGAGATGATTTCCTCCCCGGGGCATATAACGCCGATGTGGTGGACCGAATCATTCCGGTAACCGACGCTGATTCGTTTGACATGACCAGAAGGCTAGCTCGGGAAGAAGGACTGCTTGTCGGTCCCAGCTGTGGCATGGCAGCCGTTGCTGCCCTTCAGGTAGCCAAAGACCTTCCCTCGGATGCGGTGGTGGTGGTAATTTTGCCCGACGGAGGACGTGGGTACCTTGCCAAAGTGTTCAACGACGACTGGATGCGGGCCCACGGATTCATCAGTGATGATTCGAAAATGAAAATCGGGGATGTTGTTACCGCGACTCCCCATAATTTTCCGTGCGTTCTTGAGTCCCAAACCGTCAAAGAGGCTAGAGACGCCCTTGCAGCCTCCGGGCTTGATCAATTGCCCGTTATGGTCAAAAATCCCCCGGTTCGAATCGGCCACGTCATTGGCTCGATCTCACTGGAGGACATGGGCGCGGCTGACCCAGCCGCTAGCATAGGTGAGTTCATTGGTTCCAAACCGCTTGTAATTGGGGTTGGTCAGGGCATAGAGGTAGCGATTAATCTACTGGAATCACAACCAATCCTGCTCCTTCTAAAGAACGGCGAAGTCGAGGCACTCATTGACAAAACCAGGCTTGGCTAAAGTCACTCCACCCCGAGAAAAGGCAACACAAATGCACGAATTTGAAACTAGGGCAATTCACGAGTCGCAAGACCCGGACCCCACAAACGGCGCGGTAATTCCGCCGATCTACATGGCTTCGACCCATAAGCAAGATGGTGTTGGTTCACTCCGCTCCGGTTTTGAATACAACCGGGCTGCAAACCCAACCAGGGACGCGCTGCAATCCGCCCTAGCAAACTTAGAGTCGGGCAAATTTGGTCTGAGTTTTGCCTCGGGGCTTGCCGGCGAGGATGCGGTCATACGGGCTACCTGCAGACCGGGAGATCACATTGTTTTGGGATCGGATTTATACGGTGGAACATTTCGTCTGGTCAATAGAATCCACGGCGCCGCCGGAATCGATTCTGAGGTAGTCGACTTATCCGACACGGAGTTACTCAGAAAAGCCATACGGCCCGGGCACACCAAGCTGGTGTGGGTCGAGACACCCAGTAACCCGATGCTTGGAGTATTTGACATCGCGGCCATTTCCCAAGTGGCGCGTTCAATGGGTGCGCTCACAGTGGTTGACAACACCTTTGCCACCCCTTACCTTCAACGACCACTCGAGCTCGGTGCAGATGTAGTTGTCCACTCAACCACGAAGTTCATTGGTGGGCATAGCGACGTTCTTGGCGGCGCCGTGGTTGTCAACGACCAAGCGCTCCACGAGAAGATCCGTTTCATTCAATTTGCTGCGGGAGCCGTATCGAGCCCTTTTGATTCATGGCTCACTCACAGATCGCTCAAGACCCTCGCTGTTCGAATGGACAAGCACTGCTCCAACGCCCAAGCGGTAGCGCAATATCTAGACACGCATCCAAAGGTTGAACACGTGTACTACCCCGGATTGCCCAGCCACCCGGGACACGAATTGGCTAAGCAGCAAATGTCTGGCTTTGGTGGGATTGTGAGCCTTAGATTCAAAACCACAAAGGCCGCTCTAAAGTTTTGTTCCCGCACAAAGCTGTTTACTTTGGCTGAATCTCTCGGTGGGGTTGAATCACTAATTAACCACCCAGCGAGGATGACTCATGCCTCAGCCAAGGGAAGCCCCATCGAAGTTGGCGAGGAAATTGTCAGGCTTTCAGTTGGTGTCGAAAATGTCAAAGACCTGATTGCTGATTTAGAAAAGGCGCTCGGTTAGTCAGATTTTGGCAGGCACTCTGCCTTCAAAAGCCTGACATCATGGGCAAAGGTGACAGTGAACGGTGGATCTGAGTGTTACCGGCGCCGCGAGCGCGTACAGCGAGAGCCGTGCCACGCGGTAGCACTCCGGAATTTTGGTTGTGGGGCCTAGGAGAATCGAACTCCTGACCTCCTCATTACGAGTGAGACGCTCTACCAACTGAGCTAAGGCGGCATACCCCTACAAGTATAGGGAACTACGGGGGTTCTGCTGGCTGTGGCTGTCCTCGGTGCTGGGCGTGATTTCCTTCTATTTCCGCCTATTTCCGCCCGATTCCGTCTTTTATACGGAATATGTTCGGAATTGGTAGCGGGCGCCCAATCCCTCGTGACCCCTTGACCCGGAGTCTTGGATAGGTCACTCACACAGGGTCATACGCGAGAACATAGCCCTGACGGGTTTTCGCTTCGGCCTCAGTACCCCAGAGCTACTCCGATGGCGACAAGGACGGCAACAGTAACTGGGATTACCCATCCCAACACTTTTTTGCTGTTACGCTTTGTCAAGTTGGGTCGAGGCTTTTCGAATAGTCCCCAAAAAATTGGGTCCTGTAGCTTTCTCTTTCGCTGGGAAAAATAAGGAGACGGTCGGTTTGTCCGAAAAAATGGTGTGGTACACGAGTATTTTGCGAGACCAAGTGCATTTCACAACCCGCAGCGCCCTGGTCCTAGCCATCCTCGGGGTGGGGGTTCCCATTGCGGGCGCATTATCTGATGAGAGCGCCGGTCTCGGGATACTGATTGCATCTGTGTCAATCTCAATCTTTGTGTTATCGGTCCTCACCGCGACGGTAACCCGCCTCAAATTTATCTCCAAGAGCATCCCCGAGGAAGTGAAAGGGACTCCGTTCAGTGAATGGTTTCAGTCTCAGCCCTGGTCTCTGATGATGGGGATAAGTGTCTTTGTGGTTATCGGCCTGAATGTTGGGTTCTCCCTGATTCTTTTGTAACAAAGCCAGAGCCGCACGCCCGCATGTGATTCGGCGTTTTTCCGAGACAACGAAAGTAGTAATCCCGGGTTGCTTTGCCCCGCGCGCAGAGAAACAGTCGGTGCCCTAAAGGGCAACCGGGGCCGGAGCAGCAACATGACGGCTGATACTGAGGGGTCCTCTGAAGAGAAATGGGGGAAGCGGAGAAGCCCCCTCCCCGAACATTCCTCCGGTCTCACCGAATTTTTGGATGCACATCACCCCAATGTGTCACGGATCTTTCCTTGTAGGGTTGGGAAGTGGATATTGCCATCTTGGGGGCTACCGGCAGTTGTGGACGACAAGTGGCGGCACAACTGCTGGAACGGGCAGTGCTCCCCGAGACCGCAACACTTCACCTCGTAGGTCACGAAGGTGGGGCCCACCAATCCGAGCTCTGGGGTTTGCGTGCGGACCTTCAGGATGCCTTCGCTGATAAAGCGCCAAAAGTCGTAATTGGGACCGACGTTGCCACCTCCGGTGCCGATTTAGTGGTGATGATGGCCGGCGCGACCGTGACAAGGGAAACTAAAGATCGTGCGGCACTTGCTGAGACCAACCGAAGAATATTTGAAGCTGCAGCATCAGCTGTGGGGCAAATGCCGAACCCGGTCACGGTGGTTGTGCAATCAAACCCCATCGAATTGGCGGTGCAGGCTTTCACTCAATGGCTACCGCGCCAACGGGTCATAGGAGCAGCCGCGTGGTCAGACTCGCTCAGGTTCAGGCGTGAACTAGCGCGCGACCTCGGCCTGCGCAGGCCAGCCGTGACTGCCCAAATGTGGGGGCAGCACGGTGACCACTTGGTCCCCATTTGGAGTCGCATCAGCGCTCGCGGCGTGAGTGATCAGCTACTTGCCGATGTGATTGGGGTTGCGCGAGAGGGACGTGAGTTGGCGCAACTGCCCGACGAAATACGGGCGGCCAGAAGTGAAATGTTGAAATTGGTTTATGCCGAAGACGTGGCCGGTGCCTTTGCGTTCATTGAAGGTCACCCCCCGGACATCCGAGCAGCGGTTAAGCCCTTCTTTACCCACTTCACAGCAGGCCGCACCACTGAGCTTGCAACTGCCCACGCCGTGGTGGACGTGGTGGAATTTCTCGCACACGGGCACCAGGTAGTAATTCCAGCCCAGATAGTTTTGGCGGGTGAGATTGACGACTTTACCGGCCCGCTTGCCGTTCCCGTCGTAGCGGACACGATGGGCTGGTCCATGGCTGTTACTGAGGAAATTGAAGATGATGAACGCTCTGCTCTGTTGGCCGCAAGTTGTGCCATCAACGAGTCCTTGGGTAGCTAGCGTGATTCGCCCTCGGAGTACTCGGTGTGCCTCTTTTGTCTGCACTGCAAGCCTCTGATTCTCAACTTTCCCCACTCTTTTTTTGCGGTTTTTCCTGCCATCACCTGCCACATGAGCACCGGGGATGCTCAGGGTATGCCACTAGCTGGCCCGCATTTTGGGTGCGATGATTTTTTACGGCGTGTGGCCCTGTGAGAGACGCGGATCATCGGGACGTGGCCTCCCTTAAAGCACATGACATCCAGGCACGGGTGGAAGGCCAACATGAGGTAGAAATTCTGTTTCTGGATCCAGAAGACTCCCACGTGTTGGTTAACCTCGTCCCAGAGGTCTACGGCGACTCTTACGATTCGCCGTGGGTATACGAAGAAGGCGAAATTGCCCGCCGGATAGTGGCAGGAGAGACGAAGAGCATCATCGCGCGCCTCACAGATGGGACCCCCCTGGGACATATGGCGTTGATGATGGGAGAGCAGAGGACGCCGGTACTTCACGCAGGTGTTGCTGTCGTGACCGAGAGGGCCAGGGGCCAGCACCTCTTCACTCGGATGAAAAAATACGGAGCTGATTGGGCCCAATCAGCCGATTTTCTCGGGATTTTCAGTAAAGCCACCGCGGCACATCCCTATAGCCAAAAAGCCAATATTGACTTGGGGGCGGTTGAGTCTGGTTTTCTGCTCGGATGGATTCCCAAGAGCGTCAGCAACAGTGCGGCAGCCAGCCGAACTGCTCACCGTGAATCGGTAGCGCTCTTTTATCTAAAAACTAATGACGGCCCCGACCGGCCGCTATACACGCCGGCTCGCCATCGCGAGGTTATCTCCGCAATAGTTGACGCGACCGGCATCCACGGAATTATCCAAGCTCTACCCTCCACCGCCCACGTGGCACGTTCATCACGCATCGTGGTGCATGAAATAGACGACCACAATCTCGCTACGGTGTCGGTGCTCGAATCAGGCGAGGACCTGGCCGAGGTACTAGCCGCGACACGAGACCGGCTAGTTTTCCAGGACCAACGAGACGCGGTGTACATTGACTTCTCCCTCGAAGACCCGCGAACCGAAATAGCTCTCGAGGCGATGGATGCGGAGTTACCGTTTGGGTTTGCTGGTGTTTTTCCTAACCGACACACGGGTGGAGATGTGATGCGACTTCAGTCGTTGCAAAACATCGATATTCATCAAGACGACATCGCTACGGGATCAGATTTTGGGCGCTCACTTTTAGAATACGTAGTCGGCGATCTCAAAAGGACGGGCGCGAACCACTAAAGATGTGGCATGGCCCGCGCTTCCTGCAGGGCCCTGGTGGCGCTTATCGTGACTACTTTGGGGAATCTTTGGATTCGTTGTGCCCCTCAACAACCCACGCCGCAATAAGAGCAGTGAGAGAAGAAAACAGCGCGATTCCCAAAAACATCAACAAACCGGCTGCTACGCGTCCGTCTGTCGTGACCGGATAAGAATCGCCGTAACCGACGGTAGTGACGCTCACTACACTCCACCACACCGCATCTCCAAAAGTGTTGATGTTGCTTCCTTCGGCTCCGCGCTCTGCCTCGAGGGCAGAGCGCGCTGCCGTGTAAAGCACCAGTGGAAGGGTCACGCCGATAATGAGTCCGACCCGTTGGGAGCGATTCACCATGTAGGGGGCAACGCCACGAAGCACAATCAGGACCTGAAGAACCCGGAGACCGCGGAAATGGGGACCCAGCGCTGCGAGAATACTCAACCAATTGTGCTTGAAAAACGTGACCCAGCCAGACAATTTGCGAAATTGAGGAATTTCGACAAGGAATCGTAAGGCAAGATCGAGCACAAAAATACCGTAAATTGCGGTGTTGGTGAGGTTCAATACCCCCATGATCTCTCCCGGGGGCTGAACCAGCACTTGCACGGAGTAAATAGCTAAATAGAGGAATCCCAGGACCATGAGAGAAAATTCAGACTTCTTGATGAAGCGCCGAATTCTTTCTCCTCTCAATACTATTTTTGCCGTGTCTGGCATGGTGATCCGCCCCCGTCTGAGATACACCCTAGTTGGGCCGCGCGATCGCACTCGCCCGAGCGGAGAAATGAATCTCGAGATGAGCCAAGGAGCCGCTCTGGGGGCGCAGTGCGTCTGAAGCACAGTTCTATTGAGGCTTGACCGTGTCGCAGTGATGGGTTTTCGAAGGTCGTAGCCACTCGCGTTCTTAGGTGCCCCGAGGTTTGGGCTTTGTTGCCAGGCGGGGAAGTGATTTCCTATTGACAACCGGGTTCGATGCGGTTCCAAGGAGTCTCCCAGGTGCCTGGCTCCACATGCCGAGTAGCCTGGTGTTTACTCCCGCTACAGAGGTTCAATCCTCGGCCACTCGGGAGTCGAAATCACGCTAAAAACCTATGCACACTTCTATGTCGAGGACTCTTTCGCAGCAATGGCCAAACTGAGTGATCACATCGATTCTTTTACGGAATAGATACGGAATGGCGTTCGCCGCCGTAATCGTGGTCCTCTGCGTGAGGAGCTACTGCCCAGTACATCATTAGGCTCTGGGGCCACGGTAGCTGATTCTTAAAGCCCACAACGGTTCGTTACGAGTGAGACGCTCTACCAACTGAGCTAAGGCGGCACGACCGCTAAGTATGGGGAATTGCTGCGGTTCTACTGGCGTGCAGGTCTAGGGGGTGCCGAGCGTGATTTCCGTCAAGAGCCACTCACCACTCCGGGGGTTCCAGTCGAACGTCTACGGAAGGAAAACCTCGAAGACATGGGACCAGCCATCGGCCCCCAAGTTGGTCGAGGTGACTTGTCCGGCTGCGCCACGATACGTTCCGGACCCGCCGATTATGGGGCGCACGGTGACCTGGCCATCGGCGAGGGTTTCGCCACTTTGTGGGTAGAAGGAAATACCTCCCACAACAAGCTGGTCGGCCTCGCTTCCCATCACGAAAACCAGATTGGAGCCTCGAATTTCTCCATTATTTTTGACGTCCCCCGTCAGGGTGGTCAGGGTCCCCACCAGGTACTGGCCGTCAGCTCCGACACCTTCTACGTTCGTGTCAACAAAGAATGTTCGAACGACTCCCAAGCCTTCTCCGTTGGTGGAGCTCGCCTCGACCACTCCGTGGGTGATGGTGAGCTCCTGGGTGGTTGCCCCTGGAAGAGGAAGAAAAATCCCCAGAGCAGCGAGAACCGCGACGACAGAGAGGCCAACGATGCTGAGTTTTGATTTCACATTCTCACACTATCCGGACACGTAAGCCCTATTCACGCCCCACACCGTGGCGGGCGCATAGATTCTTGGGGTTACCGCTATCGAACGAGCCCAGGAAACGCATGAGAAAGAGCGGTGAGGATCGATCCAATTGCGATCGCAAGCAAGAGGAGGCCGAAAAGTCGACTGATTACATCGAGGCCCTCTTCTCGAAGGACGCGTGCGATTGGCGAAGCGAGCAACATGAGGACGGTCGAGATGATGCCTAGCAGCACAATGATGACTACATCCTCGACCGCGAATGCCCAGACTGACTCCTCTCCCAAGGCGATCACAACCGCGATGGCCCCGGGGCCTGCAAGCCATGGAATCGAGAGCGGAATTGTCGCGGGTGAGCCTTGGACCTCTCCGTAAGCGGTGGAAATGCGCCCCATAATCATTGCCCAGCCCGCAGCGGCGATTAATACCGAGCCTGCGATACGAAAAGCGTCCATTTCAATACGAAACATGGCCAAAATGGCGTCGCCGACAAAATAAGAAATCAAGAGGATCAGTACCGTCGTGAGTCCCGCCTGAAGAGCAACCTTGGGTCGCTTACTCGGGTCTCCCGAGGTCACGGCCAAAAACGGTGGGATTGCTCCCAGAGGATTCATCACGGAAAACAGGGCGACGAAAAACATCATGTCGTGTTATAGGTGCATTGGGGCCTCTCTGGTCCTCAGGTTTCGGGATACTCTGCTCGGCTCCCGTCGCGCCACCACGGCCTGCCCGACGAATCTCCCCGCTGCAACAATTTTCTTGAATTCAGTTCACGACTGGCTCTTGCGTCAAAAAAGAGTGTGATCAGCCTGTGGCATCCCCGTGCATGACTCGCGATTAGTCGACAAAGGCGAAGGTGTGTGTGAAGGTCCCGTCGTCGAGCTTTTCTGTCACTACTGTTCCTCGGACTCCCACGTAGACGCCCGTGCCACCCACAATCACCGCAGTCACGGGGGCGTTATCGCTCCCAAAATCGGGCGCTTCGGCCGCCACATACTTGCTGGCTCCCAACACAATAATTTGACCATCTTCGAGGTTGAACACCAACTCTCGGAGCCGGTCCTCCTCGTCAATACCGTCCAGCGTAACGTCCAATGTCGTCACTTGCCCAAAAAGCTCACCGACTACTTCTCCGACTCCATTGCGCATATTCGCGGCAAAGAAAAGAACCGCTCCAGTCGTGTTTGGCACAAAGTCCGGGTCGGGATGATCAGCAAGTACCGGCGGATCCTGGGAAAGAGTGGAGGAAGCAATTGTTGTGCCACTTGAACAGCCGGCTACCGTGAGAACGGCCGCGAAAATAACAGCGACCAGGGAGAAACCCCTTCGCGTTTGCTGCCGAGTCAATCCGTGCGCATGTCCAAACATTCGAGCGGTCCTCTCTTTTTGGGGGCCAGACAACCGACGCCCCACCGGTGTGGCCATTATTGTATTGCGCATCGAAAATAACCACTCCCCACGCACTCCGCTAAACTCACCACCATGACATTTAATAAACGTGGTTTCACGGCCGGTTTTCGAATCCCCCGCGGGGCGTTCGTTATCGGAATTGGAGTCGCCGCGCTGTTCATCTCGGGATGCGCAGGCGGTTCGGGGGAAGCATTTTCTGGGTCAGACCTCAAAGGCACGTGGATTCAAAGCGGAAAAGGCTTTGAACAGGGTCAGTCCATTACCTGGGACAACCAGAAAATTGTGATTGAAACAACAGATGAATCCGGCTTTGCGGGGTACAAAGAGTTCACCCGAGATGAGGGTTTACAGCGGGAGACCCTCAACGGGGTGCTCGGACCCGATGGACTAGTTGTGATTTCCGATAATGACGGCTTCTATGAGGGCCGTTTCGTCAACGGCAACTTTGTCGGAATCTACATCGAGACAGGCGAGGACTCAACCGTGATGAATGTGACCTTCATACGCGAGTAGAAATCCTGCGCCAGGGACGGCAACAACAAACGGAACCTGCTGGCACCAAAATTTCGAAACACGAATGTGGTTCGAGAGTTCCCGTTCGATATCGAGCGGGAACTCTCGGGAGCCTCTGCTGGTCGCACAGTGACGTCAATCGTGGACTACTCGTACGAATGTTCGGGTTTGGGTTACGGGCTGGGTGCGAGGGGAATGGCCTATCTTGTCTCGCAAACCTCTCCTGACGTGTTGCTTCGCGACTTTCACCCCATTGTTGAATCCCTCGGCTTTGACGAGGCTTTCGCGCAGACCTTTGGTCAGTCGATTGACGAGTTCGATGCTGAATTTATGGAATTCTTTGCCAAAAGCTCAGAGAGTGAAAAACTCGCGATGCTCCCTCCCCCATACTCAACGCGCACCCATCAGCGTGTCTCGGAGCGCTGAGGCTGCCTAATCGCCAAGAAGGACGGTGTTCTCGAGATCCACCGACCCTATATTTACGACCAGGATAGACACGGGAGCGGACCCCACATTCCGGCCGTTGTGAGGAACGTCGAGACCCTCCATGATTGCATCGCCAGCTGTGTAGGTGTTGGTCTTTTCTACGCCTGCATCGCTGTAGGTAACCTCGAGCGTGCCATCAAGAACGTAGGCATACATTGGTGCTTCGTGGAAGTGCCAGCCTGTTTCAGCCCCAGGCTGCAGAACCACAATGGAGGACGAAACTTCGGGTGAGTCCATGGGGTAGGAAAAATCCTTCCCCAGGATGGTTCTGTCAACCTTGTCCAGCAGAATAGTCGAGGACACCGGCTCTTGGGTATTCACAGCGCAACTGGCCACCAGCGCGACGATGAAAAAAAGAAATGCGCTAACCGTTACTTTTCTCACTGGGGTTGCCTTCCTGTTTCTCGCTGATCGGACCCTCAAAGCGGTCAAAGTCAATACTTTCCGCGTTGGAAGGTTTGTCCTCTTGACCGGGGAGAACGAGATCGTCAACCCAGATGTGGGCTGAGACGTTAGTGACGACCGCGTTGCGCAGATGCCCCCCTGATGTGCGGGCGTGGTCGATTCCATGCAGATGGAGGCCCGGGATAGTGAGGCCATCCGAGGTATCGGGATATCGGAACCCCACAAGGGTGCCCTCCCAGCGATCAAAGGAAAAACGAATCTCATCGTCAATGATGTCCCCAAGGCTTTCGCCCTCAAAGTCCGGATGGTGCACGGTTCTGAGGACCACATCGCTAAACGTGCCCACAATTTCCAAGGCACACACAACATTTTCGTGATCAATATCATGCTTGCCGAGCGTTGAATCAAGACTCTCGAGAATTGCCGTCACATCTGAGCCCGCTGGAATACGTAGTGAGTGTCGCAATCCGCCGTGCGCGGCTATTCCGAAAGCGATTTTTTCTCTGCCCGCAACCTCGCGCGGCGTGCCGTCGAAAGCGACTGCCCACGTGCGGCCCTTCAGACTGACGACTTCCCCATCGAGGTTGTCCATGACACCAATGCCGAGCCTTGAGCCGGCAAATTCACCGTCGACGCTCAGCACTCCGCCAAAATCGCCAGCAAACAGTGCCCCCGCAGAGCCCGATTGCCTCACCTGACCGTGTTCCAGCGCCCCTAATCGCGACTTTTTCAGCGCCGAAAGGACGTGATCAAACATGTTTGACGGTATCACGCAGGGTTGGGGTGTTTAGCAAAATCGAAGTAAGCACAATTTCAAGCCTGGATGACAACCCAGTATCTTGACAAGGCTTCGCTCCAGTTAGTCAGCCCGACCCCCGAAACAATCTGACACTTTCGCGCACAAGTGAGAACAGGAAAACAGCGGTGAGTTGGGAAATACCGCGCGAGTTAGCTGATGTGAAAAGAATCACGGATCATAAGGCCGGCTTCAGTTAGAGCCAAATATGAGGATACCTTGGGGGTGTTGCTGTGTGATTTTGGTCGCTGATTTCGGTATTCACTGTTCTAGCTCTCGTCGCCGCATCGGTGATTTTCCCCTGGTTTCCAGCTTCAATTGCTTCGGCAGTCCCAATACGTTTATCCCGTTTGTCATGACGGTTCGTGCGATGCGACAACTGATAGGGAGTGTCCCTGCACGTGCACCGACGAGCTCTAGTTTCGTTCACTAAAACGATCGATTCTTTTACGGAATAGATACGGAATGGCGTTCGCCGCCGCAATCGTGATGCTGTGCAACAGGAGCTACTGCCCAGTAAATCATTGGGCTCTGGGGCAATGGAAGCTGATTCCGAAAGAAGAGACCTATACGTTACGAGTGAGACGCTCTACCAACTGAGCTAAGGCGGCATACGCCTGCAAGTATAGGGAACTACTGGGGTTCTGCTGGCTGTGGCGGTCCTCGGTGCTGGGCGTGATTTCCTTCTACTTCCGCCTTATTCCGTCC
>Ga0222654_1000948_pt1 | contig 13788 bp, 15 predicted proteins | sample AntAcemetagen421_FD_179805 | JGI IMG/M metagenome (GOLD analysis project Ga0222654, IMG submission 179805) | Saline water microbial communities from Ace Lake, Antarctica - #421 | ecosystem: Environmental > Aquatic > Non-marine Saline and Alkaline > Saline | place: Antarctica: Ace Lake... | reverse complement strand
GACGAAAAAGCGTCTTCGTTCAGTCCGTGCAGGAGACGCTGCCCGACGTATATGACTCTACCGACAAGAGAGTATCAGAGCGGAGCGAAGTGGTTCTCGGACGCATCGAAGAGCTGGCCCGGCAAACGGAATCTCCGTTGGGACGGCCGGACCGGATGGTTCATCCTTGGGTCGGCTATCTGGTGCTACCTGTCTTCGCGCTCGTGAATGCCGGCGTCGCACTGTCCGGTGAGTTTGTCCGGCAGGCGTTCACCAGTCCGGTGACGCTGGGCGTGATGGGCGGCTTGATCGCCGGCAAGGCGGTCGGAGTCTCCGGGCTGTCATGGCTGGCGGTGCGCCTGGGCTGGGCCGAGCTGCCTGAGGGAGTGACTTGGCGGCACATCTTCGGCGCGGGATTGATCGGCGGGGTTGGTTTCACGGTGGCGCTGTTCATCACCGAGCTGGCGTTTGTGGACAAACTCTTGATCGAACAAGCCAAAGCTGGCGTGCTCGCCGCCTCACTCATTGCGGTGCTGGGCGGGTATTGGTTCCTGCGCATCGCCAGCCGTGGACAAACGAAAAACCAACCGATGGGGAACGAATCATGAGCGATACCATCGCGAGTCTGCAAAGGAAGATCAGCAGCGCCGGTGATCTCCAATCGGTCGTCCGCACGATGAAAGCCTTGGCCGCATCGAGTATCGGCCAATACGAGAGATCGGTCCATGCTTTGGGCGACTATTATCGCACCATCGAACTCGGGTTGGGGGCATGCTTTCGCGCCCGCTCAACTGCGATGCCGAACGCGAAACGGAGCAGCCCCGGGCAAGCGACCGAGATCGGCGCGGTGGTGTTCGGTTCGGATCAGGGGCTCGTCGGGCAGTTCAACGACATCGTCGCGGATTTTGCGATCGAGACCCTTGCCGCGTTGCCCGGCAAACCGCAGGTTTGGGCCGTAGGCGAACGCGTGCACGCTCGGCTGACAGACGCTGGCCTGATCCCGGTCGGTCTCTTTGCGGTGCCGAATTCCGTCAAGGCGATTGCGCCGCTGGTCGGACAAATTCAACTCAAGAGCGAAGCGCACCAGCCCCAGGGCGAGTATGCGCAACTCTACGTTTTTCATAATCGCCCGCAGGATGGTGCTGTCTACGAGCCGGTCTTTCAACACCTGCTGCCGCTCGACGCGGATTGGATCGAAGGTCTGGCACAAAACCCTTGGCCGACGCAGGTGTGGCCTGAGGTCGTGGGCGACGGCACGACGACGCTGCGGGCGCTCGTTCGCGAATATCTTTTTATCTCATTTTTCCGCGCTTGCGCGGAATCGCTGGCCAGCGAGAACGCGAGCCGGCTGGCGGCCATGCAACGGGCCGACAAGAACATTGATGAGCTGTTGGAGACGCTCCGCAGCAGCTTCCATCGTTTGCGTCAAAGCGGTATCGATGAAGAATTGTTTGATGTCGTTTCCGGTTATGAGATGTTGGCCAAGCAGAAAAGTCATCCCGAACGTTAGACTGTCTCGATCATAACGCAAACGCCCCGGAAAATTTAGAATCTACCCGCCGCGGCCAGGCACCCTTTAATATGAAGTTCAAAATCGACCCCGCTAAATTCCGCGTGCCTCCCGCGACGGAAATCGACCTCGCAAAGTGGCCCACGAAGGTGAAACGCGTCTATGATTCCAAAGGGGACTACCACAAGCTGCTCGACAAACAAGTGGATACACTGGCCAAGCTGCAACGCCTGCACTACGCCTCCAATCGCACCTCATTGCTGCTGATCTTCCAGGCAATGGATGCGGCCGGCAAGGACGGCGCGATTCGGCATGTCATGTCTGGCGTCAATCCGCAGGGTTGCCAGGTCTTCAGCTTCAAGCAACCGAGCGCCGAGGAACGGGAGCACGACTTTTTGTGGCGCACAAACAAGTGCCTGCCGGAGCGCGGGCGGATCGGCATCTTCAATCGTTCCTACTACGAAGAGGTGCTGATTGTGCGTGTCCATCCGGAGTTGCTACGCGCCCAGGGTTTGTCCGACGACGCCATCGCCGGCCACGCCATCTGGGAGGAGCGGTTCCAGTCGATCAAGGAAATGGAAGCACATCTGCATCGCGGTGGCACGCGTGTGATCAAGTTCTTCCTGCACCTGTCCAAGGACGTGCAACGCGAACGCTTTCTCTCCCGGATTGATAAGCCAGACAAGAACTGGAAATTCAGCGAAGCCGATGTGGCGGAGCGCAAACACTGGGACGATTATATGCGCGCGTATGAAGTCTGCCTGTCGGCCACGAGCACCGAGGATGCTCCGTGGTTTGTGATTCCGGCCGACGACAAAAAGAACGCGCGGTTACTCATCTCGCAGATCGTCGTCGACTCCCTAAAGGCACTCAAAATGAGCTACCCCAAAGTCAGCCCAGCGCGGCGGAAGGAACTGCTAAAGCTGCGCAAAGAGCTGTAATTCCGTCTTGCCCGTCGGTCGGCAGGTCGTAACCCCAACTCCCGCCGCGCGTGGTGACGCATTTTGTTACCGCCAAAAAACTAGGCAATGACGATTGCAAGGTAATCACAGAAATCGTCCGACAGGCCCTCGCCTCATTATCATCCGACTCGGAAAGGAGCATTCCTTCCTCGCTCAAAACTTAAGTCCAACTGACGAAGCCCCCCAAAAGCCAATGACCGCTAATCCCTCGCAACGCCCCCTTCCTTCAAATCTGCGATCCGCCTCGGTGGGGTTGGTGCTGGCGATCCTCACGATCCTATTTGGTCAGGGGATGGGAATCGTTTTCGGCCTGAATGAGGACAGTATCAAGTCGCGTTTGAAAGCGGACGCCGCCGAAGTCCAGCAAACGGTCTATAAGGATGACCGAGCTGCCAGCAAGGCGGTCGTCGATAAATCCTGGACCTACATGAAACGGGCCCATCTTCATGCGGGAGGAATGGGTACCACTGCAGTCGCCCTGATCATCGTACTCTGTCTCGTCGGAGCCTCAGGCAAGGCTACCTCCCTCATCAGTTTGGCTTTTGGCGCGGGCGGGCTGGGCTATTCGATCTTCTGGATGTGGGCTGGATTCAGGGCACCGGGACTCGGCAGCACAGGTGCGGCCAAGGAGTCACTCAAGTGGCTAGCCATGCCATCATCCGGTGGCTTCGTGCTCGCGACGGTCGCGGTTTTCATTGTGGTCATCGTTTGGATGCGGGCAAGTAGACGAGAGCAATCGCGACCGTGAAAACGCGTCCCACACCATTGATTTGGCTCCGGGTAAAACGTCAATTAATGAAATACTGGGAAATTCATTGCCCTCACGAGATCGACTGGCTCCGTGCCACAGGGCTCGGACCCGGTAGCAGTGGTTGCCCATCAAAGGGCGCGGCTCACCGCCGACAGCAGTTCGGAAACCGTAAATGGTTTAGCCAGAAACGCATCGATGCGTGTCCAAGGATCGTGGGATAACTTCGACGTATTGATCGCACTCAAGTTGCCTGAGACCATCACGACCGGTAACTTCATGTTGGCGTTACGTAACCGGCGGACCAAAGCCAGTCCCGAAACCCCAGGCATGATGTAATCCGTCACCAGTAAATCATAATTGCCATCGAGCAGTGCCTGCCAGGCGCGTTCCCCATTCACGGCCTTATCGACACGATAACCCGCGATTTCTAAGGCCATAGCTTCGACGATCAGCACACCAGGATCGTCGTCCACGATAAGAATCCGGTGGGAGTCACCTGAGGCTACTGGTGTTGGTGAAGTTGTCATAACGGCGTGGTGTTAGTGTTGACGGGATGGCGTGCTTGGCCGCGTGAGACGTGGCAACCGACACGTTAGCCGTAATTTCGGGGATTTTCCATAGGGTGAAACCCTGCTTTGACCGTCTCTCTCCGGGTACTGCGGGAGGCGGATCGCGGTTCACGGTGTTTTCCTGACCGTGATTTGGTTGTCGACAAGCTCAAGACGAGAGCAGGCTACGGCGATAGCGGCGATGGCCACCCGGTCTGCTGAGCTAGGTACGGAGCCCCGTAAGGTCACACGTTCGTTGACGGTGCCGACGTCCACTTTTTCTCCTGTGATATTTGCTGCGTGAATACACCGAAGGATCCGCACCGTGATATCGACGTCACGGGAGTTGCGACCCTGATCAATCACCACCGCGGAGGAGGGGCCGGCGTAGTTTTCTTGGGCGCAGTAGCTGTTGATATGAAGTTCCTCAGACGTGAAAATGAACTGCGGCTCGTCGGAAAAGTCTTGAATGCTGTCATCGAGTAGCAGGCCATCGCGCCGGTCATTGAACTTGAGTGCCATGGGGGGGATAACGCTCTTCGCATTCGAATCGCCTGGTGCGATCACGATAATGCTGAGCACGCGCCCGCGAAATACATCGAAACGTAGCGCCCACACTTTACCTAGCTTCTGATGCTGCAGATTGGTAACCGGAAGGTTTACAATCTCACTGGAACGCTCGACGTAGCCCAGCATCGATTTGGGGCAAACGCCGCGCCCTGCCATGATCGTGCCCTGCTCCACAAAATAGGGTTCCTGCCGAAATACCGGTAGGCCGCAGCGACACGATTGTTGCGGTCAGCGTTGTTCCAGCTGGCCAGGTTGATTGCGGGCGCTGCGGCAAATGCCTCCTGACTGATGTTGAGACGGTAAATCAAATCGACTGGATCGGGGAGGAGGGCAAGAGGCGGCACGGCGACGGTTTTGCCGCTGGTGAAAAGGCCTTCTTTCGACTCCACTAATACCTCGATAATTCGGCCATTCTTTAGGTCGATACCCAAATCGTGGATACGCCCGAGGGGTTCGTCACGAAGGTTGCGCACTGCGATGGTGTGAAAGTTGTGAAAATCGAGGACCGGGCCGATGGCTTGAAGCGAGGCCGCGCTTGGGGTGGATGTATCTGGGGTCAGATTTCCCGCACAATCTTGGATCGTGACGACTACACAGGCCGACAGCAGGCAGGTCAGGAGCGGTGATAAGATGGTTTTCACGGCGTAGGTCTTTCCCGGTTGATGGCTAGGTTGAACCCGCCTGAGCTTCTTAGCTATGGGGTGTTGACCCAGCTGCCTCAACCAGGGGGTCTTCGCCCCATAGACGGGGAATCGCGGATGTTGGAGAATCCTCTCGATGCAAATTCAAATAGATACCGACCATAACATCGAAGGTCACGAGGCGCTGTCCGAACACATTCGCGAAGTCGTCACGCATGCCATGGCCCACGAAGCCGCGCACCTCACGCGAATAGAAGTCCATCTGAGCGATGAAAACGGTCCGAAAACCGGACCCAACGTGGTGCGTTGCACCATGGAGGCGCGCCTAGAACACCAGCAACCGCTCAACGTGACGCTCGATGCCGAGTCTGTGCATCAGGTGATCGCCGGCGCGGCAGACAAGTTGGCCCGGGTGGTCGAGCAGACCGTGGGGCGACTACGGGATGAACGCAGGCGTCGGACGGATTGAACCAGAATCTGACGCACGGCGATGAACGACACCATCGCGAGTCGGCAAAGGAAGATCAGCAGCGCCGAAGATCTGCGGGCCGTCCGCACGATGAAGGCCCTAGCCGCATCGAGCGGCGGTCGATACGCGAAATTGGGCTGCGCCATGGGAGACTACGATCGCACCAACGAACTCGGGGGTTGGGCGCGTCTTCGTGACCGCTCAACAGCGATGTCGGACGCGAAACGGAGCAGCCCCGAGGAAGCGACCGCGATTGGCGCCGCTCGTCGGCCAGAGTCAACTCGAGAGCGAAGCGCACCGAGTCGAAGACGAGTAGGCGTCGTTCTAAGTCTTCCATAATTGCTGCCAGGCTAGTGCTATATAGGAGTCAGTCTGTCAGCACCTGCTGCTCCTCGACGCGGCCGGGGTCAAACATCTGTCGCAAAACCCCCTAGCCGACCCACGTGTTGCCCGAGGTTGTGGGCGACGGCGCGACGTAGGCGATGGTGGCCGGATATTCTCCAGCCAGATCGCCGCCTAATAGTTCGATGATCCGGGCGCCGGTGATTTTGATTTTCTTAGTCTTTTTTTGGTGGGCATGAATATCGTTCGGGTTACGGAGTGGCGTTCTTTTCATGTGCGGCCGGCCAGACGCCGTCGTCGACGAGCTGTTCGGTTATGCTGCGGCCTTCGTTGTCTTCGCCCGGGCTGAACGACTCCGGAGTCTGATGTCCCGTCGAGCCGGGCACGGGATCCCCGCTCCCTGATTCGGGGATAGCGTCAATCAGGGCAACTTAGCGGTCGAGGTCGGTTTCGCCAGTGACTTCCCGCTTGGTCTGTTCGTAGTCGGCCTTGTTTATTTGGGGCGAGGCTCGACCGGACATCACGGTCAGTTGACGCGAACGGTCTTGAGCCATCACGCGCGTCACCGGACCGAGGCCCGATGAGTTGGCGGCGCTGTCTGGTTTGGCTGGGTAGTGATTTATGGGGTGTCCTCTCCTGTTTGAGCAACGTGGGTTTCCGCGGTATGTTGGATATCCGCCTTGCTGAGGTTTACGTGGACCGCCGAGCCCTCGTAGTTGATCTGGGTGATCCGGTCGGTCGGAATCTGGATCTGTTTATGGGCATACCAGTGCCCGGTTTCGACAATGAGCTCGGGGATCGCCCAGCTTTTATTGTCGATCAGAAAGCCCGACACCTCGCCGATGTCACCGTCGGTGGTGTGGATGCTGTAGCCGGTTACGGCGCGACAACTTCGGAGGTGCTTGTCGTCGCGGTGATGGTGCTGCAATTTGGACTCCGAATCCTCGCGTAAGGGCGGCATGAGCACCGGAAGGCCGCCGACGCCCCACAACCCGGAGCCATTCCAATAAGCCGGCCAGCCGTAATACTTGTAGTAGTCGATCTCGTATTGACGGGAAACTGGGCGATTCAATTCGATCGACGGACTTTCTTCGATTTGCTTGCGGCGCAGTTTGACGTGCAAGGTCTTTTCAACCTGATCTCGGGTGGTAAAGGCGTGGGGAGAGAGCAGGACGAGACGCCCAGCCAGCCAATCTCCGGTATCCGCGACCAGGTAGCGAATAACCCAAGTCTTGTCGTCGAAATAAAAGTTCTTCACGTGGCCGATGTCGCCGTCTAGAGCCGCGATCTTGTCGCCGTAGAGTTGCTTGGTATTATGTAGCATAGAATAGTCTTTTTTGGGTTATGGTTGTTTGAGCCCCTCAGGGGTGTCCGCCGTTTGCGTCTCAAGCTGGGATCGGAGCATCCAAGCCGTTTTTTTCATGGTGCCCCATCAGGGCCGGTAAGGAAGTCGGCGGTGACGGTGGCCTTGTAGCACTCCGCGCAATCGACGCTGTTGGCGAGGAGTTGCGAGGTCAGATCCTTGTCGAGGGCGAGCAACTCGGCGAGCATCTGCTGGGGGGCCGAGACCGGTGCCGGGATCCGCGGAGAGGCGGGTGGCCTTGGTCAATTCGGTCCAGTTACCTCGGGCTCCCGTGCCGATGGCGTGGGCCCACTCGGCAATGTCGACTATCCAGTCGGCGATCTGAACGTAGTGGGATTCGAATTGCTGGTGCAGGCTGAGGGAATCCCGGGCCGGTCACGTTCACGTTCCGGTGGTCGTCCCGGGTGGTGGTGTAGAGCACATACTCGTTGGCGAGTAGGAGGTTGATGATTTGGCCAATCTCGAGACGATCCTCGTCGTTTAATCCGATATTTGTTTTTATAAAGCGTAGGGTGAAAGGGGGGCGATGAATAGGTAAGGGAGGGACCGGCTAATAATGCGGCACTCGGAAGGCCGGGGGCGAAGGTCTCTGCGATTTTTGGTCCACCCTAGGTTTGATGATCACGACCTGGTGGTGGGTGAAGGAGTTCATCTATTATATCTCCGGCATCGTTTCCGGTGAGTTTCCTTTGCAGCAGGTTATCGGCGATGAGCGGGAGATTAGGAGAGCGGGTAGTTTTTTAAGTTTGATAAGCGGTTTGATAAGCGATGTGAGGAGAGTCTAGGGGCTCGCACGTCATCGTCGCTATGGGGCAATAACCTACCTTGCTTGGCGCCGTGGCGGTGCGGCCATAACGCGCAGCCTAGCTATTCGCGTTTGGAGCCATTATGGAGGGTTACCGGTATGAGCTGCGTTTGGTCTCGCTTGCCTTGGCCGCAACGCCGGAAGTTCGAGCGTTCGGGGCTGGTCCCGATCAGGTCAGCTTGATGTGCAATCCGCTCTCGATGATACCGTGAGCTATGGCGTAGCGGGTCAGGCCCGCGGTCTCATGAATGTCCAGTTTTTCCATCAAATGCTGCCGGTGTTTTTCTACGGTCTTGATGCTGATGCTGAGCAAGCCGGCCACCTGCTTATTGGCTTGGCCTTCAGCCACCAATTGGAGCACTTCCGTCTCGCGGGATGTCAACCGCGTGCTGTTTTTTTTAATCAACCCATTTCGGTCACGCGGCCGTTTTCTTTCTGCGGCCAGCCGCGTGGCGATCGCCGGACTATAATAGTTTTTGCCGCCAGCGACCTCATGAATGGCGGTGGCGAGAATCTTCGCCGAGGTTTGTTTTTCTAAAAAGCCCGCCGCCCCGACCGCCATCGTGCGCTCGATGTATTCATCGTCACTGTGGGCCGAGAGGATGAGCACGCGGGCCTCCGGATTGTGAGCCAAAATTTGTCCTGTCGCCGCAAGTCCGTTGAGCTCTGGCATGGCAATATCCATGAGTATGACGTCAGGGCTTAGCGCGGCCGCGAGCGTTACCGCCTCCCGGCCCGTCTCGGCTTGTCCGACTACCTCGCAATTACCCTCCGTCTCCAATAAGGTGCGTATCCCCTGCCGCACTACGGCGTGATCTTCAGCCAGTAGGACGGTGATTTTCTTCGTTTTGCTCATAAATCTTCTTTCGCTGAAAATGGAATACCCACCCGCACGGTGGTACCATAGCCGGGGGCTGATTCAATGTTCAACGTGCCGCCCACCATTTCCACTCGCTCCCGCATGCAGAGAAGACCGAGACGTTTGGTTGTCGTTGACTCCAATACCCGGTCAACCCGGAACGATTTTCCATTGTCGTGCACCTCCGTGCGGATCGTATTGCCGAGTTCATGGATCTTTACGGTGACCTGGCTGGCTTTGGCGTGCCGAGTCACGTTGGTGAGTGCCTCCTGCACCACGCGGTAGAGCACGATGCGCCGAATCTCTTCCATGGCTTCGACCCCGGCGAACGCGTTCAATTGGATGCGGATCTTCTTTCGCGCGGCCATGGTTTTCATGAGCGCCTGTAGCGCCGGAATGAGTCCGAGATCGTCGAGCATTGCCGGGCTCAGATCGCGGGCGAACTGATGCACTGCGCTCACCGATTTTTCAACGAGTTGTTGGATGCTCGCGATTTTGGTTTGCAGGGAGCGAGTGCCGATCGCGGCCGCCCGTCCCAATGTCGCCAAATGGACATTGATGCCCACCAAGGTCTGCACGACCTCATCATGCAGCTCTTGGCTGATCTTGCGCCGTTCGTTTTCCTGGGCGCGGAGAATCTGGTGGTTGGAGCTACGCAGTTTTGCCTGCATGATCCGAGATTGCGCAAGGAGCTGGCCGTTGCGCTTGATATCCGATTTCTGCGCTTTCTCTCTAGCCCGATGCCGAGCCAGCTCCCGTGTAAGCGTGCGATTACTCTTTGCTAGCGCGGCGCTGTTTTGGCGCAGGATCTCGGTGCTTTGCCGCGACTCCGCGAGCGATTCCCGAGTAGTGCGGTGCGCCCCTTCTAAGGGCACGAGCACTTCGGTAAAGAACCGGCTGGTGCGGCGCTGGAGTCCGTTGCGGATCTTGGCAAAGTCGTATTCCGGCGCCAGCGCGGTCAAAGCGCGTTCATGTATTTGCGCCAGTTCCAAGGTATCGCAGCCTGCCGCCATGGCATCGCGGCCGAGTGCTCTCGCCTCCGTGATTCCACCTGCCCGCGGGGCATCAAGTTGTAAGCGCAACGCGTCGAGGTAGCATTTTGCTATTGCTGGGTTTGTCGCTTTCGTGGGCATACAGTCTTTTAATCGCGAATTCGTTCGCGGGGCGCCGGTCTCAAGTCGGATCTACAGCCGGTCATCGTCGCGTGACAACACCGTCGTGCGTCACACAGTAGACGCGTAATACCGATAAATAGCGATGGGGTATTTACCTACCGTAAACCGTTCGTCGCAGGTTGGATCTCTCAGTTATGCCTCTCGGTGGATCGGCTTTGGTTTTGTTCCCGCCCAGCTTCTCGTTAATCTCCGGGGCGCTGAGCCAATCAATCGACATCAAGCGATCTGCCATCTGCTTGAATTGCGCCCGATAGGTTTATCTCTGGACGAGTTCGTATTCAGTTCTAGGCAATTCCTGTTTTCATTTCTCTTAGGACCCGCGCCTAGACTCCTTCCACTACTCGGTCGTGAAAAGGGTGCCTAAATTTGCGCACTGGTGCGCAAAGTCGGGTGGAGTGAGAGAGCTGATTTGCCTAGGAAGTGCGCGGGGGCGCAACGGTGCCTACCCTCCGCAAAGGACCTTACAAGCCCTTGCCGTAAGGCGTTAAGGCTCGAGTCTTTTTCCGAGTTCCAGCCTTCGCCAAGGTTTCGGCTGGCAGGCCAACTGTTTCTGGGCAGCGGGGGGGGGCTGAGATTAGGCAGTCTCCTTAGCCCTCTGGGATACCGGAGGTAAAGGGACGTTGCCTGACTTCTCTTACTGTCAGAATTAGTGATGTCGAAGGACGGTTTACGAGGAGACTGATGCTTCTTACTCTTCCCCCGTTCCTAGACCACCAAACCTCTGACGGCCCCTACCCCATGAACGCTCTGCATCTTAATTGTCTTCTTCGACGGGTCCGAACCATGAGGGTGATCTCAAAGGGGATTGCCGCTGGGGTCGTCCTTTTCGGGACACCGTTAGTCACAGCCCAAGTGGTGGGGGGAATCGACTATTCCGCCCGCTCGAATCCGGCTGACACCTTTGAAATGACGAGCGATGACGTTTTCGGAAAGCGCTTTGCTTCGGAATACCTGACGCTGATCGACGAGGTCACTGGAGCCGAGATCATCGCCCTCACCACTTCTCGTCACCAGAATTCCAAGGTCTATCAGACCCACCCACAATGGACTCCGGATGGCCGATACATTATCTTCCGTTCCAGTCGCGGCGGGAATGACGAGGGCCGACGGGGATTCTCGTACGCGATCTCCATGGAGAACTATGAGATCGTGCAAGTGACGACGGGTGATTGGGGTAACGACCTGCACCTCGGATGGAAGCAGAACCGGGCTTGGTTTTTTGAGGACGGTGAACTCAAGGAGTTGGATCTGGGCCGACTCCTGTCTGATAGCGAAAAGGGCACGGTAGGCGAACCGTCCAGCTACCTCCGCAGCATCGCGACCTTGCCCGAAGGGCTGAGCCCCTCGGGTGGAGTTGGTCTTGATGCGAGCGAGCAACGTTTGTTTTTCGCGGCGCGCTTGCCGGACGGTGGATCCGGCATCTACGGCATTGATTTCGCCACGGGGGAGACGACTCAACTCGTGGAGGTTCCGTTTCGGGCCAATCACTTGCAGGCGAATCCCTACGTCTCAGGTGAGATCATGTATTGCTGGGAATCCGGCGGTGATGCGCCCCAGCGGATGTGGTTCCTAACGGTGCAACCCGATGGCTCGGTCGAGAACCGGCCCGTCTACCTGGAGAAGCCGACGGAGTGGGTTACGCATGAGGTGTTCGTGGGCCCCGATCACATCATGTTTAATGTCATGGCCCACCTTGATCGGCTGCGCGAGAATCCAACCGGAATCTTTACCCTTAATCTCCGCACCAACGAGCACACCAACCACGGGCAGATAGGGAAGGGGGGCTACTGGCATTGCGACGGCACCCGCGACCTCAAATGGGCCGTCGGTGACAGTTTCGATGGCGACTTGTATCGCCTCAATCTCACGACGGGTGAATCGACGCTACTGACGACGGGGCACCGTCCGAACAGCGAAGGGCCGTTTACTCGCGAAGCGCATTCCCACCATAATATCAGTCCGGACGGGAAGTGGGTACTGTTGAACTCCAGCATGCTGACCGAGAGCGATATCATGCTCGTTCGGCTGCATCCGGATTAGTGATCAGACTGACGACCAGTAAATTGAGATGAGGTCCAACCCACTCCTTAAGACTGGAAAATTTGTCGCCATCCTCCTTGCCGCGCTTGCATGGGTTGCGTCCCTCAGTGGGGCTGAAAATCCGACGGCCTCGAGCCCGTCGAAACCGAATATCGTGGTGATTCTAGCCGACGACCTCGGCTACGGCGACGTGTCATTTCTGAATCCCGAACCCAAGGTGCCCCTGACAGCATATCGACCGACTCGCTCGGGAGGGCGTCTTCGCCACCGACGCGCACTCGCCCAATTCGATCTGTAGCCCGACGCGCTACTCGATCCTCACCGGACGTTACGCCTGGCGCGGGGTCCTGAAGCAGAGCGTCCTGATGCCTTGGGACCCGCCCGCCCTTGAACCAGAGTTGGTCACGCTGCCCGAATTCCTCAAAGGCCTTGGCTACCTCACCGCCTTCATTGGCAAATGGCATCTCGTCTTTGATTGGCCATTGCAGGGCAAAACCAAACCTTCGGGTTTGAAGATCGGACGCGTGAACAGCACGGCGCGGAGCGAGCAATTTGATTGGTTGAACCCGATTACCGGCGGACCTTTGGATCATGGCTTTGATACCTTTTTCGGTCTTGATTGCCCAAACTTCCCCCCTTTTGCCTACATCGAGGACCGTCACATCGTCTCAGCGGAGACCTTGGTCGATATCGATCCAGACAGCTTGCCATCTTTTGGCGTTCGCGGGCACATCCACGGTTCGGGTCCCGGCCAGCCGGACTTCAGTTTCGAGAAGATTTTGCCGGCCCTGACCGAACGGGCCGTGAAATTCACGCACGAAGTGGCCTCGGCCCATCAGCCGTTTTTTCTGCTTTTTTCTCTGACCTCGCCGCACACGCCGGTTGCGCCGACGCGCGAGTTTCAGGGCACATCGAAGGCCGGTTTCTACGGCGACTTTATCCAGCAAACCGACGATGCCGTTGGCCAACTCGTCACGGCACTGGAGATGTCCGGCATGCTCGAAAATACGATCCTCATTTTTACTAGCGACAACGGTCCCGACTCCCCCCACCGCCAGTTGATCGATGCTCTCGAGCATTCGCCGGCCGGTCCCCTGCGCGGGATGAAGTGGGAGGCCTTAGAGGGAGGTCATCGTGTCCCTTTTATTGCCGTCTGGCCGAAGGGAGGGATCTCCGGCGGTCATATGGTGACCCACCTGTTTTCGCTCACCGACCTCTACCATACACTCGCTGCAGCAATGGGGACCACACTCCCTTCCGGCGCCGCTCCGGACAGCCTCGACGTGGTGCCCACTCTGCGTGACAACTCACCGGTGCGACGCGAGATGACCCATCAGACGGGTAGTGGTAAGTTGGCTTTGCGCAGGGATAACTGGGTCTACATCCGCGATAATGTGGTGAAGGAGCCTGACTGGTATCTGTTCAAACACGGAGTCCACTCGCCGTTGGGCCCACCTTACCTTTTCAACCTGGCCGATGATCGAGGCCAGCGTCACAATTTTTTTCAGGATTACCCGGAAAAGGTCACTGAACTTGAGGCGCGCCTCGCCGAGTTAACCGGACCTTACTTTCCGGACAGCACGCCGCCCAAGCCATAGGTGCAGGCGGGGGTCCGATGAAAACCTATATGATTCGAAATCGATTTGGTAGATTGCGGTCGGTCTCGACGCTTGCCGTGTTCATTCTCAAATCAGGTCTTGCTCAACCGAACAGGTCCAATGCCGAGTTTTTTGCGACGATCTTAGGGCGACCACGCCCAAAATAGCCTTATCGA